>JAESFR010000129.1_pt1 | contig 62041 bp, 53 predicted proteins | sample 9266191 | NCBI WGS metagenome assembly JAESFR01 (sample SAMN14503063, study PRJNA617104) | algae metagenome | isolation source: Pleurocapsa minor HA4230-MV1 and co-occurring heterotrophs from cement on... | place: USA: Nuuanu Pali Lookout, Hawaii | collected 2009-07-20
AGACCGCGCCCGCGGGCCGCCGCCTCTCGACCGCCCCGCACCGGGATGTGCGGGGCGGTCGAGAGCGCTCAGCTGCTCGGCTGGATCAGCACCGCGACAGTGCGTCCCGGGACGGTCACCGTCCCCGCCGCACCGTCGACCACCGTCCCGTCCCGCACGACCCGGTCCGCACCGCGTGCCTGCACCGGGCTCAGCCGCAGCCCGCCGGCTCCGGCGACGGCCTGCGTCTGCGCGTCGGGAGAGGCGTTGAAGACCACCACGATCCGGTCGAGCGCCGGATCGATATCCGGGCCGACGGTGTCGTCGAGCACCATCGTGATCACCCCGGTCGGCTGCTGCGGGCCGCCCTGCGGGAACAAGACCTTTTGCCCGATCAGTTCGGCCGAGCCGAGCCGGAACAGCGGCGAGGAGAACCGCAGCGTCAACAGATCCTGCGCCGCCCTGGTCGCGGCCGTCATCGCAGCCGGCGTGGGCACCAACGCCGGGTCGGCCAGCAGTGGCCGCAGGTACGGCCACTTCGACTCGTTGTCGGCCTTGGGCGGCAGCCCGGAACCGAAGGTGTTCTCCCGACCGGTCCAGTCGATCCGGTTGAACCAGTCACCGGAGTTGAAGCTGTTGCGGTCCAGGCTCTTCGACCGCAGCAGGTCATTGCCGGCGTGCCAGAGCACCGGCCCCTGGCCCAGCGCCGTCGTCGCGAGCGACACGGTGTTCATCCGCACCCGGTCGGCCATCGAGGTGGCCGTCGGCAACTTCAGCGTCAGCGCGTCGAACAACGTCTCGTTGTCGTGCGCGTCGACGTAGGTGATCACCTCCGACGGGTCCGCCGCGTACCCGGCGGGCGAGCCGTTGTAGTCGACATCCCTTCCGGTGACGGGGTTTCCCTTTGCGTCGACGAACGAGTAGTCGGCCAGGTTGCCGGTGAGCCCGAGCTTGATCAGGTCCTGGTAGTGCAGCAGCCTGGCGCGTTGCTCGTCGGGCGTGCCGTTGGCGGGGGAGGCGTTCGGGTCGGTCGCCAGTCCGCTGCCGAAGCCCTGGATCCGCGGGTCCTCGTCGAACGGGCCGCCGCCGCGGACGGCGTCGCGGAGCCGGTCGGAGAAGGTGGCGATCCCGGTGCCGGCCATGTTGGCCTGCGTCGCCTGCACGAAGCGGGCGTTGTCGGCCACCTCGCCGAAGTTCCAGCCCTCGCCGTACAGGATGATCTTCTTGCCGTCCACGCCGTCCCGGCGCAGCGTCAGCTTGTCCAGCGCGGCCCGGACGTTCAGCATGTTCTGCTTGCTGTGATGGCCCATCAGGTCGAATCGGAAGCCGTCGACCTTGTACTCCCGGGCCCAGGTGACCAGCGAGTCGATCATCAGCTTTTCCATCATCGCGTGCTCGGACGCGGTGTTCGCGCAGCAGGTCGAGGTCTCCTGCTCACCGGTAGCCGAAAGCCGCTGGTAGTAGCCGGGAACGACCCGGTCGAGCACCGATTTCGGGTCCTGGCCGGACGCTGCGGTGTGGTTGTAGACCACGTCCATCACCACCCGTAGTCCGGCGCCGTTGAGCCCGGCCACCATCTGCCGGAACTCGCGGGTGCGCCCGGCGCCTTCCGGGTTCGTCGCGTACGAGCCCTCCGGGGTGGTGTAGTGCAGGGGGTCGTACCCCCAGTTGAAGCCGTCCTTGTCGGCGACAGCGGAGACACAGGCCTGCTGCTGCTCGCTGTCCGGCGGCAGCGAGGGCAGGTCGCAGTCGGGCTGCTGCTGGGCCGAGCGGTTCTCCTCGATCGTGGCGATGTCGAACGCCGGTAACAGGTGCACGGTGTTCAACCCCGATTTCGCCAGCGCGGCAAGGTGTTTCATGCCGGCGCTGTTCCGGTTGGTGAACGCCAGGTAGGTGCCGCGGTTGGCGGCGGGCACGGAGGCGTCGTTGATGGAGAAGTCCCGGATGTGCAGCTCGTAGATCGTGGAGTCCTCCTGCTGCGCCACTGCAGGTTTGGCCAGGTTGGACCAGCCCTTGGGGGTCAGGGCGGGGGAGTCCAGGTCGGCGATCACCGATGCTGCGGAGTTGGTGGTCAGGGCGACGCTGTACGGGTCGGTGACGACGTTCGTCTCGACCTTGCCGGTGGCCGGCACGTACACCTTCACCTCGTACCGGTAGCTCCCGTCCCGCCAGTTCGGGCGTCCCCACGCCGTCCAGATGCCGTCCTGGTCGCGGCTCATCCTGATCCGCGCCTCGGGCGCGTCGCCGGGCGCGTCGACCAGCAGGGTCACCGACTGGGCGGTCGGCGCCCACAGCGAGAACACCGGCATGCGGAACACCCACCACAGACCCAGTTGCCGGGAGGTCGCGCCGCGGTACAGGTCGTCCAGCACACCCGGGATCTGTACGCCGGTGGCGTCGACGAGCCGGCCGAGGTCGTCGTACTCGGCGAGCACCACCTGCCCGGTGAGGATCTGGGTGAGGAGTCGGCGGTTCCCGGCGTCCTTGGCGGTCAGCCGCAGGGCGTTGTAGGCGGCAAGGTGCGGGTACTTGGCCTTCGCATCCGGCGGCAGGCCGGCCGGGTCGAACGTCAGCGGGATGGAGGAGCCGCCGGTGATCGACTCTGCGTCGATGGCCAGGCCGCCCTGGGCGGCGTAGTGCAGCCGGAACGTGGAACCGCGCGCGGTCGTCTCGGTGAGCCCGAGATCCCATGCCAGCAAACCGTTCTGCAGCCACTGTCCCTTCCGTGCGGTGAGGTCCGGTGTGGCGCCGGCACGCCGGCTGGTCACGGTCAACTGGTGAGTGGCGAGCACGTAGCTGAAGGTCACCCTGTCGCCGGCCGCGACGGTGAACGGGATGGCGCTGCCGCCCCGGGCGCCGCCCTGCCCGTACGACTCGTCCCAGGACAGGTTGTGCGCCGCCTTGACCTGGTACGTGCCGGCGGGGATGCCGGAGGTCGAGAACGTGAAGGTGCCGTCGCCGTCCGGGTCCTGCAGCCATGAGATCAGGCAGTCCGGTTGGCCTTCGTCGGCGGCCGCGTCGGCGGGGCAGCCCAGCTCGTCCTGGAAGGTTCCGGCGGCGGTGACGATCGGGCCCTGCAGGTTGGTCGTCACCCAATGGGTGCGGTGGTCGTAATAGAAGGTCACGTCCGCGCCGCCTTCGGGAACGGTGAGGGGAATGTTGCCGCCGTTGGGAGCGCCGCCGGCGCCGTAGTTCTCGTCCCAGCTCTTGTTGATGGCCGCCTTGTAGGCATAGGGCCCGGCGGGCAGCGTGAACGTCCCCTTCCAGATCTGGTCCTTCGGGTCCAGCGTCAGCTGCGTGCGGTCGCACGCCGGTTGCCAATCCCCGTCACTGTCGGCGGCAGGCGGGCATCCGAGCTCACTCTGCATGGATCCGGCCACCGTGACGAACTCCGGCTGCTCGACCGGCCCGCCACCGCCACCGTCGCCGGGAGCCGGGGCCGCAGGGTCTCCGACGACGGCGTAGGTCGTCGCGTCCGACAGGTGACCGGCGTTGTCCTTCAGCACGGCGTGATACTCCACCAGCGTCCCCTTCGCGAGCCCACTGACGTCGTGGAACACGCGGTAGGGGGCGTTGTCGTCGGTGCCCAGCGGTGTCCAGGCGGTGGTCCCGACGGGCCGCCACGCGAGCGACACCTGATGGAATCCGCCCGCCGGGACGGAGACGCCGACCTCGGCGCGCCCGCCGACGACGCCGCCCGCACCCGGCGTGCGGAAGTAGATGGCGGGGGCCGACTTCGACGGCCTGACCGGTGCCGCCGCCTTCCAGACCGCGACCGACAGCGGCGGCACCGTCACGGTGACACGGCCCTCCTTGTCGCTCCGCAGCGCCTGCTGCCCCCGCGGCCACACTCCGCGGAACTGACCCTTCGCGGTGAAGGTGTCGAAGGTCGCGGTCGACGCCGCGGTCGAGTTGTTCGCCGCGACGACGTACTCGATCTGGTCCTTCGCGTCGATCCGGCTGAACGCGTAGATGCCCGCCTTGTCGGACGCGTACCGGTGGATCTGGGCGCCGTCGGCCAGCGCGGGGTTGTTCTTCCGCAGCGCCGACAGCTGCGAGATGTACCGGTAGAGCGGGTGGCTTGTGTCGAAGTTGTCGTCGGCGGTGGTCTTGTCGGTGCCGATCAGCGGGTCGTCGTTGTAGCTGGCGACGCGGCTGGGGAACATGTCCTGCCGCGCGTTCTGATCACCCGGAGACTTGAGGTCGCCGACGAAGCCCTGTTCGTCGCCGTAGTACACGACGGGCTGCCCGCGGGTCAGGTACATCAGTGAATGCGCCAGCTCGTCACGCTGCTGCAGTTGCCCGCGGTCGCTGGAGGCGGACGTCAGGAAGTTGCCGATGCGTCCCATGTCGTGGTTGCCCAGGAAGGTCGGGGCGGAATAGACGTTGGAATCGGCGTCCGTGTAGTAGTCGTCGTTCGCGAACAGGTCGCGCAGACCCACGGTCGGCTTGCCCTGCCCGAAAGCAGTGGCCTGGGACTGGAAACCGAAATCGAGCGTCGCCTGCAACTTCCCCTCGGTGGTGAACCGTGAGGTGTTCTTCGGGTCGGCGTCGTAGACCTCGCCGAACATGAAGAACTTGTCCTTGCCGGCGTTCTTGGCCGCCTCCAAGATCTTCGGTGAGAACTTCTGCCAGAAACCGATGTTGACGTGCTTGACGGTGTCGATGCGGAACCCGTCGATGCCGAACTCGGCCCACTTCTTGTAGATCTCGATGAGGCCGTCGCGGACGACCGGCTGTTCGGTGAACAGGTCGTCCAGGCCGACGAAGTCGCCGTAGACATCACCCTCGGTGCCGTCGAAGTTGGCGTTGCCGCGGTTGTGGTAATACGTCGGGTCGTTGAGCCACGCCGGCTTCTTCACCGTCCGGTCGTCGCCCGGTGCCAGCACCGGCACGTACGGGAACGAGGTCTGGGCATCGAGAGTGGGGAAGTCGTTGCCGGTGGCGTACGGGATGTCGTCGAACTCGTTGCCGGCCGCGTCCTGGTAGGGCCGGTCCTTTTTGGTGACGTACTTGCTGGGCGTGCTGATGACGTCCGCCGTGTGGTTGGTGATGATGTCGAAGAAGACTTTCAGCCCCTTGCCGTGGGCCTTGTCGACCAGGGTCTTCAGTTCCGCGTTCGTCCCCAGGTGCGGGTCGATCTGGGTGAAGTCGGTGATCCAGTACCCGTGGTATCCGGCGCTGACGTCCTCACCCGTGCCCTGCACCGGCTTGTTCTTGAACGACGGGGTCATCCAGATCGATGTGACCCCCAGACCCTTGAGGTAGTCGAGCTTCTCGGTGATCCCCTTGAGGTCGCCGCCGTGGTAGAAGCCCTTGGCGGTGGGATCGAGTCCGGTGGTCAGCCGGTCGCCGGTCAGCCCGCCGGCGTCGTTGCTCGGGTCGCCGTTGGCGAACCGGTCGGCCATCACGAAGTAGAACTGCTCGCGGGTCAGATCCTTGCGAAGGCTCTGCCCGGCCAGCGCTGCGTTGTCCCGATCCGAGGTGGTGGGCAGGTCGACCGGCGTCATCGACACGCGGTGCGACACCGGGTCGTACCCGAAGTCGACGGCCGCCCTGCCTGCGAGCGTCAGTGGTATGTCACCACCGTTCAGGACGCCGTCGGCACCGTAGTTCTCCGTCCAGCTGTCGTTGATGGCGATCTTGAACGCGTATTCGCCCTTGGGCACCTCGAAGGTGCGATGGTAGGTCTGCGATGCCGCGTCCAGCTCGAGATGTGTTGCGGCGCAGTCGGGCTTCCAGTCCTCCGGACACCCGAGCTCGGATTGCATCGAGCCGGCCAGGGTGACCGATCCGGGCAGCGCCGCCGATTGATCCGGCTCCTGTGCCGCGGCGGGAGCCGTCGGCAGGATCGACAGCATCGAGGCCGCAAGGCTTCCCGCGACGATCAGGGACAACGCCCGGCGAGGGCGGACGGTGGGTCGCGTGCGGGGCATGGGCACTCTCCACGGTGGGGCCGGCGATGCGCCGAGGACATGGCTGGGCGCAGCCGGAACCCACGGTGGTCCCCGACCGAACTGCCTCCTGCAACGCTGCGCACATGGCGTAGGTCACAACAGGCCGGACCGTAATCGGTGGCGGGCGGCCCGGGCAACCTCGTCGGGCACGGCGCGGGAACAACCACCCGATCGACGTCCCTGCGCGGGCGATCGCGGCAAAGATCGCCCGCCCTGTCGCTTTTCGCCTGTGACGAACCATGCCGCCGAATGGGTTCAGCACCACTCCGGGTTCGGCGGGCGCGTTGTCGGCCGACTTCGTCGCCACCCGCCGAGCGGCACCATCCGGGCTCGCCTCGACGTGGGCGGAAGTCACCGGTCCGCGGCACCGACCCAGCGGTCAGGTGAAGATGTAGCCGGAGTCCGGGCCCCGTTCGTGCTCCTTCCTGCACCGCATGCATCGCAGGTACGTCCCGCCGTCCGCATGGTGCTTGCGCTGCCACCGGTGCAGGCCGATCACGCATCGCAGATCCTTCACAGGGTCAGCGTCCCGCCGGTGTCAAGCGCCGCCTGCGTCTGGCGAAGCATCCGCTGCCGACCGCGATCACACGCCGCTGCCACCCCGACGCCTCGGCCGTAGGCTGGGCGGGTGATCTGGCAGACCGTGCTCGACGTCATCGACGCCGTGGAGTCGTGGGTCGCCGGTCAGTCGTACTGGATCCAGGTGGTGCTGCTGCTGGGCGTGCTGGGCCCGCTCTGCTACCTGGTGGCCGGGTTCATCGACCGACTGGTCGAAGCGGTGCTCGCCTGGCACAGCCGGCGCGACCCCGCCGCCGGTCGCAGCCCGGAATCTTCGGTCCACACCGTGCCGGCGACGCCGCCTGCCCCTGCGGCGGAGCCTGCCGGCCGCGCACGGATGCCGACGGCCGGCGAATGAGTCGCCGGCCCCTCCCGGTGGTCACCCGACGCTGGATGTCGATCGCGCTGGTGGCGATGCTGCTCATCGCGGTCATCGTCGCCCTGACCCGCTGACCCGCTGACCCGGCCTGACCCGCTGACCCGCCCTGACCCGCTGACCCCGGACCTGACGTCGCGGGACCCGAGACCGGTTGTGCGGCAGCAGTTGCCTAAAGTCCCCGGCGCTGCCCGATCCTCCCGTGATCCCGAAGACCGCGTCAGCCGGTCACCCAGGACGGTGCACGCTTCTGGGTGAACGCCACCGCACCCTCCCGCGCCTCGGCCGAGGCGAACTGCGCCGCGGAGATCCTCAGCAGCGCTGCGTACCGGTCGTCGGAGTCATCCAGGCCGGCCTGCAGCAGCGCCTTGGTGCCCGCCAGTGCGCTCGGGCCCCCGGCCAGCAGCGCGGTCAGGTAGCGCTCGACGGTGCCGTCGATGTCCTCGTCGACGGCGTTGACCAGCCCGATCCGCCGGGCGCGGGCGGCGTCGAAGACCTCACCGGTCAGCAGCAGTTCCCGTGCCGCGGTCGGCTGCACCCGGTGCAGCACCGGCACGGTGATCACCGCGGGGATCAGCCCGATCCGCACCTCGGAGAAGGCAAACGTCGCCGTCGGCACCGTCACCGCGATGTCGGCGGCGGCGAGCATCCCGATCCCGCCGGCCCGGGCGGGTCCGGCGGCCCGGGCCAGCACCGGCTTGGGGCAGCGGGCGATCCGCTGCAGGATCGCCGGCAGTTCCCGCACCCCCTGCCGCTCCGGGGGGACGACCGCCTCCTCCTTGAGGTCCATCCCCGAGCAGAACACCGGTCCGCGGTGGGTGAGGACGACCACCCGGACCGTGTCGTCGGCGGTGACGGCGTCCAGCGCCGCGCGCAACTGGGCACGGAGAGCGGCCGAGAGCGCGTTGCGGTTGGCGGGTGAGTCGAGGGTGATGGTGCCGACACCACGGGCGACCTCCAGCCGCACCAGTGGCTGCGGTGACGCCGGGTCGGCGGGATCGGCCATGGGAGTCCTCCGGACTGGTTCGGAATGGCTGGGTTCAGAATTGACAGGTGCCGTCCACCCTGCCCGAAGGCGACCCCGTTCCCACGGACGGGTCCCTCCCGGACCAGGCCTACGCCGGGGCGGCCGGCCGCTCACTGTCCTTCTATCTGCATGTGCCCTTCTGCGCCACCCGGTGCGGGTACTGCGACTTCAACACCTACACCGCCGGCGAGCTCGGGTCGGCGGCGTCACCGCGGAGTTGGCTGACCGCATCGCTGGCTGAGATCGAGCTGGCGGCAGAGGTTCTGGCGGCGCAGGGCGACCACCGGGCGGTGTCCACCGTCTTCGTCGGCGGCGGCACCCCGTCACTGGTCGGCGCGGAACCGCTGACCGCGCTGCTGGCGGCGATCGACGAGCGCATCGGGCTGGCCCCGGACGCCGAGATCACCACGGAGGCCAACCCCGAGTCCACCGACCCGGCATTCCTGGCCGCGATCCGCGCCGCCGGCTACACCCGGCTGTCCCTGGGGTTGCAGTCCACCTCCCGCCGGGTGCTGCAGATCCTGGACCGTACGCACACCGCGGGCCGCGCCTTCGACGTGGTGCGCTGGGCACGGCGGGAGGGCTTCGAGCACGTCAACCTCGACCTCATCTACGGCACGCCGGGGGAGACCGACGCCGAGTTCGCAGACTCGCTGGCGGCCGTGGTGGACAGCGGCGTCGACCACGTATCGGCGTATTCGCTGATCGTCGAGCCGGGGACCCGGATGGCCCGCTCGGTGCGGTCCGGTGCGCTGCCGATGCCGGACGACGACGTGCTCGCCGACCGCTACCTGCTGGCCGAGAACGCCCTGACCACAGCAGGTTTCCAGTGGTACGAGGTGTCGAACTGGGCCACCGGGGAGGCGGCCCGGTGCCGGCACAACATCGCCTACTGGACCGGCGGCGATTGGTGGGGCGTCGGCCCGGGGGCGCACTCGCATGTCGGCGGGGTGCGCTGGTGGAACGCCAAGCACCCGGCCGCGTACGCCGCCGCGCTGGCCGCGGGGCGCAGCCCGGGGCACGCCCGCGAGGTGCTCGACCCGCAGACCAGGCGGCTGGAGGAGGTGCTGCTGCAGCTGCGGCTGTCGACCGGTCTGGACCTGAACCGGCTGACCGATGCGGGCCGGGGCGCCGCCGAGCGGGCCGCTGCCGACGGCCTGCTGCAGTCCGGAGCGCTGCAGCAGGGGCGAGCGGTGCTGACCGTGCAAGGCCGGTTGCTCGCCGACGGGATCGCGCTGCGGCTGGCGGACTGACCGGGCCGGGCGACGGCCGGAGGACCGACCGGACAGGGCGAGCGGTCGGCGGCCCTGTCACTGAAGCGGACACCGCGCGCGGTGTCGGTGTCGGACGTGCGTCAGGAGCGAGGCGGTGCCATCGCACCGGCGCCGACGCCGGCGGTCACCGCGTCGAGGTTGTAGATGCGGACGTGGATGACGGTGCGCTGCTGCAGGGCTGCGCGCAGCGCACGGTGCAGGCCGTCCTCGAGGTAGATGTCGCCGCGCCACAACACGGCGTGTCCGAACAGGTCGCCGTAGAAGGTGGAGTCCTCGTCCAGCAGGGCGTCGAGCCGCAACTCCCGCTTGGTGGTGACGAGCTCGTCCATCCGGATCTGCCGCGGCGGGATCCTGGCCCAGTCGCGCATCGACAGCCCATGGTCGGGGTACGGTCGCCCTTCCCGCACGTCCTTGAAGATCATTGTGGGGCCCTCCGCCGGATCTGCCGGGTCCCAGGGTATCCGGACACGCCCCGGACACCGGCGAGGCAGCGGCGCAGCCCACACCGAGGAGGCGGCTTCGGCCCGCCGGTGGAGCACTTCCGGCGATTACACTTGGCAGGCGGGCTGCGCGAGTGCCAGCCCCGTTTCCTGTACCCCCGGTGGGGCATCGGGAAGTCTCATCGGTGTAGCCGCGGGTCGTCGCGGTGGACAGTGGACGGTACGAGCACCCGGAGGTGATCATGACGGCGGACGACAGGCGGTTCGAGGTTCTCCGCGCGATCGTTTCCGACTACGTCGCGACCCGCGAGCCGGTCGGCTCCAAGTCACTGGTGGACCGGCACCAGCTCGGCGTGTCGCCGGCGACGATCCGCAACGACATGGCGGTCCTGGAGGACGAGGGGTACATCGCGCAGCCGCACACGTCGGCCGGCCGCATCCCCACCGACAAGGGCTACCGGTTGTTCGTCGATCGGCTCTCGCAGGTCAAGCCGATGTCCCCGGGGGAGCGCAAGGCGATCCAGGCGTTCCTGTCCGAGGCCGTCGACCTGGAGGACGTGCTGCGCCGCTCGGTACGGCTGCTCGCCCAGCTGACCCGCCAGGTCGCGGTCGTTCAGTACCCCAACCTGTCCCGCTCGGTGGTCCGACACGTCGAGGCCGTCGCGCTGGACCGTCGCCGGCTGCTGCTGGTCGTCATCACCGACACCGGCCGGGTCGAACAGCGGCTGGTGGAACTGGACGACGACGTCACCGACGAGGCGTTGGCCACGCTGCGCTCGCTGCTGGCCGGCCAGATCTCCGGACGTCGGCTGGCCGATGCCGCGTCCGCGGTGGGCTCCCTGGCCGCGAACGCCGACCCGGCGGTGCGGCACGTGGTGGCATCGGCGGTCAACGTGCTGCTCGACGCCCTGGTGGAGCACCCGGAGGAGCGGCTGGTGCTGTCCGGGACCTCGCACGCGACGGGGGCGTGGGCCGACCAGCCGGCGAGCCTGCACGGTGTGCTGGAGGCGCTGGACGAGCAGGTCACGCTGCTCAAGCTGTTGGCCGCGTTGGAGGCGCCGGATGCGGTGATGGTGTCGATCGGCCGGGAGAACGCCGACGTCAATCTGTCCACCTCGGCGCTGGTGTCGGCCGGTTACGGCAGCGGGACCACGCTCATGGGCGGTCTCGCGGTGGTCGGGCCGACCCGGATGGACTACCCCGGGACGATGGCTGCGGTCCGCGCCGTCGCCCGCTATGTCGGGGAGATCGTCGCGGGCCGCTGAGCCCCGGGAATGCCCGGGCGGCCGGCTCCGGTTCCACTGCAGGGCGGGCCGGATCGATGTTCGAAGCAGCGATGGTCGAAGCGGGATTCGCGGCAACGAGGGTGACAGCACAGGACCGGCCGACGAGGCCGATGGCATGGCGTCATCCGCGCGGCGGATGATGGAGCGGTTGCGGGCCGAAGCCCGCGGGAAGGCAACTGGTGCAAAGCGTGGCACGGGACTATTACGGCCTGCTCGGCGTCGCCAAGGGCGCGTCGGCGGACGAGATCAAGCGGGCCTACCGCAAGTTGGCGCGGGAGCTGCACCCCGACGTCAACCCGGATCCCGCCGCCCAGCAGAAATTCAAGGACGTCACGGCGGCGTACGAGGTGCTCTCCGACCCCGCGAAGCGGCAGGTCGTCGACCTCGGCGGTGACCCGCTGGGTAGCGGCGGCGGTGGCCAGGGTGCACCGGGTGGCATGGGCGACCCGTTCGGCGGCATGGGCCTGGGCGACATCATGGACGCCTTCTTCGGCGGCGGTGGTGGCGGCGCACGCTCCCGCGGGCCGCGGTCCCGGGTGCGGCAGGGCGACGACGCGCTGATTCCCGTCGAGCTCACCCTCGAGGAGTGTGCGACCGGCGTTGCGAAGGATCTCGCCGTCGACACCGCGACCCTGTGCTCGGTGTGTCACGGCTCCGGCTGTGCCGAGGGCACCACGCCGACCACCTGCGACATGTGCAAGGGCTCCGGTGAGATCCAGCAGATCCAGCGTTCGCTGCTCGGCCAGGTCGTCACCTCCCGGCCCTGCCCGGTGTGCCGCGGTTACGGCGAGGTCATCCCCGATCCGTGCCGGCAGTGCAACGGCGAGGGACGGGTGCGCGCGCGCCGCACCGTGCGGGCCAACATCCCGGCCGGCGTCGGTGACGGCATCCGGGTCCGGCTTGCCGGTCAGGGTGAGGTCGGCCCCGGCGGCGGCCCCCCCGGCGATCTGTACGTCGAGGTTCAGGAACTGCAGCACGAGCGGTTCACCCGTGACGGGATCGACCTGCACTGCACCGTGCACGTCCCGATGACGGCCGCCGCGCTCGGCACCTCGATGGGGTTGCAGACGCTGCACGGTGTCGAGGACCTGGACATCAACCCCGGCACGCAGTCCGGCACCGTACTGACCCTGCGCGGACAGGGCATGCCCCGGCTGCGTGGGACCGGCGTGGGCAACCTGCACGTGCACATCGAAGTCGTCACCCCCACCAGGGTCGACAGCCGGCAGGCCGAGTTGCTCCGCGAACTGGCCGCCCTGCGCGGCGAGGAGCAACCGGAGCTGGCGGCCCGCGCCCACAACGGTGGGTTCTTCTCGCGGATCCGCGACTCCTTCGTCGGGAAGTGAGCGACAGCAACCCGTTTCCCGCGTCCCGGCGCGAATCCGAAGCCGCTGCGGGTCCCGGCTCCGGTCGGGGCACGTCGATGCTGGGACTGCCGTTCTTCCTCGTCAAGGAGGTACCGGCACCGGGTGCCTTTCGACTGACCGGGCCCGAGGGACGGCATGCTGCGACGGTGCGCCGGCTGCGGGCGGGGGAGCCCCTGGTGCTGACCGACGGCCGCGGCAACACCGCGCCGTCGACGGTGCTCGACGCCGGCCGCACCGAGTTGACGGTCGACGTCGGCGCCACGGCGCACACACCGCCACCCGCCGTGCAGGTCACCCTGGTGCAGGCACTGCCCAAGGGCGACCGCGGTGAGCTCGCCGTCGAGCTGGCCACCGAGGCGGGGGTCGACCGGGTCGTGCCGTGGTCGGCCCAACGCTGCGTGGCCCGATGGCGCACGCCCGAACAGCGCGGCAAGGGCGTGGAACGGTGGCGGGCGGCGGCCCGGGAGGCGGCCAAGCAGTCCCGCCGGGCCTGGCTGCCGCAGGTCGATGACGTCGCATCGACCGATGAGGTTCGAAGGCTGGTCGAAAACGCCGGCGCCGCGCTCGTGCTGCACGATGCGGCCGCCGCGCCGCTGCGGGCCACGCCGATCCCGGACGCCGGGAACGTGGTACTGATTGTCGGGCCCGAGGGCGGCCTGACCGAGGAGGAACTGACGGTGCTCACCGCTGCGGGTGGCGTCCCGGTGCGGCTCGGACCCCAGGTGCTGCGCACCTCCACCGCCGCCGCCGTCGCCCTCGGCGCCCTCGGCGCCCTGACCGGCAGGTGGACATGACGCGTCCTGCCCGGCGTCCGGTGGTCGATGCCCGGTGAGGATCGACACCCACGAGTACGCGTACGGCCCGCATCCGAGCCAGACGATGAAGCTGTTCCTGCCCATCGGTTCTCACCTGCCGGTCGCGGTCGTCATCCACGGCGGGTACTGGCGGGCGGCGTACGGCCGTGAGCTGGCCGAGCCGCTCGGCCGGGACCTGACCCGGTTCGGCGTCGCCGCGGCGGTCGTCGAGTACCGCAGGGTCGGCGAGGGCGGCGGCTGGCCCACCACGCTGGCCGACGTGGCGCGGGCGGTCGACTCGCTCGCCGGTCCCGGTCAGCAGATCGCCGAGGGCCGGCTGGTGCTCGACCGGGTCGCCGCCGTCGGGCACTCGGCGGGCGGTCATCTCGCGGCATGGCTGGCGCACCGCGGGTCGCTGCGCGCGGGCACCGCCGGATCGGTCGGGCCGGGGGAGACGCACGTCCCGGTGGTCGGGGCGGTCACCCAGGCCGGGCTGCTGGACCTGGTGGGCGCGGCCGACGAGCGGCTCGGTGACGGCGCCGTCATCGCCCTGATGGAGGGCGAGGCACGGTCCCTGCCGCAGCGCTACCACCACGCCTCACCGCTGGCGCAGGTCGGTGACGGGGCGCGGGTGGTCTGCGTGCACGGCGACGCGGACGACACCGTGCCGTTGAGCCAGTCCGAGCGGTACGTCGAGGCGGCCTTGCGGGCAGGTGACCCGGCGCGGCTGATCGTGCTGCCCGGCATCGGGCACTACGAGCTGATCGACGACCGGCACCCGGCCTGGACGGCGTGCCGCGATCAGGTGCTGCGGATGGTCTGAGTCGCGCCCCCGTTGCTTGGCGGCGTTCGCGACTGCTCGGCCGGGTCGGTCCCGCGCCGCGGCGTTCGGGCCCTCTTCGCCGGAGCCGTCCCACCGGCCGGCTCCAAGATGCCGGAGTGGATCCCCGCGACGACGGGCATCCCAGGGGTGATGGGCATCGCCCCGGCCACCGGTGTCAACTCGGCGAGCGGCCCGGTGAGATAGCGCTGGATGGTGGCGCCGACGTTGGCCGCGAGTTGCTCCGTGGGCAGGGAAGCCAGCGGCTCCACCGCCAGCAGGTACCGGCCGGCGAGTACTCCGAGGATCTGCGTCATCAGCAATCCGCTCCGCAGTTCCACCTCGTCCGACGGCAGGGCCAGGGTGCCGACCAACGGGCCGACGATGCGCGGCACCAGGAACTCCCGCAGCATCCGTGCTCGCGCCGGATCGGCCATCGCCGCCCGCAGGGCCGCGGCCAGGCTCGCCCCGGTCGGTGACTCCCAGACGGCGATCATCGTGCGGGCCAGCCGCAGCCCCAGGCCGTCCGCGCCCTGCGCCGCGATGCTCTGCAACAGGTCCGGCAGGTCTACCGGCACCTCGACCGTTGCGAGGAAGAGGTTCTCCTTGGTGCCGAAGTAGTGGTGCACCAGCGCCGGGTCCACCCCTGCGGCGTTGGCGATCTTCCGCATGGAAGCCCCGGTGTAGCCGAGATCGGCGAACGTCGCCCGGGCCGCATCGAGAATGGCCTGCCGGGTATCCGGATTTCCCGGCCGCCGACCGGTGCGTGCCGGGGCCGGGTCACCAGTGGTCGGCCGCGGCGTCCGGGACGCCGCGGCCGATCGGCCAACCATCGATGTTCTCCGCAGGGTGTCGTTCGCCCTCGTGCCGGGCGGGGTCAGGGTGTCCGTCGACGCAGCGTGCCGGCCGCCAGCGTCAGGGCAAGGATCACACATCCGCCGACGATCACCAGGTCCAGCCAGAACGTCGACGTCACGTCGGCATTCGCACCGACCTGCTGGAGCGCGTCCACCGCGTAACTGAGCGGCAGCACGTCGGAGATCGCCTGCAGCCACCCGGCCATGGCATCGCGCGGCACGAACAGCCCGCACAGCAGGATCTGCGGCAGCACCACGACCGGCATCAGTTGCACTGCCTGGAATTCCGTCCGGGCGAACGCACTGCACAGCAGGCCGAGGCCGACACCGAGCAGGGCGGTGAACACGGCCACGAGCACGACCAGGACAGCCGACCCGGCGGTGTTCATGCCGTAGAGCAGGTAGGCGCAGGCGGTGGCGACACCGGCCTGCACGGCGGCCGCACCACCGAACGCGGTGCCGTACCCGAACAACAGGTCGCCCTTGCCGGTACGGGTGGACATCAGCCGCTCCAGCGTCCCGGAGTTCCGCTCGCGCAGCATCGCGATGCTGGTGATCAGGAACATGATCACGAACGGGAAGATTCCCAGCATGATCAGCAGCACCCTGTCGAGCAGCGGTCCGCTGCCGTCGTACATGGCGTAGAGCAACCCCATCAGCGCCACCGGGACGACCAGCATCAGCCCGACGGTGCGCGGGTCGTGCCGGAGCTGTTGCAGGATGCGGGTGATCGAGGCACCCAGGATGTGCACGTTCATGATCCGGCTCCCTGTCGGATGAGGGTGAGAAATGCCTGGTCGAGGTCGTCCGTCCCGGCGCGCTGTTTGACCGCGTCCGGGGTCTCGTCGGCCAGCAGACCGCCGTTGCGGATCAGCAGCAGGCGGTCGCACCGGTTGGCCTCGTCCATCACGTGGGAGGACACCAGCACGGTGGTCCCGCGGTCGGCGCGCTCCCGGAAATACGCCCACAGCTCCTCGCGCAGCACGGGGTCCTGGCCGACGGTGGGCTCGTCCAGCACCAGCACCACCGGGTCGCCGACCACGGCGCAGGCCAGTGACGCACGGGACTGCTGCCCACCGGACAGGGTGCCGACGAGCTGGTGCTGCGCCGCCCGCAGCCCGACTTGGTCCACGGCGGCGCGCGCGGCGGCCGGTGAGGCGCCGGCGACGGCGGCGAAGTACCGCGCGTTCTCCAGCACCGTCAGGTCGGCATAGACCGACGGTGCCTGGGTGAGGTAGCCGACGGTCGCGCGCAGGACCGGTGATCCCGCCGGCTCACCGAGCACCGTGACGGTGCCCGACAACGCCCGCTGCACACCGACGACGGCCCTGATCAGCGTGGTCTTTCCGGACCCCGACGGTCCGAGCAGGCCGGTGATCCGGCCGGCCGGGATGTGGCAGTTCAGGCCGTCGAGCACGATGTTCCGTCCTCGGACGACCCTGAGATCGGTGACGGTGATGGCGTCGGTCACGGCTCCTCCTGATGCCGAAATTCATCTGGTGATGAATTGCTGCGGCGAGCGTAGCTCCGTGTTCCCAGGGATGTCAACAGGTGATGAATTACTGCCCGGCGGCGCGTCCGGGCCGCGGCCTGGATAGGTTGTCGGCCATGCCCTACACCCGCGACGACTGCCTGTTCTGCACGATCGTCACCGGCGGCCTCGCCGCGGACGAGGTCTATCGCGACGACCACGTCGTGGCGTTCCGGGACATCCGGCCGCAGGCGCCGGTGCACGTGCTGGTGGTGCCGACCAACCACTACGAGAACCTGCCGCAGGTGGCCGCCGAGGACCCGCACGCACTGGCGGCACTGGTCCTCACCGCGCGGGCGGTGGCCGAATCGGAGGAGATCGCCGCCGACGGGTACCGGTTGCTGTCGAACACCGGTGAGGGCGCGGGGCAGACCGTCTTCCACGCGCACCTGCACCTGCTGGGCGGCCGCAAACTGGACGAACGCACCGACTGAGACCTGTGCTGCCCGAACCGGGCGGGATGGCGGCCGGCGGCGACGGAGTGAAATCGCCGCTCGGGGAGAGTGACGGGGAATGTGCTGGCCGTGCGGGCGTTACCCGACGGTAGAATCATTCTCGGCGTACACGATCGACCACCAGCGAAAGTAGGCAGTGCACCAGGTGCCGGATCCCTCGTCGGCCGCAGCGCGGTCCGACCTTCCCCGCGGTGACAACTCCACCGCCTCCTCCTCCACCGGCAATTCCGGCGCAGGCCTGCCCCCCGCAGGTGTCTCCCCGGAGATCGGCGCGCGCGCCGGCAGTGCCGCTGCGGCCGGCGCCGGAGATGGTGCCGCCTCCCGCACGGCCGAGCGCGCCGGCGGTCAGCTGAGCGCGGCGAATCCGGTGCCGACGGCGGCGGAACTCTCGGCCCGGACCAGCGAACGGTCCGTGGGGGAGTCCACCCTGGTGGTCGCCGACGAGCGGCAGATGATGGGGCTGCTCGGTTCCCGTGACTCGCTGCTGCGGCTGCTCGAGGAGCACCTGGTCGCGGACATCCACGTCCGCGGCAACCGGGTCACCCTGCGCGGCAGCGCCGAGGATGTCGCCTTTGCCGAGCGAACGCTGCGAGAACTGCTGGCGCTGCAGGAATCCGGTTCGGTGATCACCCCGGACGCCGTCCGCCGCACCATCGGCATGCTCGCCGATCCCGACGTCGGCACCGACTCGCCGTCACAGGTGTTGGGGCTCAACATCATTTCCCGCCGGGGTCGCACCATCCGGCCGAAGACGCTGAACCAGAAGCGGTACGTCGACGGCATCGACGAGCACACCATCGTGTTCGGGATCGGCCCGGCCGGCACCGGCAAGACGTACCTGGCGATGGCCAAGGCCGTGCAGGCGCTACAGGCCAAGCAGGTCACCCGGATCATCCTGACCCGGCCGGCCGTCGAGGCGGGCGAGCGGCTCGGCTTCTTGCCCGGCACGTTGTCGGACAAGATCGATCCGTACCTGCGCCCGCTGTACGACGCGCTGCACGACATGCTCGACCCGGAGTCGATCCCGCGGCTGATGGCTGCCGGGACGATCGAGGTCGCGCCGCTGGCGTACATGCGCGGCCGCACCCTCAACGACGCGTTCATCATTCTCGACGAGGCGCAGAACACCACGCCCGAACAGATGAAGATGTTCCTCACCCGGCTCGGTTTCGGCTCGAAGATCGTCGTCACCGGCGACATCACGCAGGTCGACCTCCCGGGCGGTCAGCGATCCGGTCTGCAGGTGGTCCGGGAGATCCTTGGTGACGTCGACGACGTGCTGTTCTCCTTGCTGACCTCGTCAGACGTCGTCCGGCACCGCCTCGTCGGCCGGATCGTCGACGCCTACGAGCGCTGGGACGCCGAGAACACGTCCGCCGGCACCCCGCACCCGGCCGCCGAGCGGCAGCAGCGCCGCTTCGGGCCGGCGGGCGGCGGACATCACCGGGAGTCGGGTCGATGACCATCGAGGTCGCGAACGAGTCCGGCGTCGACGTCGACGAGATCGCGATCGTGGCGGTGGCCCGGTACGTGCTCGATCGGATGCGGATCAACGCGCTCGCGGAACTGTCGATCCTGCTGGTCGACGTCGATGCGATGACCGAGCTGCACGTGAAGTGGATGGACGAGCCAGGACCGACGGACGTCATGAGCTTCCCGATGGACGAGCTGGACACCGCCCGCCGTCCGGACGAATCCGGACCCGGACCCGCGCTGCTCGGCGACGTCGTGCTGTGCCCCGCGGTGGCCGGCACCCAGGCCGAGCAGGCCGGGCACTCGCTCGACGACGAACTGCACCTGCTGACGGTGCACGGCGTGCTGCACCTGCTCGGTTACGACCACGCCGAGCCCGCGGAGGAGCGGGAGATGTTCCGGTTGCAGAACGAACTGCTGGACACCTGGCGCGACCACCGCAGCGCGCTGGCCCGGCAGGAGCGGCTGGCAGCCGTCGACGCCGCCGTGCTGGACACGGTGGGGCTGGCCGACCAGCCGGGTGAACCCGGCGCCGGCGTCCACGGTCGGGGCTGACGCGCGATGGACAGCATGGATGTGGTGTTGCTGGTGCTGGCCGCCGCGCTGGTGCCGATCGCCGGCGTGCTCGCCGCTGCCGACGCCGCGATCACCACGGTGTCGCCGGCGCGGGTCGAGGAGTTCGAGCGGGAGGGCCGCCGCGGGGCGTCGTCGCTGCGCAAGATCACCGAGGACCGGCCGCGGTACACGAACCTGTTGTTGCTGCTGCGGACCGCCGCGGAGATCACCGCGACCGTGATGGCGGCGAAGGTCGCGCTCAGCGTGTTCGGTTTCCAACTGTGGGTCGGCATCGCGCTGGTCGTGCTGGTCGTCGTGATCACTTACGTCGCCATCGGCGTGCTGCCCCGAACCCTGGGTCGCCAGCACCCGTACAGCGTCGGGCTCGCCCTGGCCGGCACGACCCGGGCGTTGGCGAAGGTGCTGTCCCCGGTGGCGTCGTTGCTGATCCTGATCGGCAACGCGATCACACCCGGCCGGGGCTTCCGCGAGGGGCCCTTTTCCTCCGACGTGGAACTGCGTGAACTCGTCGACATGGCCGGCAGCAGCGGCGTGGTCGAGGAGACCGAACGCGAGATGCTGCAGAGCGTCTTCGATCTCGGCGACACCATCGTGCGGGAGGTGATGGTGCCGCGAACCGAGGTGGTGTGGATCGAGCAGGACAAGACGCTGCGGCAGGCACTGCACCTGGCGACCAGGTCCGGTTTCTCGCGCATCCCGGTGGTCGGTGAGGACGTCGATGACGTGCTGGGCGTGGTGTACATCAAGGACCTGATCGCCCGGGCGCTCTCGCTCGAGCCGGGCGAGCGCGGACCGATGCTGGGCGAGGTGATGCGGGCCCCGGTGTTCGTCCCGGAGTCCAAGAACGTCGACGCGCTGCTGCGCGAGATGCAGCGCGATCGCACGCACTTCGCGATCGTGGTCGACGAGTACGGCGGCACCGCAGGCATTGTCACGATCGAGGACCTGTTGGAGGAGATCGTCGGGGAGATCACCGACGAGTACGACGCCGACACCCCCGCACCGATCGAACCGCTGGACGACGGGCAGTACCGGGTGTCCGCCCGGCTGTCGGTGGAGGATCTCGGCGAGCTGTTCGACGTCGAACTCCCTGACGAGGACGTCGACACGGTCGGCGGCCTGCTGGCCCAGTTGCTCGGCCGGGTTCCGCTGCCGGGGTCGGAGGCGACGGTCAACACGCTGCACCTGCTGGGCGAGGCCGGAGTGGACCGGCGTGGCCGGCCGCGGGTGCAGACGTTGCTGGTGCGCCGGCTCACCCCGGAGGAGGTCGGCCAGGAGGCCGAGGACGAGGCCACCCAGCGGGAGGCAGACCGGGCCGACCGCGCCGAGAAGGCGGAACGCGCCGAGCAGGCCGAGCTCGCCGAGCGGCGGGAGAAGGCAGAACGAGCCGACGCCGACAAGCGGGAAAAGGCGCAGAAGGCGGACGCCGACAAGCGGGCGGCCAAGGCGGAGAAGCAGGGCAAGCCGGGGCGGGCGGAGAAACAGGCAGCCAAGCAGGCCCAGAAGCGGGCCGAGGAACAAGCGCAGCAACGCGCACGGGGGCAGGCGTCGCAGCCAGCCGGGCAGTCCGTGCCCACCCGTGGCGCGCAGTCCGCGCCCGCCCCGGGGGAACAGTCCGCCTCGGCTCGTGGCGAGCAGACCACCGGCGTACCGGAGGACGTTCGGAAGGGTCGGTCCGGTGAGGCGTCGGCCGAGGTGGGCGCCGTCGAGCGCCGCGCGGACCCGGCCGCCGACCGGTCCGGTGCCGCCGACCCGACCGGGACGGCCGGGGCCGATGCTGCCGGCAGCGCCGCCACCGAGCGGCCGCCCACCAACGGTGCCGCGCACAGAGCGGCTCCCTTGCCGTCCGCCGACGAGCCGGCGGTGCGCCGATGAATGCGGCCGGACACGACGGTGCCGCCGGTGCCCCGCTCAGTGCCGAGGACGCCAAGCTGGTGGTGCTGGCCCGAGGTGCCCGGGCCCGTGCCGGTGCGGCCGAGGGTGCTGCCGTCCGGGACGAGGACGGCCGCACGTACGCGGCGGCCACGGTGTCCCTGCCGTCACTGCGGCTGACCGCGGCGCAGGCGGCCGTCGCGGCCGCGGTCGCCTCCGGTGCGCAGGAACTGGAGGCGCTGGTCGTCGTCGGTGAGGCCGCCGAGCTGGACGAGGCCTCCCGGGCGGCGGCCGCCGACCTCGGGACCGGCCTCATGGTGCTGGCGGGTCCGGACGGCAGCGTCAGAATCCGGACCGACCGGTGAGCGCGGACACCCCCACTGGGATCGTGTCGCCGGTGCACCGCGCGGGCTTCGCGTGTTTCGTCGGGCGCCCGAACGCCGGGAAGTCGACGCTGCTCAACGCCATGGTCGGCGAAAAGATAGCGATCACCTCCGACAAACCGCAGACCACCCGACGCGCGGTCCGCGGCATCCTGACCCGTCCCGACGCGCAACTCGTCATCGTCGACACCCCGGGTCTGCACCGGCCGCGGACGCTGCTCGGCGAGCGGCTCGGCGACCTGGTGCGCACGGTCTGGTCGGACGTCGACGTGGTGGGGTTCTGCCTGCCCGCCGACGAAGCGGTCGGCCCCGGGGACCGGCGGATCGCCGCAGAACTCAAGGAGCAGGCGGCCGGCACACCGGTCATCGGCATCGTCACCAAGACCGACCGGGTGCCGCGGCACCGGATCGCCGAGCAGCTGCTCGCCGTCTCGAGGCTCGCCGAGTTCGCCGAGATCGTGCCGGTGTCCGCCGTCGCCGGCGACCAGGTCGACCTGCTCGCCGACCTGCTCATCGCGCGGCTGCCCGAGGGCGGCCGGCTCTACCCCGATGCCGAGGTGACCGACGAACCGGTGGACACCCGCATCGCCGAACTGGTGCGGGAAGCAGCGCTGGACGGTGTCCGCGAGGAACTCCCGCACTCCCTCGCCGCCCTGGTCACCGAGATCGTCGCACCGGACCCCGGCTCGTCGGACGTCACCAAGGTCTTCGTGACGATCTTCGTCGAACGGGATTCCCAGAAGGCGATCGTGTTGGGGCACAAAGGGTCCCGGTTGGCCTCCGTCGGCAAGCGGGCCCGGTTGCAGATCGAGTCGCTGCTCGGCACGCGGGTGTACCTGGACCTGCACATCGCCGTCGCCAAGGACTGGCAGCGGGATCCCCGGCAGCTGCGAAAACTGGGGTTCGACCTCTGACGTCCCTGATCCTTCGAAGGTGGTCGGATCACATCGTCCGGGCAAGGCGCGCCGCGTCATCCGAATCACACAATTCACCCACTTGTGGACGCGCGCTGTGCCATGATCCTTGATATGGGGAGACATGCCAGGGGGGCGTCCCGTTCACACGTGCGGGTCACTGCAATTGCCGTCACCGGGCTGGTGATCGCGCTTCTCGCGGTCGGATCGTGGCTCGGATCGCGAACGGAGTCCGCTGCGGATGCCGCCGACCGGGGCACGGTCACCGGGGCCGCCGTGGTGGTCTCGTCGTTGGCCTGCGTGGCCGGCGCCGGGCAAACCCTGGTGGACGTCCTGCCGCCCGCCGGCTCCGGGCAGGGGGCCACGCCGGTCCGCGCCAGGCTCAACGGGTGCGGTTTTCAGGAGGGGCAACAACTCTCGGTGCAGTACCGCGAGTCTGCGCCCGCCACTGTCACACTCGCCGACACCGGCGGCACCGCGTCAGGTGCGCTGCTCCCGCTGGGGCTGACAGTGGCCGGGTTGCTCGCCGTCGGTGCCGCGTTGGCCGTGTACGTCGACGGTCGGTCGAACCGGCGGCGCCGGCACGCTGCCGGTCCGGACGGTCGGCTCCTCGCAGATGGCGAGGAGGAATCGGGCGACCCGGGTTCGCCCAGCGCCGCCGCAGAGCCGTCGGAAATGCCCCGGCTGTGGGACGACGACGCCGACCCGCGGGCCGCGGAGGCACGCTCGGCCGAATTCCCATCGACCGGGGACCTTTCGGAGGGTGAGCTGTCGACCGCGGGTACCGACGGCGGGCGTGATCGCCGGCCGGCCCGCGGGAACACCGATCCGGCGGTCACCGGCTGGGACTTCTTCTCCGCTGACGCCTTCCCGCCGGACCCGCGATCGACGCAGTACCCGGATCACAACGGTCACGGGCCGTTCACGGCGGCGCAGGCACGGACCACCTCGCCTGTCGACACCGCCGACGACCTGCTGCTCCCGGACGTCGCAGCGGGCAGCGGCGTGAAGTCCGATCCGGCGATCGTCTTCCCATGGGTGGCGGACGGGGGCGGGCGTCGCGAGATCTTCAGTGTCGACCTGGTTTTCCCGTCATCGGCGGAGCTGGCGGCGAGCCTGCACGACGAGCTGTTCACCCACCGCGGCCCGGCGGGCTGACCACGCCGGTCGCCGGTGTGGGCGGGGGCTGCGCCGGCCACGGTTAGGGTGGGTCGCGTGCCCACCGCCACCAGGCAGATCGCCCGCGCCTCCCGAACGACCGGTCGCATTCCGCGCGCCGACTATCCCGTCCAGCGATTCCGGCTGGACAACGGGCTGCGGGTGGTGCTGGCCCCGGACAAGGGGGCCGGTGTCGTCGGCGTCGCCGTGCACTACGACGTCGGGTTCCGCTCGGAACCGCAGGGCCGCACCGGTTTTGCCCACCTGTTCGAGCACCTGATGTTCCAGGGCAGCGAATCGCTGCCCAAGCTGGAGCATTTCCGGTTGGTGCAATCGTCCGGTGGGGTGTTCAACGGATCCACCCACACCGATTACACCGACTATTTCGAGGTCGTCCCCGCCGGCGCCCTGGAACGCGGCTTGTTCCTGGAGGCGGACCGGATGCGGGCGCCCAAGATCACCGCCGAGAACCTGACGAACCAGGTCGACGTGGTCAGCGAGGAAATCCGGCTGAACGTGCTGAACCGGCCGTACGGCGGTTTCCCGTGGATCCAGCTGCCCGCCATCATGTTCGACTCGTTTGCCAACTCGCACAACGGGTATGGCGACTTCGTCGATCTGCAGGCGGCTACGGTGGCCGATTGCGCGGAATTCTTCGAGACGTACTACACGCCGGACAATGCGGTCCTGACCGTCTGCGGCGACCTCGACGTGGACGCGGCGACCGAACTGATCAATCGGCATTTCGCCGACGTCCCCTACCGGCCGGCGCCGGTCCGGCCGTCGTTCGACGAGCCGTATCCGACCTCGGTCCGAGAGGACGAGGTGATCGACCAGCACGCGCCGACCCCGGCGCTGGCGGTGGGCTGGCGGTTGCCCGACCCGGTGGCCGACCTGTCCGACTACCTGGCCTTCGTCGTGCTCGCCGGCATGCTCACGGAGGGCGAGTCGTCCCGGCTGCAGAGCGCGGTGGTGGCGAAGGCGTCGCTGGCCACCGACATCTGGGCCACCCCCGGTCTGCTCGGCGGCCCGCTCGACTCCCGCGACCCGGACGTGTTCGTGCTCGGCGCCCTGCACCCGTCCGATGTGCCGGCGGCGGCGGTGATCGACGCCAGTGCCGAGCAGATCGCCCTGCTCGCCGCAGAGGGCCCGAACGAGGCCGACATGCAGCGCGCCCGTGCACGTTTCGCCTCGTCGCTGTACCGCGACAACGACAGCATCGCCAGCCGGACCCGGTCCCTGGGCACGCTCGAGCTGTTGCACGGCCGGGCCGAGTTGCTCGGTGAACTGCCCGAGGTGCTCAATGCCGTCACGGCCGAGCAGGTCGCCGACGCGGCCCGCTCGCTGGATCCGGAGCGCTGCGCCGTCCTGCGTGTCGTCCCGGCGCAGGCCCGCTGATGGCCCCCCGCACGGCCGAGGAGATCGGCCGCACCGACACCGGGCCACGCCCGATCCCGCCCATGACGCTCACCGGCCGGGTGCGCCCGCCGACCCTGCGGCGCGCGGAGCTGGACTCCGGTCTCACGGTTGTCGCCGCCCGCAAGCCGCGCAGCCCGCTGGTCGAGGTGCGCCTGCGGGTGCCGTTCGCCGGCACCAATCGGGTGCACGCCGCCCGCGCCGAGATGCTGGCCGCCACCATGCTTCTCGGCACCGCGACCCGCGATCGCGAGGAGGTCGACGCCGAACTCGCGCTCGTCGGCGGCCACCTGGACGCCTCCGTCGACCCGCAGCGGCTGCTGATCACCGGATCGGCGCTGTCCACGGGTCTCCCGGTGCTGCTGGCCGTCCTCGCCGACTGCCTGACCGACGCGGCGTACCGTCGCCCCGACGTGCTCGGCGAGCGTGACCGGCTGGTCGAGCACCTGGCCATCGCCGCCACCCAGCCGTCAGCCGTCGCGCACCGGTTCCTGCAGCAGCGCCGGTTCGGCGAGCATCCGGCGGCCTGGGACATGCCCGATCCGGAGCTCGTCGCCGCGGTCGGCCCGGCCGTACTGCGCCGGCTGCACGAGCGAAGCCTCGTCCCGCGCGGCTCGACACTGGTGCTGGTCGGCGACCTCAGCCCGGCCAAGGCGGTGGACGTCGCCGCGCAGGCGCTGGCCGGGTGGACCGACACCGGCACCGCGGCCCGCACCCTGAAGCCGCCGCCGGCGATCGTGGGCAGTGACCTGCTCGCCCACCATCGGGCCGGCGCCGTGCAATCGCAGATCCGGCTGTCCGGCCCCGCCGTGCCACGCAGCGATCCCGGCTATCCGGCGTACCAGCTGGCGAACATGGTGTACGGCGGCTACTTCTCGTCCCGATTGGTGGAGAACATCCGGGAGGACAAGGGCTACACCTACAGCGCCCGGTCGTCGCTGGAGTTCTGGCCGCAGACCGCAGCGGTGTCCGTCGCATTCGACACCACCACCCCGTCCACCGCGCCCGCGCTGCTGGAGGCGAAGTACGAACTGGGCCGGATCAGCCTCGTCGCGCCGTCGGCGGACGAGATCGAATCGGCCCGGAACTACGCGCTCGGCACCCTGGCCACCTCGCTGGCCACGCAGTCCGGGTTCGCGTCGACGCTGTCGATGCTGGCCGGCGCCGGACTGGACGAGACCTGGTTGCGGGACCACCCGGCGAAGCTGGCCGCGGTCACCGTGGACGAGGTCGCCGCGGCGGCCGCCGACATGCTCGCGCCGGCCCGGTTCACCGGTGTCGTCGTCGGTGACGTCGGCGTGCTGGAAGCACAGCTCCTCGGCCTCGGCGACGTGGAGTTCGCGTGAGCGCACCCCACTCCGCGCCGCCGCACGAGGGCACCCCCGCGGCGCCGCCGGCGTCACCGGCCACCTTCCGGATCGCCACCCCGCTGCTGTCCCGCGGCACCGCCGACCGGTCGGAGGACCTGCGCGACGCCGACCGCATCGAGGGGGAATGGCCGCGCGCCCGCGTGTTGACCCTGGACGCCCGCGGCCGGGCCGCGATCGACACGGCGGCGGGTCGGTTGCACACCGTGAACGCAATGACGGTCGCGCCACACCCACCGGCGGATGCGGTGCTGCTCGGGTCGGTCGACGGCATCGATCAGTGGGCGGTCCCTGGCGACGTGCAGGACGGCGGCGGTCTGCGGGAATGGGGCGCCCTGCTGCCGGACGCCGACGCGGGGTTGCTGACAACGGCCGCCGCCTTGCTGGCCTGGCACGCCGCGGGTGGGTTCTGCCCTCGGTGCGGCGAGCCGAGCACGCCGACCACCGCTGGGTGGTCGCGGATCTGCCCGCAGGGGCACCATGAGTTCCCCCGCACCGACCCCGCCGTCATCGTCCTGGTGCACGACGGTGCGGGGTCCATGGTCCTTGCGCGGCAACCGGTCTGGCCCGCGGGCCGGATGTCGGTGCTGGCCGGTTTCGTCGAGGCGGGGGAGTCGCTGGAGGGCACAGTGGTACGGGAGGTGCTGGAGGAGGTCGGGCTGCACGTCACCGACGTCGGGTACCTCGGCTCGCAGCCGTGGCCGTTCCCGCGGTCGTTGATGATCGGCTTCGAGGCGCGCGCCGAACCCGGTGCACCACTGCTGCCCCGGGACGGCGAGATCGAAGAGGCCGGGTGGTACCGCCGCGAGGAGATCAGGGCCGCGCTGGCCGCCGAGGCCGCCGACCCGAACAGCGGCGACAGGTGGCTCGCCGCAGCAGGTTCTGCGGCTCCCGAAGGTGAGGCCGCCTTCATCCTGCCCGGGCAGGTGTCCATCGCCCGGCGGATGGTGGAGGGTTGGGCGGCGCAGGAGTAGGCCGCTGCGCAGCGGCTGCACGCTCTGTGCGGCGCCGGACGCTCCCCTCGGGCAAGCGTCCACAACACGCCCCGACAGGGCAGGCCCGGCGTACACCTGTGCGAAAATGACGCGGTGAAACAGGACGTGCTCGCCGGGCTGGACGACGGACAGCGGGCTGCCGTTGTCGCCCCCCCGGGACCGGTGTGCGTCCTGGCCGGCGCCGGCACGGGTAAGACCCGGACCATCACCCACCGCATCGCGCACCTGGTCGGATCGGGCGCCCACGCGTCCTCCGAGGTGCTGGCCGTCACCTTCACCACCCGGGCCGCGGGCGAGATGCGGGTGCGGCTGCGGTCGCTCGGGGTGGGCGGGGTGCAGGCCCGCACGTTCCACTCGGCGGCGTTGAAGCAGTTGCGGTACTTCTGGCCGCGGTCCGTCGGCGGCCAGCTCTGGCCGGTGCTGGAGCACAAGCTGCGGCTGGTCGCGATCGCCGCCCGGCGGGCGAACGCCGGCACCGACGCGGCCACGCTGCGCGACCTGGCCGGCGAGATCGAATGGTCCAAGGCGTCCCTCGCCGGGCCGCAGGACTACCTTGCCGCCGTGGCCAAACACCAGCGGGACACCCCGCTGCCGGCCGAGACCGTCGCCAAGGTGTTCGAGATCTACGAATCGGTGAAGCAGGACGCCGAGCAACTCGACTTCGACGACCTGCTGCTGCACACCTGCGCGGTCCTCGAGGACGACGAAGCCGTGGCCCGCGAGTTCCGTTCCCGCTACCGGTCTTTCGTGGTCGACGAGTACCAGGACGTCACCCCGCTGCAACAGCGGACCCTCGATGCATGGCTCGGCGGCCGCGACCAGGTGACCGTCGTGGGCGACGCCAACCAGACCATCTATTCATTCGCCGGCGCATCACCGGGCTACCTGCTGGGTTTCGAACGGCGCTTCCCGCACGCCACCGTCGTCCGGCTGGAACGGGACTACCGGTCGACGCCGCAGGTGGTGTCGATGGCGAACCGGGTGATCGCCGGCTCCAGCGGCATCGCCTCCCGGTACCGGCTGCGACTGACCGCCGCCTTGCCGGACGGGCCCGAGGTGAGCTTCACCGAACACCCGGACGAGCACAGTGAAGCCGGCGCGGTGGCCGCAGCGGCGTCCGCGCTCATCGAAGGCGGTATGCCGGCGTCGTCCATCGCCGTGCTCTACCGGATCAACGCCCAATCCGAGGTGTACGAGGCGGCGCTGACCGAGCACAACGTGCCGTACCTCGTACGCGGCGGGGAACGGTTCTTCGCCCGGGCCGAGGTGCGGCAGGCGATGGCACTGCTGCGCAACGCCGCCCGCACCATGTCGGAGTCGGAGTCGGAGCCGGGTGACGGGATCACCGACGGAGCGGGCGCACCGCTGGTGCCCACGGTCCGCGGCCTGCTCGGCACCCTCGGGCTCAGTGACGACCCGCCGCCCGCCGGAGCGCTGCGCGACAAGTGGGATTCGCTGACCGCGATCGTCACCGTCGCGGAGGAACTGGCCGACGCCCAGCCGACCGCGACGGTGGGTGCGCTGTCCGCGGAGTTGGACCAGCGGGCGGAGGCCCAGCACGCGCCGACCGTGGAAGGGGTGACGCTGGCGTCGCTGCACGCGGCGAAGGGCCTGGAGTGGGATGCGGTGTTCCTGGTCGGCCTGACCGACGGAACGCTGCCGATCCAGCACGCCGAGACGCCCGAGGAGATCGAGGAGGAACGCCGGCTGTTCTACGTCGGCGTCACCAGGGCCCGCACCCGGCTGGCGGTGTCGTGGGCGCTGTCCCGCACCCAGGGCGGCCGCAAGACCCGGCGCCGCAGCCGATTCCTGACCGGCATCGCCCCCGACTCGGCCGTTCCAACGGCCGGCGCCGCGCGGAGCACCGGCCCGGGTCGCTGCCGCCTGTGCGGGGGCCGGTTGCTGACCCCCGCCCAGGTGAAGGTCGGCAGGTGCGCGTCGTGCCCGTCGTCCGCCGATCCCGAGTTGGTCGACGCGCTGCGCACCTGGCGCAAGACCCGTTCCAGCGAGGCCTCGGTGCCGGCCTTCGTGGTGTTCTCCGACGCGACCCTGCTGGCGATCGCCGAGCGGCGGCCCACCGACAACGCGGCACTGCTGTCCATCCCGGGGATCGGCCGGGCGAAGCTCGACGCCTACGGCAAGGACGTCCTGGGCATCGTCAGCGCCACTCGCTGACCCCCGGCTGCCGCCCTCCGGATCACGGCGGGCCCCGAAGATCGTTGCGCCGGAAAGTTTTCTGACCGAAGCCCTTGCTGCTGTGGCCGGTCGGCGCCGCAGAAGCGGCGCCGAAAACTTCTTCAACTTTCTTCGTTTAATCGGTTGCGCAGCATCGCCGGGCCGCCCTAATGTCTTCTTCGGTTGGTGCGTCACCAGGCGGCAGGTGAGCCGTGGCGCAGCGACTGGAGTGAACAAGCAGGATCCACATGAGCGCGGCGATGGTTCGCCGCGCAGCCTCTCCGCATGGACGGGGACGCGGACGCAAAGGAGGTGCCGAATGTCCAATCTGGTGAACACCAGCGGTTGGGTCGGCACCGGCGTCGTGTCCATGGCGCGGTCCGAGGCCTTTCCCACCGTGATGGCGCGACCGCGGCCCGAGCAGCAGCTTGCTGTCTTCGGCGTCGGCATCGCCACCCAGCGGTACGGAGCGCGGCACCTGGCTTGATCGCCAGGCATTCGTTCGCCTCCGGCCGCGGTTCGTCCCCCTCGACGAATTCGCGGCCGTTTCGTATCTGCTGCACCGTCACCGGACTCTGAGTCCCATGCGGGACTGATCCAGCTTCTGTTCACATCCATTCCTCTCACGGAGAAGGAACCCCCGTGATGCAACTCCTCGAACTACCCGAGACCTCCTTCATCGACGACCTGCCCTGCCACACCGGTGACCCGGACCTGTTCTTCGCCGAACGGCCCGACGAGCTGGAACGGGCGAAAGCCCTCTGTGTCGAGTGCCCGATCCGTCAGCAGTGCCTCGAAGCCGCCCTGGAGAGGGCGGAACCGTGGGGCGTCTGGGGCGGTGAGATCTTCGACCACGGCGTCGTGATCGCCCGGAAGCGTCCACGCGGACGTCCCCGGAAGATCGCGGCATGAGCACCACCCGGCTGATCAGGGCCCGGCGACGACACGTCATCGGGCCGGCGGACCAGGGCTCCCGACGGCACGGCGAAGCGGTGCCACGGCCGGTCACCGCGGCCCTGTGGAACCGGCGGAATCAACGAAACATCAACAATGACAACGCTTCTGCGCGGCCGCATGCGGCCCCGCATCATTCCAGGAGGAAAGACATGAGTTCCATGATCGAAGATCTGGCTCGCGACCGAATGCGCGAGATCCAGCGGGACACCGAGCGGGCTCGCCAGATCCGGCGTGCGCGTTCCGCCCGCCGGGCGGCCCGGCTGCTGCACCGCTGAGCGGTCGGCACGTGCCCGACGGAACGCCCGCCGCGGCACCTGCTCCCGATGTCCACGAACAGCATCGACCCCCGCCTGCCGTCCGCAGGCGGGGGTCGATCTCGTGGCGGCGGGTTCCCGGCGCGGCGCGTTAAGGTGCCGGCATGCCCGACGCCGAACCGGCCGCCAATTGTTCCGTGTGTGGATCGGTCGCGGCTCCGCCGCCGATCACCTGGGTGCGGGAGGTCGATCGGCGGCGCGGAGCGGTCTGGGTGTGTGACCGGTGCGCGCGAGAGAATCTGCGCGGCATCGAATCCCGGCTGGACCGCGAATGGTGGTGACAGACCCCAGGTCTCAGTCCTCGTTGAAGCCGGGCAGGTAGCGGTCGACGATTTCCAGGAACGGCGCACGGGCATCCAACTGGCAGAGCACGCCGATCGACCCGAACGTGACCCGGTGAATCAACAGGTACGCCGGCGGCAAGTTGAGCCGCCGCGCCATCTTCGACTCCTCGCTGGAGAAGTCCGACATCCGGGCGGCCTGGGCCTGCATCCAGCTGCGGGTGAAATGAAATGTGTCGTGCCGCAACGGTTCGACGAACGGGACCAGGTAGTCCATCAGCGCCTGCGGATCGGGGTGGAAGTCGGCGGCGACGAAACCCTCCTGCCGCAGCGCCGCCAGCACACCGTCGGCGTTCCGTTCCAGGGCGCGCCGGGTCACCCGGCCGATGATCGGCGGTGCACCGTCGGGAAGCCTTGCCACCGAACCGAAGTCGATGACGGCGAGCCGTCCGTCGGGGGTCAGCATGTAATTGCCCGGGTGCGGGTCGGCATGCAGCAGACCCACCCGTTGCGGGGCCGCGAAATGCAGCTCGGTCAGCAGTTCACCGGCGCGGTTGCGCTCCTCGGTGGTGCCGCCGGAGATGATGCGGCTCAGCGACGTGCCGTCAACCCATTCCGACACGATCACCTTCGGCGCACTCGCGACGACCCTGGGTACCGCAAAGTGTTCGTCACCGGCGTAGGCCGCGGCGAAAGCGCGCTGGCTGTCCGCCTCCTGCGAGTAATCCAGTTCCTCGAGAATGCGGTCGCGCAACTCCGCCAGCAGCGGACGGATCTGCAATCCGGGAATGACGACGCCGATCAGCGGCGACACCCGGAACAGCTGATCCAGGTCCGCGCGAAGGGCGGCGTCGGCGCCCGGGTACTGCAACTTGACGGCAACCTCCCGGCCGTCCCGCCACGTCGCCCGGTGCACCTGACCGATGCTGGCAGCGGCGGCCGCCTGGTCATCGAACTGCTGGAAGCGTGACGACCACCCCGTGCCGAACTGCTGCGCCATCAACCGGTGCACCGTCGCCGGCGGCATCGGCGGTGCGGCGTTCTGCAGCTTGGTCAGCGCCTCGCGGTAGGGAGCGGCGTACTCGTCCGGGATGGCGGCCTCGTAGACGCTCAGCGCCTGGCCGAACTTCATCGCGCCGCCCTTGAGGGTGCCGAGCACCTCGAAGACCTGTTCCGCCGTGCGGCGCTGGAGTTCGGTGGAGATCTCGTCCTTGTCCCGGCCGGCGAGTCGCTGCCCGAGACCGAGAGTGGCGCGGCCGGCAGCCGATAGCGGGAGGCTGGCCAGCCGAGCAGTTCTGCTCAGGGCGCCTCGGGGGATGTCGGCCACCGCACCATTGTGACCCAGAGGTGGCTCGGGCGGGCTGCAATTGACCGACCCGGGCCCGGCCCGCACCGGATCGGGCGCCCTGCCACGCTTTCACGAGTGCAGCACCGCATACGCTACCGGTCCGGCCGGTGCCGGGGAACGCCTGGTCGGGTCGTCCGTGTGCACGGTGCCGCGCCCGCCGCGACGTCCGTTCGGACCCGGTCGCCGACCCGAGGTGCGGCATCGGTCACGTCACCAACGGGCTGCGGCACCCGCAGTCCGGGTGCACCGGCCAGGTCCGGCGGCGCGCCCCAGCGGCGCCCGCGCGCCACTCCAGCGTCCCGTCGATCGTGCTGGGTGGCCGCACACCGTCGATGTGGTCCAGCACTTCGGCGACGGTCAGACAGACAGCGGCCGCGGTCAGCGCCGCCGAGGTGCCGGCCGGGGTGGCGCTCATCTGACCGGCGACCGCCGGCCATTGCGGGTCGGCGTCGGTGCGATGACGGTGCACACACGACAGGCACGCCGATCGGCCGGGCAGCACGAAGGGTCCGACGACGACTCGGACCGGTCCGGTCGCCACCGGCAGGTGGGGGACGCCGGACCGGCTGTAGCGGGCGGCGATCCCCAGGTCCGGCACAACATCGCCGGTGAGGACGACGGCCGTCGGATGGTGATGGGCCGCCGGGGTGTGCAACCGCAGCGCCGGAAACCTGGACCGCAGGTCGGCCCACCGATCGTCGCGCGACGGGCGCTCCTGCGTGGGCGCGGCGCGGACCCACGGCAACGGTGGCGCGACGTCATGATGCAGATGCCCGATACCGGCGGCGGCCAGATGCGCGGTGACCGCCAGCGCAAGATCATCACCTCCGCGGACGACGACCAGCGCGTCATCCCGGGCCTGCAGGATGCGGGCGGCCGTCGCGTGTCCGTAGCGGTGGGTCAGTTCCGCCCGCTCTCCGCGCAGGTGGGCACCAACGGTGACGGGGGAGTCGACGGAGCCGTGACCGTCGACCGCGACCAACAGGCCGGCGCCGAACAGTTGCCGCAGCAACTGTGTCCAGCGGGGGTCGTCGGCCGGTTGTTGGTGCTCCCGCAGTACCTCCGCGGCCGGCCGGAGGCCGTTCAGTCCGGCGAGGATCGCGGCGGCGCGGACGGGCGCGTTGCGCACGACGAGCGTCCGGGGAGGATCGGTGCCGATCTGGACGCAATCCCGGTCGCGCTGGAGGACGACGGTGCCGAACGGCAACGCATAGCGCGCGCCCGGATCGATGTCATCCGGGACCGGTGCCGTCGCCGGCACCTCCGCGCCCCTGCCAGGGAAACGCCCGGCCACGTCATGCTGCACTGCCACCGTCATCACCCCGGGAACAGGGTGCAACAGCCGGTCGACCCGGCGGTGCGGTTGTCCACAGCGACCGACACGGTCAGGTTCGGGTGAACGGCCGCTTCACAGGCACACCGTCAGCGGGCGGTCTGTGCCGCGGGCGCGGCGCTCACCACACGGGCACACCGTTGCGGTGCCAAGAACCTGGCCGCCCGGCGACGCGCGCCGGTCAACAGTGTGCGGACCCGGTGCGCCGCGGCGGGCGCGGACCGGTCCGCCGACCGGCCGGAGCCGGTGGGAGAAGCTCGATCAGGCCTTGCCGAGGATCCGGTTCATCTTGGTGCCGCAGACCGGACAGATGCCCTTGGCCATCCGTCGGCCGTTGGTCTCCGCGACCTCGCCCTCGAAGTCCCGCTTCTCCTTGCACTTCACGCAGTAACCGTTGTAGGTCTCGGCCATCGGCCTTCCTTTCATCGGGGGATCCGCCTGCGAGTTGCACGGCGGATACCTGAGTTCACAGCCCGTAGCCAGTGATCCTTCGAACGGACCGGCGCTCACCGTACCCGTCGCTGAGCGTGAATCTCGGCATCCTGCCCTGGACGGTGACGGAAATGTTCGTTCGACCGATTTCATTCCGCAGCCGCGTGTGAGCGCGGTGCACGCGCAGAAGGGCCGCGTCCGGTGCCGAACGGGGGCTGGCAAACTGGCACGATGGTCTACCTCGCAGCCGCCGATCGTTACGAATCCATGCCCTACCGCCGGGTCGGCCGCAGTGGTCTCGACCTACCCGCCGTGTCCCTGGGGCTCTGGCAGAACTTCGGTGACGTGGACCCGCTGGACCGGCAGCGGGCCGTGCTGCGCCGGGCATTCGACCTGGGCGTCACCCACTTCGACCTGGCGAACAACTACGGCCCGCCCTACGGCTCCGCCGAGATCAATTTCGGCCGGTTGATGGCCGAGGACTTCAAGCCGTACCGCGACGAGCTCGTCATCTCCACCAAGGCCGGTTACGACATGTGGCCGGGCCCGTACGGCGACCTGGGCTCGCGCAAGTACCTGCTGGCGTCCTTGGACGCGTCGCTGCACCGGATGGGCCTCGATTACGTCGACATCTTCTACTCGCACCGCGCCGATCCGGACACGCCGCTCGAGGAGACGATGAGCGCCCTGCACACCGCGGTCGCGTCCGGCCGGGCGTTGTACGCGGGGATCTCCTCCTACTCGCCAGAGCGCACGGAACGCGCCGCCGCGATCCTGAAGGAAATGGGCACGCCCCTACTGATCCACCAGCCGTCGTACTCGATGCTGAACCGCTGGGTCGAGGACGGTTTGCTGGACACCCTGGGCACTCTCGGCGTCGGCTGCATCGCGTTCTCCCCGTTGGCGCAGGGCATGCTCACCGACCGGTACCTCGACGGCATCCCGGCGGACTCCCGGGCGTCCCGCGGCGGGTCCCTGTCCACCGGCCTGTTGACCGACGAAGCGCTGGAACACATCCGGGCGCTCAACGAGATCGCCAAGGGTCGCGGGCAGTCGCTCGCGCAGATGGCGTTGGCCTGGGCGCTGCGCGACGAGCGGGTGACGTCGGTGTTGATCGGGGCCTCGTCAGTGGGTCAGCTGGAGAACAACGTCGCGGCGATCGACAATCTGTCGTTCACGCCGGACGAGCTGGCGGTGATCGAGTCGCACGCCGTCGACACCGGAATCAACCTGTGGAGCCCGTCCAGCGCGGTCTGAGCAGCTCCCCGCCCACGACCGGCTCGGTGCCGGAAGCTGCGTTGACCATGGGTCCGGGTTGCCGACCCTCCGGTGGCATGCCGGGAAAGGCGGTGGGTGCCGCATGATCAGGGCCGGGACGGCGCTCGTGGTCGGGGCCAGCAGCACGATCGGGCGGGCCATCGCGGTCGAGCTGTCGGGGCACGGCTTCCGCCCGGCGCTGTGGGGGCGGAACAGCGGCGCGTTGCTGGACACCGCGCAGGCCTGCGACGGCGGGGCCGACGTCGCGGTGGTGGACGTGCTTGACGACGACGCCGTCCGCAAGGCGGCCGCAGCCGTCGAGCGGCCGCTGCGGGTGGTGGTGTATGCAGCCGGTCGGTTCGAGTGGGCGGACGCCGTCACCGACCCGCCGCTGTCGCAGGCGGTGATGGAGGTGAATCTGGGCGGCGCTGTGCGGGTCACGCAGGCGGTGCTGTCGGCACTGGTCGACGCCGCTCCGTCCAGCCTGATCTTCCTGGGCTCCGGTGCCGCGACGGTCGCCTTCCCGCACAACGCCGCCTACGTCGCCAGCAAGCACGGGCTTGCCGGCTACGCCCGCGCGGTGTGGCAGGAGATCCGTGACGACGGCGTCAAGGTCAGCCTGATCAACCCCGGATTGGTGCTGGCCGGCGCCGCGCTCAGCTCGCCCGCGGCCGGCCAGCGGCCCGAACGGTTCCTGCAGCCGGCGGACGTCGCCGCGGCGGTTCGGTTCGTTGTGACCTTCCCGGACCGGGGATGTCCGGTGCAGATCGACATCCAGCCGCAGCGGCAGCCCTGACGGACCGGCTGACCGTCAGACGGCGCGCGGCGCCGGCCCGTCGTCCGGGTCATCGCCCGAGTCGGACGGCTTGGAGCCTGGCTCACCGGTCGACGACTCACCGCCGGTGGCGTCGTCGGGCGCCGTTCCGCCGTCCTTGAGCAGCTCGGCCTCCAGATCCTCCAGGCCGGCGAGCAGCTCGGTGAACTGCTTGTCCCGGTCGAGAAAACCGGCGGGGTCGTCCAGGTCCGCCGACGACGGGAGCAGGTCCGGGTGCGCCCACAGCGCGTCCCGGCCCTCGATGCCCCTGGATGCGGTGACGTCCCGCCACAGGTCCGCAGCGACCCGCAACCGTCGGGGTCGCAGCTCCAGGCCGATCAGCGTCGCGAACGTCTGCTCCGCGGGCCCACCGGTCGCCCGCCGCCGGCGGAGCGTCTCGCGCAGTGCGGCCGCACCGGGCAACCGGTTGCCGACCGCCTCGGCGACCACCGTGTCCACCCAGCCCTCGACGAGCGCGAGCAGTGTCTCCAGCTGCGCCATCGCGACTTCCTGGCCCGGGGTGATCTTCGGCTCGAACATCCCCTGCCCGAGCGCCGCCTCGATGCTCGACGGGTCCGACGGGTCCAGCGACGACGCCAGCTGCTCGACGGCCGAGAAGTCCACGGAGATCGCCTGCGCGTACGCGGTGATCAGCGAGATGATCCGGTCTCGGAGCCACGGGGTGCCGGCGTACAGCCGGTGATGGGCCGCCTCCCGGACGGCCAGGTACAGCCGCACCTGGTCTTCCGGCAGGTCGAGCCCGGACCCGAACTCGGCGATCGACCGCGGCATCAGCGCGGCGGTGCCGTCCGGACCGAGCGGCAGGCCGACATCGGTGGACGTCAGCACCTCGGGGGCGAGCTGGGCGAGGCCCTGCCCGATCTGCGAGCCGAACGCCATGCCGCCCATCGAGCCCATCATCGCCAGCAGCGGGCCGGCCTGGGCCTTCGCCTGATCCGGCAGCCCGTCGATCCACGCCTTGGACACCTGCTCGGCGATGGGGGAGCACAGCTTCTCCCACATCGGCATGGTCGCGTCGATCCACTGCCGGGGGGTCCACGCGGTGATGGTGCGGGCCCCGGCGGGCAGCGAGGTGGCGCCGTCCAGCCACACCTCGGCCAGCTTGACGGCCTCGACGACCTTGGCCACGTCGATGGACGACGCGGGGTGGGAGGCGGGCACCTGGGAGGTGGCGAGCTGCCGGGCGAGTTCGTAGTTGACCGGGCCGGTCTGCACCCCGGACGCGCCCGCCTGGGACATCATCTGACCCAGCTGGGACAGCATGGAGCCCAATTGGTTGAGGTCGAAACCGCCTGGCACCGGTCCCTGACCGCCCTTGCCCTCAGGGTCGTCGTCACCTGGGGGGGAGAAGCCGAACGGCAGATTCGTCATAGGGTCACGGTACTGAACATCACCCTTCCCAGGCACTCCGCGGTGGGCTGATCGCCGTGGGCGAACGCCATTCACAGCAACCGCCCCCGTCCTCGCGGCGGAATTCCCAGGTCGGCAATGAATACCCTCGGGACCCATGTCCTGGTTCTCACGTATGACCCTGCGCGGGCGCACCGTCCTGGTCGGGTCGTCGGTGACCGCCGTGCTGGTGGTCGCAGCCGCCGTCATCCCCGTTCCCTACGTCGCGGTGGGGCCGGGGGTCACCTACGACACGCTCGGTTCGGTGGACGGCACAGAGGTCATCACGTTCAGCGGTAAGGACATTCCGGCGTCGGCCACCACAGACCAGGGCGACGGCCACCTCAACATGACGACCATTTCGATCACCGACCACGTTCCGCTGTTCGAGGCGCTCGGCCTGTGGGCCACCGGCCGGTATGCACTCGCCCCGCGGGAGGACTACTTCCCGCCGGACAAGACCGTCGACGAGGTGAAGGAGCAGGACGCGCAGGCCTTCCGCGACTCGCAGTCCGCGGCCGAGATCGCCTCCCTGCGATACCTCAAGTACCCCAACGTGATCTACGTCGGGGAGATCCCGAACGGCTCGCCGAGCTCGGGAGTTCTGCAACCGCAGGACCGGATCATCGGCCTGGACGGCGCGAAGATCACCGACTTCCCGTCACTGCAGGCGGCGCTGAAGAACACCACCCCCGGCCAGGTGGTCGCGGTCAAGGTCCTGCGCGACGACAAGGAGATCACCGAGAAGGTCACCCTGGGCAGCAACCCGGAAGTCGGCAAGCAGGGCTTCCTGGGCATCGGCGCGGTGGAACGGCCGATCGCGCCGTTCACCACATCCATTGCGCTGGAACGGATCGGCGGACCGTCCGCGGGACTGATGTTCACCCTCGGCATCATCGACAAGCTCACCGACGACGACCTCACCGGCGGCCGGTTCATCGCCGGCACCGGCACGATCGACCCTGATGGCAAGGTCGGCCCCATCGGCGGTGTGCTGCTCAAACTCATCACCGCCCGGGACGCCGGCGCGACCGTGTTCCTGGTGCCCGCCGACAACTGCGCCGAGGCGGTGACGCAGGTCCCGGACGGCCTGCAACTGGTCAAGGTGTCCACCGTCGACGACGCCATGGCGGCGCTCAATACGCTCAAGGAAGGCGGCACTCCGCCGGGTTGCTGAAACCGTCGCCCGGCAGGCGACGCGCACCCACGAAATCGTGGCCAGCCGGGACGCGGCGTCTACGCACCGGCCGCCAGGCGGTTGGACCGTCCGCTCAGTCCTCGAACGTCAGGTGCAGCGTTGCCAGCAGGTTGGGTGCCAGGTCTCCGCCGCGCAGCGGGGCGTCGTCGTGCTCGCCGCGCAACCGCATCAGGCACGCGCCGCCGCCGGCGTCGCGCAGCACCCCGGCGACCAGCCTTGCCTCGGCGCGGGCCGGGTGGGTGGCGGCGATCTCGGCGGCCGCGGCCGGGTCGTCCGGCAGGTCGTCACCCACGTCCGGCGGCAGCACGACGATCTCCTGCACCAGCACACAGCCGGCGACCTCCGCGGGCCAGGAGATCTGCGCCAGCGCCTCGGACAGCTCGCCGGCCGGCAAGGATTCCTGGGCGATCGGCGTGTAGACGGCGGCACCCAGGGACGGCGCGAGGTCGGGCTGGGCGGCCCGGAGCTCCTCGGTGGAGACGAGGGCGAACAGCTGCGGGGGCGCGTCCCACCCGGCGGACGCCGCGAACTCCTCGACCTCGGCCACCGCCACCGCGAGATCGGGGTCTTCCCACCAGTCGGGCGTGCTCACGCCGATGATCTTCGCACGCGGCTCACAGCGGTTCCGTCACCGCGTTTGGTTCAGTGTCATGGGTGCAGCCGCGCGGGGGGCGGGCCGCCGGGGGTGGGCGCGCAACAATCGCGTTGCGACCGGCCCGGACAGCCGGGGAACCTCACGGCGGTGCCTACAGTTGAGGTGGCGGGGCCCGGCGTTCGCCGGTGTTCCGGCGGGGGCACTGGAGAGCATCACGCCCGCGCGCAGCACAGAGAAGTGTCGACCCAAGGAGTTCACCAGTGGCCATGCGGCCCCCCGTTGGTTTGCCCACCATGTCGCGCCGTGCCAAGCGGGTTCTCATCGCGCTGGTCTCGCTGGCGGTGCTGGCAATCCTGTGGTTCCAGTTCGTCGGCATCTACGTCGACTGGCTCTGGTACGGCGAGGTCGGCTACCGCGAGGTGTTCACCACGCAGGCCGTCAGCCGGATCATCCTGTTCCTGATCGCCGGCCTTCTCGGCGGCGGTCTGGTGTGGGCGTCGCTCTACGTCGCCTACCGGTCCAGGCCGGTGTTCGTCCCGTCCAACGAGATCGATCCACTGGCGCCCTACCGGACCATCGTCAGCACCCGGCCCAAGCTGTTCCTGTTCGGCATCTCCGGGGTGGTGGCGCTGATCTGCGGGCTGTCCGCGCAATCGAACTGGTCCACCGTGCAGCTCTGGCTGAACGGTGGTGACTTCGGCACCACCGACCCGCAGTTCGGCAACGACGTCGGCTTCTACGTCTTCACGCTGCCGATGATCCAGATGGTGCTGAGCTGGCTGTTCGTCATCATCGCCATCTGCTTCATCTGCGTCGCCGTGGTGCAGTACCTGTTTGGCGGCGTCCGGCTCAGCGGCCCGGGCCGGCGGATCACCCCGCAGGCCACCCTGCAGCTGTCCCTGCTGGTCGCCGCGTTCGTGCTGCTCAAGGCGGTGCAGTACTGGTACGACAGGTACGAGCTGCTGTTCTCCAACCGCGGGGGCACCTTCACCGGCGCCTCCTACACGGACATCAACGCGGTGCTGCCGGCGAAGCTGATCCTGATGCTGATCGCCGCCATCTGTGCGATCGGGTTCGTCGTCGGCGCCTTCACCCGCTCCATCAAGTTGCCCGCCATCGCGCTCGGCCTGCTGGTGCTGTCCAGCGTGCTGATCGGCGGGGTGTGGCCCCTGGTGCTGCAGCAGGTCGTCGTCAACCCCAACGGCATCAACCGGGAGCCGGAGTACATCGCCCGGAACATCGAGGCGACCCGCACCGCGTACCAGATCCGTGACGACCAGATCAACTACGTGGACTACCCGGGCGTGCTGGCAGGCAACCCGCGGGACATCATCAGCGACACCGACACGCTGCCGAACGCCCGTCTGCTCGACCCGAATGTGCTGTCGCCGACCTTCACCCAGCAGCAGCAGCTGCGGAACTTCTACGGCTTCCCCGACCAGCTGGCGATGGACCGGTACACGGTCAACGGCAAGACCCAGGACTACGTCGTCGCGGCCCGGGAGCTGAACGCCGACGGCCTGAACGACGCGCAGAAGAACTGGATCAACGAGCACATGGTGTTCACCCACGGCGACGGTTTCGTGGCCGCGCCGGCGAACACGGTGAACAACGGTTACCCCGACTACAACGTCTCGGACATCGCCAGCATCGGCAAGCCCAACCCCATCCCGGTGGAGCAGCCACGGACCTACTACGGCCAGCTGACCACCGACTACGCGATCGTCGGCGCGGCCGAGGGCGGTGTCGCCCGCGAGTACGACACCGAGACGAGCCGCTACACCTACACCGGCAAGGGCGGCGTCCCGGTCGGGAACCTGTTCCAGCGGGCCGTGTTCGCCACCGAATACGGCGAGGCCAACTTCCTGTTCTCCTCGGAGATCAACGCCGAGTCCAAGATCATGTACTACCGGGATCCGCTGACCCGCGTCCAGAAGGCGGCGCCGTTCCTCACCACCGACACCAAGGCCTACCCGGCCGTGGTCGACGGTCGGATCGTCTGGATCGTCGACGCCTACACCACGGCGCAGAACTACCCGTACGCGCAGAACGTGTCGCTGTCCGACGCCACCAACAATTCGTTGGCGGCGCGGAGCGGCACGGGTCAGGCCAACACCGAGGTGTCGTACATCCGCAACTCCGTCAAGGCCACCGTCGACGCCTACGACGGCACCGTGACCCTGTACGAGGTCAAGATGGCCGACGGCAAGGACGACCCGGTGCTCAAGGCCTGGGAGGGCGTCTTCCCGGGTCTGGTCAAGCCGGCCAGCGAGGTCTCGCCCGACCTGCGTGCGCACTTCCGCTACCCACAGGACCTGTTCGAGGTGCAGCGGTCGCTGCTGGTCCGCTACCACGTCGACGACCCGGTCGACTTCTTCCAGAGCTCCGGTTTCTGGCGCGTGCCGAACGACCCGACGGTCAGCGAGGCCATCCAGGCGCCGCAGCCGCCCTACTACCTGCAGGTCAAGCTGCCGGGTTCGGACAAGCCCGAATTCGAACTGACCAGTGTTCTGACCGGTTTCCAGCGGGAGTTCATGAGCGCCTACGTGTCCGCGTCGTCCGACCCGGACAACTACGGCAAGCTCACCGTGCTCCGACTACCCACGTCGACGCAGACACCCGGCCCGACGCAGGTGCAGCAGCTGTTCCGCACCACGTCGGAGGTCAGCAGCCTTGTCACGCTGTCCACCCAGCAGGGCGGTGCCCGCGTCATCTTCGGCAACCTGCTGACCCTGCCGGTCAATGACGGCCTGCTGTACGTCGAGCCGTTCTACATCCAGGGCCAGGCGTCGTCGACGTCGTTCCCGCAGCTGAACCGGGTGCTGGTCTGGTACGCCGGCCGGGTAGGTGTCGGCAGCACGCTGCAGCAGGCGCTGACCCAGGCGGCGGACAACGCGCCGGTGCAGATCACCGCGGACGGCAGTGCGACGGGCAATCCGTCGCCCACACCGACGTCGCCCGGAACGACAAGTGCGACGACACCGACGGCAGCACCGCCGGTGGACCTCGCAGCGGCGCTGACCGCGATGGACACCGCCGCGTCCAACCTGGATTCGGCCAAGGCGTCCGGTGATCTGGGGAAGATCGGCACGGCAACCCAGCAACTGGAGGACGCGGTCAACAACTACCTGAAGCTGGCCAACCAGGCGAACACGACGCCGAACAGCGCCAGCCTCGCGCCGCCGCCGCCGTCCGGCAGCGGCGGGTAGGCCGGTGGCCTTCCCGAATCGGGGATGACGGCGCCGGTGCGGGCTGTCGCTCTCGTCACATCCGTTGTGGCGGAACCGATTTGGTGGTGGTGACACCGGCTTGTTACAGTGGTGTCACCACAACGACGCGGGGTGGAGCAGCTCGGTAGCTCGCTGGGCTCATAACCCAGAGGTCGCAGGTTCGAATCCTGCCCCCGCTACCACCGTATGGCCCCTGACCTGGGGAAACTCCGGTCAGGGGCCATTGTCGTCTCGCGATAGTAGGTCCCAACCCAGCGTTTACCCAACGGTTTCAAATTCGTCTCGGGGGAGTACGACCGGCATGTGGCAGTGGTTCAACGACAACGGATCGGGCCTGGCCGCGGTCGCGGCCATCATCACCGGACTGGTAGCTATCTGGGCCATCGTCAACGCCAAGCAGGACAGCCGGGATCGCAGCCGCCCGGTTGTGATCGTCGAACTCGGCATCCATCCGGACGCGGACCTGACCATCACGCTGACCGTCCGGAACGCCGGCCCCTCCGTCGCCAGGAACCTGACAGTTTCGTTCGACCAGCCCCTCGCCGAGCTGGCCGCGGACGGCAACCACTTGCGGTACATCGTCAAAATGTTCGGCGAGCCAATCTCGGTGCTTGGGCCCGGGCAGGCCCTGAGCAATCCATGGCGGTCCTCTCACCGCCAAGAGGGCATGCCTGACTCGTGCAACGTGACTGTCGCCTACGTGGATAGCCATGATCGGCCGTACACCGACGAGTTCAAGATTGACGCTGCCCCACTCCGGGGGCGATTGATACTCGTCGAGAGCGACTCCATCAAGGGCTGCATCCGTCGGGTTGCAAAGGAGGCAGAGCACCAGACTGCGGCGTTGCGGTCGATCGCATCGTCCGTAGCTCGGCGCCCCGGGCCGGATGCCGACTACAACGGGTTCTAGCGCGTGTCGCCAGACCGGTTCTCGTCGAACACATCTAGTGAAGTCCGCGCATCCGGGCCCTCATGCGTCTTGACGACGTAGTGCTTCTCGGTCACCGCGGTGCCAGCATGACCGAGCTGACCTGCCGCAGTCCGGAGGTCAGTGGCGGCCAGCACCGTCGCTACTGACTTGCGGAAGGTGTGGGGTACAACCCAAGTCATCCCGAGCCGGTCCCGTGCCTGACGCCACTGGTCCCGGAAGTTCGTCGGGTCCCGCAACGTGCCGGTGGAGGACGGAAACACCACGTTGAACGCGGTCGCCTCCACCTGGGCGACCTGACGGCGCAGCAGCACCTCCACAAGGAACGCCGGTATCCGCAGCCGTCGGCGGCTGCTGGCCGACTTCGGGTGGTCCTGGATCGTCAGGCCTTGGCCCGCGACGCGTACCACCGTTCCACTGATGGTGACGGTTGGGACTTCCGCGCCAAGGTCGACGTCATCCCAACGGAGAGCCAAGATCTCACCGATCCGCGCACCCGTTGCGAGCATCGCGTCCACCACGTCCGGAACATCCCCACGTATTGCTCGCTTGTCGGCGCGCAGGCCAGCGCGCAGCGAACGCACCTCGGAGACTGTAAGCGCCCGAACCTCTTTGGAGGTCACACGCACTGCCGCGCTGTCCTTGACGATGTTCCTCGGTGCTGCGTCGTGCCGCGATGCGAGAGCGAACATGCCTGACAGCACCGTCCTTGCCAGCCTGGCTGACGCCTGGCCGTGGTGGTCCACGATGGTGCGGAGAAATGCTTCTACTCGTCCGACAGTGATCTCCCGGATGCGGACCGACCCCAGACCGGCGACGACGTAATCGTCGGCGACCTCGCGGTACCGCTGCCGGGTGTTGGTCGCGAGGGCGCCCTCGTCGACTTCCGCCAGCCACTTCGCCGCGAGCCTGGCGAGGGTTGTCTCGGGCGTCAGTTCGTCGTCCGACGGTGCAGCCCTGTCTGTCAGTGCGGAAATCAGGGCCCGCTCGGCAGCCGCCCCGGTCTTCCCCCACGCCTCGATCTGACGGGTGCGGCCGTCGAAGTCCCTGAACCGGCACCGAGCTACCCAGCGCCCCGGCCCGGCCTCCGTGCGACTGATCCGTCCCCACGTCCCCAACGGCAACGGCTTACGAGGCATCGTCGATCCCCTCCCCAAGTGCCCGAGCCTGCGCGGCGTTGTCCACGGCTGGCGGTCGGAAACCGTTGTCTCGCAGTGCTTTCCGCATAAGTCTCGCCTGCTCAAGATCAGCATTGGCCGACTGGGTGAAGAAGTCCCGGGAATACTCGTCTGGGGCCTGCACCGCATTTTGGATGTCCTTCTCCCAGCGGCTGATCATTTGCGATGCCGCGCGCGACAGTTCCAGCGCTTGCGTCTGCCGCGTCCACGAGTTGACGTCCGCAGGCTCCACGCGCGCCCGACCCGAGAACCACTCGGCTCCGACCAGTGTGTCGATGTGCTGGCTGGGCAGGTACTCGGTCGTCGGCGCGGAGCCCACTGGGAACACGAGCGCGACCGGCGGAACAGCCAAGGCTGCCGCCAGCACGAGCAGGTCGGCGACTGTGACGGTGCCACGGCGACCCGATTCCATGCCGGCGATGGTCGAGCGCGTCAACGGATGACCTAGTTGTGCTGTTCGGTCGGCGAGCTTCTGCGCGCTGATCTTGGGGCGCGCGAGAGTCCGGTGATGCCGGACCCGCTCTCCGACGACAGCAGCAAGACGGGTGGACCAGTCGGACTCTGGTGTGCTCGGCATTTCACAAGTCTACGACCATTGTGTGCTGACGGCGACCTGTGACTGTTGTGCTAGCCGACACGCCGAGGTTCGAAAGGAATTACCAGGTGACCGATTCGTGCGGTTAGGATCGACAGATCAGCCGTCAATTCCTCACAAAATTGACGACCTACATCACAGAAAGGCCGCTGCATCATGGCTGTCACCAAGGTCCCCGTGTCCGCTGTCGTCGACCCGCTTTGGGGTCCGGACGACGTCTCGGCGTACACCAAGGTCCCGGTTCAGACGCTCTACCGCTGGAGAGTCGAAGGCAAGGGTCCCCGGGCGTCGAAGCTGGGTCGTCATCTCCGCTACCGCAAGTCCGACGTGGACGCGTGGGTCGACGCCCAGTCCGACGACCGCCCGGCTGCCTGAGTCGCACGGACAGGAACATGAACGAGAAGGGAAAGGCCGGGCCCCCGACGGGAGCCCGGCGCGACGTCCCCGGCCAAGGACGCATCGTTGCAATCGTAGACGCGCCACCCGACACCGCAGGTGCACAGCTGCGTCGCCGACGGGCCGCTGCTTATCGACTACCACCGCTGACGTGCGGACGGCGAGACCCGTGGTCGTGCAGCTCCTTTGAGCGCCTTCCGTCCACGTACGGGATGACGGACGCCGAGCTGATCCAGTACGCGCGGTGGCTCCGTGCCCACGGGTGGCAGCCCTGGGAGATCGCGATCATCCTCGCCCGGCCGGTGGCGGCATGAGTGCGCCCGACCTCGACCTGTCGGTGTCGCCAGCCGGGTACGACCCTGACCGAGCGGCCAGGTTGCTGCGTGATCACCGGGATGCCGAGCCGGATGACCGACCGGATACCGAGTCGGACTATCCGCCGCTGGACGAGCCGCCCGAGGGCGAGAACTGGCTTAACGATAGTGATCTGGCAGCCGCGGGACCGATCACCCCAGCGACGGCCGACCGGCCGGTGACAGAGCCGCTCAGCGAGTCTGTTGAGGACGATCCGCCGATCGTCGCTCGCGTTTGGCCGACACTCGACCCAGCGGCGCTACAGGGCGCGGCGGGCGAGCTGGTGACAATGATCGAACCGACGACCGAGGCCGACCCCGCGGCGGTGCTGGTGACCCTGCTGGCCGCCTTCGGGAGCTGGGTCGGCCCAGGTCCGCATCTCGTGGTAGCCAACAGGAAGCATCCCGCCGTGCTGTGGCCGTTGATTGTTGGGTCCACCGGCGACGGCGCCAAGGGCACCTCCTGGGACCTCGTTGAACGGATCTTCGCCGAGGCCGACAGTGACTTCATGGCCATTCGCCGGACCAGCGGCCTGTCCACCGGCGAGGGGTTGATCGAGCAGGTCCGGGACGGGTTCGGTGACGACCCCGACGCCAAGGACTTCGACGAGGGCGAGCCTGACAAGCGATTGTTGGTGATCGAAACCGAGTACGCCGCCGTCCTGTCCCGGATGGCGCGACAGGGCAACACTCTGGGTCAACTGCTGCGCGACGCCTGGGACGGAACACCACTTCGAACATTGACCCGGAACACCTCGCGGTTGCGTGCCGACGAGTATCACATCACCGTCGTTGGGCACATCACCCCGGCCGAGCTGGTCGCCCGGCTGCACAGCGCAGACCTGGCTGGCGGGTCGATCAATCGGTTGTTGATGGTCCTGTCGAAGAGGTCGAAGTGCCTGCCCGAAGGCGGGAACCTACCCGCCCACGTGCTGCAGGACGCCGTCGACAGGTTGACCGCCGCGAAGGATAAGGCGCAGACACTCAGGGAGTGCTCCCGCACGGCGGTGGCGGAAGCCCGCTGGGGCGAGCTGTACGGCGAGCTGGTCCGCAACCGAGGCGACGGTAGGGAGGCGCAGGCGACGGCCCGCGCCGTCCCGCAGGTTCTCCGCCTGGCACTGCTCTATGCCTTGCTCGACGCCTCCAGCGAGGTCGACGTTGAGCACATCGAGGCCGCGGTCGCGCTGTGGCGCTACGCCGAAGCATCGGCGCGGTACATCTTCGGAGATCCCGCCCGACCCGACGGCGTCGAGCGGGCCAAGTTGCTGGAGTTCATATCCGCCGCCGGGTCTGCGGGCGTCAGTCGTGAGCAGATCCGGAGCAAGCTCTTCAACCGGAACAAGAACAAGGCCTACATCGACCCCCTGATCCGGGAGTTGATCGAGTCCGGTGCCGTGACGCAGCACAGCCGGCCCAGCGCTGGGCGACCAGCCACGATATTCGTCGCACGCGATAACGCGATAACGCGGTTTGCGCCTTGACGTGGGGCAACAACCACCGCTTTACCGCGGCACCACCACGCGGTAACGCGGTATCCCGGAGTTACGGCGACAGGTCCGCGACTTACGGCGTCGCCTACCGCGTGACTTATCGCGCGGGCGTTTCCGCTAGTCAAATGGCATACCGCGTAACCGCGTTAGCGCGTAGCAGGAGGTTAAGAAGGGATACACATGTCAGGACGCCAGTCGCGGTCGGAAAACCGCCGTGAGACCGCCGGTCATGATCGCGATGTTCTGGGTGAGGGTGACCCACTTGAACGATGGGCGACTACTTCCGCAAGTGGAACTCGCAGGTCGGCCACCCGAGGGCTCGCGGCCCTCAGCGAGGCGATGCTGAGGAAGGCAGGGAACGCCATCGACGCCATCGACCCGGAGCACCTGACGGACGCCGACGCGATCAGGCTGCTGGAGGTATCCACCGCGATCGAGCGCGCCATCTACGGCATCGGGCAACCGCCAGCGAAGGTCCGGCGTGTGACCATCACGCCGACTTGCGCTCTCATCGTCGACCTAGAGACCAGTGAGGACTGACGACGGCCGTTCACCGCGCGCCATCGAACACAAGCGGTCGAACGACCCGTCTGTGCCCGGTGTGCAGCCACCGGCCCCACGGCGACGTGCACATCGCGATGCTGCCCGGCGCAAAAGGAGGAGCAGCGACGTTGGTCCGCGAGGCATGCGAGGAGCCAGCGCTCAACGACGGGCGTACGGTACGTCCATACCGGCGGGCAGACCATGGGGGCACGTATGGCGACTACTGCGTGGCTGGCTACTGACGCGGATGCACGGATGCTGCAAAAGAGCATCCAGGGGCCCGAGGTACCGGATCATCGACTTCCCAAACGCAGCGGCAGGGAAGTGGCGGCCGAACTGGCTGGTCGACTGCTGTACCGCTACGTCCCCTACACCGGAGTCCATGAGAAGGGCCACAGCGGCCCGACCTTCGTTTGTCCGACGCCCTATGCCGGTGGCGACATCATCGAGTGGCTCGCGCTCCCGAGGCCGGATCTCGTCCGTGATTACGTTCTACTGCTCGACCCCGCCCTTATAGCAGAGATCCAGGGACCACGCTGGTGCAGCCTAGGGGGCGGCATCGAGTACATTCTTCCGAATGGCTACCTAGAAGATGCGATAATCCCTCCGAGCTGGGCGGTGCGGGTGCGATGAATCCGATCCTGATCGAGGAGCTCGACCGCGCGGTACTCAAAGTTTGGGACGGCGCGGTACTCCACGCATGGGACGGCGCGACAGAGGAAATCTCCCGTATTTACGGCCCTGCTGACCGTCACGGCGTCATCGAATGGATGTACGACCTCGGAACCCACACTTCCGAGCGGGTCCGCGGGTACCTATCGCTCGCCGCATGGGTGAAGGACGACCGCCACCCCAAACTCATAACGCTTGAAGCGGCGATAGGTATATCCACCGACCGATCCGCCCACCGGCAAGTACTTCAACGTTTGCAGGCGGAGTCGCAAGGCGGCGACTCGCTTTGGCGAGAGCTAGAAACGATGATCGTCACCGGTGTCGAGAGATTCAACAAAGTGGTGTCGATGCTGGAGAACCACGGCATGAGCACACACGAGTTTTACGTCCAATTCGTTATGAGCCGGGCCAGTGATGAGTCGGCGCAGGCTGGCAAGCCGCTGCCTGATGGGGTTTGATTCCTCAGGTTCAACCGCTGCGAAGGTCCGGCCTGTGACCGTGACCGAGAACGGCGCCATCGTGGTCGAGTTCGACGGCAGCCAGTGACGGCGACCGTTCACCGCGCGCCATCGAACACTGGGCATCGAATAACGCGCGTGTGCCCGACACTCACCCGCGGAACGCCCACAGGAACCAAGCGCCCACCGTGAACGGGCAGTTGACGCGACGCAGATCCGTTACCGGTCGGTGCCGGCGTGGGTAGACACCACCCAAGAGGGGTTGTCGGCGTGCAGGTTGATTACGTGGCTTCCATGTCGTCGGCCTCGGCGGATTCGCTCGTCGGGCTGATCAGCGGACCGCTTCGGTCACCAGGGAACGTCGGCAACACCGGGCAGCCGCACCCGTCGTACTTGCATCGCGGTCGGCCACGGCGAACCAGCACATAGGTTGTGCTGCCGTGGTAGTTCGTACACCGCCAGGTCGGACGCAGCCTCCATCGGTCGGGTACCCAGTCCGGTCCGTGGTGATCGACTTCGAGTGCAGCAATCGCCTGTAGCTGCCGGAGTAACCGCGACTCGCGTGTCTCTTTCCTCCGGAAAATCACAATCCCAGCATGTCACCGTGCGTGTCTGGATTCAGCCACTGATCGAGTGCGTTGAACGCCCGGCTGGGTTGTCACCTTGTCGTCAGCTACTGATCGTGTTGTCCTTCCTGCGGGGACCGGTGGGCGTCCGGACCGGACACCGCCGGCGACAGCGACAGTTCGTTGCGGACGGGACGTCAAGAGCGCCCTGGCTGTTCAGGGTTCCGTGCCGATTCACCGCCGAGTGGGTCCTTGTTGGCGCGGCTGTCATCACTGAATTGAACGATCAGCGTATGGACACGTTCGTGGCGCGGGTTGAGCGACCGCCGGACGGCAGACTGATCGCGACCCTGTACCGCAACGACCAGCTCATCGATCAACAGAAAGTTCGTAGCCTGCGGGCCGGTCGGCGTCGAGCCCACGATCTCATCTGTGCGGCCGTCGACGAGGCGACTCATCACCATCGGGACCAGCGCGGCCGCCGCGGCTGAATAAGACCGGATGCGGCTGGATTTGGGCACCTCCCACCGTGTGCGCCGCGTCGGCGCCACCCTTGCGCCATGACAACCACGAGGAATCTCGGGCACGCCCGAGGCCTTTCCGATCAGGCGGCCGCGGTCGCGTTCCGGGCCATCGGCATGCTCGCCGCAGCCGGAACACCGATCGACGACGAGCAGCTCGCCTCCGCCGCGCACCTCGGCGAAATCGCCGCCCGGGCGGCGGCGGCCAGGGCCGCCGCCGCCAAGCAGGTCGCCGCGTCCGCTACTGCGGTCGACCCGGTGACCGCGCTGCGCACCGGTCAGGTCCTGCCCGGTGCCTTCCCGGTGGCCGCAGCAGCGACCGACCACGCCCGCCGCCGCGCCGCCGCCGCGAAAGCGCAGCAGGCGGCTGACCTGATCGATATCGGCATCGCCCCAAGGACCCCGAACGCGGACGATATCGCCGCCACTTCGGACCGGATTCGCTCCTCCCTGCGCGAGGAACGGCGCAGGCGCGGGACCGGAAGCTGACCGATGTCCGCCGACACCGATCACCGCCGGCTGAACGTGTGGGTACCGGCCGACCTACTCGCCAGCCTGGACCGGGCCGCGTCCGCGGCCAGGATCAGCCGAGCCGCCGCCGTCCGCGTGTACCTCAGCGCAGCACTCGGCGACCCGGACACCAGCTCAGCACCAGGCCGCTCAGGGTGGGCACGGTGACTGTTGCCCCGCCCGCTCGCGGCACCCAGCAGGTGCAGCGCGCCGAACGAGAGGCCCAGACGGTCCAGCTCCGCCGCGACGGGCTGGGCTACCGGGAGATCGCCGACCGGCTCGGGTGCAGCGTGTCCGGTGCGTACGCGATGGTGAAGCGGGTCCTGGCCCGCCTGCCCGCCGAATCCGTCGACCAGCTCCGCCAGATCGAGTGTGCCCGGCTGGACGAGCTGACCGCGACGTTGATGCCGCTCGCGCGTGCCGGTGACGTCCAGGCAGCGGGCACGCTCGTCCGGGTGTCAGCGCAGCGGTCCCGGTTGCTCGGCCTCGACCCGACTCGCGAGGAGCTGAAGCGTCAGCCCTGGCAGATCATCATCGACCCGCGGCTAGTGCCGCCGCCGACCCTCGTCGCCGACAGCGATGAGCTGGCGGCCATCGAATCCTGACCCCGGCGCGTCAAAGTCACCGCACCCGATCGAGAGCTTCCCGGGAAGCGGAATCCATGGCCGGTCAGCCCAGCCGACAGCGGGCACGGACCCCCGTCCGGGCCCGACGACCGACCAGCGCGCCGGGGTGGTCCGTGATCATCCTGACCCAGCGTTTACCCAACGGAATCAGCGGAATCCAACGGAAACGAGTGGAAACACCGGACACGGTTCTGGACACATCTGCGCAGGTGAAGCGCCACGTTTGACACCCAGCGGAAACGGCCGGAATACCGGACCTGCTAACCCAGAGGTCGCAGGTTCGAATCCTGCCCCCGCTACCACGGTGATCGAAGGAACGGCCCCCGGACTCAGTCCGGGGGCCGTTTTTCTTTTCGTTGGTGACGACGCCCGGCGTTGGCCCCGATCGGGGCATGAGACGCGGCTCGCTCGAGAAGCCGGCGTGTGGCCGGAGTCCGCCAGGATCGCCCTACGGTCGGCTCAGGCAGGGCGTGCCAACCTGAACACCACCGGTTCACATCGGCAATCGCGTCCCGGTTCAACACCTCCGGGATCAATGACGCCGGGGGACAGGTCTGACCGCTTGCACGCCAGTAAGGGTAGGTTCAGGCGATTCGCCCGACTTGTCCGATGATCGCATGCAAAGGCAAACGTCCCGAATCGGTCACGGAGGGAGCGGGATGTGACCTGCCAGCGGAGCGGCGCCCCCGCAGGTTGCGGCGCTGCGGCGCCCGCAGATCGTTCGACCATCACGATGTGTCAGGGATTTCGACGGGGCAGCATCTCTCGAGAAGCAACTGCGAGCGGTCAAGGGGGATCGAAGCCATGAACGTCAGGCGGCTGCGGATGTGGTGGGACGACGCGTTCTGGGTCATCCCGCTGACTGGCGTGGTCGCGGCGGCCGTCGTCGATGCCTTGGTCCACGCCTATGACGAACTCTTCGCTGATTCCGCTGCAGAGCTGACATCTTTGTCACCTTCGTCGGCGGTGACATTGCTCGCTTCGATCGGTGGCGGAATGATCACCTTCACCGGCTTCGTGTTCTCGCTGGTATTGCTGATCATCCAATTCGGATCGTCGAGCTATTCCCCGCGAACAGTGTCGTACTTCCTGAGATCGCGGCTGACGCAGTCGGTTCTGGCCATCTTCGTCGCGACGAGCACCTACGCATTCCTGGCGTTGATCTCCATCGGATCGGCGGGCCGCGAATCGTACGTGCCCTTGTTCGGGGTGACCGCGTCCCTGCTGTTCCTGCTGGCAAGTCTGATTGCCTTCATCGCCCTGATCCAGAACGTCGCGCGGCGGATCAGGGTCGATGCCCTGCTGTCAGACCTGGGCAAGATCTCGCGCCACGCTCTCCGCAGGCACTCGGCGGCCGTGAACCGTCAGCACGCGACGGTCCTTGACGGGGTGCCACATCATGACGATGCCAACGTTGTCGTCCGGCACGCGGGAGATGCCGGTCAGATGGTCGGCATCGATCTGGCACGGGTCGAGCGGTTGGCCGCGCAGTCGGGTGCGCGGATGACCTTCCGGGTGGGCATCGGCGACAGCGTCGCGCCGGGTGCCGTGATCGCGATGACGACAGTGTCGTCCTTGGAGGGACTCGAGCAGTGCGTCCTGGTGAACCGCGAGCGATCGTTGAGATACGACCCGCTGTACGCCCTTCGCCTGCTCACAGATGTCGGGCTTCGAGCGCTTTCCCCCGCGATCAACGACCCGACCACCGCGGTCAGGGCGTTGGACGAGGTCGAAGCCGTGCTCCGGACTGCGGCGTCGCTGCCACTGGGGCCCGTCCGGATCGAAGCCGGATCGGGAAGCGTCATCGTGCGCGGTGCGACGTGGAACGACATCGTCGATCTCGCGATCTGGGAAGTGCTCGAGGCGGGATCATCCGCACCGCAGGTGACCCGGCGGATCAGCGCGCTGCTCGACGACCTGCTCGCGGATCTGCCCGCAACTCGTCACGAGCCGCTGCTGCGATGCCGCCGCCGGCTTCGCGCGGCGATCGCCGCGACAGTCACACCTGATGCGGCCGAGCCGTGGTTGGTCGGCGACAGTCAGGGCATCGGCAGTGCGCGGACGACCCAGCCGGGCAATGGGCAGCAGGGTGCTCGATGAAGCAGACCCGATGACCGTCGTGCCGGCACGGTGAGGCGTCCGCCGCTCCGGCCCGGATATGCCGCGGGAGACGGTTCTGCAGGCCCGTTGTGACCGGCCGATGCGGCTCGCACGGCCGGCCGATCGGTGCAAGCTCGGTCATCACCGCCCGCGGGCGAAGACGACCTCACAGAAGGTGCGGATGAGGATCTTGACATCGAGCCACAGGGACCAGTTCTCGATGTAGTAGTTGTCGTAGCGGGCCCGGTCGGCGATCGAGGTGTCACCGCGCAGACCGCTGACCTGAGCGAGGCCGGTGAGGCCGACCTGAACCCGGTGACGGTAGCTGTACCGGTCGTACTGCTCGGAGAACTGCTGGACGAAGTGCGGCCGCTCCGGCCTGGGCCCCACCAGGGTCATGTCGCCGCGCAGGATGTTCCACAGCTGGGGCAGCTCGTCCAGTGACGTCCTGCGCAGGAAGCGGCCCACCTTACTGACCCGCTGATCGTTCGCGATGGACCAGTTGGTGGCCGACTCGGCGCTGGTGGCGGGCCGCATGGAGCGGAACTTGAGGCAGTCGAACAGTTGCCCGTTCCGGCCCACCCGCGGCTGCCGGAAGAGCACGCCCGGTCCGCCGTCGAGGCGCACGGCGAGCGCACAGACGGCCAGCACCGGTGACAGCAGGATCAGCGCCAGACCCGACACGACGATGTCGAAGACGCGTTTGACCACGGTGGCCGGGCCGCTGAGCCGGGGGGCGCCGATGCGCATGATCGGGATCGAACCGATGTGGTCCGAGCGTCCGGACTCGGTGCGGAACTGGTACATCCTGGGCACGACGAGCAGATCGCATCGGGAGGCGGCGGGGGCACGCACCTCCTTGATGAGAGTGCGCTCGGGCGAGGCGGAGTCGGCGACCAGCAACACGTCCGCCCGGCTCTTGACGACCACGTTGTCCAGGTCGGCGAGGTTGCCGAGCCGGGTTGCGATCTTGCCGGCCGCGGAATCCTTGCTGTCATCGACGAATCCGACCACCGAGAGCCCGTACCGCTGGTGTTGGCGCAGGATGCGGATCAGTTCGGCGGACGTCGGGCCACCCCCGATGAGCACCGTCCGGTGGTGGCTGATCCGGCGCCGCCGGCTGAAGATGATCAGCTGTGACGTCGCGATGCGGCCCACCACGACCAGCGCGATGGCGATGACGGCGTTCTGCAGGAAGTCGGTGACCATCCCACTTCCGGGCAGCAGCGCGATCGCCGTCGCGACGATAGCGGCCGCGGCCAACAGGCTGGCCAGCAGGCTCGGTAGTTCGTCCAGCACGCTCACGTGCAGGCGGGCGTGGTAGCGACCGCGATCCACGATCAGGAACAGGGACAGGACCGTCATCGCGATGGTCGCGGCGTACTGGTCCGGAGCCCAGAGGATGGGCGCCATGAGCATGAGCGCGTCGACCGGGAGAACAATCATCCAGGCGCGGATCCGCCACAGGAAGCGGCGGACCAGAGAGCGTCGTCGTTCCGGGGCCTTGGTCCGCGCATCAGTGTCGATCGTTGTTGGATTAGTTCTCAGAGCGGTCATGATGCGCCCACCTGTATGACGAAGCGAATGGCTGCTGGTGCTTGAAGCTTCAGTGGTCACCCATGTGGCCCTCAGCGTCACTCTATAGGCCTACTGCTGTCCGCGTCCATGAAATCCGACGTCGGTTGGCCAGGATCGCCGCGCCGGCAAACCCCACGGTGATCACGGACAGTGTTGGGATCCACCACCATTCAGGCGATGAGATCGGTTGCGGCTCAACCGGTTCTCCGGTCAACTGGTAACCCATCTGCAGATTGGCCACCTCGGTCTTGCTCAGCGTCACCGCTTCGGCGGCCACAGCGGCGGCGGTCGCCGGAGTGTCGGCGGTGACAGTGACGACCACCGCACCACCCAGGCGGGACTGTCCGAAGGAGACGGTGGCATCGGTGGTGTCGATGCTGTCCGGGAACCGTCCTGCCTGCTCCGACTGCCCGCCGATGCCGATGGACCGATCGAGCACCTCGCTGATGGTGGGCACGATCGTCCCGCGGCTGATCACGTCCAGCCCGTAGGCGTTGGCCCCGTCCACCGTGCCCGACGGTGCCACTCCCAGCGTCGTCTGGCTGGTGTAGACGGTCTTCCCTGTTGTGACCGCGAACGTCAGGCCCACCAGGCCGAGCGCGGCGACGCCGGCCAGTGTGGCCACAACGAGCCGACTCGGCGGTCGATCCCGGCGATCGAGCGCCGGATCCGCGTGCTCGCCGTCATCCGCGTCCTGATCGCCCCCGGCCTGCTCCGCTGCTGTGCGGCTGCGAACGTCGATCGCGGCCGCGAGGGCCGCCATCACCAACAGCGCGCGGAAGTCGGACAGGTGCAGGAAGACGCTGGCGATCAACCAACCGGTCAGGCCGCCGACGATGCCCAGCGCCAGGAACCGGTCGGTGACGGCCGCGCCGACGCGCGCGCTCACCATGGTGCGCAGGCACACGAAGATGACGGAGCCGAGGAAGAACGCCCAGCACAGCAGCAGGATGATGCCGCCGTCCGCCGCCTGCTCGAGATAGAAGTTGTGGGCGGCGACCACGATGGTGACCGGTTCGTAGTAATTCGCGATGCGGTCGTATTCGGGGAACAGGGGTCCGTAACTGCCGATCCCATGGCCGGTGATCGGGCTGTCCAGGAACATGTTCCAGGCGTCGAGCTGGAACCGCTTGCGGGTGACCACCGACGGGTCGGCGGTGCTGGTGGACCCGGAGACGATCGCCGTCAACGTGCCCAACCGGCTGCCGATCCCGGTCAGCGGGACGATGGCCACCAGCGCAACGGGCAGGAACAGCAACGACTTGCGGTACCAGCCGCCGGCGAGCAACGCCCACACCACCAGCCCGATGAACAGGGCGATGAACCCACCCCGGGACTGCGTCAGGTACACACCGAGCAGCAGGGCCACGAAACAGCCGCCCCACAGCAGTCGATCGCGCCAGACACGACCGATTGCCATCAGCGACAGGGACATCGGCGTGAACAGGATCAGCAGCCGGGCCCAGAAATTGACATCTGACGACGTGCCGGCGTGCCGGGGCGTCAACGCCCCGCCCTCCTGGATCAGCGGAACGCGGCTCAATCCGAACAGGGTGCCCGCGTTGTTCAGCACGAATTCGTGGATGACGGTCAGACCGGCCAGCCCTGCCAGCACCAGGACCACCACCGAGGCGACCGCCTTGAGCTGGTCGGTGGACAGCAGCAGTGCGTACACCACCGCGAAATAGAGCATGTCCCGGGCCTGACCCGTCAACATGTCCTGGGAGATCACCGGATCGGCCGCGGCGACGAAGCTGACGCAGAACCCCGCGAACAGCACCATGGCGCCCAGCAGGACGGGCGACCATCGGAAGCGGAACATGCCGCGCCGCACCATCACCAGCACCACGACCACCGCGAGAGCGAGTTGCGGCTTGTAGGGGCTGATGCCCACCTGGTCGGCGATCACCCCGTTGATGCCCGACACGTCCAAGGCCACCAGGGTCAACAGCGAGATCCGCGGGAACCTGATGGCCAGGACGACGAAGGCAACCACCACGACGCCGGCGCCCACCATGACCAGCTCTTTCATGACCCGGTGGCGTTCATGACGGCGCAGCCTTCACACCGGCAGCTGTCCGGACGGCGGCCCTGTCGACGGCGGTGTCCGCGGTGGGGCGGACGTCATCGAGTCGCCTTCCCGCGAGAAGCGGGGCGCTCACAGCACTGCCGCCGTGCTCTGCGCCCGCTCGATGCCGAAGGCCAAGTCGTACGCCGGGCCGACGACGTCCGGTGCGTAGCTCCTGCGCCAACTCGCCCTGGCCGCGGCGGCCAGTTCAGCGTTGACCATCGGATCGGCCGCCTGGACGAGCAGATCGACCAGATCTTCGGGGGATTGCGCGACCAGGCAGCCGTCCGTGCGGTCGACCGTCAACCCGAGAACGCCCGCCCGGGTGGCCACCACCGGCAGCCCGCGGGCCAGCGCCTCAAGCACCTTGATCTTCGTGCCGCTGCCGATCCGCAGGGGAGAGAGCAGGGCCGCGCAAGAACCGAGTACCTCGTCCAGATCGTCGACCCAGCCGAGGGTTTGCACGTGTTCACCCCAGGCCGTCGCCTCCGGCAGTGGGCGGGCCGACCCGCGGCCGACGATGAGCAACCGGAAATCCGGCATCGCCGCCAGCACCTCGTCGCGGAAGTTCGCCAGGAACCAGGTCAGCCCGTCCCGATTGGGCGCGAAATCCAGGCCGCCCAGAAACACGAAAACCGGTGTGCCGTCCCATCGCCGCTCGCGCGCGGCGGTGTCCCGCAGCAGCGGCAGCAGGGTGCCGATCGTCGGGTTGCCGGTGCGGCGGAACAGCTCGTCGGTTTCCTGGGCGTTGACCAGGAACGTCCCGTCGAACGCGGCGGGTGCCCGGTCCTCCGACCGGCTGGTCATTCGCTGCTCCAGTTGCAGCAGTCGCCGGTAGACGGATTTGCGTCCGACGATCCGAGCGACCCCGCGCGGCAGCAGCTTGCCGAATTCTCCGAGCGGGTCGGCGACCTTCGACGGGTCTGTCTCGATCCGCTCCAGCATGGTGGCGTACCGCTTGGAGAACAGGTCGTCGGCATACAGCACGCGCCGCTTGCGGCCCAGGTGCCTGGCGTACTGGCCGGTCCGCATCGTGTCCCAGATCTGTTGGTCGGCGCGGATCTCCGCCAACTTGTCGGCGAGCGCCGCCAGGATGCGATCCGACCACAGCGCCGCCTCCTGCAGGGAACAATGCGGGGGAGGCGCGACTCGTTGCACCACGGCGCGAAGCTGTTCGGCGGCGGACGGTTTCGCGATCACGTGCAGGTGATACGGCACGGCCGGCCGATCCACCCCCGCGCGGCCGATCAGGATGACATGCACCTGCTCCGGACCCAGCCGGTCGCACAGGTGGTCGAGCATGCCGCCCAGCACGACCTGCTTGCCGAAGGAACGCGGTTCTGGTTCGGTGGCCGTGATCAACACGACTCGAGTGGTCGGGGCGCTGACTGTCGCAGTCATGTGTTCCCTTTCCGGGATGGCCGGGGCTCGGGGCCGGGTGTTGTCCGGGTCAACCGGCCGGTCGACGGGTTCACCGGGCGCCGATTCCGCGGCGACGGAGCAGGGACGTCATCTCCAGCACCGTGGACCGGGCGAACACCAGGCTCGCCCCGACGGCCGTCACCGCGCACGCCAGTGACACGACCACCAGCGTGAGGAACTGACCGCTCGGCAGCAGCGAGCGGACCAGCAGCCCGATCCCACCGGTCGCGACGGCGATCGCGACGGCCGGGGCGACGGCGGTCAGCAGGCGTTTCCAGCCGGTCCCGTGCGCGTACCGGACCAGTGCCAGCCGCGCCACGCAGTACGCCACGTTGAAGATCAGCAACGCCAGTGCGACGGCGACCAGGCCGTGACCGGCGGCGAGGACGAAGCCGACGATGAGCAGGATGGTCGCCGGCAGGTCCAGTGCCACCAGGGTTCCCGGCCGGCCGTTGGCGGTGAAGACGTCACCGCTGGCCCAGCCGACCGCCATGAAGCCCAGTGCCAGGGAAATGAACACCATGGGTGCCACCGCGGGTTCCCACTGCGGCGAGAACAGCACCGGAACGGCCTCCGGTGCGATGACGGCGAGCGTCGCCGCGGCCGTCAACCCGTAGATGGACAGCATGCGGGTCGCGCGCAGCATGCCCGCGGTCAGCACTTCGGGGCTGATCACCCTGGCCTTCGAGTAGGCCGACAAGGCGACCGCGGAGAAGATCCACAGGACGTTCTCGATCACCAGCTCGGGGAGCTTGTAGGCCATGCCGTAGTAACCCAGTGCTGTCGTGCCGACCATGGCGCCGACGACCAGGTAGTCGGCGGATGCGCGGATGGACCCCAGCACACGGATGACCGTCACCAGGCCACCGAATTTCAGCAGGCCGGCGATCAGGTGCCGGTGCGCGATGAACGCCGGCCGGATGGGCACCAGCATCCAGAGCAGCAGCATGGCAACGAGTTCGCCGCCGACGATGCCCGCCGCGATGCTGATGGCACCGCCGACGGTCAGCGCCAGCGGCACCGAGATGCACACCCGCACGGCCGCTCGGGTCACGTCGATCGCGGTGCGCCGGCGAAACAGCAGGTCCCGCTTCAGGACCGCGTCGCTGACTTGGCCGGCCCCGCGGAAGAGCGGGTAGAGGAACAACAGGGCGAACACATCGGCCTGCGAGCTCGCGTCGAACAGCGCCGCGATCCACGGCGATGCCACGATGCCCGCGACGGAGATGAGCGCGCTGATGCCGAGGTTGAGCGTCATCGCCATTCGGGTGGCCGGGGTGATCCCGTGCTCCTGGCGGGCGACCACCGCCGCGCCGACGCCGAGATCCAGTGCGGCGTCGAGCATCGCGATGATCGTCACCGCGGCGGTGACCACACCGAAGTCCTCGGGGGTGAGCAGCCTTGCCAGCAGCAGGGTGAGCCCGAGGATCACGATGCGGTTGGACCCCCAGGCGAGCGTGGTCCACAGGAAGCCGCCGACCGAGCTGCGGGCCAGGGCGTGCGATGAGTCCCGGGCCTCGGAAGAATCCGCCGCCGCGGAGGAATCCGCGGCCGTCGACGGTTGCCGGCCGTGGGCGGAGTCCACCGCCTGCACATCATCCGGTGCCGTAACGTCCAGCGGCGGCGTCGAATTCGTGGGATCGGGCGGATCCAGCACGGGCTGACCCGGCGGATGGGCGTCCGGAACGAGGTCGCCACTGTCGACGATGTAGATGGCCGATCCCCTCCCCGGGCCGGAACTGACAGACGACGGTGTGCGACGGCGGCCACCCGATCCGGTGGCCGAACCAGCCCTTTCGAGTTGATCGGTCATGTCGGTCGCCAGCGAGCTGTGAGCGTTCGAGAACCCACATCCCCCATCCGGTGTTTCGCTCATTCAGCAATATCCGCCGTCCGTAGACACGCTGTCCGAGACAGGCGCGAGTGTAGTCTGAATGGGCTAAGTGGCGACAGGATGAAGCGCGCTTCGCATACCTAGGCCCACGGACCCGACGACCGAAGGAGACCGGGCGTGCGAGTGCTCACCGTGGTGGACGCCCTGCGGCTCGGTGGCGCGGAGACACTGATTGCTCAGCTCGGTCGGGTCAGCGCCGGGGCGGGGATCGAACTGTCCGTACTGAGCCTGCACGGCCGTTCGGAGGAGCTGTCCAAGCTCGAGCCGTTGCTCCGCGACGCCGGCGTCGTCCCCGATTACCTGGACGTCCGGCGCACCATCGACATCGCCGGGTTCCGTCGCCTGGTCGGCTACCTCAAGGCGAACCGGCCGGACGTCGTCCACGCCCATCTGGAAATGGCGATGACGATGGCCATTCCGGCGGCCCGGCTGGCAGACATCCCGGCAGTGGGCACCTTTCACCATGTGCACCGGCCGCTGTCCGGGCGGTCGTCCGCTCGCGAACGGCTCGCCGTGGAGATCGCCACCCGCAGCGCCGCCGCGATTTTCGTCTCGCAGGCGTCGCTCATCTCCTTTGCTGAGCGGTACCGGCGTTCGCGGCCCGTCCCGGCGTGGTGGACGGTGGTGCACAACGGCATCGACCTCGAGTACTTCACGCCCGCACCCACGCCGGGAGTGGCGCCCTTACCGCCGGACCTCGGGATCAGCGGCGTTCCGGTGGTCACCGTCCTGGCCGCTCTGCGTGACTTCAAGGGCATCAACCACGCCATCGATGCCTGGCCGGCCGTGCTCGATCGACAGCCGACTGCGCGGCTGCTGTTGGTCGGCTCCGGTGAACAGGAGACGGCCCTGCGCGCGCAGGTCACGCGGCTGAAGCTGACCGACTCGGTGGTGTTCGCGGGAATGCGCAGCGACATCCCCGCGGTGCTGCGCGGATCCGACCTCGTCCTGCTCCCGTCGATCTACGGGGAGAACCTGCCGACGGTGTTGATGGAGGCGGGCGGCTGCGGCCGGCCCGTGGTGGCCAGCGATGTCGGCGGCATCGGTGACATCGTCGCGAACGGGGAGACGGGCCTGCTGGTACCGCCCGGCGACGCGCCGGCCATCGCGACGGCGGTGCTGCACCTGCTCGACGACGCCGACCTGCGAAACCAAATGGGCGGGGCCGGCCGCCGGCGGATGGAGCGGCTGTTCGACGCGCGACTGTGGGCCGGCTCGCTGCGCGCCGTCTACCAGAAGGCGATCGATGCCAGGGGGCGCGTGGAGGTGTCGACGTGACGAGGCACGACCGGGCGGGCAGGCGGCCGGCGGTGGTGGTCGTCGCGGAGGCCGCGCCGATGCGCGGGGGCATTGCCACCTTCGCCGAAACGATCACCTCGGATCCATTGCTCGCCAAGGACTTCGATGTCTCCCTGCTGAACACCGCGCGGGTCGCGACCCGCGAGGGTGGCCGGTTCAACCTGGCCAACGTGCGGTACGCCCTCTCCGATGCGTGGCGGGTCTTCCGCGCGGCACGCACCGCCGACATCATCCATCTGCAACTGGTGGCCGACCCCGGACTGCCCTGTCTGCGGGCCGCTGCCTTGAATCTGGCGGCCGCCGCCGGCCGGGCGAAGCTCATCGCGCACGTGCACTCTGCGGTCGGGAACGCCGGTCGCCCGGAGTTCGCCCGCTACGGGCGGGTCGACCGGTGGGCGTTGCGCACTCTCGGTCTGGCGGATCTGGTGTGCACGGTGTCGACGGTCGGCACCCGGACCATGCATTCGCTGGCTCCGGGCACTTGGGTCGAGACGGTCGACAACGCCGTCGATCTCGCCGACTTCCCGCCGGGCAGCGCCGACGGTGATCCACCGACGGTGCTCTTCGTGGGTGTGATCTGCCGGCGCAAAGGACTGATCGAGCTGGCGCGGGCGGGTCGTGTGCT
>JAESFR010000130.1_pt1 | contig 61885 bp, 64 predicted proteins | sample 9266191 | NCBI WGS metagenome assembly JAESFR01 (sample SAMN14503063, study PRJNA617104) | algae metagenome | isolation source: Pleurocapsa minor HA4230-MV1 and co-occurring heterotrophs from cement on... | place: USA: Nuuanu Pali Lookout, Hawaii | collected 2009-07-20
TGGTGCTAGTAGCGCAGTGGACCCACTTCGACCCCATCCCGAACTCGATGGTGAAACGCTGTTGCGGCGAAGATACTTGGGGGGTAGCCCCTCGGGAAAATAGCTCAGTGCCAGGTTCCTTTTTTACCCGCAATTAACCCCCGAACTTCACCATGATTAATTAAGTTCGGGGGTTTTGCTATTGACTAACAGTAGATTTACTACTTTCGTTAATTGGCCAATCCTCATTTTGACCTCCAACTATAATTTTATTTATTTGCACAAATTCTTTACTAAGTTGATAAATTGAATTAATTAAAACATCGATCGCGATTAAATCACTCGTACCAAGATCGAACCAACATCTACCCCAAACACCGAGATATTCAATATCGCCCATATTGTGCATTGGTGACATCAAAGCATTTTCTAATTGCGAATGATCGTAGTCCATGTAGCTAATTTCTATTCCAGCATCTTGTATTGGAAGATTTTCAGCATTAAAACCGCCCAACTTGCCTAGATAAAACCAAGAATCAAAAAGTTCTTCAATGTACTGCTGTTCCATACGAGAAGGAACAGTGGGAAATTCTAACCAAATCCATAAATCAAAAGGATTAAATTCTCTAAATTGTATTTCCATAATTTTTATTATTTTATTGGGGTCTAGACTTTATCTTTAAAATGTTTTAAATAAGAAAAAATACTTCAAAATAAAGTAATGCCTCGCAAAATTCTGTTGACATCTTTTCAAACTTGGCTACCTCATCAAAAATCAAACTCTTCGGATGATCTGCTAAATTTAATTAATTCAGTTAATATTCATAGAGTGCAGGAGCTTAAATTAAACTCATTGTTGTTTTTGAGGCAACTTCCAGTCAATATAGAATTAGCTACACAACAAGTAATCGATGCCATTAAAGTAATTAATCCTCATGGAATTATTTGTTGTGGAATGGCTGAGTCAAGAAGTAAACTCTCTTTAGAATCTTGTGCATCATGGGATCGAGACTGCGCTTTTACTAAAGTTAATTTGAATGAGCTAGTAAATTGTTTGAACGATACTAATATTAGCCATAATGCGGGCAAGTTTGTTTGTGAAGGCTTGTATTATCGGGTATTGAAGTATATACAAACAGAAAAATTATACTTACCTTGTATTTTTGTTCATGTACCTGTCTTGCTTCCTGACAATTTAAGTTTAATTGAAGCAGATTTTCAGACAATAATTCAATTTATGCAGTCTATTGAAGCTTAAAATAAATTATCTAAATACGTTGGGGCATAAAAATAGAGCCAGGTTGAAACTTAGGAAAAAATAACTCACCAATATATTGGTACGACAAACAACATATAAATAGTTGAATTCTACAATCAGTGAATAATTTTTCTTAAGCCACTATTTGACTCAATAACTAAACTAAGATTATTTTATTTTTTAGATTTAAATTAACCTTCTCTTTGATCTTTATCAGTTTGGATAAAGAGAATTAGTAAAAAGACAGTAGGAACTAAAACAAATAGGATAGTAGCTACAAATCCCAAATCATTAACTTCCATAAAACAGCAGCTCCTAAGTAAGCAATTATTAAAACAACATTCATATATAGAATATCATTATCTTAGGTTAATAGCTGCATAGACTACGTTTATTTCTTCTTTTTAGCAGGCTTGGGCTTGGTAATAATCGTGACTGGGCCATTAACCATAGTTTGACATGCCAATCGGTAATTCTCAGGCTTTCTTTTTAATCTACGGTTTTCAAAATCTGTTCTGGGAGATAGGTTTTCCATCCCTTGAGTAACTTCGACAATACAAGTTGCACACTGTCCATAGCCACCACAATTTCTGAGTTTTCCCCCCAGGGTGTAAATATCAACTCGGTTTTGAAGAGCTTTTTCGCGCAAATTTGACCCTTGAGCAGCAATTACTTCTTGATTTTCCTTGGCAAAGGTGATTGTCGTCATAGAAATTCTCTCTTGCTAAATCCTGCTTACTATAATATTAAGAATTCATAAGAAATCATACATCGATTTTAATACTTATGGACTTTTCAGAAGTTATTGTTTACAACTTGCGATCGCTATGGATAATCTAACTTAAAAATTAATTGTACTAAAAAACTCTTTTGACCAATGCCAATAATTAATAGATTGAACTGGTATTTGAGCATTAATGGCGATCGCTGCTAAATAATCTGTTGCTGGAGTACAAGAATATAGCGACCAGTTCATTATTGTATCTTTCTTAAGTGTTGATAGGTAAGGAGATTTACTTTGATTCAAAGCAATCTCAACACTGTTTAAAGAAGCTGATAAACCTGTGCCAGTAGCCTTTAGGTAAGCCTCTTTTGCTGTCCAAAGCTGAAAAAATAATTTTGGTTGTTGCTCTATGGAGACTTCTTCTAGCATCTTGTATTCTCTGGCAGAGAAAAAACGTTGAGCAATTTTAAGCGCATCGAGCATAGTTCGTTGATATTCAATGTCAACGCCAATCAGATGATTGAGGGTGAGGCCAAAAAGGGCGTATTCCTGAGAATGAGAAAGATTAAATTGTAAAGATAAATCTTTTGCCAAGTGAGGCTTTCCGCGATCGCTGTATTCAAAGGTAATCTTTTGCGGATTTAAATCAAGATAATTAGCTAATAATTGTCTTAAAATTCCTCTGGCTGCAATAAACCTGCTTTTGTGTTTAAAGAAACGAAATTTATTAGCTCTAGCTATTTCATCAGGAGATAAAAGAGTCGTTAATTCCTCAATTTCTGAGGTAGATAGGGATAAATTGGCGCGCCAAACATGAACCAGACTATCTCTCAATCTAGGTGGTTGCGAGGGAGTTTGCCAAATTGAATCGATGCTGCTGTTGGTTGCCATGATCAAGAACAGATCAACTTAGATGATCTCACTGCACATTAGAGTTTAGTCTATAGTTAGCTTTTGTCTTAATGAGCAGATTTTGATCGTCTACTACTTCAGACCAACAATTCTCGCCCAGTTGTTCCAGTGCCAATAGACAAGCATACTTAAGATCGAAGATGGGTGTATCAAGAGTTTGTTTCAGCAAAGGAATAGCTTGAACAGCTTGCAGATTACCAAGAGCGATCGCCGCAGCGGCGCGAGACTTCTGGAACTGGGGCGAAGTATTATGTAACGCTTCGACAATTAAATCGTAGCTGGGTTGATGTTGGAGTAACCCAAGTAGCTTTATTACATGAAAATGTGCGCCATAATCATTGTGAGCTTCTGACTGATAAGTTTGTAAAAGAGCTTCTGCTGCCTCTTGAGGATAGATTTCGAGTAGTGTTTTTCCTGCTAGGTAACATCGCCCAAAATCAGTGTGATATAGCTCTCTAATCAAGAATTCTAGTTCGGGTGGTCGATCGTATTCATGTACCAGATCGATATCTTGAGGGCGATCGCGAATTATACGATCTAAACTAGGTTCAATCTCAGCAAAATTGATTTTACCTATAGCCAAACCTTTAGCAGCTAAAAGTCTAATCCCCCGCAAACGGAAGGCAATAGAAATCGGCGCTTTGGCGATCGCGTCAATGGCTGAATAATATTCAGAGTCGATTAAATCCTGAATACAGGCGCGTCTAACGTTAATGTCATCATGCTGGAGAAATTCTACAACTTGATTCATTTGACTGTAGTCATTACCCAGACGTGCTACAGAAGCGAGCGCAGCACTAGCAATAGATTTATCATCATGGCTAGTAAAAGGTTTGATCCGTTCGAGCGCGGGTAAATAATGAAAATTTGCTAGAGTATGAATAATTACGCGGTATGTTTGATTCGGTTTAGTTAATAAATTGGCGATCGCTTCGAGGAGTGATTGATCTTCTGTACCAATTTCACCAATTGCCCAAACCGCATTTTCAACGGTCAAGGGATCTGCATCCGCTAAACAAACTTTAAGTATGGGTAATGCCTGAGTCGCTTTTAAACGCCCCAAACTTTCTACCGCTTTTCTTCTGGCGATGCGGTTTTCTAAGGCTGGATCCAAGTCTTTGATTGCTTCAATTAAGGCATTGATCGATCTTTCCGTGGGAAAATTAATTAAATGTGCAGCACCAACATAACGCTCGGATGTCCCATCTTCTGTATTTAACGGTTTTTTCAACAGAGCGATCGCTTGGTCTTCCGTTAAATTAAATATGTTAGAAAATCTATTGTCCATTACTCAAGGAAATTTTATAATCGTTTCTAATTAATAAATAGTTTAAAGCTTATTGTCTTAGTTCATCGTCGGTAGTTTACTGTAGAAAAACGATTTGCGAAAATCGACATGAATTTAAACTCATTGAGTAGCCAAAATTTAGTAAAAAAACATTAAGCAGATGACAGAAAATCTAGTGACAGCCACAGATTTAGCAGAACTAATTGTTGAATTTGAAAAATATCGCGATCGCCTAATTAGCGAAACGACAGAAGCAGCCAAAAAAGCCAAGCTTTCTAAAAAAGCGACCATGGCAAAATTGGAGCCACAGCTAGCAGATATTGATGCCAAGCTACAACGACTTAAAGAACAGCAGACTAATTTAAGCGCGAGTAGTTAAATGACAAATACTCCCGATCCCGCCAGAAATAGTCAAACTTTGTTGCTTTCTCATGAAGAAACAGATGAACTATTAAGCAGGGTAAATCAGCAATTGGCTAACGGTACTTTTAATCATCAAGACCAACAGCTAATCAAGCAAATGGTAGAATGCTTAGGTGATACCAGAGGTTTAGTCCGTTTAGGCTTTGCAGAAGCCTTGGGAGTGGTGGGAAAACCTGCGGTAGACACTTTAATTGATGCCTTATTGCATCACTCTAACGAGGTAGTTAGAAGAGCTGCGGGCAAAACTCTAACCTTAATTGAAGATCCCGTCGCCATACCTCATTTAATTCACGCTTTGCTTAACGATGAAGATACGGTGGTACAAGCCTCAGCGATTGGCGCACTGGCTCGGATCGGGATCGCTTCTGTAACGCCTTTATTAGAGGTATTAGCATCTCCCAATTCTAGTGAAAGTAATAAAGGTCATGCAGCCTGGGGTTTAGCCTTTATCGGCGCTCCAGCCAAAGATAAATTGTATACCGCTTACAATTCAGACTCGCCAGCAGTTAGAGCTGCCGTGGTGGGAGCGATCGCCAAAGTGGTGCAAGAAGATCGTCATGATACCCACTCATTAAATTTACTAGTAAATGCCCTCCAGGATACCGTAGCTGATGTTCGGAGTGAGGCAGCAGCAGTCTTGGGTAATTTAAAATATCAGCCTGCAATTCCTACTTTAATAGATCTACTCCATCACCCTGAAGCAGAAACACGCCAGTCAGCTGCTTTGTCTTTAATGAAAATTGGCGAGCGCCAATCTATTCCTGCACTGCAAACTGCTTTAGACCAAGAAAGTAATCCGCAAACCAGTAAAGCGATCGCTCTAGCTGTATCTTTATTACAAAAGCAAGTCGATTCTGGGCCAGATAATGATTGGATCGAGTAATTTCTGTACCCTAATAAATAAACTTGCTCAAATTGCTTGAAAAATTGCCGATCATCTGCCATACTAATAAATGGCAAGGAAACAGCACAAACTTTAAATACTTGTGCATCATAACAATTCTCAAAGAATTAGTTAAAATGCGGGTGTAGCTCAGTGGTAGAGCGTCACCTTGCCAAGGTGAATGTCGAGGGTTCGAATCCCTTCACCCGCTTATTTGAATTAGAATAAAAGCATAACTTAATGCTCAACATCTAATAGTTTAATTAAAATTGGATTTGAGGAGTGGGGCGAGGGCAAAAGAAGATACGATCTGCATTTGAATATAAATGGATAACCAAGTTTATTTATCCTCTAACGTTATTAATCTCAGTCGATTAGAGTGCGTCCATATAAAATACACAAAATAGATTTAACTTGCGAGTACCCCTGTCCTTGCCGAAGAAACGGGAAGTTAAAACCGATTATTTTGACTGAGGCGCTAGGTTGCGATCGCTGTCAACAGATATTCGCTGTCAAAAAAGATGGTCAGGTAATAGAACAATTATCTTTTGTTTACCAAAAAAAATCTTGGAGATGGACAGGTCATCGTTGGCAAAATGCCTATGCACGATGGACGCAGGGGTATCTCATAATTATTTTTATTTTGCTATTTGGTTTGAGTCTTTTGGTAGTAATGATACTATCGTGAGTGTTGCTTTGGTTGAATGCTCAGAGTAGCATTTGCTGGATAGTAGTGTTTTTTTCGCTCATCTTATTATCTTATTAAGTTGTATCGCTGTTTGTAATCTATGGGCATTAATAGCAAAGAAATAGAAAGTTCATCAGATCGAGTGCTGGCCATAGTTCAAAAATCCCACAAAGCTGCTATCAAACTTGCTCAAATATCGGGTTCAAAACGAAGACTAGGAATATTAGCGATCGCCGAAGCAATAGAAAACAATGGCGATGAAATATTAGAATCTAATACGCTTGACCTGGAAATGAGTCGCGAAATGGCGATCGCCGAGCCGATAGCTGACTGGCTGAAGCTAACGCCAGAAAGAGTGGAAACGACAGTGGCGATCTTAAAGCGACTTTCTCAAGCTGCCGATCCTACTAGACGCTTAATTAATGCGCCCTATCAGTTAGAACCATCTCAAACTTATTGTCAGCTAGTTCCTTTGGGAACAGTTGCCTTGATTCATGAAGCCTTTCCTGAATTAGCAGCGATCGTGGCAGGACTTTGTTTGAAAACAGGCAATAGCTTAATCACAAGGGGTTGCAGTACTGCTAGTAATTCCAACCAGACTATTGCCAGCATCATTCAGACAGCATTAGCATCGACGGAGTTACCTTCAGGCACATTTGAAAGTATTTCTGATTTAGGTATTTCAGTGCAAGAGCTGGTTACCCAGGATCGTTATATTAATTTAGTTATACCTTATGGTCGCCCAAGTCTTGTGCAACAGGTAGCCGAAAAAGCAACGACAACAGTGTTGAGAACTGCCATGGGTAATTGTTATCTATATTGGTCAAAAAGCGGTAGTTTAGAGCTAACTCGCCAGATGATTGTTAATAGTCATGACGGTGAACCAGATGCAGTCAATGCGATTGAAAAAGTATTAATCAACCAGGAAATCAAGCCTTCGCTGCTACAATCGTTGTTTAATAACCTGCAACAGTCAGGATTCAAACTGCGGGGAGATGATGCATTAGTAGAGCAGTTTCCTGAGTTTCTATCTCTAATGAAACCCCAAGAATGGAGTAAACCATATTTAACTAAGATTGTGGCATTTCGCCGTATAGATAGTTTATCTCAAGCAGTCTTTTGGATTAACCGCTACAGTAGTGGTCATGCAGACTCAATTGTCACCAAATCTTACCAGGAAGGAAGGCAATTTGTTCAAGGTATTGATAGCGCGCTGGCTTATATTAATACTTCTCCTAAGTTTTCGCGTATTCCCGAAGAAGGAAGTGATGTATTTTTAGGTATGTCAAACCAAAAAGCTTATCGACAAGGTTTAATTAGCGTCGAAACCTTCACCACAATTAAGCAAATTGTTCAAGGATGAGTAGTGATTACTAATTACTGATTACTACTCAGCCAGGTGTAGAATGGGCATCGAAAATGACAATAATCAAGACCGATTGCCTAAATAATGCCCACCAGTTAATCAGCATTGATGACAACTTAAGATTAACTGATTTTAGTCAACTACTACAGATAGTGTTTTGTAAATTTGTAAACACGCTTATATGGAATTAAACTCAATAAAAAGCGATCGCTTTCTAAACAGTTAAAGTACCTGAAAAATTTTTTAAAAGCTTATAGCTTACGGCTTATAGCTCAACACTAGTTGACAAACATCGTAGTCTCTTAACTTGTCACCAATGGTTAATCAGTGATACCACAAGGGCGACGCACGACGCTAAGCGTTATACCATATGCGAAGCAGTATCTTTTAGGACAACGTCAGTAATTAGTCCTAAAGGACGACGCGTAGCTAGTGCTTTAGCATAAGCTTCGCCCTAAAGGACTAGCTTCGCGTCGCAAATAATCAGTAATCAGTAATCGCTAAATGATTTATCCACAACGTATTGAGCCACAGCCTGGACAGGAGTCTGTTTGGGATTATCCTCGTCCACCTAGGAACGAGCGATCGCACAAGCAAATTAAAATTGTTTTTAATGAAGTTATCATTGCCCAAAGTAGTAACACTTATCGAGTGTTAGAAACTAGTCATCCTCCCTCTTACTATATTCCTCCAGAAGATATTAAGCTGGAATATTTAAAGCCAGTTGCGTCTAAGAAATCGTTTTGTGAATGGAAAGGAATAGCAGCATATTACAATTTGCAGGTTGAAGATCGAGAAGTAATTAATGCAGCTTGGTATTATCCTCAGCCAACAGCAGAATTTGCGGCCATTAAAGATTATGTTGCTTTTTATCCTAGTAAAATGGATGCTTGTTATGTTGATGGTGAACTGGTTCAAGCTCAAGCTGGAGACTTTTATGGTGGCTGGATAACTCAAGACATAGTAGGGCCATTTAAAGGGGACACAGGCAGTTGGGGATGGTAATGCTCTTGAGCAAAAGTAATGAGAAATTTAGCGATCGAACCAGCTATTGTCGAAAATTGGGATCATCAAATTCTTGACAATTAACAGTTAATCATCAAGAATTTGATTAATTTATTCAAAAAGAGAAGTAATGTTTAAAGCTTGGTTATTTGGTGTGGCAATTTTGTTTGTGCTGGCAGAGTTTAGTATTTGGCTCAAGCAGTTTATCTTGCCACTGCCAATTTATATATTGGCAGGAGCGTTTTTAGCGATCGCCTCTAATTATGAGCAGGGTTTAATTGCTTTATTTAGACAGTCAGATGCATTAGCCTCAGATCCTTTAACCCAGACAGCGATTTTAATTGACCAAGCCAAGGCTTTACAAGCTTCAGAAGTTGCTAGTCAGACTGAAGTTGATAAACAGATTAAAGCGTAAAGTAAGATAATTGAATTATTTTGCTTGCTCTAGAGCAGAAGTAATAATTTGGGTTAATTCCTGTTCTGTCCAGGGTTTATATAGACAAGCATGAAGATTTGCTTGTTCTTTGGCTCTTTCAATCGCCTCTTCATCTGCTTGCCCAGTTAACATGACCGTAATCAATTTAGGAAACTGCTGATGAATTTGAATTAAAAACTCATCCCCTTTAATGCCAGGCATTAGCCAATCTGAGACGATCGCGATTACTTGAATTTCGTCTTCCTGTAGTTCTTTAATTACTTCCCAAGCTTCATCGGCACTTTCTGCCACTTCATAAATAAAGCGATCGCCAAACTTGCGTTTTAGCTGTTCTTTTAGGCTGTCTAGAATAACAACCTCGTCATCAACACATAAAATTGCAGATTCACTCATGGTTTGATTACTGATTACTGATTACTGATTACTGATTACTGATTACTGATTACTGTTCACTGTTCACTGTTCACTGATCATTGCTCAAAGGTAGCCAAACAGTGAATTTAGTATGTCCTGGTTGGCTGGCTACAGTAATAGTGCCATTATGTTTGTCAACAATTTTTTTACTAATATGTAGACCTAAACCACTTCCTTCTCCTGTCGGTTTAGTCGTGAAAAAAGCCTCAAATATTTTGTCTTTGACTTGAGGAGGAATTCCTGAACCTGAATCGGTTATTTCTACTTTAATGCCCTCATTTTCTAAAGCAGTTGTCAGAGTTAATGTTCCCCCCTGTTTCATAGCTTGAATGCCATTGTGAATTAGATTAGTCCAGATCTGAATTAGCTCATCAGGATAGCAGAGGATTTCAGGCAGATCTTGATAATGCTGAATGACCTCAATGTTATGTTTTAATTGGTTGTGGTAAATTTCTAAGACGGTTGCTAATCCATCTTCTACTTGAGCTAGTTGTTTTTCTTCACTAGCATCAAAGCGAGCGTAGTTCTTTAGGGCAAAGACAACCTTAGACGCTTTTTCGACTGAAGTCAGAATGGTTTTGTTGTTGTTCAACAAACGAGTTAGATTATAAGCTAAATCTAAAATCCAACTAACTTTTCCATGCTGTAGCAGAGGTAAATAGCTGTCAACCTCTTGGACAACTCCAATATCAATTAAGAGATCGGCAATATTGCGTGCATTATTAACCTGATATTCTTTGAGTTGCTCGGTAATTTGGCGTTTAAGAGGACGTTTTTCGCTAGAAGAAAAAATAGGCTTACTTCTCATCGCCTCTTCAATCAGTTTGAAAAACAATACTTTTTCTGCTGGATTTAAAAATTCCGACAGCTTGGGTAATTCGGCGATCGCCGCTATCAAAGCCTTGGTGTTGTTGCCTGCTGAGGCTTGAATCGCGCCTAATGGTGTATTGATCTCGTGAGCAACTCCAGCGACTAATTGTCCTAAGGCAGCCAACTTTTCCTGTTGAATTAGCTGCTGTTGAGCTAGCGTTAACTCTTTGAGGGTTATTTCTAAATCTCTGGTTTGCAGCTTGAGCTGATTAATATATTCTGCTTGTTGCAAAGCTACTGCTAAATGAGTCGCAATTTGCCTCATCAATTCGATTTCAGAATCTGACCAGGTGCGCGTAGATTGATTTTGATATGCACCTAACAAACCCCAAAGTTTTTGCTCCTGAAAAACTGGAACTAACAAATAAGCTTTGGCTTGATACTGTTCTAGAGCTTGAATATAGCAATCGGGAAATCCTTTGGTGTAAATATCCTCTACTGCGGTGAATTTTTGTCCGTGAGCATATTTTCCTCCCTGAGTTGATTGCAGAAAACTATCTTGTTGGAGAATATCCCCCTGTTCACCTTTTGACCAATCTCTTAAGAGACAGCGATCTTGTTGAACATGACCGTTATTTAACACTTCATAGTTATTTTGTTCAACTAGTAAAGAAACCCAGCCAGCACCCACGGATTCTGCCAGAACCTGACCACTCCAGTCATCATTAAACTGATAAACGATCAAGCGATCGCATTCTAAGACGCGACGTACTTCTTGAGTCGTGATCGTGAAAATAGTTTGAATATCTTGAGAACAGCGAATTTTATCAATAATTGTGGATGCTACTTTGATTCGTTCTGTAGCCACTGATTCTAGTAGATTTGGCGATTCCTCTTGGGTTGGTGGTTGATAATTATTCATAAAGTAAACAGCTAGCCAAACAATTTATCTAGTTTGTCCTAGCAAATTGCCAACGGCAAGCTGAATCAAGAGAGACAAGTAAAATTACTTAGCTAATTTTTGGTAATCTTGTTCAAGTTAGTGATAATTTTGGTCGTCATTTCGGGAACTTATAAATACAGTGGAGATTAGCGATCGCTATCACCAGTAGCAATAATGTCTTGTCGGACATACAATTTACATGGGCAATAATCAAACTAAAAATTCTGCTTGGCAATCAAAAGCTTCGTTAAGTACTAATGTTGATGATAGTAGGGCAGCAATTATCTGCGTTGATGATGAACCTGTAATTTTAAGTAGTCTGGGAGAACAGCTTAAACGTTCTTTAGGTCAGAAATATGAAATTGAATTAGTAGATAGTGGAGCGGAGGCGATCGCTCTTTGTGCTGAATTAGTGGCGGAGGGAATCCAGATTCCCCTGATTATTTCCGATCAAATTATGCCTGAGATGATGGGAGATGAGTTATTAATTAAGCTTCATGCTCTCTATCCTGACACGCTAAAAATTCTCCTAACAGGGCAAGCCAATGCCGATGCGGTGGGTAATTTGGTTAACGCTGCGGCTTTATATCGATATGTGACTAAGCCTTGGGCGGAAACAGATTTGATTCTTACCGTTGAAGAAGCTTTACGCCGTTATCAGCAAGAGCAACAGTTAGCTGAACAAAATCAAATTCTCTTAGAGGTTAATCACCAGCTAGCTAGTGCAATTTCTCTGCTGCAAGCTACCTTAGAAGCCACAGCAGATGGCATTTTGGTTTTAAACGAGAGTGGAAATGTAATCAACTATAATCAAAAATTTATTGACATTTGGGGATTGCCCAACAAGATCGAGCTAAATCGCGACCAAATTTTGACCTGGATTTTAGCCGAACTTACTGAACCCTATGCCAACAGCTTAAAAGAACGATATGCTCAGTTTAATTCTCCTAAATTTAATTCTTTAGAACTAAAAAACGGCAAAGTATTGGAGTGCTATTCTCAGGTACAGCAACTTCAAGAGCAGGCAATGGGACAGGTTTTGAGCTTTCGAGATGTAACCGAACACAAAAAAGCTCAGACGATCATTCAACATCAGGCTTTTCACGATTCTCTAACTGATTTACCCAATCGAACTCTATTTGATCGCGAATTAGCTAAAGCCTTGAATCAGGCTCAGCAGCAAAATCAGATGTTGGCAGTAGTATTTATCGATTTAGATCGTTTTAAGACGATCAATGATACTTTAGGACATGCAATTGGGGATTTATTGCTCAAAAGTGTGGTCAAGCGATTAGAACGTTGCGTGAGAGAAAAAGACATTATTGCTCGTTGGGGTGGGGATGAATTTACCCTACTGCTACCTGAAATCAATTGTCGAGATGATGCAACAGCGATCGCCCAAAGAATTTTGTCAGCTCTCAAGCCTGGATTCAAGCTGGATCGACACTATCTGCATATTACTAGTAGTTTAGGGATTGCTGTCTTTCCTGATGATGGTAAAGATGCGGAAACTTTACTCAAAAATGCTGATGTAGCTCTTTATTGGGTCAAAGAAAAAGGTCGCAACAATTATCAACACTACACCTTGAGGCTTAATTCTCAAGCTCACGAATTGCTGAGTATAGAGAACAGCCTGCATCATGCTTTAGCGAATCAAGAGTTTACTCTTTGCTATCAACCAATCGTCGAGGTTCAGACTAACAAAATTGTCAAACTAGAAGCTTTACTCCGTTGGCAGCAACCCGATCTGGGCATGGTTTATCCTGATTTGTTTATTCCCATCGCCGAAGAAAACGGTTTGATTGTCGATATTGGAGCTTGGGCATTACAAACCGCCTGCGCTCAAACAAAAGCATGGCAAAATATGGGCTTGTCTGACTTAATCGTCTCGGTCAATTTATCGGCTCGCCAATTTTACAACAACGATCTGGTACAGACAGTAAAGCAAATCTTGCGTTCAACAGAACTAAGTCCCAATTACTTAGAACTGGAAATAACCGAAACAGCGACGATGCGCAACACTAATCTGGCTAAACAGATACTATTGAGTCTGCATCAGATGGGGATCTCTCTTTCCATGGATGATTTTGGCACGGGATACTCATCACTGAGCTATCTTAAAGACTTTCCTTTTAGCACGATTAAAATCGATCGCTCTTTTGTCCAAGATCTCAGTTTTGACTCTAGTAACTTCGCTATTATCAACGCAATTACCACTTTAGGAGCAGGCTTAAATCTTCAAATCATTGCGGAAGGGGTAGAATCTGAACAGCTCAAGAACTTGTTAAAAACTTTGCACTGTGACTACATGCAAGGATACTTTTTTAGTTTGCCCCTAACAGCAGAGCAAGCAACTAAGCTACTTTTAAACTCTTTAAGTCATAAAGCTTAAGGATGTTACTCAAGCTGCTAATTTATTCTAGAGGTTTTATGTAGGGGTTTGGGGACTTGGGGACGTGGGGACTTGGGGCAATAATTCTCCCAACCTCCCAACCTCCCAACCTCCCAACCTCCCAACATAATTGTAATTACTAACTCTTCTGTGGTTAACGTCAGCTACTAATTCAGGTTTTTTCTGATTTGCTCTAGCTCTTCATCCACTTCCCATTTTTGAAATTCAGCTTCTAAAGGATCGGCGCTACGACCATACTGAGGAGGATTAGCACCCCGATCCCAGCCAATCGTATCACTAGAGGATTTGGTAGTGCTAGTAGATTGAGCTTGAGCTTGAGCAGACTGTTTAAGCTCTTGACGCTTTTGCTTAACTTGTAATAGCAATTCTTTAGCTTGGGTGGTGCGCTGTTTAACCCCCGCCATCTGTCCCCAAATTTGATTGCCTTGCCTAAGTAATTCAGCTTCTCGCTCTCTGGCTGCATCTGCTAAATCCTGTCGATTAGCTTTCTCCGCCTTGCCAATTCTACCGTGCCAAGTTTGAATATCATTGGCGATCGCCAGAATTTGATCCTGGAGGCTTTTTTCTTCTAACTGAAGTCGAGAAATCAGCTTAACGGTATCTTGTTCCTGTTCGCGTAATTGCTCCTCTAATGCCTGTAATTCAAGATGGGGATTGTTCTGCAAGAATTCATCGAGTCGCTCTTCTAAAAATTGATTAATGTCATCAAATAAACCCATCATTTAGTTCTCAAATACTTGGCTTTATGTCATATTCTAGAACGTTTCGCCGACAGAGATAGAACGAACCTCTCCTTGATAGCTAATATTGGCTTGCTGATTAGCGATCGATTCTAAAATCCAACCGTCGCTGTTAATTTCTTCTCCTAACCAAACTCGCCTAGTTTGACCTTGAACCTTGACCAATGCTGCTGAGCGATCGCCTCCTAATTCTAAGACTCCCATTAATGTATGGTTGATCTTTGGTTTGGGGGCGATCGCCACTTGATTACTCGGTGCTGAATTGTCCGCATGATCTGCGATCGGAGTGGGTGCGGGTAGAGGAGGAGGAGCGGGAATGGCTAAGGGTTCAGCAGGTGCAAGCTGAGGTGGAGGAATATCTGAAATACTGCTGTTGGGTAAAGCCAAAGGTAGATTATTATTACTGCTGGCTATATTCGGTGTTGTCGGTGCGGGGGTATAGACGGGAACATAAACCACCTGCTCGTTAGTTTTTTGCTTGGCTGCAACTTGACGATCTATCTGATTAAGCGATCGCTCCATGTAGTCAATAAACTCAACGTCAGACTTTGATAGCACCACATTCTTGCCACCCATCAAGCCGATCAGTAAATTTTGACCCTGATGCCCAAACAGCCACCAAAGGACAAATAAACTATAGCTACAGGCAAGAGCAAACAGCATTTTTCCCAAATAATCACTGGGAGTCGATGAGTTCAAACTTGACCTTAAATTTGACTCTGGGTAATTATTTTTAGTGGCATGAATTATTTCTGCCAGATTTAAGCTGTAGTCGGCTGTAGGTTGATACCAATTGTGATCGATCGTCGTCGCCGTATTAGAAGTAGTAACAATGGCGGATGGCTGTTTCTGAGTCTTTTGCGTCTTAGTTACTGAAATTTGACCATCATGACCATCATGGGATATTCTTTGTTGCTGAAAACTAAGAGCGCGATCGATCTTAAGCTTGCCTAAATTTGATGGAGAATGACGATTCTTAGAACGAGATAAGCTTAGACTTTCAATAAAAGAAAATTCTTGGCTTATTTGGCAATAACTTTTATCCCTCAACATAGGGTATTTGGCGACTAAATTAACCTATCTAACATAAGCCTGCTGTCTTACTTCCACCATAGTGTTTTTTCAGAGGCTCACGAATCGCTCCCAATTGTTGAGCGTGTAAATACGGACTTTAATTAATTTAGAGTCAAGTTAGCTAATAAATAATTGATAATTGATAATTGATCGACAGGTGCAGGAATCATTTCCCCCCGAAAATCAATGAGCTGCACGACTACTAAATAAGCGATCGCAATTAAAATTGAAATTACGCCCGTAATGATTGCCACTATTTTGCCTTTATCCATGATCGTTCTACTCTGCTGATTACTCTTTATTGTTTCACCAAAAGCTATCAGTCACAATGAGCAATGAACAGAGGTCTTATACGAAGTCCGTTTAGACAATTGCAATAAAACTCGCGCCAAGACGCAAAGACGTTTATCCCGCTTAGTTTGGGGCAAAGATTTTACAAGAAGTAATCAAGCGGACTTGATATTAAACCTGATTAATCAATTGTTCAATGTTCACTGATCATTGATAAAAATATCCCCAATCTCTAATCTAAGAAACTGAGGACAATCAATAATTTATTAAACTTTAACTGCTAAATCTTAATTTCACTTAAACAAGTAATTAAAATTACCAACCATTTTCCGCTTGAGACAAAACATAGGTTGCTACATCCTCAATTTGCGCATCAGTTAAACGACCTTTAAATGCTGGCATCGCATTCTTACCATTATTCACTTGGTAGATAATATTCTCAAGGGAATTCATTTCATATTTATCGAGAGCCTCTTTTTGCAGGGTTTTAGCTCCATTAATCACATTCTTTCCCCCTGCATGGCAAGCAGCGCAGTTGGCACTAAAAATTTTACCTCCACTAGCAGCATCCCCCGCGAGAGCAGGAGTAGCAAAGGTGAACATTGCAGCAGTTAAAAATACTAACAACGTTGATATAAGTTTGGCAAACATGGTTTCTCCTCTGAAAACAAATATATTTCAATCACAAGCTGATTGTGGTCAACTTTCGATATTCGGTGATCCACACAAAACTGTCAAAAGACAAGTCGTAGAAGTTCTACAAGTCGTCAAACTTCTGTAGTAATATATATAAGTAGGGATTAAGCCTATTTAAAGCTCTAAATTTTTAATTGAAGTAAATAGGTTTTAGATCGGGTCTGAAATCCAGATTTTGGGAATCGCTCCTTAAAAAAAATCATATTTGACAACAGAGAGTTCAACAAAATGACTAAAAGAATAACCTTGTTATTGTCCGCACTAGTATTAGTAGTATCCACTTTCTTCCTCGGCGTTAACCCCGCAGCAGCAGAAACTGTTTCTGTAAAAATGGGTACTGATAATGGAATGCTTAAGTTTGACCCTGCTACGGTAACAATCAAAGCTGGCGATACAGTGAAGTGGGAAAATAACAAAATGTCTCCCCACAACGTAGTATTTGAAAAAGCGGCTGACAAATCTCACAAAAACCTCGTGTTTTCCCCTGGAGATGGTTACGAAAGCACTTTTAACGAAGCTGGTGAATACTCTTACTACTGTGAGCCTCACCGTGGTGCTGGCATGGTTGGTAAGGTTGTAGTTCAGTAATTGGGTCCATAGTTTAGTTTGCTCCTCAAAAGCAAGCTAGATAAACTCAAGAATGATCGAGTAATAGAGAGTAGAGGTAGCTGAGATTCGGCTTACCTCTCTTTTTTTCGCTAATATGAGTATTAATAGCAACTATTTGACTTAATTTTTTTAATTATAAATACAAGCAAGAATGATAGATTTATCCCCCGAAGAATTAGCACGAGCCAGAAAAAATAACCTTTCCCCTGAGAAATATGCTCGTTTGAAAGCAGAATCTAAAGCTCCCTACAGAGGCTTGCGCAAGTTTTTCTATGTTGCTTTTGGCGCATCGGGTTTAATTGGCGCGTTTGTATTTTTGGCAAAGTTAGCAGCAGGTCAAGATTTGGCAAATAACTTGCCGAACTTTGCTCTCCAGATTGGAGTAGTTGCGCTGATGGTGTTTCTATTTCGGATCGATCAAGCTAAAGATGAAAAATAAACTAAAGATCCAAATTGTAGTCATATTTTGAGCATTATCATGAATGACTTACAAAAGTGTAGAGAAAGATTAAAAGCTAATAGCTATAAAATAACTATATTTCTCATAACGGCTAATTCCTGAGAAATACCTGTTTACAATTTAAATCAATAATAACAATGGATAACCCAATCATTCAAACTGATTTAGTTCGGGTATTAGACAAACTAGACAACAAGTTTGACAGGCTAGAAACAAAAATAGATAAGTTAGATGAAAAAATAGACAAATTAGAAATAGGTCAAACAGAAATTAAAGGCAATATTAAAGCTTTAGAAGTTAAAACAGAGCAGCTAGACAAAAGAATGGGTAATGTAGAATTTGGTATACGAGGTATTTTAATTGGTCTTATTGTGTTTATATTTGGTGGATTTGCCATGTTTTTTTGGACATCCAACAAGCTTTAATTACTAAAAGATATGGGCGAGCGATCGCTCTATAGAGAACAACCGCTTTAATTTCACTTCAGTTTATTTCCTGACGATTATTCTTCTTCAGAATCCGCATCGTCATCATCATCATGAAAGGCATTAGGAGATGCTGGTGCTGCATTTTTCCCCTCTTTTATATCCGCTCTGACTTTCGCTTCTATTTCGGCTGCCACTTCGGGGTTTTCTTGTAGGTAATTAATCGTATTATCTCTACCCTGACCAACATTCTCGCCCTTGTAGCTATACCACGCACCCTTGCGGATGACGATCTCCAAGTCTTCTGCTAAATCTAACAAACAGCCAATGGTAGAAATTCCCTGACCGAAGATAATATCAAATTCGGCAATACGGAAAGGAGGTGCAACCTTATTTTTAGCAACTTTAACTTTGGCACGAATTCCATACATCCCTTCATTGCCTTTTTTCAGAGTCTGTATGCGACGAATATCTAGGCGCACCGAGCAATAAAACTTGAGGGCATTACCACCAGTAGTTACTTCAGGACTACCATAACTAATCCCAATTTTCTGCCGTAGCTGATTGAGGAAGATTACCGTAGCTCCCGATTTACCAATATTACCCGCAATCTTTCTTAAGGCTTTACTCATTAAACGCGCCTGTAAGCCGACTTGATTATCTCCCATTTCGCCCTCAATCTCGGCGCGAGGAGTTAATGCAGCTACGGAGTCTACTACTACTAAGTCTACTGCTGCCGATCGCACTAGCTGATCGACGATTTCTAAACCCGATTCGCCGTTATCTGGCTGTGCTACCAATAAATTCTCAATATCTACCCCTAATGCTGCCGAATAGGTCGGATCTAAAGCATGTTCTGCATCGACGAAGGCAGCTACTCCTCCTGCTTTTTGGGTTTCGGCGATCGCGTGAAGGGCAAGAGTTGTTTTACCTGAACTTTCTGGCCCATATATTTCAATGATTCTGCCTTTGGGTAAGCCACCTCCTAGGGCGACATCAAGGGTTAATGCTCCGCTGGGAATAGTTTCTACCCGCATTTGGGCAGCATCACCCAAACGCATAATTGCACCCTTACCAAAATTGCGCTCAATCTGCTTTAAAACTAAGTTGAGAGCTTTGTCTTTATCCGAATTACTAGCATTACTAGTATTACTAGAAGTGTTTGCGCGAGTTGCCATGAATGCCTCAATTGATAATTATGTAAAGTAGAAAATAGTTTTAAAAACTGGTTGAGCAATTAGTTTTGATTTTATGCCCTCTATTTTAATCTCATTGGTCAAATGACTAATTACGATGATGATTTTTTAGTAGCAATATCTCTATTTTCTCAATTGTTGATAAAAAAGTCAACAGGAGTAGACTTGCTTATCTTTTAGAGTAACTAATAAAAGTAACATCGATAATGATTTGTAGCATTAGTAACAGTGGATTCTCAATTTTATTAAGATTCATTGAGGGTTTGGGTAAAGCGATCGCTTTATTTTAATCAAGATAAATTGTTTGTTTGGTGGAGGAAGATTCACGGGCAGCATTTGCCACCTTTAGGGCGTAAAGACTAGCTTGAGGCTGTAGATAAAGCGGTTTCTGTGCCAATAGATAATCTAAAACCATTGCCGTATCTTGAGCAAATAAACCACGACGAGGAGTTACAGGAATATCTTGCTCATTTTCTGCGTTAATTAACGTTCCTTTTTCGCCTTTAAACCTAATTTTGCCTGCTTCACCATAAATTTCCAGAGTGCGATCGCTTTGCCAAAAGATATCTCCTTTACCATAGGTAATATCTGCTGTAATGCCATTGTGAAAGCTAAGTTGAGCCTGACAAAAACAGGCGGTAAAATAAGCGGAATCTGAATTAGGTAAATTCCAATAGCGATTATCGCAGCTAACTTTCTCCACAGTGCCAAATAAATCAGTCAAGCGATGAATTCTCGATAATGCTGCGGAGAGGGGAAAACCAAACTGTTGCCGATGATATTTCCAGCTTGGTTCAACAGGATGTTGCGCAGCAATAGTAGTGTAGCTGGCATGAAAGACTTTACCAATTTGCGGTAAATATTGCTTAAGCGCTTGATGTAAACCACCAATAATCTCGATATGTTCAACATGAAGTAACTTTTGTTTGGCGGCGGCTAACTCAATCACTTCTTGAGCAACTTCAACTTCTAATGCTAGGGGGTACTCAACTACTACATGCTTTCCCGCTAAGATCGCCGCTTTGGCGATCGCACCACACCCTTGGTTAATCGTACAGATAAAAATCAAATCAAGCTGTGGTAAATTGACTAATTCACTCCAGGAATCAACTGCTGACACAGCGTATGTTTGGCAAAACTCTTGTAGTTTTACAGGGGTGTTTCCCGTTGCCACTAATAATTCTGTGCGTGGATCGGATTTGAGGGCTTCTGCTCTTTTTCTGGCTGCGTATCCCGTACCAACAATGCCAACCTTAAGCAAAACTGAGTCTACAATCATCATGGACAACAAAAACTAGATAAGCAAGCAAACTATTAAACATAGCCCTACGTAAAAACGTTAGGGCATCTTTAAAATACTACTTCTTATTTCCTATTTCCTATTTCCTACTTCCGAGCCGATTTAGCATAAATTAGCGATCGCCTGCTCTAACTCTGACTGTTCTAGAGTACTGAGGATAAACACTTCCTGTACGGTTTTTCCCTGACGAGCAATAACTTTATAACCACCTCTGATGGGGACAGATATTTTCAGCTTCATTTTGGGAATGTGACTTCTGGTTTTTTTAATTCGGCCAGGGGTTACAGTAGTGATTCCTGGACACTCGATCAGTTTTTCCAAGATCGGAATCAAGCCAGGAAGATGCGTTGAATGATTCCAAACCAAGCGACCATCAGAAGACATAAATGTTTGCCCTTGTATTTGAATTAAAATAGCTGATAGTTATGAATGGTATCATTGCCAGATTCACAAATTATTAATGATCAAAATTATCAGCATCATTTACGCTTGTTCCAAGGGAGCCATAGTTAATCCTGCACGGCTCAACTGTTGGTGATATAGTTCTGCTTGTTCTTGAGGGCCAACCCAAACCATTGCCTGTCCTTCAAAATGAATTTGATCGGTTAATTCGCGAGCGCGATCGCCATTCATTCCAGGGATATATTTCAGCAAACACTCAATTACATAAGGAAAAGTGTTGTGATCGTCATTCAACACAATGATTTTATAGTTGGGATAGTGCTGCGTGATGGTCTGACCAGCTTTTTCTTTAACGACAGTAGGAGTAAGACTCATATTAGTAAACTTCAATAACTTAAAATTTGGGTAAAAAGGTAATAGTAGATATCAGACAAATCTACCCATAATAACATTCCTGATTAATTCACAATTTAGTGTAGCTTTTTTAAAAAATTTATTCAAAATCAGCTTGAGTTTTACTGGCTAATATATTACTGATAATTTATATCTTAAGGGAGAAGAGATGTAGTCGATCAATATGAAACTATGATGTGTTGTATATTGTTTAGCACTTAAAATTGCCATGAGTAATCTTAAACTGTTAAATCACCTCTCATCTCAACACCAATCATGATGATTCCTTCTTGGCTGGCAATTGGACTTATTACCCTAGCTATTCCCTTTACCTGTAACCGCTTTATTTCTAGCAGAGATTTTCGCTGGTTTAAACGCTTGCGCCGTCCTGACTGGCTAACCTTTGAAGGGGCAATTCCTGTTATTTGGACGGTGGTTTTCATCTGTGGAGCATGGTCAGCCTACAATGTTTGGGAAGCCGATCCTGGTAGTGTCTCTACATGGTTAATAATGGGTTTCTATATAGTAGTGGAAACAGCGATATCGCTCTATACCGTTGTGATGTGTAAATCTCGTAGCCTCAAGATTGGCACAATTATTGGCGGCACTGGATTTTTTCTGGGAGCAATATTGGCGGTGATCGTGCAACCTATCTCGAATAATGCATTGTGGCTACTAGTTCCCTATTTGTTCTGGAGTCCTATAGGAACATTTGTGACCTGGCAAATGATGCAGCTTAATCCTATAGATGTCTAATTTTAGATGTCTAATTTTTTAGATCTATTAGGCAAAAACAGCTAACGTTAGGACATTTCCTATTTCCTATTTCCTACTTCCATCTTACGCGCCGATTACTATTTAATGTCTTAATCTAACTTTGTACGGATATTAAATGCTAGTTTATGTATAACCTGTACAAAATAAGATAACTCTAGCGAAAAGCTTAGGCTTGAGAAAATACAAATACTATTTAAAAATTAGATTAGATGAAGTTCGTCTCTGATCCTGATATTGCAGTAAAGATCGCTCAAATGAAACGTCGGGTGTGCTGGCAAGAAAAGTTAATCTCAGACAAAGCGATCGCTCAAACTAAATTAGTTATTGATGATGCAGATACTGATAATCCCAATTTTTCCTTTCTGGTAATTGGCGATAGTGGCTCTGGGTCTCATCTTAGATATGAACCTCAACGTAAGATAGCCGAGATGATGCTACAAGAAGAATCTCGTTTCGTGCTGCATACAGGGGACGTTGTTTATCAAGTAGGGTCGAAAGAATATTATCAGCAAAATTTCATCTCTCCCTATCGAGAATTTTTAGTGGGAGGAGAAAAACCAAAACAGCTTGCTTACGATCGTCTAACTTTTAAAAAGCCTTTTTTTCTAGTTCCAGGCAATCATGACTATTACGACCTGCCTCTGATCTACGGTGTTTTGGTACAGGCTACCTGGTTACCTCGTCGGTTGCTGCGGGGACGAATTGATTTAGATGTGGGGTGGCATGGCTCCAATCAAGGAGATGCTTATGCTAGGGCATTTCTTGATTATTTAGCTGAAATCAATTTAGGTAATCTCAATCAACACCTAGACAAATATTACACGGCCAAACATACAGGCGATCGCTGTCTACAATATCAGCCAGAAAAATTTACTCGTTTACCCAACCGATATTATACTTTTCGCTATGGCGGGATCGACTTTTTTGCCCTAGATTCCAACACTTTTAACGATCCTCTAGCAATTCCTGACACAGAAGAGGGTGATAATCGACGAGAACAGCTGCTAATTCGTCAAAGTCAATTGACAGAACAAGAACAGAAAATTCAAAACGCAATTGACCAACTAAATCCTGATGATAGTGATGATGCCGAACAGATCGATGACTATTATGCCAAACTAGAACATATTGCCGAAAGCCAGAGAGATATTGAAAAACAGCTCAATCAACAGCAACAAATGACCGATTGGGAACAGCTGAATTGGTTTAAGTCTAGTTTAGTTACATCTTGGCAAGACGAAAATGTTCGGGGAAGAGTCGTCTTGTTCCATCATCCTCCTTACGTTACCGAAGCTACCAAGTGGGATCAGGGACAGACTTTGGCAGTACGCGATCGCCTACGTCAAGCATTTAATGAAGCAGCAGCGGAAATAGGTGCATTGCCTGAAGGACGCTCCATTGTCGATCTAGTCTTATCGGGACACGCTCACTGTCTAGAACATCTTCAGACCAAAGATACAGGACATGCCGATTCTAATATTGACTGGATTGTCTGTGGTGGTAGTGGTCATAGCTTACGCCGTCAAAGGGAAGAAGGTACAGTACTTTATCAAGATGCCGATTTAAACTCGCAACCTATTGGTCAATCACGTCTATATGTGGGACGAAATGGTAGTCGCCGAAATCATAAACGTCCTTATTCTTTTTTGCGGATTGATGTCCAGGCAGGTAACAAACCCAAGTTTACTGTTAATCCTTTAGTAGCGGAATGGCATCAACGTCAGTGGCATGAATATGCGATCGAGCCTTTTGTAATCTAAAAGAGTAGGAAGTAGGAAGTAAGAAGTAGGAAATAGGAAATAGGAAATAGGAAATAGTATTTCAAAGATATCCTAATGTTTTTACCTAAGGCTATACATTAGAAGAATAATTATGGTCACAAATTATGAGCAGCAATCAGCATTTAAAAATAATAGTCCCAGTCTTAGTGCTAGTCTTAGTTGGGATGATTTTGCTGGCTGCACCAGTCCAAGCAGAGACAGTGGCTAATAGTGGATTTAACCTTCAAGAACTATTACGCAACGCTCTCCAGTGGGTTAATGATTTGGGTGCGATCGCGCCGATCGCTTTTATTTTTATTTATATCATTGCCACTGTAGCTTTTCTCCCTGGTTCAGTGCTTACTCTGGGTGCTGGGGTATTATTTGGCATTATTCAAGGTTCGCTTTATGTATTTGTAGGTGCAACTGTTGGTGCGACTCTCGCCTTTTTAGTTGGTCGCTATCTAGCTAGAGGCTGGATCTCGCAGAAAATTGCAGGAAATCCGAAATTTAGTGCGATCGATCGCGCTGTCGGTCAAGAAGGCTTTAAGATTGTCTTGTTAACGCGACTATCTCCCGTATTTCCCTTCAATCTCTTAAATTACGGTTTAGGAGTTACAGGAGTAGCTCTCAAGGACTATGTGTTAGCTTCCGTTGGTATGATTCCTGGCACAATCATGTATGTGTACATTGGCTCTTTAGCAGGCAGCATTGCCACGATTGGGAGCGACACAGATACTAATGCTAATCCTGTGGCGCAATGGGCAATTAGAATTATTGGCTTGATTGCTACTGTAGCCGTAACTCTGTATGTCACTAAAATTGCTCGTAAAGCACTGGATGAATCGATTGATCCTATTAATTACTGATTACTGATTACTGATGACTACAAAATTATAGACTCTTATGAATAATCAAAATCATGCGGTGACAATTGAACCCTGGGATGAATATAACCAGGAATTACTGGCAAATGTTCATCCTCCTGACTGGATAAATCCAACTCCTGCCGACTATTATGATTTAGTAGTTATTGGTGCTGGTACAGCAGGACTCGTTACGGCGAAAGGTGCAGCAGGTTTGGGTATTGGGCTAAAGGTAGCCATGATTGAAAAAAATTTGCTGGGGGGGGACTGTTTGAATGTTGGCTGTGTTCCTTCTAAGTGTTTAATTCGGTCTTCTCGCGTGGCGGCACAAATGCGCTCAGCCTTGCCTTATGGAGTGCAACCACCAGAACATATTGCGATCGATTTTCCTGCCGTGATGGCAAGAATGCGTCAGATCAGAACTAAGATTAGTCCGATAGATTCAGCAGTAGCTGCCAAAAAAGCAGGGGTTGATGTATTTTTTGGTGAGGCTAGATTTAAAAATAAGGATACTATTACCGTTGGCGGGCAAGATCTGAAGTTTAAAAAGGCGGTCATTGCCTCTGGTGCGCGTGCTGTTCAACCAAAGATTAGAGGTATCGAAGAAACTGGTTATTTAACTAATGAAAGCGTTTTCTCTTTAACTAGCTTACCAAAGAAACTAGCAGTGATTGGTGGAGGCCCGATTGGTTGTGAATTGGCTCAGGCTTTCCAGCGCTTAGGCAGCGAAGTAACTTTGTTTCACAAGGGTTCTCATGTACTTGATAAAGAAGACATCGATGCAGCGGAGATCGTCCAGCAGGGATTAATTAAGGAGGGTATTCGTTTAGTCTTAAACTGCCAAATAGAAAGTGTCTCTCAAAACCCTGAAGGTAAGGTAATCAACTTGATTAGCGATGATCGCGGTTCGGAATCTCTTGTCGTTGAGGAAATCTTGGTCGGTGCAGGCAGACAACCTAATGTCGAGAGTCTCAATTTAGAAGCTGTCGGGGTTGAATATGATGCTAGAAAAGGAGTTAAGGTTAACGATTATCTGCAAACCAGCAACTCAAAAATCTATGGTGCAGGGGATATCTGCATGAACTGGAAGTATACCCATGCAGCAGATGCAGCAGCCCGAATTGTGATTAAAAATACCTTGTTTTCACCCTTTGGCTTAAATCAATCAAAACTCAGCGATCTAGTTATGCCCTGGGTAACCTTTACCGATCCTGAAATTGCCCATGTTGGCATGTATGAAGACGAGGCACAAGCAAAAGGTATTGACTGCAAGACAATTACAATCGATTTTGAGGATGTCGATCGCGCTTTAGCAGACGGCGAAACAGAAGGCTTGCTCAAAATTCTCCACAAGCAAGGCTCAGACGAAATTCTTGGGGCTACCATTGTGGCGCGTCATGCTGGCGAAATGATTAGCGAAATTACCACGGCGATGATTGGCGGGATGGGTTTAAGTAAGCTCTCAACTGTCATTCATCCTTACCCTACCCAAGCAGCAGCTATTAAACAGGCTGCCGATGCTTATCGTCGAACTTTATTAACCGAGAAAACTAAGAAGCTTCTGGGCTTTTTATCCAAGTTGTCTTAATTGTTTTAATTGTCTTATATTCAAGTGCGATCGCCAGAGCAAAATCGAGGAGTTAGGCGATCGATTAAAATATAACTGAGTATTGAGACATTTTGAATTCAATCTTGGAATTATAGTCCTACGTAACAGCGTTAGGACATCTTTGAAATATTACTTCCTACTTCCTATTTCCTATTTCCTACTTACAAGCCAATTACTATTAATGTCCTAATCTAATTTTGTACGGCTATAAATCATGGTACAAACACCAGCAAAACCAATCACCCTAGATGAGTTTCTTGCCTTACCAGAAACCAAACCCGCTAGCGAATATATCAACGGGAAAATAACTCAAAAACCTCTGCCACCAGGAAAACACAGCACAATCCAAGGAGAACTAATTATTACTCTTAATGGTTCTTTAAAACCTGCAAAAACTGCTCGTGCTTTCCCAGAACTAAGATGCACTTTTGGCGGACGTTCAACTGTACCTGATGTAGCTGTATTTACTTGGGCTAGAATTCCTCGCGACAGCGATGGAGCGATCGCTGATTCTTTTCAGGCTGCACCAGATTGGACAATCGAAATATTATCTCCAGACGGGCGGCTCAAGCTCCCGAATTCGATTCGGGAGACGCGCCCTTATCAAAGTCATACCAGAGTAACTCGAAATATTCTGCACTGTTTAGACAACGGTACACAGTTGGGATGGTTAATCGATCCCAGTGAACAGTCTATCTTTGCCTATTATCCACAACAGCAACCTGCTTTTTTTGAGGATCTTAATGCTGTTTTACCCGTTCCCGATTTTGCCCAGTCGTTTCGGTTAACTTTAGGTGAGCTATTTGGTTGGTTATTAGATTAAAAGAGCGATCGCTTTTGAACTCAAATCAACAGTAATGCGATCGCCTTAGTGCTAACTTAAGCAACTGCATCGAGCTTTTCAGGAGTAGTCTGCTTAAATTCTTGCTCTAAAGCCAAGAATTCTGCTAGTTGTGCTTCAATCTCATCGCGGACAATTTGTCGATATTCCAAGAAGTGTTCATTGTGGGCGCACATGGTTAGATAGTGTTCCCAAACACCAGGGTTATGACGGATGATGCTAAACAAATGATGCCAAAACTTCCAGCGAGTATCTCGTTTAAATCCCTGTCGCCAGACAACAATTGCCAAGGCTCGGAGATCGACCCAAGTAGGCATACTCGAAGGTGCTTGGTGTTTAGGTGTACCGAGTTTGAGAAAGCAGCGATAGACGCGATCTAGATATCTTTTGGGTTCGTATAGTGTCCAAAATGTCTCGATGTATTCTTGGGCAATATCTTCGATGGGACGAGTCGGCACAAAATTCATCAAGGTAGTTTGGTTGATGTCTTTTCTGGTGTTGTCTCGTAAACGATTTTCCTTTTCTAAACGTTCCCACAGAGCAGTTAAGGGTAGGGCTTGCAGCATCCCAAACATGGCTGTGGGAATTGCTGCTTCTTCGACGAAGTTAATAATTCTCGTGCCTGCACCTTTTTTCTCGTTGTCAAAACCAATGATAAACCCAGCCATAGGGCGTAATCCCGCCCGAATCATCTTATCTACCGTGTCGGCAAGGGAACTACGGGTATTTTGAAACTTTTTAGTTAACTGGAGACTAGATTCATCAGGGGTTTCAATCCCCAAGAAGACAGCATTAAAATTACACTGCACCATTAACTCCATTAATTCTTCATCCGCAGCTAAATCAACGGAGGCTTCGGTATTAAAGTCAAAGGGATATTGATGAGCTTCCTGCCACGTTTTCAATTCTTGGAGGAGGAGCTTAACATTACGCTTGTTACCAATAAAATTATCATCCACCATAAAGACTGAACGTCGCCAGCCTAGTTCATAGAGATAGTCTAATTCTTTGAGTAGCTGGGCTGGATCTTTAGTACGGGGTTTACGACCATATAGTACGATAATGTCGCAGAATTCACATTGGAATGGGCAACCGCGAGAAAACTGCACCGACATCGAATCATAAGCATCAAGCTCTAATAAATCATAACGAGGTATAGGAGTGATGGTAACATCAGGCTTTTCAGTGGCGCGGAAAGTACCGCTAGTTTCTCCCCTGGCGATCGCTTCGACAAATAAGGGCAATGTAATTTCTCCCTCATCTAGAATTAAGAAATCCGCCCCCGCAGCTTTAGGTTCATCGGGTAAGGAGGTAGAATATGGCCCGCCAACTGCAACTAATTTATCTCGTCTTTTAGCTTCGGCAATTTGCTCCAACATGTCTTGTTTCTGCACGATCATGGCAGAGAAAATGACCAGATCGGCCCATGCCCATTCCGCTTCCGTGACATCTCTGATATTGCGATCGACCAGCTTAAACTCCCATTCTTGAGGCAGAATTGCTGCCACGGTGAGCATTCCCAAAGGGGGCAATAATACTTTGCGATCGACTAGTTCGAGGATTTTGTCATAAGACCAAAAGGTTTGAGGAAAGACGGGATAAATTAATAAGGCACGCATTCAAGACTAATCCTCACATTTTGGATAATACATTTTGGAGACTACATTGTATATGAAGAGAATGTAATCTGTGTTTTTTAGCTAATCCGAGAAACCAACACCAACCGACAGCGGATTTTTGATTTAGGTAATGGTGTGAAGATCACTGGCATGATAACTATGAAAATGCCCCCACGAATTCTTTTGCTTGGTTATCAATATTTTGATATTTGATCCCCCCTTAGAAAGGGAGATTATTGAGAAATATATTAATCAATCATAAGTTCTTCCTTTCCAAGCTCCACCCTGACCTTGATAGTATTTAAGTGCAGAATCAATGGTCATCAGAGTATACAGAAAAGCGATCGCTGGTAATAACCCCGCCCAAGCTGGAGATATTTGATAGAGTTTGATAGTTGGTAAATAAGCCCAGATCATTAACAACCAGGTAACAGTGGAGATGCTAAATCCTAGCCAGTTACTGGTGACTAGTCCCCAAGCCATACTAATCGGGGCAATTAAATAAATTATCACCATGCCGATTACAGTACCTGCTAATAGTAGAGGAGAATAATTTAGCTGAGTATAGGCAGTGCGGGCAATAGTATCCCAAATTACTTTGAGATTATCGTACCCACGTAGGCTAATAGTAGTTTCACTCAAGCCCAAGTAAATATTTTTACCAGTAGATTTTACAGCTTGAGCCAGGCTACAGTCATCAATGAGCGCATCTTTAATGCTAGCAATACCACCAATTTTAGTTAAAGCTTCGTTACTAATTAAAACGCAGCCTCCCGCCGCAGCAGCCATCGATCGCTTGGGATCGTTAACCCAGGCAAAAGGATAAAGCTTTTGAAAAAAGAAGACAAAGGCGGGAATTAATAATTTTTCCCAAAAACTCTGACAGCGCAGCAAAACCATTAAAGAAACTAGATCTAAATCTTCTGTTTCTGCCTTAGTCACTAGCTGAGTCAAATTATGCAAGTCGTGTTGAATGTCTGCGTCGGTAAACAGCCAATAATCGGGCGTATTAGCTGGAGTGGAGACAGATTCAATTCCCTGGTGCATTGCCCAGAGTTTACCTTTCCAACCTGTAACCAGAGGCTTGCCAGCAATTACTGTTAGGCGATCGCTTTTACCTAGTTGAGTGGCAGTGGAAAGAGCAATTTCGGTAGTGCGATCGCCACTATTGTCATCCACTAAGACAACAGAAAACTGACCAGCGTAATCTTGATTTAATAAAGAAGTTAAACTAGCTGCTATTACTTCGACCTCATTTCTGGCAGGTACAACGGCGCAAACAGTGGGGTAGTCATTTAATCCTTGAGAGTTAGCCAGACGACAATCTGCACGCCAAAAATTCCCCCAGAACAGTAATAAAAATAACCAAATACTCAAAGAAAAAATAGCACCCATGATGATTATCACTGGCTTACCCTCCCTTGCCCAGAAAAACTACAGAAAAACTAAATTTCATTAATTCCAGATATAAGAGATATAAAGAAGAATATCAAATTAACATTTCATCTTGTTCCTGAAATTAGCAATGTCGATCGACTCTAACTCTCTTTGGTTGATATTTAATACTTTTCTGGTTTTTGTGATGCAGCCAGGATTTATGTGTTTGGAATCGGGGTTAACCCGCGCGAAAAATAGTATCAATGTGGCAATCAAAAATCTCCTTGACCTGGGTATTTCGATTTTGCTTTTTTGGGCTGTGGGTTATGGCATCATCTTTGGGACTTCGATCGCAGGGATTTTTGGCTGGGATCATTTTTTCTTTAATCCTGAAGCTTTTTCCTCTGGGGAAATGGTATTTTTCCTCTTCCAAATGATGTTTTGTAGTACTGCCACCACGATCGTTTCTGGTGCTAGCGCCGAGAGACTCAAGTTTCACAGTTATGTAATCGTCACCGCGATCATTTCAGGCTTAATCTATCCTTGTGTGGCTCATTGGATTTGGCATAGTAACGGTTTTACTGATGGTTTTGGCTATTTAGAACAGTTAGGTTTTATTGATGTTGCTGGTGCGACAGTGGTTCATAGTGTCGGTGGTTGGGTTTCTTTGGCAGTTATCTTAGTTATTGGGCCAAGGACAGGAAGATTCGATCGCTCTAGTAGCTCTAGTAAATTTCGGGAAATTTATGCTTCTAACCTACCTTTATCAGTTTTAGGGGTGATGCTGATTTGGCTGGGATGGTTGGGTTTTAATGCTGGCAGCGTGACTCCTGAAGTAACTAGCGTGGCTTTAACTGTCCTCAATACTCTGCTGGCTGGTGCAGCAGGAATGCTCTGTACTGGTTTTATTGGTTGGCAAAAATTAAAAACTAATAAGGCTGAAGTTTTAATTAATGGTTCGCTAGCGGGTTTGGTTTCTATTACTGGCGTTTGTAATGCCGTTCATCCCGTAGTGGCGATCGCCATTGGTGCAGTAGGAGGCGCAGTTATGCTGCTGGTCAGCTCTGGGCTAGTCTACTGGCGCATTGATGATGCGGTGGATGCTATTCCTGTTCATTTGGGGGGTGGTATTTGGGGGACTATAGCAGTGGCACTGGTGGGCAATCCAGATGCGCTTAATTCTGAATTGAGTCCAGTTGGTCAGTTACTGGTACAGCTATGGGGGATTATCATCTGTGGTTTGTGGGCGTTTGGGGTGACTTGGATTTTACTCCAGCTAATTAACCGTTTGATGCCGTTACGAGTTTCTCTAGCTGATGAAGATCGTGGCTTAAATATTTCGGAACACTATGCTAAAAGTGCGGTGTATGAAATGCTGCGGGTCATGGAGCGTCAAGCAATTGAGCGAGATCTTAGTTTACGAGTTCCTGAAGAACCTTTTACAGAAATTGGTTATGTCGCCAAACATTATAATCAGGTAATAGATTCCCTGGAAGCTTCCCATCAACAGCTTCAGCAATTTAACACCGAGTTAGAACAGAAAGTGAAGCAACGTACGGCTGAATTATCTACTGCCAAAGAGAAAGCCGAGGTAGCTAACCAGGCTAAGAGTACTTTTATTGCCAATATGAGTCATGAACTGAGAACTCCCCTCAACGCCATTATTGGTTTTGCGCAATTGATGGCTGGCAATCAAACTTTACCCAGGGAAGAACAAAGACAGATCGGTATTATCAATCGTAGTGGGGAACACTTACTATCCTTGATTAACAATGTGCTAGACCTTTCCAAAATGGAGGCAGAGCAATTAGATTTAACCATTAGTCAGTTCGATCTTGATGCTTTGCTTAACGATTTAAAGCAGATGTTTAGTCTTAAAGCTGCTAACGCTAATCTAAAGCTAGATTTTATGGTTCATCCTGATACACCACGCTATGTTTTGGCAGATCAGGGCAAACTACGCCAGATTTTAATTAACTTACTCAATAATGCGCTCAAGTTTACTAGTCAAGGAAGAGTTGCTCTCAGGATCTTACCTACTTTAGCCAGCAAACCAGATGAACCGACAGTACTAGCTTTTGAGGTAGAAGATACGGGAGAAGGGATTGCACCTGAAGAACTAGAACATCTGTTTCAGCCTTTTAGCCAAACTCAATCAGGTAGAAAAGCTCAGGAAGGTACAGGGTTGGGACTAACCATCAGTCGTAAATTTGTGCAGTTGATGGGGGGCGATCTCAAAGTGCAATCGGTGGTCAATCGGGGCAGTATTTTTAGTTTTAAGATTCAAGTGCAAATCGTGGCTTTAGAGCAAATTGCCCCAGCAAAAACTGCTCCTCAAGAAATCATTGCCCTAGCGCCGAATCAACCCCAACCGCGAATTTTAATCGTGGACGATCGCGAACTTAATCGCGAACTATTAGTCAATATACTTCAGCCACTGGGTTTTGCTCTCTGTACCGCAGTTGATGGCGATGAAGCGATCGCTATTTGGCAATCTTGGCAACCAGATTTGATCTTGATGGATCTGAGGATGCCTCATCTGAATGGCGAAAAGGCAATTGAAATAATTAAAAGCGATCGCACTTCTACTACTAAAATTATTGCATTAACCGCTAGCGCTCTAGAAACAGAACGAGTAAGTATTATGGCTCTAGGCTGTGATGATTTTATACGCAAACCATTCAAAACCGACGATCTGTTATTAATGATGACGAAGCATTTAGGCTTGTGCTATACCTATGCAAGCAATACTGTAGATTTACCCTTACCGCCACTCACTTTAAATGACCAAGCTTTCGAGAAGATATCCAATCAATTATTATTAGAACTTCAGCAGTCGATCATGGCAATTGATCTAGCTAAAATTGAGCAGATTACTCAGCAGATCGCCCAGGAAAATGAACTATTAGCTCAGGCAATTGAGCAACATATTAGTAATTTTGAATACGAGCATATTTTGAACTTATTACCTTTTAATTAGCATTATTTCAGGAAAATTAACGAGTGAAAAAATTAATGGCAGCTAAGGAGTTGAACAACATCCTGATTGTGGATGACACTCCTCAAAATTTACATTTGCTGGTGGATCTTCTGACTAACTATGACTACCAAGTTAGACCTGTGCCAAACGGTAAGTTAGCTCTCTCCGCAGCCGAGATTAATCCGCCCGATCTGATTCTCTTAGATATTATGATGCCTGACCTTAATGGTTATGAGGTCTGTAAACAGCTGAAAACTAATCCTAAAACTAAAGACATCCCCATCATTTTTATCAGTGCGGGGAATGAAGCGGTAGATAAGGTTAAGGCTTTTGCGATTGGTGGTGCTGACTATATTAACAAGCCGTTTCAGATCCATGAAGTGTTGATGCGGATTAAAAATCAGCTGGTGGTCAAAAGCCTCCAACAACAGTTAAGAGCCAAAAATGAGCAGTTGAAACAAACTATCATTCAACTCAAAGCCAGCCAGAAACAAGAGTTTGAGTCGCAAAAACAGCTAGCCTTAGCTAAAATCACCTCTGGCATTAGCCAGCAGATCGACAACCCCATAGCGGAAATTAACCATACTCTCGCTCAAATCAGACAGTTTGGTCAGGCTACCCTCGAAAACCTTCCTATTTTTCTGGCTAAAATTTCTCCTCAACAGCAAAAATATTTTGCCTCACTGTTAAAACAGTCTCAAAATAACCAAATTAATCCTCTGCTATCAAATCTCAAAAGACAAGAGTTAAAGAATCAGCTTGTAACTAAGTTAGCTAGATTTCAAATTCAAGAAACAGCTAAAATTGCCGATACATTAATTGAACTGGGCTTTAATGAGGAAATAGAAGACTTTATGCCTCTATTTGCCAGTGAAAACTATTGGGAAATCTTCGATCATGCCTGTCTAATTATTAACCTGCATCAGAACATTAATCACATTACTGACTCAACGGTTAAAGTTAGTAACATAATTTCGGCTTTTGAAGACTATTCAGACTATAGCTACAGTAAATCTCCTAAACGCTTGGCTAATCTAGAAAATACCCTAGCTAAAGCCCTCAGTTTACTTGCCCCTAATTTACCCTCTGGAGTGCAAATCATTAAACGCTATAGCCCAGTTTCAACTATTAGCTGTTACCCTGAAGCACTGCAACAAGCCTGGTTTCATTTGATCCAGAATGCGATCGAAGCAATTGGTACTCATGGCATACTCACGATTAATCTTTACCAGCAGCAAGACTATCTCATGGTGGAGATTATTGATACAGGAGAAAGTATTAATCCAGAAATATTAGATAAACTCTGCGATCCATTTTTCACAACTAAATCCGCACAGGGCAAAGTTGGTTTAGGACTGGCGATCGCCAAGCAAATTATTGAGCAACATAATGGTAGCATTGCTGTTCAACTACTGGCGGAAAAAATGACCCTGCCAGGAAATACCAAGTTTACAATTTCTTTGCCTCTGTCTGTCAATCAGATTTAGTATTACATCAAGTATGGATAATAACTTTAAATAGAGTGATTCCCCAAGTCCCCAAGTCCCCAAGTCCCTAAATTAAAACATTTAACTGTTCATCCGAACCTGATATTACTTAAGACTTTGGGGAAGGGTAATAGTGAAAGTTGTTCCCTGTCCTAAGACGCTTTCTACAGTAATATTTCCCTGATGATTTTCCACAATGGCTTTGGTGATCGCTAGTCCTAAACCCGCACCTGTAGAGGTGTTTATTTGACGCTGGGGAGAATGAGCAGGATCGGCACGATAGAAGCGATCGAAGATATGGGGTAATCCTGCTTCGGGGATACCCTGACCATTATCTTTAACTTTAACCTCTAGTTCATATTGACTATGAGCTTCGCGGACTCTGATCGATTTGCTTGTCGGTTTGATTAAGGCTAATTGCACTTCCACGGAGGCTTCTTTGGTCTCATGCCATTCGCTATGCTCGATCGCATTAGCAATCAGATTAGTAAATAAACGAGATAAGTAATCCCAGTCGCCTTGAACGGTAAAAATATCTTCCTCATTGAAATTTTTAGCAAGATTTTCGACCATATTTTCTGGTTCGACAATGCGCAAAGAAAGAAATAATCCCTTTTGAGTAGCAGCAATGCGCTGTTCTTCAATTACATCGATTAAAAGGGCATCTAAAGGCACGGCTTGCCAGTCTAGTTCGGCGATTCCACTATCCGTACGGGCTAAAAATAATAAGTCATTAACTAATCTGCCCAATTTTTGAGTCAGACGTTCAATAATCTGTAATTGTCTTTGCTGTAGCTGAGGTTCGGCTTCTGGATAAGCTAACGCCATCTGGACATTGGTTTGGATCGTAGCAATCGGATTGCGTAATTCATGGGAAGCGTCGGCGGTAAACTGCTTCAGACTAGAATAAGATACCTGTATCGGCTCGATCGCAATCCCCGATAAAAACCAGCCAATTCCACCCACGGAAAGAATCATCAGGCTGATACCAATGATCAGATCCCTGGTTAGCTGATGAATCGGCTTGGTCACTTCAAACCAGGGATGACTCACCCGCAAATAGCCTAAAACCCGATGTTCTAACTCAACTTTCTGTACAATCTGGCGAAAAATGCGATCGCCCGTTAAATAAACCGTCTCACCAGTACGATTAGGATGAAGAGGGTAGTCAATCGGCTGGGCAAAAGTAGACCACAATAGCTGTTGCTGAGGATTAAACCATTCCAAGTCAATATGATCGTCTTCTAAATGCTCGACATTCTGATTAAAGCTAGCATCAATATTCACGCCATATCTACCCTTTGTCTCTGCTAGAGGCTGAATTACTAACGAGCGATCAATTACTTCAACCACATGCTTTAAAGTGTCATCAATGCGATCGACTAAAGTCGTGCGGACATAAAAATATACGCCGATCGCAAATAACAAGAGCAACACTGCCGTTACTGCGGTGTACCACAAGGCTAACCGACGACGAGTAGACTGAAATAGTAAGTTCATTTACAGAAGGTTGATTGTTAATTGTTTAATATTGAATAATGAATAAAATATAAGACTTTTTTTATTTAAAGTAATGCAAGACTTTATTCAAAACGTTTCTCGCTATCCGCGCTATCTCATTAGCTTTTCTTTGGGCATTTTCTGGTTTTTCCTCCAGCAACTAAGACCATTTCTCAAAAATCCCGTAACAGCGATCGCTTTAGTTGGTTTCTTTGTCGGTGGCTTCTCTCTCCTCTACCTAACCCTCGAAGCAATGTTGGGCATTAGTTAATCATAAATTTAGAAGCTAATAGCTGATAGCTGATAGCTAAAAAATAAATACTCAACAAAACTAGTTTGCCTTCAGCTAATTATGATTCCAATTCATGACGAGAATCCTACCTACGGTACGCCGATTGTAGTTTATGCTTTAATCGCCATTAACGTGGTGGTTTTTCTGCACCAAATAACTTTAGGTGCTGGATTAGATGGTTTTATGCAACTTTATGCTGTAATTCCTCAACAGTTGACCGCTAGTTTTGATGGTATACCGATTAATCAGCCTGTACCAGAGATTTTAACTTTAATTACCTCCCAATTTCTCCACGGAGGATTAATGCATATAGGCGGAAATATGCTGTTTCTCTGGACTTTTGGCGATAATATTGAACAGGATTTAGGTCACTTCAAGTTTCTCTTGTTTTATCTAACTTGCGGAGTTTTAGCTGGTTTGACTCATTGGTTTTTTGGTATGCAGTCGGGAGTCCCTACAATTGGGGCAAGTGGCGCGATCGCTGGAGTTATGGGAGCATATTTAATTAAGTATCCTAGAGCCAAAATTGTTACTTTACTGCCATTATTTATCATCTTTACGACAGTACGTATTCCTGCCATCTACTTTCTCGGCTTTTGGTTTGTTCAGCAAGCATTGAGTAGCGTAGCATCACTAGGAATGCCTCAAGCTGCTGGAGTGGCGTATTGGGCGCACGCTGGGGGATTTGTCTTCGGGGCTATTTTGGGGCCAATGTTAGGTTTAATGAGCGATCGTAAATGATTACTGATTACTGAAATTGTATTCCTGTGGTGTTACTAATTTTGTGGGCATCAAGCAAATTTCAAATGTTGCAAGATCATTAGCTTAGTTGCCCACCCTACTACTTATTACCTATCGTTAATTTTAAGATTTTCTCTGCCTTGTTAATAAAATACTCTGCTTGAGATTGAAATATTTTTGCCATTACATGGTTGATTATTAGATAATTATAAAAACTATTTGATAAATCGATTCATATATCTAACAGCTTCTTCCTTACCCGAATAAGAATCATAATATGATATGAGCGGAATCAAAGTCCCCGCTTTAAATTTAAAAGTTATTCTGCTAGTTGTGGTGTCCATGCCATCACTAGTTTCTAACAACACTTTTTCCAAATCTTTTAATGAATAATTAACTATTTGCTTGCCAAATAATCTTTTGCGTTCAATCGCTAATTCTTTGGTTTTATGGGACAGAGTACAAGTAATGTCAGTTTTTGTTATCCAAATAATCATACCAACTAAGGTAAAGAAGAAGGCTAAACCAAAACCTGTAAACACTACATCATCATTTTTCTCTTTAAGTTTTAATATTTTTTTATTGTTATTGTTTATAAATTCATTTAATTGAATTGTATTTTGTTGCCATTGCTTATAGTGATAATCGCTAGGATGACGTACTAAAACTATTTCTTCTACATTTGTTGCCAATACTGCTTGATACTCAGGTTGATTTGCCTTATCGTTATATCTTTTTACTATTGCTGCATGAGGAAGATCTGCAAATAAAATATTTTGTTCTCTTTTAATTCCTAAAAAATTTGTATTTAAAAGTTTACAACTAACAACTTCACTCTTTGATGTGAACTTTTCACAAGACAAAGTAGTTGAATAAGTAGTAGTTATAGTAAATAAAAAGAGAAATAAAGTCAATCCAATCAAAGCTAACGTAAACAGGTGAACCAAAACAGGATTGACACGCAAGATCAATTCTTCTTCAGTTAGTTTAATAATATTAATTCTTGAAAATAAAACTTTCATTACATTCTTAAGCACACTTAATTTAATTTCAATAACACTACACAATCCAAAAGCTGTTTGATTAGCGATCGCTTTTTTGAGTGTTGGTGTATCCTTGACATTAACAACCTCTAATTCAAAGGTATTAAAAGAATGGATAGCAGCAGAAATTAGAGATTTTATCGCAGATTATCAACAAAAAAACTACACTGATATTATTTAAAGTTTTTAATTTCATCTTGAACTTGTTTATATTTAATCAGATCTCCTTGCTGTTTATATAAAACTGCTGCTCGATTAAAATTTTCACCAGCTTGAAACCTATCATTTAATACACAATATATTAATCCTTTATACCAGTAAGCATCTGCATATTCTTGATTAATGGTAGTAGTTTTATTCAAATCTACAAGAGCTAAAGTAAAATTATCCATTGAATAATATACAATTCCACGAGCGAAACATGACTCAAATAAATTAGGATTTATTTCTAATGCTCGATTAAAATCTTTAATTGCTGCTTCTTTTTGTTCTAAATTAAAGAGTATGCCACCTCTATTGTGATATGCTGCTGCCAAATTTGGATTGATTAAAATAGCTTGTGAAAAATCATCAATTGCTTTTTTGAACTGTCCAAAGTCTTTATAAATTAAGCCTCTATTATAATACCTATGCCTTACCCATAAGTGCTGAAACATAAGCAAAACCAGCTACTCTAGCTAAAAAAGTAGAAAAGAGATTAAATATGTTGCAATCATGGGCAAGCGAAGAACTTAAACATGCTACGCTACCAGACAAAAGATTGAATAAGAGATTAATCAAGATTGTCGAAAACTTGGCTCAACAACCTCATGCCAGTATTCCACAAGCAAGTGGGGATTGGGCAAATACAAAAGCCACTTATAATTTTGGGAAATCCGAACGAATAGAGGCTGGAGCGATAATTGAGGCACATCAGAAACAAGTAGCAAAGAGAGCCTCAAAAGAAGAAATCATCTTAGCAATACAAGATACGAGCGACTTTAACTTCACCCATCATCAGGCAAAAACTGAATCACAAGGATTTGGTCTGACCTGCGCTCAGAAATATGTCAGAGAATTGAAAGTTCATTCTCTAATGGTATCAACGACTCAAGGAGTACCGTTGGGAATTCTAGAGCAACAAATATGGACTAGAGCAGTTGAACAGAAAAAGAATCAGAAGACACAAAAAAGCATTTTCAACAAAGAAAGCAAACGATGGCTAACAAATCTAGTCAGTGCGGAATTAGCAATTCCATCAACCACGACAGTCGTAACAGTTACCGATAGAGAGGGAGATATCTATGATTTGTTTGCTCTTGATAGAGAACCAAATTCTGAATTATTGATTAGAGCCAAACATATGCGAAGCGGTATCCTTTAGGACAATCGAAGAGTCAATCGTGAACTCAAATTCATCAAACAAGCAATGAAACGAGTTCCTGATGCTGGTCAATTAAAAATTTTCGTTCCTCGTCAAGATGAGCAAAAATCTCGAACCGCTAATCTCACAATTCGTTATGCTAAGGGTATGACGGGTAATGAACTACTCACGGCTACTCCGCTTCGCTGCGTTGAGCCATGAGTTTCTGACGCTTCACCTGAGCTAGTTGCTGAAAACCTCCGCAGTATTTCACGTTGGGATTACCAGTAGAGCTAGACTCATCGGCAGTCTTAAACGAGGACAGTTCCTGCCCACGCGCCCAAGTTAAACATACTTGAGCCGAGTTTATGTCACGATCTTCGGTATGACCACACTCTTGATTGGAGCAAATGTGCATTCTATCGGACAACGTTTTCTTCGTTATCTTCCAACATACATTGCATCGTTGAGTCGGTTTTAACGAGCGAGTTGGAGCTTCCAGATATATAGCACCAGCGTCATTTGCCTTATATTTAATTGCCTGTTTTAGCATTCCAATTCCAACATCTAGCATCGAACGGTTAAGCCCTGTTTTTTGACGTTTACGTTTGCTACCCTTGAGGGCTTTGCGCGTCATATTTTTAATCTGGAGTTTTTCAGTGGCAATGAGGCTATTACAGCTAACTATGTCTACTGCCTGATGATGAACCCAATTTTGACGCTTGTTTGCTATCTTTCTTTTAAGCTTGGCTAGATGTGATTGAATTTTCTTCCATCGTCTAGATGCCTTGATTTTCCTTTTCTCTGGTTTTCTTTTCCTCCTTAACTGCTTAGATATTTTGTTGATTTGGGACTGGGCTTCTTTAAGAAACTTGGGAGGCTCAATTTGACTGCCATTACTATCAGCAATCGCAGTCTTGCAGCCAAAGTCCAATCCTATAGCACCATTGCCTGTTTTTCTCTCAGGAACACAGACAATAGTGATACTGGCATACCATTTGTTATTTCTGTACACAATGGTAACGGTAGTTGGCTTCCCCCAAGTCCTTGCCTGACCGCGCATTTGAATTTTGCACTTCAAGTCAGTTAACTCAAGATACCCGTTTTTGCCGTTGCTGTGTATCTTAAATCCCTGTCTTGGATCAGGATAAGTCCATCCAGAATAACGTCTGATTGACTTGAATTTAGGATACTTAGCTAATCCCTGAAAAAACCGTACAAAAGCAAAATCAACTCTTTTCAAAGTTGCTTGAAGAGATCCAGCGTTTAACTCTAGATATTCAGTCCAAGTTTGCTTAAATCCAGGCAGGGAGGCTTGCTGCTCAAAGTAGTCTACAGAATGACCAAGCTTTCTGTATTGAGTAATTCTGTTAGACACCGCACCGTTATAGACATATGCGTGCATACGTCGCCAGTCAAACAGCTTTTTAAGCTGACTGGTAGACGGATATAAGCGATAGGTAATACGGCGTGTTAACATATTTATTTACTTGACCTATATGTAGTATATCATGAAGCCACACAAAGGATCTCACTCTGTTTACTCAATTCACCTGCACTTAGTTTTGGTAACAAAATACAGAAAAAAGTCATTACCTCAGACATGATGCGCGTAATGTCCGAGGTATTCCAGAGAATCTGTAAAGCTAAAAAAAGCACGATGATTGAGTTCGACGGAGAGAGCGACCATTGCCACCTTTTGATCGATCTTCATCCAGATAACAATATTTCCCAGTTAGTTGCTAGCTTGAAAAGTGCATCTAGTCGCATACTACGTAAAGAGTTTGCAAATCAAATCAATCAGGTTTACTGGAAACCTGTGTTTTGGTCTGGTTCGTACTATATTTCTAGCAGTGGAGGCGTAACAATAGAGCGTTTAAGAAAGTATATCGATCAGCAATCGGCTATGCCGATTCGCCGTTCGTAGAACGTCGGAACGCTCCAGCGTTCAGTCCGAAATAACTAATCTACGAGGCATCGAGCGACGCGAAGCTGACGGACGCGCTAGCTAATCCGTGATAGACGAGCTTGCGAGCTAACCCTTTAGGGAATCCTTTAGGACTCTTGATTAGTAAGGCGGCTTTTGGGTAAGAATCTTCTTGCCCAAAACGCGCCGTGCGCTATCCCTCCCCACCCTATCTCCACTTCGTTGCGATTGAGGGTGGGGACACTCGCGAAGAAGTTGTAAGGTTTTCTATATTCCACACCTACTTTGGCTAATACAGATTTCCAAGCTCGATTTCTAAAATTGTGATCATCTATCGGATTGCCTTTACAGGATGTAAAAACAGGTTGGTCTAAATCCAAATTTTCAGATTTCATTGATAGCAAGAGAGATTGAAGTCCAGATGTCAGTGTGATAGTTCTGGCTATATTGGTTTTAGTTGACTTTCTAACTCCTCTACTCAAGCTTTCACCAATCCAGACTAACGACAAAACCCTCTCTGTGAGAAGGTTTTAATTAGATCGGAGCGACGGGATTTGAACCCATGACCCCCACTACCCCAAAGTGAAAAAATAGTTTTTGTATAGGTTGTATAAATAGGGTTTTAGCTATTGACAATAACCTTGTCTACCAATTTTCTACCAATTTTTGCTTTGTTAAAATATGTAAATTCAAGATTTCAGCAGAATATGAGTCTCTTGAATTTTGATATTTAAGACTTCTGCAACTACTGCTATACGCTGAAACCCAGCCGAACTATATTGATTAGCTTCATCTCTTTGAACTTGCTGTTCTTTAACTCCCATTTTCTCCGCTAGTTCTTTTTGGGTCATACCCAGAGCAATTCTGGCTCTAATTAGAAGCTATTGGTAATTCTTGAATTTGATGTAATCTTAATCGGTGTTTGTTGTTGCTTCAAAGCATCATATTCCTCAATTTCTTCTCTTAAGCTGTCGATCGCAATTTGCAAGCCCTTCTTACGTGATGAAAACTGTCGAGAGTGCAAAGTATCTTTAATTTGGAACAGTTCTGCTAATGCCTGTTCTAAGTCTTTGAGTTTATTTTGAGTTACTTTATACTGATGTTCGTTTTGAATCACTATTATCTTCATTTTATTTAAGTAAATCTCTAGGATCTAGAGCGATAATCCCTCTGAGATTACCATTTCTATAATTGGCGAAGCCTAGCCGTCCTAAAGGACGACGCGAAGCTAGTCCTAAAGGATAAGCTTCGCAAATGCGACACGAAGTTAGTCCTTTAGGGCTTTAGCATACCGCTTCGCATAAAGGCATCGCATTATTTTTCTATGTTGTTTGCTTTTTGCTGCGATCGCTTCAAAGTTTTAACTTACTCATCTTCAAAACCTTGAGATTTAAACTTTAAAGTTTTACAATTCTCGCTTATTGTGCGAATTGCATGATCTGGTATTCCCTCTGTTACTTCCGCTTCAATTTCTAATGTGACTTTGACTTTAGCACCGATTAAGCTAGTTAGGTGTTGCAATACCTCATCAGCAATTTGTTGAGAATGACCAATCAGACGCAGTGAGTCTAAGTCTACAGAGCCATAAAAACGACGCTTCTGTGTTAGTTGAGGTTGAGGTTGAGGAGGTGTAACTTCTTCTTCGTCTTCATCATCTCCACTTTCATCAGGATCGGGATTAATTATTGGCGGTGGTAGTGGAGGAATAACTTCTTTTTCTATTTGTTGCTGTGCTATATCGGGTTTAACCAATAAAGAGGAAGCACTTATGATAGGTGTAATTCTCTGACCGAATTCTAAACCCAAGTATTTCTGCTTAGTTTCGTCGAAACCAGTAGCATAAGCAAAGTTTTCGTTCCACAATAAATTACCAACTCCGTCAGCGATCGCATCTAATAAAACCTGTTGGTTTTTGAGACGTGGTAAGTAAAGGTAATTAGTAAGATATTTCCAAAGAGTTTTAAGATCGATGTGGTTAGAATTTTTCCACACATAATCATTGAGAATTTCCAGAGTTAGACGAGCAGCAGCATAAGTAATAATCAGATGTTCTTCATTAACTAATTTGCGACTAGCTTGAAGGACAGGAGAATCTTTTCCTTGAAGTCTGTATTCTTCCCATTCAATATCTCCTGTAGGTTCTGGTTGTTCTGGAATGAGTAGCCATTGATAAGAATCTTGTAATAGCATTTTTACCGTGTTGTCAGCATCTTTTAATTTGGCTGAGGCTTGTTTATTTTGAAAAGTATTGAGATTAAGAACCTCTTTATCAACAACAATTGAATCCCATGCTAAGAATTCATTAATTCTTTGAAATAAGTTCTCTTGTTTACTTTGGTCGCAAGCGAGGAAAACAAGTAAATTTTTACAATAGCGAGGTGCAGAACCTTTAGTATCTAGTATCTGTTTGGCTTCTATTAGAGCGTTACTATTATCGGCTTTGCTACTGTGGGTCAAGTTGGGATGAAGTAACACCAGTCTTACTCCCATTGTTGATTCATCGGGAACATCAGATGATGAGCTTGGTGCGATATGAACTCCAGCAAAATCACCTGTTTCTTGATCTTGTTTGAGTCTTCTGATTATTTCATCCCAGGTTTGGTCTTCTCTATACTGAGTAGCGCGATCAATAGCAGTGCGGGTAACATTAGGCTGAGTATCAATCCAATAGCGATCGCTACTATCAACATAAAGATAGGTTGCTTGGTTGGTGAGTCGGCGTAGAGCATCACCAAAAGTAGTAACATTTTCGCCTGGTTGGGTACAACCTAATTTAATTCGACGAATATCCAGCCCTTTGTTAGCAGCCTTCTGCAATGGTGCTGAACCCATATAGATAGTTCTAGTTACTCGACGACAAGCAGAATAACGTCCTAAATTAGAATGTTGACGGTCAAGATCGACGGGAAGAGAGTTAGTACCATCGACATCTTTATCAATGATAGGCAACCAGTTATCATCCAAATAGCGAGTTAATTCCGACTGTACCTGAGAATCTCCCATTGGTACGTTAGCAGGAAGAATCATCAGATTTTTGTCGTTTTCTTGCCACAGATAGCTAATAACCTTTGCCATCAAGCGCAAGACTCCACGAGTGCGCTGAAACTTATCTAAACTCGACCAATCTTCGTATAAACGTTCAAATAGTTCGGGGTGAATCGGATAAGCATCTGTAATTCTTCTTTCATAATCTTTTTCGCGACATTCTGCGGGGAATTCGGTTTGTTGGTCGCGATACATCTGACTAAATGCTCGCACTACAGTATCGCGAGCAGTAAATAAATTGGGATCGGGAATTTCTTTAAACAGACGACGACGAACGATATGAAAGCTTTCCTCTGCGGTAGCAGGTCGCCAAGGAGATTCGACCCGACCGATCGCATTTTTCAGACGTTCTAAAGCTTGTTTACCTCTGTCTCCACCAATCTCAATATCCGACGCGGGAATACTCACTACTAGTAAAGTGTTGTCGGCATTTTTAGCTGATTCACTAAGGGTTTGAGCAAAGGTAAAGTGAGTATCAAAGTCTCCCCCAGGTAGGTCTTTTTCGTAGTGTAGTTGACGAGCATAAGCCACCCATTCATCGATCAGAATTAAGCAGGGTGAATAACGATTAAATAATTCTTTGAGCTTGTCCCCAGGATTGGTAGAGTTTTGATCTGCCTCTGCCAACATTGCATAGCCTTCTTTGCCTCCAAGCTGCCAAGCAATTTCTCCCCAAAGAGTTTTAACTACTGTACCGTCTTTTTTCAGTTCGGGAGTCCCAGGATCGATTTTATTGCCTACTAAAACAGCAGTTTTAACATCTTTAGGAGGATTATCGATTCCAGTTTCGGTGAAAATAGTTTCGCATCCAGGCAAGTCTTTGGCAGAAACACCAAAACACAAATGATAGAGAGCTAACATAGCGTGAGTTTTACCACCACCAAAGTTAGTTTGTAGTTCGATTACAGGGTCGCCCCCTTTGCCACTGAGACGAATTAAGGCATTGGTGAGTAGGTCTTTAAGACCTTCGGTAAGATAAGTGCGATGAAAAAACTCTTTGGGGTCGCGATATTCATCGGCACAGTTTTTGTCATCTAGGTATACTTGCCACAAATCGGCTGCGAATTCTGCTTGTTGAAAGCGTCCTGAAGCAACATCATCGTGGGGAGTGACAATTTCTCGCCAGGGTTTTAAACCACCTTGAGGATCGCTTTCAATAGCGATGTTAGTAGCTTTCCGTTTCTCATGGCGGGCTTGTTCTTCATAGTAAAGTCGCCATAATTCTTTTTTCTGCTTTTCTACAATATCGGCTTGGGGTGCGGAGATTGAAGAGAGTAAGCGGGCAGTGCTATCTAAAGCGCGGTGAGCATCATCAGTGGAGAAATTTTTGCCATGCGCCCAATCATTGCGAACTATTTTAAGCTCCCCAACTAAGTTTCTTTCTGCACTTCCCAGAGTCTTTTTAAAGACATCATGCCATTCACCAAAAATGACGTTAATAAGATCGGTTACATCGTTTTGCAGGCGTTCGGCAGTAGTCCGTTTAAGATTACGATCTTCATTTAAATGGCTGAGGGCATGATTTTCCCAATGTTCGTTGTAAACAGAGCGCATTTCTCTCTCTACAAAGGGATATAAACCTTCTTTAAGAAGATCTAATGCTCTGCCTACTCTTTCTTTATTGGTAATAGCCATGTGGGAAACCTTAACGGTGCTAGTGCTAGACCCTAGAGTTCCCAAATATTAAGTAAAAGTTTGATTAATTAATATTATTGTGTATTTTTATTTATTGTTTGCCTAAAGCCTCTTCAATACTAGCTCTTACTTCGGCGATCGCATTCTCGCTTTCCCAAGGACTTTTACTCTTGAATAGTTTTATTAGCTTAGGATCGCTTTGATAGTCGCTAGCAGCTAAATATTGATAATCAGCTTCGTTGAGAAAATATACTTTTTGATCACATTTTTTGTTGTTCTTCATATACCCTATTCTACTTAACCAAATGAATCCAGGTAATTGTATCTTTAACGCTATTAAATAATCTTTTGTCTGAAGTCTAAGTACAGGACAAAAGTTGAAAAAGTAGTCAGAAAAAGGGTTTCATGAAAAGTAACTACACTTCATTCATAAAAACCCTATGGATAATGTTAACCTGCTCCGCAATACTCTAAAGCCTCACTTAAAATGGCATGGAGCAAGACTGAGTTTCCTGGCACTGTTTCTCATTGCCTTGTTTAGAGTCAAAACGGTAAATCTGGTAGATTTATCAATTGGATTCAAGAGCAAAGCGAAGACAGAATCAAGCTACAAAAGACTGCAAAGATTTCTGAGAGAGTTTGACGTAGACTACTACAGCATGGCGAAATTAGTTATTGAAATGATGGAAATACCAGAACCCTGGGTTTTGAGTCTTGACCGAACCGAATGGCAGTTTGGAGAAAAAGTGTTTAACATTCTGACCCTGGGTATTGTTCATCAGGGGGTAGCTTTTCCTTTATTGTGGTGGATGCTTGACAAGAAGGGCAACTCGAACACGAGTGAGCGCATCGATTTGCTAAAGGAGTTTATCGAACTATTTTCTAAGTATCAAATTGATTACTTGAGTGCTGACCGCGAATTTTTAGGTCATGAATGGCTCAAATATTTACTCTCACAACCAATGATGTCATTCAGAATCAGAATTAGAGAGACAGAACTTCTGGGAGATGGAAAGCATCAACTTTCAATGCGCATCGTCTTTTCTCACCTTCAAATTGGACAAAAATTATTGTTCAGAAAAAAACGAATTTTGTGGGGTCATCAAGTTTACATTGGAGCTTTGCGTCTACAAGATAATTCTCTACTGACCATTATTGCCCCCAGTTATTGCCATACCATTATTGATGACTATGCACAGCGTTGGGGTATAGAAACTCTCTTTGGCATCTTTAAAAGTCGTGGGTTTAATTTAGAAGACACTCATTTAATTGATTCAGAACGTTTGAGTCGCCTATTTGCTCTACTCACAATTGCTCTATGTTGGGCATATCGCACTGGGGAGTGGCTGTCTCAAGCAGAACCAATTTTGATTAAGACGCACGGAAGGAAGGCTAAGAGCATTTTCCGTTATGGCTTCGACCATCTTCGCTATATTTTCTTGAACTTGGATGAATCTGAAGCTGATTTTCTTCAATCTCTTCAGTTTTTGTCCTGTACTTAGGTCTGAAGTATAAAATTCAGCATTAAACCTTTCTGAAAGAGCAAGATAATGAGCATCATAAGCAGCAGAAAGGTTAAGAGTTTTTGCTAAGACTAAAGCCCGTTTATGTAACATTTATCACCATACAAGGTAATACCTATATTTAAAGCTTCTTCTAACAATTGTTCTGCTTCTTCATGTGAGATTTGTCCAGCCAAACTCATGCGATGAAAAACATTAGTAACTTCGTAGCAATATATTGTGGGAGCAATAATTTGATCTCCTGCGCTTTTCCACTGTCGCCATAGATTGCTATAAGAGATTGCATTAGGAGGATCGGATAGCAAACGCACAATAAAATTAGCATCAGCACAGATGATTTTTTGCATTATTTATTATTCCTCCAGAGGAGGACAACAAGCTTGCATCAACTGTTCATCTCGCTCATCTCGCATTTGGTGGATAATTTCAGTTACAGATGGTTTGAATGGTTGTCCACCAGTCCGTGCATGAATTTTTTTTCTTCGTGCTTCAATTCGCTCTAAGGTTGCTTCCCAATCGGATTTATGATGTAATTTTTCTTCCAACAAATTTCTTTCTTCTTCTGACAAAGAGTTAATCACTTGAACTAAAGATTCAACTAACTTAGTATTCATAACGGTTTTCCCTTTTTGAGACTTTTTGTTTATACTTTTAACTCTCTTGTAACACTCTTTCTGGCTGTTGTTTCATCGCAGTGGGGCAAGATATTTGAAGATTAATCAACAAACTAAAGCACGAGCTTTTTCCTTCAAATTGCGATCGCAGTTTAGATTCTGATTTTGCTTTTCTAGATTAAACTGCATCGCAAACTCTGCTACTTCTAGCAAGGCGGTATCTATACTTTTTCCTGTTGATTGATACCATTTGAGTACTTCTGCTAAGTGCCAATTTAATGATTTACCATCGCTGTTAATCGGAAATGGAAAAGTGTCCATATGATTATTTTTTAGCTTGAGTATGTTCTGTCTAGTACAGTTCATAATAGTTGCGATCTCTGGAATACCTACAACGTCAGGAGAGATGTAGTAAAGTTCTGAGTCAGGTATGACGCTTTTAACATTTTCAATTGCACTATAAACAGCCTCAATTGCACTATTAGAGCTACGAATAAAATCTAATCCTATATATCCACTCTGACCTATACCAAGTAAAGCGTCATCACATCCTGCTTCAAACAATCTATCTTCATAGATGCTTGGATCTGTTGTGTGGTCGGCTAATTTAAAATGTAGTGCAAAATCGTAGTCCTTCATAGTATTAAAATTTTATTGATCGGTATCTTGATCTTTATTTATGCAGCGGTCTACAATCCGTCGTATTTGTTTGGCATGATCTTGCGGATTTTTTGGCGTAGACCAAACACTCTCAAGACAAAACTTTCCACACCTACACTCAGGATCGTTATAAGGGCATTTCAGCCTAGCCCAAGCGTGTGAACTCGAACCAGCTTCTACAACCTCCCATCCATTCTCAACGGCATACTTTACAGCATCATTAATATGTTTATTGGGATGTTTTCTCACGTTTACGATTCAAATTATAATTTAAAAGTTGTCCAATGACAACCATAGTAAAAAGTACGCTGCCAGATTTTATCCTGTTAAACTGCCAATTCTCCTTGTAAAATTGTCTCTGACTGTTGTTCCATTGCAGCCAGACGAGAGATTTCCGACCAAGAAGTAACTAAACTGTTATACGAAATTGCTTCTTGTGTCCATCCTTGTCTGTCGCAAATTACATATAAGCGATAAGCTAAATCTCGACATATTTCGCTTTTGTCACCCAGTTGAGCCACTAGTAAAGCTGCACCAGTTTCTCCTTGTTTATCGAGGGTTTGAATCAGGTGTTGGGTAGCCTCCCAATCGGGAGTGCGATCGTCTTTAGCTGGATTCCAGTTTTCGGGTAGTTCTTCTCGTTTGAGCAGCCTTACTTTACCGTTTTTAGCTAACAGAATTCCTGCTTCTTCTAAACCTTTGATACTGGTATTTTTAGCTTTAGAAAGAGTTTCCGCATCGCCATATTGTCCTGGCTCAAATTGGTATTGTTCAAACCAAGTCAAAGCCCAACGAGTATCGGGGTCGAATTCTCCTTCCTGTTCGTTGAGGAATTCATCGATATAGGAGTTAATGATTTGTAAGGCGGTACGGACGCGCATAGGATTGCCATCTGCTTCTAATACTTTGCTGTAGCGTGAGAAAACTGACATTCCTAACCCAATACTGGCTTGAGCTAAATCTACTGGGGCGATATTTCCTTGTTGTAAGTTTTTTAAGTCGGTAGGAAATTCTGTTTGCAGTTGTTTGAGGAATTGGCGACGGGTAGCGGATGGTGAGTCATTTAGGCGGGGACGACAAACAAGAGCGATCGATGATGCAAGAACATTTGCACCATTACCAACCATACGATTACTTAATTCTGTACGCAAAGGCAAAGTCCCTGTGATAGAAAAACCTGCTTTGATAAGTCCTTCTAGCATTGTTTCCCAACCAGTTGAAGCTGTGGTTGAATTACCGTTTTTGCCATTAGTTTCTGTTTCTGTTTGTTTGAAAGCGTAATAAATAGTCAGAGGATATTTATCGCTTGCCATCTTACGCATTCGTTCAAATGCTTTATTTAATCCTTGCTCAAAAAATTCTTTGGCTTTTTGTTTACTACCACCGAAGCGATAGGGAGTAGCAACTAACTCTGGCTCTTTAGGTACAAGAAGAGTGCTAAATAAATCAGGATAAACTGAACCTAAAGAACGGCGCAGCAAGACATAAAAGAAATCTGAGAGGTCAGCGTAACCTATATTATCGTAGTAAGGTGGATCTGTTGAAACAACTATTGATTCTCGATAAATATTAGAAGTTGTCGCATCTATTTGGCTAACAAATCCATTTACCCAACAAGATGATTGCTCAAGTACTTTAGTTATCCAGTCTAATGCACCAAGAAAGTTACCTGTAGAATCGCTTAATGGATTAGCTTCTGCATAATCCCAAGTCATAGGGATAGCTTGACGAGCAAAAGTATTACGGGTACTGTCTCTACTAACATCCCATGAACAAATAGTAGAGTTTCTATCAGATAACCTATCAATAGCAAACGCCAAGTAAGTAGACACAGCATCAGCAATAGCAGTTGCATCTGTTCCACCTTGATTGAGAGATAAGTTATCATCAGTCATTTCTACTGCTACTACATCTTGTTTAATCTTTTCTCTGACTTCTTTTATCAAATCACTGAAAGTAGTTAAAGCAACAAGCTGGCGAGAGGTGAAAATTTCATGCCAATGAGTAATACCGTAACCGCGTCCACTTACCAAGTTGCTTGTTTCTTGGTTCATCTCTTCTTCTGGCTTCCACTTTGGCTTGGCACTCATAGCAATAGCTAATTGCTGTTCACTGGGAGATAAGTAAATTCGTCCTTTATCTCCTTCCGCTACAATCGCTATAAGTTGAGCATTGTTACGTTTAGTAATAAATTCAGCACGAATATCCTTTTCGTTAGCAACCTGATTGCATACCAAACAGCGAAACTTTGCACCTCGCCCAATTTTTGGTGGTTCAGGTGGTGTTCCTTTCCCTGTTTTTACTTCAAAGTTTACAATAGGTGGCTGCTGGCTACGATCTATAATTGGTTCTATCCAGGCTTCTTTTCCTTTTTTAGTCGATAGCTTAAAAGAACTTACTAAAGGCATCTGACAACCACAAGCAGGATTGGGACATTTAACCGTCCGCGCCCACAACCAAGCAATTACAGTAGCTTCACCACCATGTTCTTTTGGCAACTCAACCTGGGGATAAAGATGACCGATACGTTTTTTAGCTTCATCTCGCATCCACTTACCGTAATAACGCACATCTTCCGCTAATCCTTGCGCCCCTCGCCACTGGTTGATATCTTTAGTTTTTCGAGCTTCTGGATTAATTGATGGTTGATCTTTAAACTTAGGCGGAATTTCTATCAAAGCCTTGGTAATCAATACCGCTACAGGATTTAAGTCGCTTCCATGAGCTTCAATGCCCAATCTTTGAGCTTCTAAAGGGATCGAACCCCCTCCACAGAAAGGATCGTAAACTGGTGGAGCATATTCTTGCAGATATTTGCTGACTGCTTCAGGTTCGGTAGGTGGTTCATGTTTATTTTCCCAAGCCAAACAACGAGCTATTTCCTTTTGGGCTGCTTCAATGATGGGAGAGATGCCCCTTTTATCGGTTTTGATATCATCCCAGGATACCAAACCCTTTACTATCTGCTTATTGCCAACAGTTTCAATTTTGCCGATAAGATCGTGTAATCGCTGTCTTTCGACCTGTTGTTCTTCTTCTGTGGGAAACTTGTCAGGATGAGCCGAAGGATCATCAACCAATGAAGCGAATAATACCGCCCGACAAGCTGCTAGAGGTCTTCTTGCCCACCATAAATGTAGTGTAGAAGGATGCCCGTGCCGAATCGATTTTTCCCTGGCTGACTCTTGGTTAATTGCCTCAAGAGGCATGGAAACTTCGATTAGCTTTTTACGGTAAGACATAAAGTTGGCAGATAGAACAACCAACTATCATTGCTGCTTAGTTGAACTATCTACCTCAGTATTTTCTCAATAAAATTACTGTTCTCAGTAAATTTCATTAAATAAATTCTATTGCAGTGAATATCAATTTTCTTACCATAGTTAATTAAATTAATTATCGCTTTCTAAATTAAACAATTGCTGAAGAGATTTTTGTACGCGATCGCGATCGCTTGTGGCTAATTTACCAATCTTTTTAAGCACTAAATCATCATCTAGGGTAAACAATTTCATTCTGATAATCGATTTTGCTTTTAGTCCCGCACTCTTCAAATCTGTAATAGGTATATCTAAATCCCAAGAGGAATGAGATGCAGTGGTAATCATTGCCATGACACTTTTCTTAGTAGATTTATTAAATGCCGAAGCATCAGAAATAACTAAAGCGGGACGTTTTTTAGTAGCAGAACTGTCAGTAAAAGGAAAAGGTACAACTACCACTTCAAATTGTTTATAAGTCACGATAAGCTTCCTCATCAGCTTCCGATGACCATTCGCCCAGAGTAGCAGAAATTGACTCTAGATATTCCCAATCTAAGGTTGATAGTTTTTTGAGAACTACTTTTTCATCTTCTATTTCAAAGATAACGCGATCGCCTTTTTCAATCTCTAGTTTTTCTCTTACTCCTTGGGGAATAGTTGCTTGATACTTTTGAGTTACCTTGGAGGTTAATTTGCTTTTTGCGATCGCCATTATTAATCTTTACTTACTAAATATCTACTTTAGTTATACCGTAATACCGTATTACTTAAAAACCAAATTGAGGACTATCACTAAGGAAGAGGAGAAGTAAAAATGAGCAACACTTTAACACCAGCTAGGGCGATATCACCAGGGCGCATTTTACAGAGAGAATTAGATGCTCGTGGTTGGACTCAAAAAGATCTAGCATTGATTACCAATCTTTCATCACAAGCGATCGACGAAATCATCACAGGAACAAAGCAAATTACTCCAGAGACAGCTAGAGAATTATCGGCAGCGTTGGGAACTACTGCGGAATTTTGGACTGATTTAGAAGTAAATTATCGTCTAAATCTGGCAAAGAACGTTGACAGACTCTAAAACTTTAGTAAATGATTGACCCACAAATAATTATAATTTGAATGACCAGGATAAGAACGATTAAAGCCGATCTTCTAGATTTACTAGAGTATACAGAAAGCGAAGAACCTCAATTGCATCAAAAATTGCAAGAGATATAGACACAACTAGTATTGGAGTGAAGGGTATAGCAACTAGAAAAAAATCTCGTTTAATTAAAGGGAGTCTAGCAGCAACTCTTCAAGCATCTCACGCTGTTGATAATCTACAGGAAGCCAAGCTACAGAATGGCAACAATCCTAATTTTTGTTATTTTAGCGATATTGAAGAAAATTGGAATGATCTTGTAGAGCAAGAAAATTCAAGTGAAAAATTTGCTTCAAGCATTTAAACCAAAGAAACTTCAGCTTTTTTGCTAAGAATTGATTTAAGCCAGCCGATTGTTAAGTAAACTGCTTGATTGATTAGTAAGGTTTTTGACCTCGCTGTTTTAATTCCTGCAAATTATAATTAACACTTGTCACGCCAAAATCAGGCTCTTTCTGAAATGGCTGTCGGACATAGTGAACTACACAGCTATCATCTTGAACTTTGTAACTGCTAGATCGCTCTTTAACTTTCCAAGCATCACCTGCGTTAAATTCTTCAGATGGTGGAACTTCTACAATTGCCAAAATATAATGTTCGGGTTTATTTAAAGCAGTAATAATTTCGTTCTTGGTAACGGTAACTGTTTCCGCTCCTTTAATTCTGCCCTTGACTTCGATAAATCTCAACGCTCCTGTTTCGGGGATGCGGGACTCAATATCGTAACCACATTTAAGACTGCTGACATCTTTAGGTTCATAGCCTAATTTGCTCTCTGCTGCTATCACTGCATTCATGGCAAACATTTCTACTCGTTTGGTTTCCCTAGCAAACATTTGGGCTTGTGGTTCTCTTTTCCCCTGTAATCTCTGTAGCAAACCAACTGGCACAACTAATGCTCCTCCCGCTACTACAGGAGGTAAAGGAGATAAGCGTCTTTCTTGCTGTAATTCGTCGATACGCCGAGCTAATCTAGCCTGTAGTTCATCTGCTCTGGCTCTAGCTTTAGCCGAGTTAATCTTGGCATTAGTTTTACCTGCTTCTTCTTGTTGCTTAAGTTCGGCTGCGCGATAATCCCAGTAGTTGATTTCTTTGGTCAGCCTATCTTTGACTGCCACTAAAGTTTTATCGATAAGTTCTTCCTTGTGCTGCTTGACCTCTTGCAGATGTTGAGGAACTATTTGGGAAATGGCATATTTAGTTGCTTCGGTTTCAATATCTGTTGGTAAATTAGAGTCTTCTAAAAAGGTTTCGATAATGGTTTGTTCTGTTTCAGATAGGGGTCGATAATCAAGATAGGGAGCATAACCTGCATTACGGATTTGAACCTCACCCCCAGCCCCTCTCCTATGAGGAGAGGGGAGCAAGATAGGAAGAGGGGAGCAAATTTCTACATACTGCATTCGTCGAGAAACAATTCTCCTTTTCCCTGATATGTCGGTTTTAGCATCTTGGATCGAATGTTGGAGGGTAACTAAAACTCGGACTTCCTCACCAGGGTCATTTTCATCTATTAAAATACTTCCTTGCTTGAGTACATCCCGATGACGCTCTAAAGTTAAATCGATGGTGGAATCTAATAAGGGATGACCAGGGCAAATAAAAGCAGCTAAGGGCTTACCTGGAACGCTGATTAACTCCTTATCAAAACATATTCGTTCATAGCGAGTTAAAATCGGCTCTCTTGTTCCAATTTGACGACCACGATTGCGAATTAAAGCAGGAACATTGGTAATTTGGTAGCGTTTGGGTTCTCTTTGACGAATTACACCTCCTAAATGTTGGAAGGCTTCGATAAAGAATGAGCCGATAAAATGAGGTTGCAGCTTTCTAGCTTCGGCTCGTTCCATTTCTTCGCGAATGCGTTGAATTTTGGTGATATCCATCGCATCACGCGCCAATACTTTTTCTGAGAGAAGTTCTTGTAACCGTTCTCGATTTAAACGATTGGCTACTACCTGTTCTAATTTAGCTCTCGTTTCTGGTAAATCTCCGTAACGGATAGCTTCGATTAATAATTGTCGTAGCTCAACGCCATCGATCGCTTGACCCAGAACATCAAAAACTTTTCCCCCTAATGCTTTTTGTTCTATTTCTAGTTTCCTTAGTAGCTTGAGATATACATCTCCTTCTCTAGTTTCTGCTGCTAATAAATTCCAAAGGTGACAGACTTCGGTTTGTCCAATACGATGAATCCGTCCAAATCGTTGTTCTAAGCGGTTGGGATTCCAGGGCAGGTCATAATTAACCATTAAATGCGCCCTTTGTAGATTTATCCCTTCTCCCGCAGCATCAGTGGCAATTAATACCTGGATGTCTGGATCTTGGGTAAAGGCTTCTTGTGCCTTACGTCGTTCTTCTCTCCCTGAACCACCACTGATAGTTACTACCGTTTCTTGTTTGCCAATGAGATTGCGAATTCTATCAGCTAAATAGTTAAGAGTGTCCCGATGTTCGGTAAAGATGACTAGTTTGCGTCGATGCCCCCTGACATCAAATAATTCTGCTTCATTTTGCAGGATGCGACTCAGTTCTTCCCACTTCCGATCCGTGCCACTAAGCTTAACCTGTAAGGCTATTTTCTCCAGCTTTTGTAGTAATTCTATTTCTACCTTAAGCTCTGCTATAGTACGGGCAGCAGTAGCCTGGTCAACTAATTCTTCTTCAGTGGCTTCTCGTTCGTCATTGAGCAGGTCATCTTCAAAGTCCTCCCAATCTTCTTCTTTAACTCCTGGTAAGTTTTGCCAATCTAGCTCTACTTCCTGTCCTCGTTTAACTAATTCTTCCTCTTTAAGCCGTTTGTGTAATCTTTCTCGTCTTCTCTTCAAAGATTGATATATAGCTTCGGGAGAAGAAGCTAATCGACGTTGCAGGATAGTTAAAGCAAACCCCACTGTGCCTTTTCTACCATTATTACTTAAGGCATCGGCGCGGTTAAATTCTTCCCGCACGTATTCGGTAACTGCTGAATATAATTTAGCTTCTAAATCCGACAGATGGTACTCGACAGTATAGGCTTTCCGTTCGGGGAATAGAGGTTTGCCATCGAACTTGAGCAGGTCTTCTTTAACCAATCTCCGCATCAAGTCAGAGGTATCTACTGTATGTACTCCATCGCGGAATTTACCTTCAAAGCGATCGCCATCCAATAATGCCATAAATAACTGAAAGTCCGCCTCTTTGCCATTGTGAGGCGTAGCAGTTAGTAGCAAAAAGTGACGAGTCAAACTAGATAATAGTTTGCCTAGCTTGTAGCGTTTGGTTTCTCTAATGTCACCGCCATAAAAAGCAGCAGACATCTTATGTGCCTCATCGCAGACAATTAAATCCCAATCGGTTTGCTCCAGTTTGGCTTGCAAATCATCATTACGACTTAGTGTGTCTAAACGAACAATACATAAAAGCATTTCGGCAAAAGCATTTCCACTACGGGCTGTTTCAAGGCGATCGTTTGTGAGAATATCAAAAGGTAGATGGAATCGTCGATCTAGTTCATCTTGCCATTGGGTAGCTAGTGAACCTGGGCAGACAATTAAACACCGATTTAAGTCCCCTCGAATCCGTAATTCAGAAATTAGCAATCCTGTCATGATGGTTTTTCCTGCTCCAGGATCGTCTGCTAGTAAGAAGCGTAACGGCTGACGGGGTAACATATCACCATAAACCGCAGTAATCTGGTGGGGTAAAGGTTCAACTAGAGAAGTATGCACCGCCAGCATGGGATCGAACAAATGAGCTAACTGAATACGCTGGGCTTCACTGACTAAACGTAAGAGTCTGCCATCACCGTTAAAACTCCAAGGCAGAGATGAAGTAACAATTTCTAGTTCATGCTCGCGATCGCGATAAATTAATTCACTATCAATATTACCGCTAGCTTCTTTGTAAATTAGCTCAATTACATCTGAACCATACCATTTTGCCTCAACAACAGTTACCGATTGAGTAGGCAATACTCCTCTTACGGTTGTCCCTTTAGTTAAATCCTCTAATCGCATTTCCTAGCTACCGCAGACTCTAAACTTTTTCTAAAGTAGCCGATTATTTGGGGAATTGAATGTAAATTACTGATAAAGAGCGATCGCACAGCATATCCTGAAGGGCTAATCACCTTGGTCTTACGGACTCAGAACCTTGCGGTTAAACTTTATTGGAGTCCAAGCCCCCAAAAGAATAAAACTCGCCCAATAGTATTGTCATTAATTTGGTTGCCAGATGCTTGATTGGATTTAGTTTCAGAAGATTGAGCAAAAAATTTTGGGATGTCTTTGTGCGATACTCTAGATGTCAAGAGCAAGAAATGGTATGAACCTCTAAATTCACATTTAATTGTTTACGTAAGACGGTAAAAATAGCCGTTAAATTATTCATGGTAGGATTGCCTTTAGCAGATAACATTCTGTGCAGACTTTTGCTCGGCAATGAAGTCTCACAAGCTAATGCTTCAAAACCTGTAGTTGCATTGACTAAATCTCTCAAAATCAGTCTGGCTGTTTCTGGTTCACCGTTAAGAAAAAGAGAAGCTGCTTCATCTAGTAATGCTTTGGCAAATTTAGGCTCTCTTTGAACTCTAGCATTAACCGTTTCTCTAAAATCTCTAGTTATAGGCATAATATTTATTTTTGTTTCTTTTTAGATTCTTTAATTCGTCTTTTATATTCTTGACATAACTCTTTGGCTCGGTTGATATCAGCTTGTTGCTTTTTCTTTGTTCCACCACCAAATAAGACTATAAGTTGCTTGCCGAACTGTGCTAGATAAATTCGATAACCAGCCCCCCAATCGATCCTATATTCATTAATGCCATCAAACCACCTACTTATTTAAGGTATTTTCTGCTTCTAAACGAGCAACGACAATCTGCCATGCCGTATTTCTATAGCTGGTGATTCAAAATTATTAATGCTATCAATCCAAAAAGAGTGATCACTGGAAAAATCCAAGCGATCATTATCGTTTGATGAGCATACCTTGTCGCTTCTTGCGTCTGAATCACTAATTGTTGCTGCTTCTTGAGCAAAACCGAAGTCGAGTTAACCAAGCCAGTCGAAATAGTCTTCAAATTCAGATGCTCCTTGGTCAATCCCTCCAAGACTTGAACCAGCTTCGTATCTAACTTCTGTTGATTCCTCTGAACACCCTGTAACTGACTCTGCAACTGCTCATTAATCCAATGAGAAACATCAACCACCTGCGTTGTATAAGCTTCTGCCGACTCCTCCAGCTCCATTTTCGCCCTAACTATCTTCTCCCCCGAACCACCCAACACCTCAACCGCAGCAATATTTTGTGCCACACAGAAATAAAAATCAAACAACTCATTATCCACAAAATACTGATTATCCAAAAGCCATTGAGATACTCGCTCTCTAATACCCTGAGCTTCATTTTTTAATCGTTCATCAACCCATACTCGCAATTCATCCTGTTGCTGAGACAAAGTTGGCTTCTTCAAATAAGTCATTAATCCAACCTCAGACTTTCAACATTAAAACCAGCAGTTTCCAACCCAGCATATACCCGTCGCAGATAGCCCCTTAACCCAGCCAACTGAGCCGTACTAAACTCGCCATATCTTCTCGCTTCAGTAAAACTCAGCGCATTTTTATATACCGTTGTGGCAGTATCCAACCTCAACTTCGGCAAGTCAATCACCTTCAACTGAGATTCAGCCATCAACTCAGTCGTAATAAAAGAATCAAAACTTGACCAGTCTTCACACCTGCCAAAATTCCTCACCAAGACATGAGTCGCATTATCGCCAACAAACTCCAGCGTTCTTAAAAACCCTTCATAACATTCAATCGAATCATCTAGCACATACCAATTCTGAATCTCTACCCCCAGATCCTTGGCAGCCTCTAAAATATCGCTAGCCGTTAACCAATGATTAAATGCTTCCTCCACATTCCCAGGCAAATCCACCAACACCAATTTCTCTAAAGCCAAGTCCAAAATTTGGTCAGGTATTTTCAGATTCCGATCCAGTTCACTAAAGCGAGTCGGTAAGGCAAACTCAGGATAGGCTTTCAAAAAACTCTCTTGTCTATCCGCATCCACCCCATAGAAATCTAATCCAGACTCTAAACAGTAAGCCGCCTTTAATTTAGATAGCAATGTCTTGCCCACACCACCTTTCTTACAATTAGAAATCTGAATCCCTGGACGAGTAGCAATTAATTCAGATGTTGATTCTTCTATTTGGGTCTTAACTGTCATAATGTCTAACTATTTACTCGCAAATAACTTATCTACCGCTGAGCGCTTTCTATCTGATTGACTTATTTCAGTACTCGCATCGTCTCCAATTTTTTCAAGCTGTTCTGGGGGCAATACCGAATTAACAGTACGAGGTATTTGTATTCCTTCTGCTTCTTGGTTTAAAGAACGACGATATTCAGTGTGATATTGCTTGAGTGTTGCCGAACTAATCTTGACTCCACTTTCGCTTATCGATTCAGCCAAGTCATCATATTCACATCCCCTTGCTAAAGCTGCCTCAATTCTCAGATGTAACTTAGCCACCAACTTTCTCAAATATCCAGGCTGAGTTGCTTTGTTCTTCGTCTTATCTAACTTACGGGCGATCGCTTTTTCCAGGGGACTTAATTCAGACTGATTCATTTCAAGTTTTTAGTACTTAATCTTCATTCATTGTGCCAAATATTCAAGCAGTTCAACAAATTATTTAAATAAAAAAGATTCACTTTCAGTGTGATAGATTAGCTTTGGTATGACTAGTTATATACTGGTCAAAATTTCACACCTGATGCACCCTTTGTGAGCATAAATAAAATACACGTATTTTTTAAATAAATATAGATTGGGTATTTTTGGTTATCTTTAAACATCAATAATAAGATATGTAAAATAGCTTTTAAATAATAGTTTTAACAGCTTAAAAATGTCACCATCAAAATAGATTAAGCAAGAATAAGAATTTTTATCCAAATGGTTTGCTCGATTGGGAGACTCTACGCCAAAGTAAACGACTATGCGACTGATAATTACTACACTCAAAACCAAGGATTAACTAATAGTCAATGGTATGGACAAGGTGCAGCAATACTTGGTCTTAATGGTCAAGTTTTAACGACAGAATACAACAACGCCTATCAAGGATTAGATACTCAAGGTAATCCCCTTCGGCAAAGACAGTCGGGAAAAAAATATAATCCAGGCAGAGATATTACCCTCTCTGCTCCTAAGTCTGTCTCACTACTAGGGCTAGTTAAACAAGATAAAGCCGTAATCGAAGCTCATCAACAAGCAGTAAAAACTACTCTTGCTTATCTAGAGCAGAACTGTATCTTTACTAGAACAGGAAAAGGGGGAGCTAATCATCTTCAGACAGATAATGCCTTGTTCGCTGTTTTCCAACATGACGATAATCGCAATCAAGATCCTCAACTCCATAGTCACTGTGTGGTTTTTAATCAGACCAAAGGAGCAGATGGAAAATGGCGATCGATGGATAATCGCGAGCTATATCAACAAAAGATGACGATAGGCATGGTCTATCACCATGAACTAGGGCGAGGACTTCAAGCTCTCGGATATGAACTGAACTGGAATCGCGATGGCACGTTTGATGTTAGGGGTTATAGTCCAGAACAGCTAAAGAAATTTAGTACTCGCAAACAAGAAATAGAACAAGCAGTAGGGCATGAGGCTAATGCAGTAGCCAAAGCTAAAGCCTGTACCAAGACTCGTAGAGATAAAGTACACCAAGAAGAGTCAGAAAGAGAGGAACTCAAACAAGCATGGCAACAAAGAGCCGAACAGTTAAATATTAGACATCCTGAAGTTAACGCTCGCCCTCAGCAGGTTAGTAACTTAAAAGATCGAAGCAAGCTAGTTAGTGAAGCTATTGAGATAGTTACAGAGCGTCAAGTAGCTTTTCCCAGACATATACTCCTGAAAGAAGCACTGCGACAATCTCAAGGAAACTATAGTTTGGATGACTTAGAAAAAGAAATTGATCGCCATAAGAGTTTAATCAAAACTCAAGATGGAAGATTAACAACGGAAGCAGCTATTAATCGAGAACAGCAGATTCTTAATTTGGCTAGCAACGGCAAAGATAAATATCCGACTCTAGCCAATATAGAAACTGCTCATCAACAAGCTCAGAAACTACGGCTAAATAAAGCCCAGGCAAATGCCTTAAATCATTTTGTTCATAATCGAGATGGCGTAATGCTCTGTCAGGGAGATGCGGGAGTAGGTAAAACCTACACAGTTAAAGCCCTAAAAGAAACCATCTCTTCAGAAACTAAGATGCGGGGTTTAGCTCCCAGTGCTGCTGCTGCGAGGGAACTAAATAAAGGAGCAGATATCAACTGTCAAACCCTGGATGCCTATCTAAATATTCCCCTTAAATCTCTACCCAAAAACGAATTGATTGTGGTGGATGAAGCGGGGATGATTAGCAGTAGCCAAATGCAGAGTTTGTTAGAAACAGCTCAACAAACCAACTCTCGTATATTACTCATCGGCGATACTAAACAATTAGCTGCGGTACAGGCTGGCTCACCTTTTAAATTACTACAAGAGCAAACCAACCTACCCACAATCGAAATCGATCTCAATGTTCGGCAGCAGAATTTCCAGCTCAAAGAAGTTGTAGATTTATTGTCCAAAGGAGAAATAAAACAGGGATATCAAAAGCTTAACCAACAGGGCAGCATCAAACAGATGCCGATT
>JAESFR010000131.1_pt1 | contig 60713 bp, 57 predicted proteins | sample 9266191 | NCBI WGS metagenome assembly JAESFR01 (sample SAMN14503063, study PRJNA617104) | algae metagenome | isolation source: Pleurocapsa minor HA4230-MV1 and co-occurring heterotrophs from cement on... | place: USA: Nuuanu Pali Lookout, Hawaii | collected 2009-07-20
GCAGCATCCCGAACGATTCCGACGCCGCCCGACCACCCCGCTGCCCGCGGGCATCGTCGGCATCAACCTGCCCAAGACCGACACCGAACCACAGCCCGAACGACTCCAGGCAGCTTGACAGCGCCCGCATTTGAGAAACCTGTGAGCCGAATCCGAGGCAGGTTCGACGCCCTTCACGGAGCGTCGTACGACGCCTGTGAACGACGAAATCGAGCATTTCGGGCGTCCTGAGCCTCGTCGAAAAGTTGAGCAGTCTGCTCTCCGGCGTTACGTCGGTCGGGCGTAGCGGGTCTGCGGACCGGACGGCAGCGCCACGAGAGGCATGGCGTCGTTGAGGCGCGATGCGACGGCATCCAGATCGTCGTCGAAGAGGTCGGCGTAGGTGTCGAGGGTCATCGCCGCCGATGCGTGCCCCAGCATCCGCTGCACGGCCTTGACGTTGGCGCCGGAGCTGATCGCGAGCGATGCGGCGGTGTGGCGGAGGTCGTGAGGCGTCAGCCGCGGGATCGATGGGTCCATGGCCTGCGCGCGGCGGACGGCGTTGGCGAACCATCCCTGGGCGCCTGAGTTGCGCATGTGGTTGACGCCGTCGCCGAAGATCAGTCCTTCCGGGCCCTTGCCGGCGCAGGCCAGTTCAATCATCGGAGCGAGCCGCTCGGGGTAAGGGACCGAGCGCTTCTCGTGCGTCTTGGGCGTGCCGACGTGGATTTCGTACGCGATCATCACCGCGTTCTCCTCGATGACGAAGCGTCGACGCAGTCGATTCACGCTGCGCACACGCAGCCCCGTCGCCTCGCCCCAGCGCAGGCCGGTGTAGGCCAACGTCAGGACCATTGTCGGATACGCCGAGCATGCCGCCAGCGTCGCCACCTGGTCGTGCGAGAGATAGACGCGGCGCTTGCTCGGTCCGCTCCGAGGGAGATTGCGGATGTGTCGCGCCGGGTTGTTCGCAAGGCGACGATCATCGATGGCGACATCGAGGATGCCTGCTAGGACGCCCAGCGCGCGAAGAACGACCGTGCGCGACTTCTGCGTTGCGAGCTCTGACACCCAGTCCTGAACTTCAGACCGCCGGATCGACCAGATCTCCCTGTCGGCCCAGACTGGAGCGACGTGGTTCTTCCACGCCCGCTCGAGCGTCATGTAGTACGAAGGCTTCGACATCGGCGGCTGCTTCGACCGGAGCCAGCTATCCGCGAACATCCGGACCGGCACCCGCGATGCCACGGGATCGATGTACTCGCCCTTCGACTTGGACACGGTGACCATGGACAGGTAGAGCTTCGCCTCGCGCATCGTCGTGAAGCCGCGCTTCTGCGTTTCGGTGCCATCAGGCTTGCGGTAGCGCACGCGGTAGCGGCGGCCCTTCGCTGTTTCGTACGGGGCGATGGTGCCCATCTCGACCTCCGCTCGTGCCCGGCTCGACGGCCAGTATCGGGCCAGTGTCGAACACTGATCGGATGCCGTCAACACGGTCAACCACGGATGTGGCTAGATGGCGGAAGACGTGGTCAATTGCCGTTGAGTTGAGGGAGCCTCCCTCCGACGCCGAGAGTGTAGCGATCGGCCGCACCTCCGTTCTCGCCGCTCACTCCTTGCAGACTCCGCGCTGGCGCGCGTCGCTTAGCAGCCATTCGACATCGAGCACTGCGCCGCGCCCGATCGCTGGAGCGGCTGCTTGTCGGACGGGAAGCCAAGGATGGCCGCCGGCGTAGCGCCTACTCGTCGCCGACTGTCTCTTCTGTCGGACGCTGAATATCGAGCCCCTGGTCGGCCGCGTACCAGTCGAGGATGCGTAGCGAGGTGAGGAACCACTCGCGGCCCCCCCTCTTCGCGGTGCTTCGGGTATGGTCAGCCGCCTCTAGCATCGCGTGGAACTTGCGCTCCATCTCTGCTGAGTTGGACGTCGGGTAGACACGGAGGAGCCAAGGATCCTCGGGCACCGCGGTGGTTGTCTGATGGCCGACGCGCAGGAACACATCCGCCTGGGAGCGACCCACCTTGAGATATGTCATGTCGCGCTCAGGGTCGACTTTGTACCGCCAGTAATGCGGGAGCGTGTAGACGTAGATGCCCGGCACCCCTGCCGCGATGACCTTTTTCGCGATGTCCGACGCCTTCTTCTCCTCATCGCCCTGCGCGTCCAAACTCTCGGCCTTCAACATGAGCTGTGACTCAGTGAGTTCGAGATCGCGCCTGAGGTCAACAGAAAGATCTTTGTCCTTCAGCCACGCGCGAATCTTGCGTGCCGAGGCAAGAGCCAGGGTGGGCCCTTCTGGGACGAATCCGTCGGTGAGCGATCGGATGATTGATGCATAGTTGTACTTGCCAGCGACGCCAGCGCGTTCGGTCTGCTGCTGAATCGTCAGTCCTTCGCGGGCCCACCGGAATGTCTCGCCGACCCGCGTCTCATCCTCCTTCAGCAGTGCTTCAACTTCCGACTTGCGGTCGTATGTCCGTTGGGGCGAGGCCCCTCTCGACTGTAACGATGAATGCCCACTCGTTCCGAGCGGTCGAGAACCTTCGCCGATCACGTGGAAACGCCCGATTCACTCACACCTCGATTCTTATCAGAGCCGTGCGTGTGACGGACAGCGGCGACACCCGAGTGGGAGCCGGCCACCGCGAGTTCTGCATGGGCGCAAGGGTGAGTGCGTGCACGGGATAGATGCTGCGTGGTGTGGGATTCGCGACGAGGCTCACACGTCACCTCGAGTCATCCGGTACGCACCCGGTCCCACAGCGGCGGGAAGGAGGACGTCCTGGACGATGCATCGCGTTCCTGGCGCCCCGTAATCAGCCAGTCCTGATTTCAAGTCACGTCTTCTCCGGGCGGCTAAGGCAGACCGGTTTCCCGACCGGCTCGATGCTCGAGGTGTGGGAAGCAATGGTCCTGGGGGCCAGGTCACGCCTAGTTTGCGAGTTCGTTCCAGGGGTTAGCGGCGCAGGCAGCGGGTCGAACCGTCACCCTTGGGGGCACAGGCGATGCGACCCGCGTTGCCCAGGGTCCTCCTGCAATCCCCTGCAATCGATAGGCTCGAGGTTCGTCAATGAGGAGGATTCCCTGTGAAGCCCGCTGAGTACGCGACTGGGCACTACTTGCAGGAGACACTGCAGCTCCACATCCCGGAGTATCAGCGCCCATATAGCTGGGACATCGACCGCCATGCCGATCTCTGGCGGGATGTCATGAGCCAATATCGCCGGCCGCAGGTGGGGGCGATCAAACGTCACTTTATGGGCGCCTTGATAGTGGAGCCCAGCTCGGCGACTGTGCCGAGCGGTGTCACAGCGTTCAACGTGATCGACGGACAACAGAGGCTGCTCACGCTTCTGGTGGTACTGTCAGCGATCCGAGACCAGATCGCGCACGTCGGGGGCTACCCCGTCCCCAAAGATGACGAGCTCGCCTTCGTCAAACCGAAATTTGCATCCCCTGTTAGGCGCGTTGTTCCAAAGAAGCAGGATGAGAAGGCCCTCGATGCGATCTTGACCGGGACCTTCGTAACGGAGATCTCGGAACCGATCTTCGGCGACCGGCTTGTCCAGGCCTACCGATTCTTCCGTTACCAACTTTGGCTCGGCGAAACGGCAACCTCTAAGTCGGGGGCGTCAACACCGCCCAAGCCCGCGAAGGACAAGAACGCACCACCTCGAGGCTCATTCGCACCCTGGGGCCAAGCAGCCTCGGGCTCTGCCGCATACGATCTCCCCCGTCTCGACGCGATCGTCACGAATGAGTTGACACTGTTGGAGCTGCAGATCGACTCAACCGACGAAGAGGCGGGTGTGATCTTTGAAACGATGAACGCGAAGAACACTCCTCTCGCGCAGTTCGATTTGGTACGTAACTCAATGTTCGTCCGGATGCCCAGCCTCAAGGACAGTTTTTACGCGAGGGAGTTCGAGCCGGTCGAAGGGCTCCTCGCAAGCGTCACGTACGCGTCCAAACGCGACAGCGGACCCGAACAGTTTCTCTATGAGTACTTGATCAGCGTCGGTGAGGACAAAGTTAACAAGGCGACCCTCCACCGCCGATGGCTGAACCGCGTCATCGGGGACCTGGGATATCAAGTGACGCCGACGACCGAGTCGCAGTTTGAGGCGGAGTACGCCAAGCCACTTGTAAGGAATGCCTGGCTCTACCCCATCGCTGTCGGAAACAAACAGTCCGTTGCGCTGCCGGACGGAAGCACGATCGCGGTCTCGAACGACCAATACGCCCGAATTACAGAGATCATGGCGATGTCGGGGGGGCCGGCGGTCCCCCTTATCTTGAAGGCGCTGTATGACAGAGAGAAGGGGCACCTGACTAACGCGGACCTGCTCACAATTCTCTTGGATCTGCAGTCCTATATGGTCCGACATGTGCTCGCTGGCGAAGGCCTCAACCTCTTGCGATCAACTTTCGCGGCAGTTGCAAGGGTGCTGCCGGACCCTCTCACTGTTGCTGGGCTGCGAACAGCCCTACAGGCCGCGGGTTGGAAGACGGACAGCGAGGTATTCGCCGTCGTGAAGACGGTCGACACGAAGAGCCTCCGGAGCGCAGTTTTCCCTATCCTTCGGGGCATCGAGTACCATTTGTCGGGCCCCGGTGGCAGCGCACATCCCTTGCCGTATGGCAGTCAGCAGTCCCAATTCACGATCGAGCACATCTACCCGCAGACAACAAACATCGGGAACCTGTGGCTGAACGACCTTCAGATGTGGAAGGTGAAGAAGGACGACATGGACGCCCGACGATACGTGCTCGGAAATCTCACCGCCGTAACGGGGTTCGACAATAAGAAGAATGGCAAGAAGCCATTCGGCCAGAAGAAGCAGCTTCTCGCCCAGACCGCATCGCTCAAGCTCCACGACTCGTTCAAGCGATTGAACAAGTGGACTCCGCCCGACATTGACTCTCGGACAACCTTGCTCGCGCAGGCCGCGTTGGCCAGGTGGCCGCGCACTTGACGACTTGCGAGATTGCGTGATGACGTGATCGGCTGGGCGACTTGGATTTGTGTGGTCGCGGCACCGCACCGATGTCGCGAAGAGTAGAAGCGTCAGCACACCGTTTGTCCTGCCTGAAACAACTCACTTGGATCATCGACCCGCGGTGCCATCCTCAAGGCCTTCGCGATGCCTTCGCGAGACCGCAACGTGCGCGCCGGCCGGCTCACAGTCCGCTTAGCAGGCGATGCTCATCCAGGGCTCGTCGATCAGGTGCGGCCCATTCGTGTCGGGGCCGTGCGACGGCCGACCCATGGGCGTCCCAGTACTCCGTTTCTCGAAGCGATTCATCAACCAGGACGGTCCAGGTTCGGGTGTCTATGGACACTAGACGCAGATCGAACAATGTATGGATGTCGGCGCGCAGAAGAAGACCGTTCGAAGGGTGCGTCTCGCCGCCCTCAGAGAAGGGAATGATGTGCGCCGCTTCGAGTACAGGGCGCGCACTGGACCTAGTTACGACGCACGCGCCCGCGTACACCTCCAAGAGGATCTCGCGGAAGGCGGCCTGGCCGCGCCGAAGTCGGATCGACCGCTGCACGAACTCGGTAGGAGGGGTACCTGGGCGCGAAACTTTTCGCTCTAGCAGCGCCTCTTCGTCGGCGGCCGAGTGCAGCGCGTCCAGCAGGTCCTCGTACGCCTCTTTGGTTACGTTGCCACCAGGATTGTCGGCCTCGTCCGATGAGTGCCGCGCCGTGTTCCATGGCACCGCGACACTTTCGAGGATTGCGCGCATGTGTTGGACCTTGTCCGGCCCGTACTCGGCGATCCCCAACGCGGGCCCTATATCGCGCTGGAAGTTCGCAGTAACCTTCGAGCCACCGGAGAACCAGTCAGGGCGTTCCTTGACTCCCAGGAATACACCCACGGCTCTCGCAACGTCCTGTTTCAGTGGCACGAACGAAGGCTAGCGCACCGGAACGGCGACCCTCTCGGCCAGGAACGTAGACCGCAGATGTTGTTCCGTTGTCAATCCGGACTCCCAGGACGATGAAGTCTCGAGAGTGAACGGCCGCAGTGGCGGAGTCGACCCCCGCCATGGCTACCCAGGGACCGGATGACCAGTCGACGGGTCCGCCCGGGCAGGGCACTAGTCATGCATCTTGGGGGAGCTCCAACCTGCGGTCTCCTGGAACCAGCGTCGATTCAACGACCAGTCGCTGCGCGCGAGCATGGTCTGTGTAAGTGATTGCCCGGCTCGAGATCGAGGCGTCCCCGCTGTGATCCGACTAGATGAGGGTCGCTTCCGTAGCGGGCGTGTAGTCGAACGCTCCCACCAGGTGACTCGTCCGTGCGCGCGCCAACGCCATCTCCATCTTGGTGCGGCGCTCCGCGCCCGACTCCCCTGCTAACCGAGGAGCTTGGCGAGGTTGCACCCACGGGCGGATCGTGCCGGCGAGCACCGCTGCGTCGAGGGCCAGGGAGTTCGCTATCCAGTACGACTCAATCTTGAGAGGAGCGAACTGGGCCTTCCGAACCCTTGACCTTCCGCTATTGCTCGCCGCAGAAGGCCGACCCTTTCGGGCGTTCTGCCAATCGCGGAAGGAGCCATCGGTGTCCGGGACGGCCCGCCCGCTGAGGATCACGAAACCGAGACCTTGTTCGTTGACGCACGCCCGCACCGCCTCCTCGTCATTGAGGATCACACTGCCGGCCAGGGGCTTTCCCGTTGCACGGGAGTACTCCTGCGTGTGAGCTTTCAAATCCCAGACATAGTTCAGCGCGAAGTCGAAGACGGTCTGCCCATACTTCACGCGAGGTGCCGCCAGCGCGGGCGGCAGCTTCGCCAGGACCTGCCTCGCGTAACCCTCAAAGAAGAACCCTTGCCACTCGGAATCGTTCGCTCCCCGTAGGCCTTCACGGGCCATCCACTCGACGCAGCTTCGGCCATCCCAGACACCCGAAGGCAATCCATCCTTCAACGTGGCAGCAAGGAGCGCCCCTTCGGACTCCGGGCTTTGCAGAGACTGTGCTAGGTCAGAGCCGAGGACGCCAAAGTGTTCTTCCGCGCCGGCGAGAAGGGCGTTGAGTCCCTCGAGTCGTATGGTCTCGCCGGTCGAAATCGAGCCGTCCCCCCAAGGAACGTCCAATGCCTCGGCCAAGCGAGCACCAAGATTGGTCTTCGTTAGAGATCTAGCATCGATTTCGGGCGCTATCGCGGAAGCCAGATTAATGAGCACGCGCTTGTGCTCCTTACTTCCCGGCCCCAGCCATTCCGGGCCACTGTGCGTTAAGGCAGAGATCCGGTTAACGGCCTCGATTTTTGTGCGCGCTGGTCGAAATTCGCTCCATCGTGCACCGTTAAGGCCTACCGCTGGCGGGTTCGACACCCTTGTCAACGCGCCGGCACGGAAGGCGGCGGTGGCGGCGCGAAGAATCGCGTTGACCCCATCGATGGTCAACATGTTCCGGAACGTGTAGGTGCCCGCATCCCATCGAATGTCAAGCGCCTCGGCGAGCGACTCGCCGAGCACGGCGTTGGTCCGTACAGCTGCGACGTCAATACCGAGTGCGTCCCGCAGCGCGAGCAGCGCTCGCTTTTCCCCGCGAGTTGCCTCAATTCGCGCCCCGGTCAGAGCCGCTATTCGCGACGAGGCTTCAGCCACCGTCTGGGCCGGAATGAACGTGTCCACAGTGGACGTGCTAGCCAAGGGCGTTCCATCCCTGAGCCGGTTGGCGATCTGCAAACATGTCCGGGGCGAACGTCCTGGTGAAGTCGAACTCCACGCCCGGGAGGACGTGGCGGTCTATCGCATTCACGAGACTTCTCGGCCGCCGCACGTTCTCGTTGAGCTTTCCCGCATTCAGTTTGGTCACGACGTCAGTTAGCTCTGATGCTTCGAGGCGCTCCACCAGTTGATCGTCGGTAACTAATTTTGACGGCAGCGGAAGCGAATGGAGTGTTCGAAGAGACAGGGTGATCCCACCCTCCAGCGAACGCCACCACCAATACGGCAGGGAGCTGTTCAGAAGCAAGTAGGCGAGCTCCTCCTCCTGTCGGTTTCGAAAGTAGAGGATGTGCTTGGATCCACGATCGAGCTCGCGCCTAGATCCCGAAACGTAGTATCGAGGCGTCGCAGCGACGCTGAGTTTGAATTGGGTGGGAGTGCGGGAAACCAGATCCGCTAACGTACGATCGGCGCCCGCTAGGTGATCCCACACCGCTTCGGTGCCCCGCATCAACTTTACCCACTCGCCGGCTGGGCCCATTCGAAGCGGCAGCAAGTCGTCCTTCGCGGTGCGCCAGAGCCGGGGTCGCGATCGAGCGGCCCACCGAAGTATCGGAGTGATACGCCACCCGGTGTCGCTTGGAGCGGAGGTTGTGATGGCGGCCCGAACGAAGTTGGTCTTTGAGGTATTGGTGGAGCCGTACTTGTAGCCGCGGAAAACCGTGTCTGGCACGTTGTCGAACACCAGTACCTCACCACCGCTCCTCTCCCCGAGCAGCGTGCGGAGTGTCGCGTACTTGAGGCCGCTCAAATGTGCTGCAGGTGTGATTGCGATGAAGCCGGCGGCGTGGTCTAGTGTGCGCTCCAGAAAGTACGCGTATAGGTCCCGCGCATCCGCCGACTTGAACCGTTGATCGCGGAGCGTAGCTGCGTACGGCGGATTGAGAATGGCGAAGTCATGCTGTGGGGGGCGATTGCCGCTGAGGTAGTTCTGCTTCTTTGAGCGCTCAGCAAGGTTGGTCAGGGTGGCTATCGAGTTTGGAGCAGCGAAGCTGGCGGCAATAAGCGCCACGGCGGTTGTAAGCGCAACTGGATCTAGATCGACAAGCGTCAGCCGTTCTGCAACAAATTCCGCGGGATCGTCCATCGTGCTCGAAAGGTGCCATGCCAGGTTGCCAACACCACAGCAGGGGTCGATCCAGTGCCCTTCCGGGAAGCGCTCCGCCTGCTTGGCCAGGAAGTGCGCGACGTCATCAGGAGTGAAGTATTGTCCCTGCGACCGTCGACTGTCTTGGTCGCCGTGGGCGAGAAGGGCCTCGTACACTACGCCGATTTCGCCGACGCTCATGCCGACAAGCGGACTTGGTGCCGCGCTCGGCGACACCCCGAGGTAGCAGGTCAACGCATCGGCAAGGTCTGGGCGCATGCCGGCGACGAGGGTCGAGACCGCTGCAAGCCACCTAACTCGTGCTTCTGAGCGAGTGCGCCCGGTGAGTACCTGGATCGCCTCTGCCACCCGAAGCGGAGAAATGGACGACCCTCCGAACGGGATAGCCGGTGCCAATCCTCTACCCAACGGTTCCGACTGAAGCCGCTTGTCTTGTGCGGCTCTGTTCACATCGAGGTGTAGGCGACCTGCTTTGAGCGCCACCTCCGCCAACGTCACTAGATCAGCTCCTTCAGAGCGCGCCGCACTGCCTGGAGACCCGACAACGTCACAGTCGAGCCACCGCCCGAAAAGGTGTCGCGCGAGTCATAGGTCGACGACCAAGTGTGCCCCGCCCGCAGAACGATCGCCTCGCCTACTTCCGGCATGGACCCACCGGGAACGTTCACACGATCGGCGGCGGCGGCGAACACCTCACTCGGAATGCTCGATCCGACGGAAACGGGCAGTCTTGGGATCGCAAGTAGATCGCAAATGTCATTGACGATCTCTTGCTTAGTTTCGCCCCCGTAAGTGCTGTTCGAGCCAGTCGCGTTTCGAAGTGAGTCGTCGGCACCTGAGCACGTTCCGCACCACGACTCTTCGAGGCCGTGCTTACACTCCGTCATGCCCTCATTCTGACAGCGACGAACGACATCGGCGGTGCCGCGCGCCGCTGCTAGGGAGACCAGGTTCTGCCGAGATCCTCCAGACACGAGATTGGGACAGCATGAATCGCCGTCGTGTCCGACAGCTCCACAAGGATGAGGTGGCCATGCACGCAGGCACCGTTCAGTGAGACCGCGATTCGAGCGCCGTTCAGAAGCATCCCGCTACACGTAGCTACGTACGGCAAAAAGTGCTGGCCAGACGGCAAAATCAGTCGTACTCTGACGCCATGCGGGGCGGCCTTCAGAGATGGAAGAGAGGCGTCGGATCCGGCGGGGTCAGGCGAGCGATCGACTACGCCGTCAAGGGAACCTGCGACGCTCATCTCCACCTCTCGTCGGGCTCCGATGCACTCGAGTTGTACAGCAATGCGGCCGACGCGAGCGTTACGCGATTCGTCGTCACGGACGGCGCGATCCACGCCGACGAGCTGTCCGCGGATGCCCTACGGGTGTGGCTGACTGGCCATGACCCCGTCACGGGGGAGGAGCGCGGAATCCAGCGCCTCAGCGCGGACGCCGACCTCCTGCTCGATGCGACGCTCAACCACCCCAAGTCGTACAGCATCGCCGCGCTGCTGCATCCGGACTTGGCGACCGAGTTCGAGTCGCTGCAAGACCGCCTGCGTGACCGGATCCTGACCACCTGGCTCGACGAGCTCAACGCACGTCGCGGCCACGGCGGACTCATTCGAGAAGACATCACGCGCATAGAGGTCGTCGAGCTCGACCACCGTCGCTCGCGCGCGCTGGACCCGCACGCCCACCGCCACCTCTGGCTGAACGTGAAGGTGCTCGGCGCCGACGGCAAGTGGTCCAACGTCGACTCGCGGGTCGCGATGAAGCTGCACACGCTGATCAACGCCGAAGGCGACCTAGCCGCGCGCACCGACCCGCAGTGGGTCGCGGCGCTCGCTCGCCACGGATTCACCCTCGATGACGACGGCGAGGTGGCCGAATTGGCGGGGGTGGTTCGATCCTTCTCGCGTCGTTCGGCGCAGATCGAGGCGAACCGGGCGAAGCTCATCGCTGAGTGGAGTGCCGAGCACGGCGGAGCGAGCCCCAGCATCCGAGTCTTGACGCAGATCGACCGCCGCGCGTGGGCGATGTCGCGCCCGAACAAGCCCGCCCACCTCGACGAGCAGTCATGGGGGGCGACCGTCCGCGACGAGCTTGCGAGTCTCGACCCCCGGCTCGCTCTCGACCGTGCTCCGGTTTCGCTCGCCTCGACCCCGATCGGCGCGCTCGACCTGGACCTCCTGGCGGACGCCGCAGTCGTTGATGCCGACGAGCGTTCCACCCGCTCCGGTGGTCGGTTTAGTTCGTTCGATCTCCGCGCCGGCGCCGTGCGCGCTCTGTCACGCAGCGGAGTGGTTGCGCCACGGGATGAGCTGACCGCAACGATCGATGCGATCGCCGCGCAAGCGCATCGCATGTCCGCGCGACTGCTGAAGGATGCTGACATCCCAGGCCACGTGAAGGCGTTCATGGCGACCGAGACAGTGCGCCTGAAGGTTCGCCTCGCCGGCCAACTCGATGCTCTCGCAACTCCGGGCCGCTCACTCCTGCCGCAGGAATTGGGTCAGGCCGCGGCATCCCCAGAAGACATTGACCAGCTGGATACCTCACAGCTCGCCGCCGCGGGCGCGATCGCGGGGAAGGGCGGGCTCGTCGCAATCACGGGGCCAGCCGGCGCGGGCAAGACCACGATGTTGCGGATCGCTTACGAGGCACTAAGAGGACAACACCGACGGATGCTGGTGGTCGCACCGACCCGCAAGGCAGCATCCGTGGCGTCACGCGAGGTGGGTGCGGCGGCGTCGAGCCTGCACGCTCTGCTCGCTGATCACGGCTACCGCTGGACCACCGACGCGGCCGGCGCCCAGGTGTGGACGCGGCTGTCGTTCGGCGAGGCGGACGCGGACAGCGGAGTCGTCTACCAGGGGCCTTCGCGGTTCGAACTCCGACGCGGCGATCGGATCGTCGTGGACGAGGCCGGCATGGTCGACCTGCAGACGGCGGACGCGCTCGTCGATCTCGCGCTCCGAGAGCGGGTCGGCGTTGCCATGGTGGGCGATCCGTATCAAGCGCTTCCGGTCGGGCACGCGGGAGCGATGGCATCCGCGGTGCGCTTCGCGACAGCATCCGTCGAACTCGACACTGTGCACCGGTTCAGCGACCCCGCGTACGCCGCGCTTACGCTTCGTCTGCGCAACCCGCGCGACCGGGACGACGCGCTCACTACTGCGAGGGAGTTGCTCGAGCGCGGGCACGTGCAACGGGTGCGAAGCACGGAGGCAGCGTGCCACGCGATGGTGGCGGCCTACTTCGAGTGGCACACGCGTGGGAAGCGGGTCGCGCTGGTCTCGGGCACGAACAGCGAGGCGGATGCGATCAACGATGCGATCCAGCAGCGCCGTGTCGACGAAGGCGAGCTCGATGCCACCGTGCTTGCGCTCGGGATGGGGGAGCAGCGCATCCTCGTCGGCGACACGGTGCAGACGCGGCGCAACGACCCGCGGAACGGAGTCGAGAACCGTGCGCAGTGGGTGGTGCGCGGCATCCGAGATGACACCATCACGCTCGCGTCGGCAGGCGACAGCGGCGAGCTGCACGGCGTAAGTCGCGAGTACGCGCTCGAGCACTTGCAACTGGCGTACGCGTCAACGGTGCACGGCATCCAGGGCGAGACGACGGATGCGGCTGTTGTGGGCCCGGATGTCGACGCGGCTGGGTTGTACGTCGGACTGACCCGAGGTCGTCACCAGAACATCGCGATCACTGTCGCGCGCACCGACGACGAGGCGATAGCGCAGGTTGGCGCGACCATGATGCGCGGGACGACCGAGCTCACGATCCAGGACGCGATGCGTGCGGCGCAGGCCGAGCTGCGACGGGCTGCGCGAGAGCGGGAGGCTCGGGAGGCGTCGGCGCCTTGGGTTGTGCCTGGGTCGTCGCCTTCGCGCGGCGCGCTATCGCTCTGATCGCCCTTGGTGCTTGCTCGGCAGCCGTCATTTTGAGAGTACGACCATAATGATCGAGTTCAGCAATTAGCTCCGCGACTAGCGCCGGGGCAGCCGATCGCCGGCTTACCCGAACGTGGTTGCGCCTGGGCGGCGCGTCGGCCCGTCCGCGTCAAGATCGAGGTGGTCATCGCCTCGTCGTGATCATTGCGTCTGCGAAGCACTTGCAAGCTAAGCAACGCGGCATCAGCCACCGGCTATCGTGAGCGCATGATCAACCCGGAGAACTCCCCGACAGTAATCACTCCAGATGGGCAGGTAGGAATCACCCTTCAATGGCCAAGTGGGCAGGGGCGGCAGTTCGCTGTCCTACACGATGGCGCACAGGCCGACTACATCCCCGTCATACCCGTTCTTCTACCCGATGGCGAGGTGCGCTTCTACTCGACCGCTCACGCGGACCCGGAGAAGCTCGCTGTCGTGGCGGGAGCAATGGAGGAGCTGGACGCCGAAGACCGCGCTTGAGCCCGTGACCGAAATGGCGGGTGCCGGAGAACTCGGGGGAGCGTTGCGACTAGCCACCGAGTGGCAGATCTCCAGCGCGGCGTGGGCGCTACTGGTGAATTGTCGGGAAACGAGCCAGCGTCCTTCGTCGCCAAATCCGATTTCGAAACTCCCCAGCGCCGCGAGCGGGTGCGACGTGCTCACCACAAAGGTCGGCCCGGGCACCTGTAGTGTTTGACCGATTCGATGCCGGAGGAGTTTCTATGCAGGGCAGCACACCGCAGACATTCTCGATCGCTGAGTTCCTCAAGTGGAATGACGACGGAGAACTCAAGCTCAACCCGAAGTTCCAGCGGGGAAGCGTGTGGACAGCGCCGGCGCGGACCTACTTGATTGACTCCATCCTGCGCGGGTATCCGATCCCGAAGCTTCTGTTGCGCACGTCCATCGATCGCGACAGTAGGCGCACAATCAGGGATGTCGTCGACGGCCAGCAGCGGCTCAGGACGATTATCGACTTCAGCGCGGGAAAGCTAGTGCTCGGCGTCAAGGCTAAAGAGTTCCGCGGAAAACGCTACAACGATCTCGAGCCCGAACAGAAGGACGCGTTTCTCGCCTACAAACTGACCTGTGAGCAGCTGATCAATGCCTCCGACGACGACGTCCTCGAGGTCTTCGTCCGCATCAACTCGTACGCGGTGCCGGTAACTGAGGCTGAACTTCGGAACGCGAGGTTCGATAACGACTTCACCGACGCTGTAAAGGAGATTGTGCATGATGCCCCGATCTGGGACCTCGGCATTGTGTCCGAGCGGGATCGGGTGCGGATGGTGGATCAGTCTGTGATCGCGGAACTCCTCGCATTTCTGGATCGTGGTGTGACGGATGGTGGCGAGTCGGACCTGACGCGCTTCTACTCAAGCGTGCGAGGGAAGGACCGAGACCAGATCATCGGCGTCGACGTACTGCCCGACCTGCTCGACGCCGCGGCGGAGCTTCTCTCGCCGTTCGCGAAGGAGCCGATCGTGGGGCGTCCACACTTCCTCATGTTCATGGCCGCGTACATGCATACTCAGGGGATCCTTCCTGAAGGAAAGCTCGATCTCCAGACAGTGCCGAGTTCACCGCGGCAAGCTGGCGAGGAAGAGGTGCGCGCGTCCATCGCCGCACTCAATGCGGCACTCTCGGCGGATGACGCCGGCGGCGGCAGGTTCGAGTCCTTCCGTGACGCGCGCGCAACCACTCAGAGAATTCGTAGCCGCCAGGTGCGATTCGAGCACTTCGTGAGCGCGCTTGAAGGCAACTTCGCAGACTAGCGCGCGAGGAATGGGTACCCCGCCGGTCTCTTTAAGTGAGACTACTGACCGCTTCACTGCGGAGCTCGATCAGATCGAGTCCATGTTCTACAAGTGCCGCGGACACTCCAGCGTCGAGGGCTACGTCAATTACATTCCGACTGAGGAAGGGTGCCTATTCGCTCTGTGGGATGCGTGGAGCAGGTTCTTGCGGTCCCTCGTCGTGACTGTGAGTGCAGGTCCAACAGAATCACTTGCTGGGGTCACCTACGCTCCCGTCGCTGTCCGCACCGAGGCAGACGTGCTTGCCTACCTATTCGCAAACAAGAGGGGCCAGAACTATCGGTTCGTCAATATGGAACCAAACTGGCACGACGAACGCGCGATCTCGGACATCGTGACGGTGCTGGCGCTCCCGAACGCGAGCACGATCATCGGCGCTGTAACCACGACCAGCGTCATCTTGGGCCCGATCGTGGTCCCCTCGCCGATCACTGAAATCCGGACCGCTCGGAACTTCGGCGCGCACAAGAACTGGAAGACCCTCACCGACATCACAGCGTATGGCGGCGGGTCCTTCTCGAACCTAAGCGATCACATGCGAAAACGCCGCTCCGGTGTTGAGGCGTTCTCCGAATGGAAGGAGTCGCTTGAAGCGATTGCTGCTAGTGCCGCACAGTAGCCCTTCGAGGGTTGAAAGATACTGGCGCGAACTGCGTTGTTAGACGGATGGATCTGATGATGCGCGGGACGACCGAGCTCATGATCCAGGACGCGGTGCGTACCGCACACGCCGAGCTGCGACGGGCCGCGCGAGAGCGGGAACTCCTCTCTACTGAGATTGGCGTGACGCTCAGTGTCATGTCAGTCTCAGTAATTCCGCCCGGACACGTCTGGATCCGGAGTCGCCAGGACTCAATAGCAGCGAGCCCGGCGGCGTTGCAGTTTGCCAATCCCAGTCGAGGCTGTCAGCGCGCGGGTCTCGTGCAACAGCCCAGCCCGCCAGGAAGCCGAACAATTGGATGCCGTTGACGCGTCCGGTGGAGGGCCGGCCATCCAGCCGGCTACTCCGCAGAAACGTTCAGCTGAAGCAGCCGCGCCTACGGCGCCTCAGTCCGCCTTGAAAATGCGGCGAGCATGCACCGCGCTCGCGAGCTTCCCCACACCGTCGGCCGTCAAGAAGCCCGCGATCGATACCTCTCCCGTCGGCAGGATGCGGACGTCCACTCGATCTGGAACCGCCGCGGGGTCGTAATCGGAATATCGACCGGTGAGATGAATGAATCGCTGGTTTCTTGACCCCACGAGCGCGCGTTCTTGTTCCGGAATCGCGTCGATGTATGGCCCGTCGACCAGGAGGTCCACATGCCCAAGCAGAGCGTCGCCTTCGGGTCGCGCGAGCACTTGGTCGATCGTGTAGCCGGTGAAGCAGATCACTCCGAGGCCCGCATCGTGGGCGAGGCGAGCGAGTTCGCCGACCGCGTCGATCTGGTCGACCGGTTCTCCCCCAAGCAGCGTGATGCCCTCATCCCCCGCTTCTCGCGCGCTCTCGACGATGGCGCTCGGCTCGGTCAGGGTGCCGCCGTGGGGGGAGAACAAGTGCGGGTTGATGCAGCCGCGACAACGGATGGCGCAACCCTGGACCCATACCGCCGTCCGCTGACCAGGTCCCTCCGCGGTCGTGCGGTGTGTGACTCGGGCGACCCGGAGGCTTGGCTCAGAACTCGAGGCGCCGGCCGGCATTTCGACCCTGGTCTGTGAGAGGTGGCGGAGTGGCCGGGGCGATGTCGGTGTCGGCGACGACCGCGATCTGCGTTCGCAGGCCCGCGAGCACGTGCGGCTTCATACCCCCCCGGGTCACGAGGTCGGCACTGTCACGAAAGCCACCGATCTGGTCCCGGATCCCCACCAATTGCGCGGCAGCGTCAGCGTTCAGCCCTGGGAGCGCAGCGAGCTGCGCCACCGTCGCGGTGTTGACGTCAACCACGTTCAAGGCCGCGCCCTTGTCCTGATCCGGCTCGCCCTGAGGCGTCGGCGAAAGAGTGGGCGCGCTTACTGCCACTTGCGGCGGAAGGCTAGAAGCCTGCCCGTTCGCCAGAGCGCTGTCCACCACAGCCGAAGCCCGCCCCGGATCCACCGCCGAGGCCGGCAGGCCGCCCGGGGTCGCGGTCGCCGTGGCGTACCACGGCGTCGTCACCTTCATGTCGTTGTGAGCGCGCCAGACGAGCCATCTCCGATTGACCAGCCACTGCACCCACGCGGCGTTGCCGAGCCAAAGGAGGATGCTGCTCCACATCGAGATGTTGAGGTAGGTGCTGTACGGCTCGGGCATCGACTCGCCCTTTTGCACTTCTGTTTCGCCGCCAGTCCATCCGAGGACCCAGATCCAGGCGCAGCCGAACAGGAAGAACAGGACCGCGGTGAGGATCCACTTCCAGTTTCGCGCCTTGATTCCGATCGTCAGGTAGCCGACCCAGGCGGTGAGCGCGAACGGGACCCATCCCCACAGCATCCAGAGCCCGTGCCTGAGACGCCACTTTCGGCTGCACAGCAGTTCTTCGGGAGTGCTCATGCCTCGGTCTCCAATCGAACGACGTCGTCATCGGTCAGTGTGAAAGGCAACGATGACGCGGTGAATTCGGGGGTCGGCTTGGAGTCGTACACCTCTGCGTCGAGCAGTCGGCGGAGCTGTTCGACCGCATCCAAGCAGTCGGGGCCCGGCGTGCCGCTTGCCTCCGCGGTGATCGTGCCATCCGGAAGGATCGAGATGGCCAGCTTGCGCGTCATACCGCCTCCTCGAAGACGTAGTTGAGCACGCCGTCCTCGTCTCGCTGTTCGATGAGTCGGAATCCGAGTTCGTTAGCCCGCTCCGTCATGATCGCTGCGGTGCGAAGCTGAGCAATACGACCCACGTGGGTGTCGAGCGACGCCAGCATCGACCGGGTTGCGTCGTCGGGGCCGTCGTCTACGCGGCCCAGGAATAGGTCGCCGATCTTCTGGAACGTCACGGGGCCCCATTCGCTTTGACCCGTCACCCTGTCTTCCGTCTGCGACGCGACGTCGACTCCCATCGCGGTCAAGGCCTCCAAGAGCAGAGGCATCTGGGCGATCCTCGTGGCTTTGCATCGCTCACACAGATCCATCGATCGCGACTCCTTGGCCCACGTCGCCACCGCGCCATATGCCGCGATGCCGAGAGGGATCAGCAAGACCTCGATGCTCATTGCGCTCCTAGAACTCGATCGCTCTGCCGCCGCGCCACGACGAGACGTCGCTCGGGTCGACCGGTGCATCCGATTGATAGCTGCCGCGCGCGGCTTCGGAAGTCGCAGACACTGCGCGACTCTCGGCCCACTCGCGGATCCGGGTGATCTGCTCAGCCTGGGTCACCGACAAGGGCACGGTCTGCCGGATGGTACGCAGAAGGTCTTCCTTGCCCACTGCTCGTCGCTCCGCGAACGCGTCGAAGCACGCGCTGATGACAGCCTGCGCGATCTCCGCCCCCGAGAATCCCTCGCTGGCCGCAGCCAGCTCAGCAAGCGTCGGTGTCGACAGCTCGACCTCGCCGCCAGCCCGTGACGGCGCCGCGAGGTGCTTTCCGAGGTGCAGCTCCCAGATCGACTCGCGTTCCGCATGGGTGGGCAAATCGACGAAGAAAATCTCGTCGAATCGACCCTTGCGGAGAAACTCCGGTGGCAGAGCATCGATCTTGTTCGCCGTTGCGATGACGAACACCGAGCTCTTCTTCTCCTGCATCCAGGTGAGGAAGGTGCCGAACACCCGCGAACTGGTCCCCGAGTCGCCACCACTGCCGGTCGATGAGCCGAACCCCTTCTCGATCTCGTCGATCCAGAGAATCGAGGGCGCGACCGCCTCGGCGAGTTTCAGCGCGTTGCGCATGTTCTGCTCGCTCGACCCGACGAGACCCGAGAACACGCGGCCGACGTCGAGCCGCAGAAGCGGGAGACCCCATTGTGACGAAACGGCGGCGGCCGTGAGACTCTTTCCGCAGCCCGGCACGCCGGTGATGAGGAGGCCCTTTGGCGGGGGCACGGTCCACTCCTCAGCCTCGGGCAGCCACGCCCCGTCACGCTTCAGGAGCCACTTCTTTAGGTTGTCGAGGCCGCCCACGTCTCGGAGGTCACTTACGGGCGGTATGAACTCCAGGAGGCCCGACTTCCTGATCGTCTGACGTTTCTCCTCGAGGATGAGTGCGATGTCGTCAGCATTTAGAACGCGGTCCGACACGATCGCACGCGCGAAAGCGTTCTCTGCTTCACTCAACGTGAGCCCCTGCGCCGCTTGAATCAGGCGCTGGCGGTCGGGGCCGTCGAGTTCATCTCGGATCGCGTCCCGATTGGCGGAGAGAAAGCTCTCGAGGGCGGCCGCGATCTCGGCCGCACTCGGCAAAGGAAGGTCGACGACGGTCACCACCTTCTCGAGGTCGATCGGCAGCGTGAGACCAGGCGCCACGAGAACGAGGGTGTGAGGAACCGGTCCGGTTTTGAACGCCGACGCGACGTCGAGAATTGCTCGAACGAGTCCGGGTTCTGCGGGGCGACCGCTCACCCCGAGTTGATGGTGGACATCCTGGAAGACGAAGACTGTCGGCTCGGTGGCCTTCATTGTGTCGAGCAGCGCCTCTTCAGGTACGACTCGACGTCCGGCGGCTCCGTGCCGTGCGTGCAGCCCGTTCGTGAGCGTGTAGGTCCTCACCGCGCGTCCGCGCGGAATCGCCCCCTTGGCAAGGAGATCATCCAGCGCATCAAGCACTCGGTCGGGCTCCTGGGTCTCCACAAGCAGGACCGGATTACGGGCACGAATCAGTTCTGTCAGTGTGCGCTGAAAGTGGGACAACCCCGTCACCACGACTCCTCTCGTCGTGGCTCCACGCTAGTGGTCGAAGGTCCCAGGTGAGCGCCGACGTGCGATCACCTGCCGGCGAGCCCGCGGATGCGCTCGTAAGCCGCGGCGAACTCGGCTCGATCCTTGTGCCGGAAGTGGACCCTGCACATCGACGGATCAATCCGACGAGTGGTCGGCGGAACCGCATAGAGGGCGGGACCCCCGCTGACTCGGAAGGCGATATGCCCGTTGACGAGCAGCGATGCGTCCTTGAAGTCGACGCCTTCGACGCCCGAGTACGGGATGCGAAGGGCGGGGGTTCGCGTGATACTCGACGCCATCTTGCCGAAGATGATCGCAACCGTCGTGTCGTCGAACTCGAGCGAAGCCCCGTAGCCAGGCACGCGTACCGGCTCAATCGTCGGCGCTGCCGTCGGCTCGGCAGACGACGCTATGGCGGCGGGTTCATCGTGTTCCGCGCTATCCATAGCGAGGGGTGGATGCGGCGACTCGTCGAGTGCAGCGCCCCCCGCCGCTGCGATCCACCCACGGATGCCTGGGAAGTTCGAGTCGGTCGCGAGGATTCGCTCGAAGTCCTTGCGAGCGAGGGCCGGCTTGTTCTCTGCGAGGTAGGTTCGGCCGCGTTCCAGATAGGCGTAGTTCCTCAGTTCGGTCGGCCGTGACCGCACCCGCAGCGCCTCCTTGAAGGCCTCGCGTGAGGCCTCGAAGTAGCCCTGCTCCCGCAAGGCCTTGCCTCGTTGCATCAAGAGATAGGTAGACGGCTCGTCGTCGTTCGCTATGCCGGTAGTGAGATCCACGATCTCGTCCCACTGAGCCTCAGCGGCGTACAACTCCGCAAGAGACACGGCTGCAATGGTGGTCGGCTCTATCGACTCCACGATCTCGATCGCTCGCGCATGATTATTGTTACCCTGCTCGATCTCGGCGAGCTGTATCGCGAGTGCGGAGCGTGAAAGCGGCATGTCGGCGCTGACACCCGGGGCGACCTCCAGGCTGATGCGTCCATCACGCGTGTAGGTGTTCAGGAATCCGTCATCGGCCGGCTCGTAGTTCGCTTCATAGAGCGAGTCGAGAATGGCCGAGAGCCGATGCCCGTCGCGAGCAGGGTACGCAACCAGGAGCGCTTCCATCATCTGGATCGTGTGGGACGCCTCCGGATACTGCTCGGCGAGTTCTGAATACGTCGGCCCCTTGTCGCTGACAACGCGCTTGTAGAGAGCCTTCTCCCAGGCGGGCGACAGCATCCCGGGCTTCTTCGCGGAAGCCCCCGCCGCCGCTGCCGACCGGGCGGGCTGTGTGGACGACTTGGGATTGAGCGTCGACGACTCGACGTACGAGATTCCTGTCCCGGGGAGACCGACAGATGTTGTCACGCGACCCCGGCTGTTCGCACTGACCCTCGCGCCGGGAACGCCAGCGCTCACGCCTATCGACTTCGCCGAGATGTTTAGCCGCACGCCCGGCGCGACCTTGATGGACCTTCTCATTCGAAAACCCATGCGGATCCTCTCGCCATTCGGCCCGACCCTAGCGCGTTTCGCCAACGCCGGGAACGACGGCCAGGCATCGCTTGAGGCGGGACTGGCGTTGGTGGCCGCCACGGATGACCCGCGCCGTGGGCTGATTACTCCCCCCCCCGCCCCGTACCCGGCTCCCCGGCGCAGCATGCAGGACTCCGCATCGGTTCTGGCTGGAAAGGAACTGCTCGTATGAGCCGTCCGCGTCCTCGGTGAAAGACGCGGTGCGCTCACTTTCGAGCCTTGCGGCTGTTTAGCCCAAACCCTGCGCGATGCCAGTGGCCGCGCTGTCATCCACAATTGCTCAAGCACGCCGCCCGATGAACGATAGGTCGCCTATCGCGCGCGCTGACGCCCAGTCAGCGACCGCGATCGCCCGCGCGGAGACCCGCGCGGGACCGACGTCGTACGCGCAATGCCCGTTAACGGATCGAATCGGGGCGCCTCGGCTACTTCACCACTTGTGGCGCGAGCCTGACCCGCACACCGCCGGCGGGGCGGGGCCCGATCTCGAAGAGTCCGATCTCGCGGACGAGGTCGGAGAGTTTCGCGTATCCCCAGTTGCGTGAGTCGAAGTCGGGTCGCTGCTTTCGCACTAGCGATCCGACGGCGGCCAGGTCGGCCCATCCGTCGTCGAGCGATGCGCCGCCGATCGCGGCGCGCAACGCGCTGACGAGCGTGCCGTCCGTGCGCAGTTTCGCGGCCGGGACGCGGGTCTTGAGTGCGGGAGTGCCGGCAGCATCCGTGAACGGCTCGGCCAGCACGTCGAGGTACGTGAACCGGTCGCACGCGTTGCGGAAAGCTTCCGGGGTCTTCCGCTCACCGAACCCGTACACGGTGACACCGTCCTCGCGGATCCGGGATGCGAGGCGGGTGAAGTCGCTGTCGCTGGAGACGATGCAGAACGCCTGGAACCTCCCCGTGTAGAGCAGGTCCATCGCGTCGATGATGAGTGCACTGTCGGTGGCGTTCTTTCCGGCGGTGTTCGCGAACTGCTGCATCGGCTGAATGACGTGCTCGCTGGCGGCGGTCTTCCAGCTGCCCAGTTGCGGCTTCGTCCAGTCCCCGTAGACACGCTTCACGGATGCTGTGCCGTACTGCGCGATCTCAGTCAGGACCGCGCCGATCCGCGCGGGCGAGACATTGTCCGCATCGATGAGCACGGCGACGAGGTCGTTCTGCTGGGGCACAGACACAGCATGGCAGGGGTTCTGATCGCGGCTGCGAAGCACGGGCCCGGGTCGACACTGGTCTGGGCGTCGACGATGTCCCGTTTCCCGGGGAGGACGACGACGTTGACCCGACGAGGGGCCCGCATCCGTGTAACCGGGGTGCCCGCTGACTTTCGCGTGCCCCGAGGCTGGCCGACGCCGACCGACAAGTGGGTGCGCGACAACGCGTTCTGGCAGCCGGCGGCTGGTTGGTCGCCGCCGGAGGCCGCCGCTGCCGCGCCCGATGGATGGGAGTTCTGGACGCCGAACAAGCTCTGGTGGCAGACCACAGGCGCCTACTACCGGTCGATCGCGATCTGGGGGCGCCTCTCGAACTGGCTCGGGTACCTATTTGTCGTCGCGCTGATCGGGAGCGCGTTCCTCGGACCGTCGCCGATGCTCCGCCTGGTCGGATTCTCTGCGGCGCTCGCTTCGATCGCCCTGCTGATCGTCACGAGGTTCTCAAGGCGCGGCTCTCAAAGAGGCTGCTCGCGCGGTTCGCGGTCATCGCACAGCGCGGCCGGCAAGAGCGCCTCACCCGGGAGTACCAGCGCTACCTGACGGCGATGGCATGACGCTCGACGAAGCACGCGCCCACCTCGGTGTCACCGCGGCTGCCACCGTCGACGAGATCCGGGACGCATTCCGACGGCGGGCGCGTGCACTCCACCCCGACCTGCACCCGGACGCGAACCCCAACGATCGCGCCCGGCTGGGCCGGGACTTCAACAGTGCTCGTGAGGCCCGCGACATCCTGGTGCGCTACACCAGCGATCCGCTCCGCAAGCCTCATCCACCCGGCACGTCCGAGCAAACGGCTCACCCGCGAACACCACGGACCGAGACTCCGCGGCCCACGGCCCCACCGACTCCGCCGCCGCGAGTCACGATGCGATTCGACGAGTTCGTGGCCTGGACCGACTCTGCCGGGTTCGGCGTGGGCACCCGCTCACCCCGCCACACCGACTGGGCGCGTATCGTCGTGTGGTCAAGCCTGGGCATCCTCGTCATCGGGCTCATCGCGGCCGGCATCATCTACGCGACCCTGATCTAGACGCCTTTGTCGGGACCCGCGAAGCGCGGAGGCCCCCTCACCCGGTGTGCGTCTGGTTGATCCAGCCGCCCCATTCGTGCTCGTCGTTCGGGTTCGTCCACGAGCGGGGCTTGAAGCGGTCATGCCCCCGCGAACACCGGCTGTAGTACGCGTGACGGAGGCGAGGCAGAGCCAGGCTGAGTTCTTCGTGCCATCCGAGCGGCCCGAATCCGTTGTCCGACGGATCGAATGCGACGGTGTGGGATGCGTGGAGCGCGGCGAGTTGCTCGACGAGGTCGCCGTGCTTGTACCAGCACACCGGCACGATCGACTCCGAGATCTTGTAGCGGACCGTGAACCACTCGATCCAGTCGCGCAGTGAGTCCCACGCGGCTCGCGCGTCAGCATCCTTCAGCGTCCGCCAGTCCACGGTTGCCGACGATTCGGCTGGGATCTCGAAGTCGACGTCGCTGATGTCTTCGCGCAGGAGGAAGTCGAGGTCGATGGGGTTATCGTGAGCGGTCATGACGCGATCCCCTCGAGCAGGTGGAGCCTGGGGCGGCGCGAACTGAGGGCGAGCTCGATGCTGCGCCGACGGGCGCGGTGGCACAACAGTACTGCGTCGCCGGTCGATGAGCTCGTGCGAGTTTCACCGTGCGCGCCACGGGGGAGGGACTCTCAGTCGCCAACTCCGAACACCCGCATGAGCCCGGCGCGGGGGATCATGCGGCGTGGGCCGAGCTGGACCGTGGGGATCGTCCCGCTGTCGATGCCGAGCTTGATCGTGCGGTAGTCGACGCCGACGAGCTTCGCGGCATCCTTCATCGTCAGAGCCAGGCAGTCCTGAGATCGGTTCATCGCCCTTCCTTTCCTAGAGCCAGGAGTGACACTCTCCCTTCGTCGCAAGGTACCACACATGTGAGCCAAGAGCGACAGTCGTGTTCACCAATTGCCGCCGACCTGGAATAGTGGGATCCATGGCAGAAGTCGAGACATACGACATCAGCGAGGAACGCATCGAACTCGGCAGCGGCGTAACCGTGCCGAAGTCGTGGCATGCGCGCGTGTCGGGCGAGCAGGACGTGCCCGCGACGATCACCCTGCGCGTCGAATGGGATGCAGCTCTCGGCCGCTCCGCCGTCGCTTTTGCCGGACTCGAGCGGGAGGGCGGCGGCGTCGACATCACCAGTCAGGTGCTGCGCGAGGTGCGCACGCACTGGATCATGACGAAGTCAGCCTTCGCCGTCGTCACAGTTGACGTCGAATCCGCCGACGGCTACAGCGAGCGGATCCCCGTGGGAGAGTTTCTCGCACGCGAGCAGAGGCGCGAAGATCGCGAGCCCTCGGAGATTCTTTACGACGCGGTCGCCGTCTACCGCGTCGCGACGGCGCTGAGCTACCCTCCGCTCAAGCTGGTTGCCGACACGCTCGATATCAGCCAGAGCACCGCGACCCGCCTCATGAGTCGCGCTCGCGATTCGGGCCTCGCGCCGGAGGTACGGATTCAGGAGCCTCGACGGGCGCCGGCTGTTGACCCTTTCCTTCATCGGAGTGGGCCGATCACGGGCCCCGGTCGGCCCGGGGGTCCGTCGATCGGGCGCTGATAGCAACTCGGCGCAGAAATCGGCGTTTGGGCACTATGCCCTTCAACGTGCGACACATCGATCAAAACGCTCAGAATCGGCGTATCCAGTTAGTGCCCAATAACCATTTGCCCGCATCCTCTCCCGGCATGCCGTCGAACGCCGCTCCAGGACTGGGATTCTTGCCCGCAATTTGCCCGCATTCCATTCGCGGTTGGCTGTTTTCGGACGTCGTTCGATGTCGTTGAGCTCTCAAAAGCCCGCGTAATTCCGCGCAAGTTGCCGTTCCATGCAGCTACGCAAAATGCTCAAAACGTGTTCGAGTCCCCCTGGCGACAACACGACGCGTGAAAACACAATCCGCGGCGAGTACCACCGCAAAGTGCTCGATTCCCTCCAGGGGTGGGACGACTTCTCACGACACATCGAATGACGGTCTGCGCGGTCACAAGTCGAGTGCATGGCCCCGACGATGTCAAGCAAGGGCAGGGCGACGCACCAGGGCCGAGCGGTCGGCGCACTTCCCGGTCGCGCTCGTAGCCCTCGGGGACGATTGCAACGGGTGAGTGTGCTCCTTCGCGTGGTGCACTGAGGGACCGGGCGGTGCGGTAAGTCTCCTGACTCTCACCCCCCCCGGGGGCAAAGGAGGCCGAACGCGACCACCCCCGTCTGAGTCCTGCTAACGTCCGATAGATGACTGCCGCACCCGGCCGGATCGCCGTCGATTCCGGTGTTTCCGATGTGCGTGCGCCCGCCGGTGTGGTCCGGCGCTTCGTCATCCTCAGCATCCTGAGCGTCGTCGTCATGGGCTTCGCGGCCGTCCTTCTCGGGGTTCCTGCGGTCGCCGTGGCCCTCGCGGCGGGCGGCCTCGCGACTGCGCTCATCGTCTTCACGGTGCTCCTCAGCCGCGGGCACCCGCACGCCCGGTTGGGCGCGGCGAACGCGGTCACACTGCTGCGTCTGACGATCGTCGGTGTTCTCTTGAGCATCCTGCTCGCCGGAGGCGGCAGTGCCGCAGTCGTGATCCCGCTCAGCATCATCGCGCTCAGCCTCGACGGTGTCGACGGCGCGCTCGCCAGACGCCAGAAGCTCGAATCGCGCTTCGGTGCCTCGTTCGACATGGAGGTCGACTCGGCGTTCGCGCTGGTGCTGTCGATCTTGGCCGCGCTCGGCCCCGCGGGACCCGCCGCGCTGCTGCTCGGGCTGCCCCGCTACCTGTTCGGCGTCGCCGGGCTGGCTCTGCCGTGGTTGAACGGACCGCTCGCGCCGCGCTTCAGCCGCAAGGTGATCTGCGTCATCCAGCTGATCGCCCTGATCGCCCTGCAACTGCCCTTTCTCGAGGCGTGGGCTGCGCTGACTCTCGTCGGGATGACAGTCGGCCTGCTCGCCTGGTCGTTCGGCCTCGATATCGTCAGCCTCTCTCGATCACGAGTGCGATCGGACGCGTGATGCCGACGGCGCAACGGCGCGACCGCACCCGTGCTGACCGGATACGTGGTGCGGCACTCCGCGTAACGCAGTTCGTCGTGGCCTTCGGCCTGCTCGTGCTCGTGTGGCGGCTGGCGAGTCCCGACGCCATTCACATGCTCGCCACTGCCGACCTGCGGTGGCTGATGCTCGCGGGTGCGCTCCTGCTCGCTCACACGGTGTTCGCCGCTCTGCGTTGGCGGGTCACTGCCGCGCCCTTGGGGATCGACCTCGCCCGCACACAGGCTGTCACCGAGTATTTCCTGGCGCAGCTGGTCAATACGACTCTTCCCGGAGGCGTGGTCGGCGACGCGGGACGAGCCGCACGTTCGCGTCACCACTCGGGACTCGGTGCCGCCGCCGGTGCCGTCGCGATCGAACGCACGATCGGGCAACTCTCGCTGTTCGTCGTCTTCGGCGCCGCCTTCGTCATCACGCTGGTGCTCCCGACCGGCGTCGTCTGGCCGACGGGCCTCGCCGTCGCCATCGTGAGCGTGATCGCCGCAGTCTCGGTGGTGGTGCTCGCGCTCATTGTCGTCGCGCGGCGCGCTCAGCCCCGCCCCGGCGGGAGAGCGGCCCGCGTCCTCGACGGACTCCGCCGCAGCCTCGTCGCGACCGACGTGCTGCGGGCGCAGGTCGCGCTCAGCGCGGCGACGACCGCGTGCATTCTGGGCGCGTTCGCCTGCTGCATCCTCGCCGTGGGCGGGACGATATCGATCGTGGCCGTCGCCGCCGTCGTCCCGCTGGTGCTGTTCGCGATGGTGCTGCCGATCTCGATCGGCGGGTGGGGTGTGCGCGAGGGTGCCGCGGTCGCGCTCCTGCCGATCGCGGGCGTCGCGGCTGCCGAAGCGCTCGCCGCGAGTGTGGCCTTCGGCATCGTCGCGTCAGCCGTCGCGCTCCCGGGACTCGCGGCGATCTGGGCACGGCGAAGAACCCACAGCGCCGAAATCGTGCCAGGCTCGGAGCACGTCGTGCTGCAGCATCCGTTCCGGAACACTCTCCCAGAGGAGTCCCCATCAACGACCGACGAACGTTCTCACGCCGCACCCTGATCGGTGCGGGCATCATCGGCGCCGCCGGCATCGCCGGCGCCGCATTCGGCATCAGCCGGCTCGATCTGTCCGGCGGGCAGCCCGGCGGTGAGGCGGGAGCTCGGGATGCCGCGCTGCAGCTCTCCTGGCTGCACTCGGTGCAGTTCGGCGGCAGCTACATCGCGCTCGACCGCGGCTGGTGGCGCGACGGGGGTCTGAACGTCTCGCTCCTGCAGGGCGGACCCAACGCCCCCGTCGAGCCTCCGGTCGTCTCGGGCGCCGCCCTGATCGGCATCTCGGCGGCCGACTACACCGCCGCCGCGGTCGCCGAGGGCGCACCGTTCAAGATCCTCGGCGTGGCGATGCAGAAGAACCCGTTCGTGATCGCATCGCTTCCCGAGCGTCCGGTGAACGAACCGGCCGACATGCAGGGGATGCGCATCGGCATGGCGGTGGCCAACACCCCGGTGCTCGAGACCCTGTGCGCACTCAACGACGTCGACATCGATCGGATCGAGATCGTGCCGACCCAGTATTCGGCACAGCCGCTGCTGGCCGGAGAGGTCGATTGCCTGCTGTGCTGGGAGACCGATCTGCCCGTGGCGATGACCATCCAGGGTGTCGAAAGCGTCACGATGCTCATGGCCGACTTCGGGTACGCGGTGCACTCCCAGACGTACATCGCCACCGACGAGAGCCTGGCCCAGCGCCGCGATGACCTGGTCGCGCTCATGGCGGGCGAGGTGCGCGGGTGGGAGCAGTACCGTGCCGACACGGATGCCGCCGCCGAACTCACGGTGAAGATGTATCCGGACGCGGGCCTGGACCTCGAGACGCAGAAGCTGCAGGCGCAGCGTCAGGTGCCGCTCATGTTCTCATCGCTCACCGACGAGTTCGGGTTCGGCTGGTGGACCGACGACACGGTCGCCGCCAACATCGAGACCCTCGCCCTGCTCGGCCAGACCGTCGAACCCGCGCTGTGGGATCGATCGATCCTGGAACAGGTCCATGGCCGGTGAGACCGACACCGCAGGCGGGGGAGTCGTCGATCCCGATCTCGCTCCCGCCGTCGAGATATCGGGGGTCACCAAGGTGTTCCCGGGTGGCCTCGAGGCCATTGCACCGCTGACCCTCACGCTCGAACCGGGCCGCACGACGGCGTTCGTCGGCCCGTCGGGATGCGGCAAATCAACCTTGATGCGGTTGATCGCAGGCCTCGACCAGCCGACCGACGGCACCGTGCTGATCGCCGGGGCCGATCCCGCCGCGGTCGCGGAGCGCGGAGAACTGGCCGTCGCCTTCCAGGACCCGTCGCTGCTGCCGTGGCGCACCGTCCGCCGCAACATCGCCCTCGCTCTCACGCTGACTCGCGCACCCGTCGATGAGGGAGCCATCGACCGGCTGATCACCCTGGTCGGGCTCGACGGCTTCGGCGATGCGCGGCCGGCGGCGCTGTCGGGAGGGATGCGGCAGCGCGCAGCGATCGCGCGGGCCCTCGTCACGAGGCCGCGACTGCTGCTGCTGGATGAGCCGTTCGGGGCGGTGGACGAACTCACCCGACAGGATCTCGTCGCAGAGTTGCCGCCGCTGTGGCAGGAGCGCGGCACCACGACCGTGCTGGTGACGCACTCGATCGCCGAGGCGGCGCGCATCGCCGACCGCGTCGTCGTCTTCAGCCCCCGCCCCGCCCGGATCGTGGCGGATGTGGCCGTGGACCTCCCGCATCCGCGCACGCCTGAGCTGGCGCGAACCGGCGCTTTTCAGGCGGTCGTCGACCGCGTCACCGACGCTCTGGCGCGGTCACGCGGGAAAGATCACGCGTCTCGCCCGTGACGCAGACGCTGCCCGCTCCCGCCCCCGCGCGGTCCTCGGTCGCCCGCGACCGCATCCTCACGGCCGTCGCCATCGTCGCGCTCCTCATCGCCTGGGAGGTCGTCGCGCGGCTGATCACCGGGTCGTTCGTCCTGGCCGCCCCCAGCGAGGTCGCCGTCTCCTTGGCCCAGAACGCCGGGCTGCTGACACGCGCCCTGCTCGTCACCGGTCAGGCTGCGGCGCTGGGTTTCGTCCTCGGCAACCTCGCCGCGATCGCCCTCGCCTCCCTCGCCGTGCTGTTCGCGCGCACCGAGCGCAGCGTGACGGCGGTGGCCCTCGTCGTGTTCTGCCTCCCACTCGTGGCGACCGGACCGGTGCTGCGCGTGCTGCTCGGCCCGGGCGACGCGCCCCAGGTCGCCCTCGCCGCCCTGGCCGTGTATTACACGACGATGATCTCCCTTCTCGTGGGGCTCCGGGCCGCGCCGTCCGGCTGGTTCGACATGGTGCGCAGCTACGGACGCGGCGCGGGGGCCGCGCTGGTCTACGTCCGGGCGCGCGCGAGCCTGCCCTACCTGATCGCCGGGCTGCAGATCGCCGCGCCCGCGGCGTTCCTCGGCGCGATGGTGGGGGAGTTCACGGGGGCGGAGAGCGGTCTCGGAGTGCTCACGATCCGCGCCTCGCGCGACCTCGACATCCAGCTCACGTGGGCGCTCGCCACGGTCGCCACGGTGGTGTCGGTGATCGCCTACGTCGTGATCGGGGCGATCGGTCGGCGGTTCGTCACCGAGGCGCCCCCGATCATCCTGGCGCCCGCTCGGCCCCGCACGTCGCGCGGCCGACGCGCCAGGAGCGCTCTGAGCACCGGCGTCGTCGTCCTGGTCGTGATCGTCGTTCTCTGGTGGGGTGGCATCATCGTCACCGGTCTCGATCCGTTCTTCGCGCGCACACCGGTCGATGTCGCCGTGATCCTCTCGGGGGCCGAAGACGGCGGGGCGGTCAGGGATGAGCTTCTCAGCGCCCTCGTCGAAACCGCGGCGCTCGCGGTGCCCGGATACCTGGCGGGACTCGCGGCCGGTGCGGGCTTGGCGATGCTCGTCGTGCTCGTGCCCCAGGTCGCGGCGATCACGATGCCGCTGGCGATCTCGCTTCGTGCCGTGCCGATCGTGACGACCGCGCCGCTCGTGGTGCTTCTGCTGGGTCGGGGCTCCCTCGGCGGCATCACGCTCGTCGCGATCATGGTGTTCTTCCCCACGTTCATCGCGTGCCTGTACGGTCTGCGTCAGGCCCCCGGGCAAGCGCTCGACGTGCTGCGCAGCTACGCGGCACCCCGGCGGACGCAGCTCGCGCGGGTGCGCATCCCGGCGATGCTCCCCGCCTTCTTCGCCGCGGCCCGCATGAGCGTGCCGGCCGCCGTGCTCGCGGTCACGGTCGTCGAATGGCTCGCCACCGGCACCGGCATCGGCAGTCTCATGGCCCTGGCCGCGTCCCGATCGGGGTACGACACGCTCGCCGGTGCCGTCGTGCTCGTGACGGCGCTTTCGGCCGTCGGCTACGCGGCGATCGGTGCGATCGAATCGCGGGTGCTGCGCGTGTATGCGCCGGAGCAGCAGACGTGACGCGCGCGGTCTTCGCGATCCCCGGCGACCTCACGGCGCTCACGGGCGGCTACGTCTACGAACGCCGCCTCCTCGAAAGCCTGCGCGAAATCGGAACCGACGTCGAGCATCTCCCGCTGGGTGGATCGTTTCCCGACCCTTCGCCCGCTGACCATGCGCACGCCGCTGCCGCTCTGGCGGCGGTCGATGCGTCGATCCCTCTGATCCTCGACGGCTTCCTGGTCGGCGCGATGGAGCCCGCGGCACTTCTTAGGGTGAAGGCGCCCATCGTGGGGGTGGTGCACCACCCGCTGGCGCGCGAAGAGGGGCTCGGGGCGGCGCGCCGCGAATACCTGTTCCGAACGGAGCGCGACAACCTGCGCCGCACCGACGCGGTGCTGGTGCCGAGCCCGCACACCGCGCGCATCCTCGTCGAGGACTACGACGTCGATCCGGCGCGCGTCACCGTCGCGCGCCCGGGCACGGATCGACCCGTCGGCCGGCGCACCCCTGAAACACCGCCCCTGATCCTGTCGGTGGGCATCCAGCATCCGCGCAAGGGCCACGGCGTCCTGCTTCGCGCACTCGCGCGGGTGCAGCATCTCGCCTGGACCGCGGTGATCGTGGGTTCGGCGTACGATCCCGGCTACGCCGCCGAGCTGTCCGGGCTCCGTCGCGAGCTCGGACTGACCGACCGCGTGCGGTTCACCGGGGCGATCGGCTTCGAGGAGCGCGACGATCTCTACCGGCGGGCGAGCGTCTTCGCGCTCGCGACCCGCTACGAGGGCTACGGGCTCGTGTTCGATGAAGCGCTGGCCTACGGCCTGCCCATCGTGTCGTGCCGCACCGGCGCGGTGCCCGACACCGTGCCCGCCGCAGCGGGACTGCTCGTGCCGCCGGAAGATGCCGACGCGTTCGCCGATGCGCTCCGGCTGCTGCTGGAAGACACCGAGCACAGGACGCGAATGGTGGATGCCGCGGCCCACGCGGGCGAGTCGTTGCCCAGCTGGCTCGACACGGCGGCGACGGCGCAATCCGTGCTCGACGCGCTGCGATGACGACGCGTCACGGTGATTCCGCCGACCGCCAGGCCTCCATCACCACGGTGCCGCCGGTGAGCACGCGCCCACCTCTCGCGCCGTCGCCCGGGCACACAGCGAGGGCAGCACTGCTGAACGCCCTCGCCTGGGTGGTGATCATCGCGGCGCCACTCCTCCCCGGCATGCTCGGCAGCGCCACCGGGTCCGCGGCACGACTCCCGCTGGAGACCATCGTCCTCCTGCTCCTCACGCTCGCCCTGCCCGACGCCACACCGCAACGCCTCGTCGCCTCCGCCTTCGCGACCCTCACCGTCGCCGCCGCCGTCATCGCCCTGCTCGATCGGGCGTTTCTCGCGACGATCGATCGCGGCTTCGCTCCCACGGAGGACTGGCGCGCGCTGATCAACGCCTACCGGGTCGTGGAGGATGTCGCGGGGCCGACCATCGCCACGCTCACCGCCGCAGTCGTCGTCGCCCTGGCGATCGCTGCGATCGCGGTGATCGCCCGGTGCGCGCTCCGATGCGCACGCACGCTCTCCGACGCCGGACCCCGCGGGCGTGTCGCGCTCGCCTCGGCCGCGGTCGTCTGGTGCGTCCTCGCCGTCGCCGGGGCGCAGCATCCCTCCGGCGCGTCTTTCGCCGCGGCCGATGTCACGACATCCCTGTCCACGACGGTCGCGCAGGCGGGGCAGAGCATCCGCGACCGGGATGCCTTCGCCGAGGCGCTGCGAGAAGACCCGCTGGCAGAACAACCCGCCGGCCGACTCCTCACCGCACTGCGCGGAAAGGACGTGGTCATCGCGTTCGTTGAGAGCTACGGCGAGGTCGCGGTGTCGGACGCCGGACCGATGGAGGGCATCAGCCGCGTCATCGACGAGCACGCGGCGCGGTTGACCCGCAGCGGATACCGCGCCGAGAGCGCGTTCCTGACCTCACCGACCTTCGGCGGCGTGAGCTGGCTCGCCCACGGCACCCTCCAGAGCGGCACGTGGGTCGACTCGCAGCAGAAATACGACACGCTGCTGGCGAGCGACCGTCTGACGATCAGTCGCCTCTTCGGCGAGGCGGGTTGGCGCACCGTCGCGGTCAACCCCGCGCACACCGAGCCCTGGCCGGAGGGCGCCGCCTTCTACGGCTACGACCGGCTGCTCGACGAACGTGCCCTGGCCTTCGACGGGCCGGCCTTCGGTTTCGCGCGCGTGCCCGACCAGTTCACCTGGCAGCGCTTCTTCGACGAAGAGCTATCGCAGAGCGGCATCCCGATCATGGCTGAGGTCGATCTCGTCTCGTCGCACACCCCATGGACGCCGACTCCGCGGCTGGTGCCGTGGGCCGACGTCGGTGACCGCGCGACGTTCGACACCCAACCGCGCGACACCGGCGAGGGCGTCTGGCCCGATCCCGAGCGCGTTCGCGCTGCGTACGCCGAGTCCATCCGGTACTCCCTCGGTTCGACGCTGTCTTTCCTCGAGACCTACGATCCGCCGAACCTCGTCCTGGTGCTCGTCGGCGATCATCAGCCCTCGCGCATCGTCAGCGGCGAGACGGCCGACGCCGACGTGCCGATCACGATCGTGTCGAAGGATCCCGCGGTCTTCGAGCGCACGCGGGAATGGGGGTGGGATGCCGGTTTCCGTCCGTCGCCCGACGCGCCGGTGTGGCGGATGGATGCGTTTCGCGACAGGTTCGTCGCCGCATTCAGCGACCGCGGGCGAGCTGAGCGCGCCGATCCCTGAACACGATCACCGTGGCGATGACCAGGACGACCACCCCGATCGACTCGACGATCACCGTCTCCCGGACGAGCGGGTAGTCCCACGTCGGCTGGACGCCGAACAGCCCTACGGTCATGGCGATCAGGAGCGCCCCGAGGCTCGCCAGCATGAACAGGAGGCCGAGTACGGTGACGCCGAGCAGGAACCGACGCGGGACCACCAGCATCCCGACTCCCAGCACCAGGCCGGCGATGAAGTTGAGGACGAAAGCCACGCCGAGCAGGCCGCCGGTGCCGGTCAGGACCAGGAACAGGTGGATGCCGCCTGCCGCGAGCAGCACGAGGGCGCTGACGACCCGCACGATCATCATCGGGCGATGGCGAGTGTCTTCCGTCGACATGTGCGCTCCGAATCCTCCGCTCGGCCCTGCGGGCGGTCGTCACGTTACACCCTGCGCAGGATCTCGCCGCCGTCACACGGACGCGATTCTCAGCCTGAAGCCGGCGCTTCGTCGAGGCGGTAGCGCCTTTCGAGAATCGCGACGACGACCCACATCATCGCAGCCGTCACGATCGTGAACGGCGTCGTCGGGAAGAGCAGGACGAGCGCGAAGCTCGCCGTGTTGTTGAGAGCGTGCAGGGTGGCGGCGAGCGCCAGCGAGTTGCTCCGCTCGTACACGAGGCCTGTGATCCACGCCATCGCGACGATGCTCGCGGTGAAGCCGGCGATCGTGAAGATCATGACGAGCCCGAGCTGCCAGTACAGGATGATCATCAAGGGGTAGTGCCAGACCGCCCAGATGAGGCCTCCCTTCCACGCGGCTGCCCAGAAAGTCCGCTCGTGCCGCCGCAGTTCGGGATGCAGGTAACCACGCCAGCCGAACTCCTCGGTGCCGCTGGTCAGCAGGTTCGACACGAAGTACACGGCGATGGCTCCGGCCGCGGCTCCCGCTGCCAGTCCGGCCGCGGGCACCCCGGTCGCCAGCGTGAGAGCGGTGGCGGGGAGTACCGAGAGGGTGGGTACCGCGACGGCGATGAGAACGGAGTCGCGCGTCGGTCGGCCCCACACGGGCCGATACCGGCGCGCGGCAAGGTAGCCGAGCAGAGGACCGAACACGGCCAGGTCGAACATCAGCTGGGGGAGGAAAGCAGGGGAGCCGGCCATGGTCGCGAGATCGAAGAGGGTCCCGCCGGTGTCGATCGGCGCGGCGAGCGCCTGGCCCAGAGCCCAGCCGCCGAGCCAGAGCGCCCACGTCCACCCGAAACTGATCGTCAGGTAGCGCGCGGTGCGCTTTCGGTCTTTCTCAGCACGCATGCCGATCACCTGATGCGCGTGCGGCAGTGCCGTGGACACGAACTCCGAGGGGCGGTGAGGTCGAGGTGATGGTCATGGCGACCCACCATGCCGACGTCGGAGCCGGACGAATAGTGCCGAACGTCCTACGGCTCGGGCAGGGGAGCGCAGGTTGCGACGGGCTCTCAGTCCTCGTCAGGGAACTTTCCCTTCGTCGTGCCGTCCATCGCGTCCGCGAGGGCGAAGATCACCGGCCAGGCACCCTCGGAGGTGTTGCCGAGCACCGTCACCGTCGTGCGCGTCGTGGGGTCATGCGTCGACCGGAACGACGCTCCGGCGTCGTACCCCTCCAGGATCAGCGACGACGAGCGCCGGCCGAGCCAGAATCCCATCCCGTAGCGCTTGTGCTCGGCGGGCACGTCGAAGCGAGGTCGTGTCATCTCGGCGAGGGTTTCCGGTGAGACGATCCGGCCGTCCAGCAAGGCGTTCCAGAACCGGTGCAGGTCGTCTGCTGTGAAGTACATGCCGCCGTCGCCGTTGCCGCGGACGGGGAGGTGCAGCACGTTCGTGCGGTCGCCGGTCTCGTCCAGGTAGCCGAGCGCGGCATCCGCGGGGAGGTCGTCCGAACGCAGGAACGCCGACCCGGTCAGGCCGGCCCGGTCGCAGACCTCGGTCCGGACGAGCTCGTGGAAGCCGCGACCGCTGACACGCTCGGCGATGACTGCGAGGATCACGTACCCGCCGTTGCAGTAGGCGAAGCGCTCGCCGGGCGGGAACTTCTGCGGGAAGCCCTCCAGCGCGGGAAGGAATCCCACGGTCTCGGCGAGCGTGTGCAGCGGCACCGAGAAGACGTAGTCGTCGATCTCGCCCTCGGCGTCTTCGTCCAGGTAGTCGCCGATCCCGGAGGTGTGGGTGAGCAGGTTCTCGATCGTGACCGCGTCGTCGACGAGCGGCAGGTCGTCACCGAGGATCGGGCGGACCGGGTCGTTCAGGCCGAGCGCGCCGTCTTCGACCAGGCGCATGATCGCGAGCGCGGTGAAGCCCTTGCTGCCGCTCGCGGCCGAGATGCGGGTGGCGGGTGTGTGCGGGACGGCGAGGGCGCGATGGGCGAACCCTTCGCATCGCTCGAGCGTGCGCTCGGCACCGACATCGATCGTGAGCACGCCCGAGAACGACTCGGCCGCGATGGCCGCGTCCAGCTGCTCGGAGGTCAGAGGCAGAGGCATGATCCGTTCTCCCGTCGTCGGGCTCCAGTCTCGCGGATGCCGGACGTGCAGAGGGGGACGGCGCCGCGGGGTGAGCGCGGGGAGCGCCACGGCACGTGAATCCGCACGTCCGGGCCTGCGGCCTATTCCTCGTCGGCATCCGGCCGCGGCAGCACCGTCAGCACGCGCTCGATGTGGTCGCGGAACTCGGTCATGAAGCCGCGGAGGAACTTCTCCGTACTCGGGTTCGCGATCGAGCCGTCCTCCGGATAGTCCTCGTCGACCCACGCGATGTACGCCTCGGGTGCGGTCATCTGCCGCGCGTTGCAGTAGCTCAGCACGCCCCGCAGGCTCTGCTGGGCGACGGCGGTGCCGATCGAGCTGACCGAGGCGCCGATGACGGCGGCGGGGATGTGGTCGAACGCGTTCTCGCCGTAGGGCCGGGAGGCCCAGTCGAGGGCGTTCTTGAGCGCCCCCGGGATCGAGCGGTTGTACTCCGGAGTGACGAAGAGGACGGCATCCGTGTCGGCGATCGCGCTCTTGAAGTCCTGCGCGACCTGCGGGAAGTCCTCGTCGAAATCGGGGCTGTACAGCGGGAGGTCCTTGATCGGGATCTCGACGAACTCGAGATCCTTCGGTGCGACGCCCTGCAGCGCCGTGGCGAGCCGGCGGTTGATCGAGGTGGACGACAGACTCCCGACGAAGTAGCCGACGGTGTACGACATGTGTGCTCCTGACTGCTCGCGCCGTGGGGGATGGCCGCCGCGTGCCGCGACGACCCACGGCGTCTGACGAGAACGCCCCGACCCGGGTCGCCGGGCCGGGGCGTTTCACCTGGTCAACGCGCCGGAGGGCCCTGCGGGCTGAAAACACCGGACCCGGCTCTGCTCGTGAGGAGCAGAGCACCCTCTCAGAGGTGAATGAGTCGATCCTCTCCCAGCGCCGAAAACGGCCGAAGGGGGTTGACACGGCCGCCACGATGGCGGATCAGGTCACGTCGAGCGTGCGCAGGTAGCGTGCGGTCATCCGTCGCTGCACGAACCGGCCGACCGGACCACCCAGGCGGGTGAACCAGCGCCCGGGCAGCGAGAACGCGACGATCCGGAACGTCACCTCGCCCGACGGTGCGAGCCGCAGCTCGAAGCGCTCCTCGCCGCGCTCGGGGTGCCCGGGCAGCGTGCCGTACGCGAAGCCGCACCGCTCGGGCGTTCGGTCCGCCCACACGACGAGGCACGGGATGGTGAAGACCAGCGGCCCGAGGCGCAGCCGCATGTCGACGCGGGTGCCCTCGCGCAGGGGTGTCTCAGACATGGTGACCCGCGCGCCGGCACGGCGCTGCACTTCCCCTGCGAGCAGGTCGTCGGCCGCGCGCTCGAACACGTCGCGGCCGTGGCCGATCACGCGCTCCATCCGCACGTGGTGGTACCCCGGCGGGAGCTCGCCCGCGGTCGCTCCCACTTCGGCGTACGTGAGGCGCGGCATCCGTCCAGGGTAGGTGCCCGGGCGTGCGCGGGGGCGGCCCGGTCGCCGGCGAGCACCCGGGGCGCAGGTGGCGAGGGCGGACAGAAGGGGTAAGTGCTCGACGCCCGGGTGACACGGCACCCCGAAGTCAATAGCATGCAGGTCATAGACGGTGCCCGTGCCTCCGTGATCGGCCGTGGACCCGAGTTGGAGCGCTTGGGTTCTCTGGCCGCTGGAGCGCGCAACGGACACGGTGCGGCACTGCTCATCCGGGGTGAACCGGGCATCGGCAAGACGGTGCTGCTGTCGGAGTTCTCACGGGCAGCATCCGGTGCGAGAGTGCTCCGCGCCGACGGGTTCGAAGCCGAGTCCGAGATGCCGTACGCGACGCTGCAACGCCTTGGCCGGCCACTCGCCGCCCACCTCGATGCGTTGCTGCCGACGCACTCGACGGCTCTGCGTATCGCGGCGGGCATCGCCGAAGGGCCGCCTCCCGACCGGTATCTCGTCGCCATGGGGATGCTGTCTCTGCTGGCGGCGGCGGGGGAGGACACTCCGATCACCTGCGTCGTCGATGACGCCCACCTCGTCGACGCCGAATCGCTCGAAGTCCTGGCGTTCGTCGCCCGACGGCTCGAGGCGGAGCGGGTGCTGCTGATCCTCGCGAGTCGCCCCGACACACGCGTCGATCTCGTCGCCGCCGGTGTTCCGATTCTCGATGTCGAAGGGCTCGACCCTCTTTTGGCGGTGCAGCTGCTGAACACCACAGCGCCCGTGCCCCTCGATCCGCTGCTGGCGACCCGCATCGCGGAGCAGACGGGCGGCAATCCGCTCGCCCTCGTCGAGCTCGCCCGCGACGTCGCGGCCTCTCGACTGACGAGTTCGTGGGTGGCGCAGGAGCCCATCCCGGTGGGATCTCGACTGGAGGCCCACTACTTGCAGCGGATCGAGACGCTGCCAGAGGACTCCCGGCAGTGGCTGCTCGTCGCCGCTGCCGAGTCCACGGGCGATATCGCCCTCATCACCTCCGCGGCGGCGCGGCTGGGGCTCGCTGAGGACGCGTCGGTCGCGGTCGAGCTCGCAGAACTGGCCACCGTGCACGATTCCGTGCTCTTCCGTCACTCGCTGGTCAGATCGGTCGTGTACAACACGGCGCCGGATGCCCAGCGGCGGCGCGCGCACGACGCCTTGCGCGCGGAGGCCGACGCAGTGGGGCGCGGCGATGTCGCGGTCTGGCACGCCGCGGGTGCCGCTCTAGGTCCCGACGAGGACATCGCGAGCCGCTTGGAGCGCGCGGCGGAATCCGCCGGCGTACGCGGCGGAAGTGCGTCGAGGGCGCGCCTGCTCGCGCGCGCCGCCGAACTCACTCCTGCGGGTCCGGCCCGGGGAATGAGGCTTCTGACCGCGGCCGAGTCCGCCGCGCAGGCCGGCGCCGCGGGTCTCGCCCTCGACCTGATCGGTCGGATCGAGATCGACGACCTCGATCCGGTCAGCGCCGGCCGGATGCTCCAGCTGCAGACGCTCGTGGCGCTCTTCGTCGCCGACCGCGATCGCATCCTCACGGGCTCCGCGCAGATGCTCCGCGCGGCCGAGCTGTTCCACGGGGTCGTTCCCCCACTCGAGCAGCGGGCGCTGATCCGCGCCTTCGAGATGATCCTGATGGCGGAGTGGGCGGCGGAGGATGTGACGCTCGCCGAACTCGGGCGTCGGCTCGCCGCCGGCGCCGAGGTCGCCGACGGCCCGATGTCGAGCATCCTTCGCGGGCTGAGCGCACACATCCTCCTGCCCTATGACCAAGCCGTTCCCCACATGCGGCACGCGCTGGAGGCGCTCTACGCGCTCGACGAGGCGGACGTCTTCGAGAACGGCACGGTGGCGGTTGCGCTCTCGATGGCGCTTTGGGACGAACGCTCGTGCGTGGAGCTCCTTGAGAGGTCCCTTCGCGCGTCTCGCGAACGCGGACGGCTGCGCGAGGTGGACTCTTCGCTGTGGCTACTCGGCCTGATCGAGCTCGTCCGCGGCGATCCGGCCGCGTCGGAGCGCTACGTCGAGCAGGTGCGCGAGCTGCGCCGCGCCATCGGCTACGACGCCGAGCAGGTGGTCAACGCGGCATCCCTCGCCTGGGCGGGCGTGCCGACTGCGCGGGTGGAGATGATCGCGCAAGCCGTTCTGTCGACGGGATTCGTCGGAGCGTTCACGATCGCGATGACGGGCCTCAGCATCCGCGAGATCGCCGATGGGCACTACCGTGACGCGTACCGACGACTGCGGCCCATGATCGAGCGTCCTTTCCTGCAGGTCACCTACCAGCAGCTGCCGGATTTCGTCGAAGCGGGAGTGCGCAGCGGAAACGCCGACGACGTGCGAGCGTCCGCGGAGCGATTGGCGGAGTTCGCCGCGCACTCGGCCACCCCGTGGATTCGCGGTCTCTCGGCGCGGAGCGCCGCGCTGCTGGCGGAGGACGATCGAGCTGAAGCCCTGTACATCGACGCCATCGCGCAGCTGTCGGCATCCACGGCGGTGGCCGATCTCGGGAGGGCGCACCTGGTCTACGGTGAGTGGCTGCGGCGGGCGAAACGGCGCCACGACGCCCGCGAGCACCTGCACGCGGCGCTGTCCGTCTTCGAACGGTGTCAAGCGCCCGCCTTCGCCGCCCGCGCCCGGCGGGAACTCGAGGCCACCGGGCTGAGCCCCGGTGTGGACGCACCCCGATCAGCCGACGACCTCACGTCGCAGGAGGCGGCCGTCGCCCGTCTCGCCGCGGCCGGACAGACCAACCCCGAGATCGGCGCAGCGCTGTTCATCAGCGTGAACACCGTCGACTATCACCTGCGCAAGGTCTTCCGGAAGCTGGGGGTGACCTCCCGACGGCAGCTCGCGCAGCGGCTCGCCACCGACTGAGACGTCACGACTACGTGGACCACGTGGTTCGCTCGGCAGGGTCTCCGCGGGAGCATGGGCATCGCCGCACCCTCCTGAGAAAGGACCTCCGATGCCCTACGTAGTGACCGACGACGGAGCGCAGATCTTCTTCAAGGACTGGGGCGGCGGAGGCTCCCCGGTGCTGCTCAGCCACGGGTGGCCGCTCAACGCGGACGCGTGGGATGCCGCCGCCCGCTTCCTCGCCGACAACGGTCACCGCGCGATCGCGCATGATCGGCGCGGGCACGGCCGCTCCACGCAGACGTGGGACGGCAACGAGATGGACACATATGCCGACGATCTCGCATGCCTGATCGCCCACCTCGATCTCACCTCGCTCACACTGATCGGACACTCCACGGGCGGAGGCGAAATCGTCCACTACATCGGCAGGCATGGGACGGAGCGGGTGGCCAAACTCGTGCTGGTCTCCGCGGTCCCTCCGCTCATGCTCGAGCGCGAAGACAACCCCGACAGCGTGCCTCTCGCCGTTTTTGACAACCTGCGGGCGGGCGAAGCATCCGACCGATCCCAGTTGTACCGAGATCTCGCCGACGGACCGTTCTTCGGCCACAACCGCAACTCCGACATCTCGCGAGGCGTGCGTGACGCGTTCTGGCTGCAGAGCATGGCGTGCGGGCATCGGGCCGCGTACGAATGCATCGCCGCGTTCTCGGCGACCGATTTCCGCCCGGACCTCGCTCGCGTCGACGTGCCCACACTGGTGATCCACGGCGACGACGACCAGGTCGTGCCGTTCGAGGTCGGCGGCGGGCGCGCAGCCGCGGCGATCGCGGGCGCGCAGCTCCTGGTCTACGAGGGCGGCGCCCACGGACTGCCCGACACCGAGCGCGACAGGCTGCACGCGGACCTGCTCGCTTTCATCGACTCCTGACCACCGCATCCCGCTCCACCCGACCGGAAGGATCTGCACCATGACCGACGACGCCCCCGACACCATCGTGCTCGTGCACGGGCTGTGGATGACCCCCCGCAGCTGGGAGGGATGGAAGAAGCACTTCGAGAAGAGGGGCTTCGCCGTGCTCACCCCCGCCTACCCCGGATTCGAGATCGAGGTGGAGGCTCTCCGCGAGAACCCCGACATCATCGCGAACCTGACCGTGCCCGACACCGTCGACCACCTCGCCGCGCAGATCGAGGCGCTGCCGAAGCCCCCGATCATCATGGGCCATTCCTTCGGAGGAACCCTCACGCAGCTGCTGGTCGCGCGCGGCCTCGGAGCGTCAGCCGTCGTCATCGACTCCGCGCCGACCGAGGGGGTGCGCGTGACCCCGCTGTCACAGGTGCGTTCCCTCTTCCCCGCGCTGAAGAACCCCGCGAACATCCACCGTGCGGTGGCGTTCACGAAGGACGAATTCCACTACGCGTTCGCGAACACCCTGTCGAAAGAAGACTCCGACGCCGTGTGGGAGCGCTACGCCATCGCCGCGCCCGGCAACTGGGTGTGGGCCTACGGTCTCATCGCGAACTACAAGCCCGGACCGCAGGAGACGTGGGTCGACTACTCGAAGGAGCGGGCGCCGTTGCTGTTCATCGCGGGCGGCGAAGACCACATCATGCCGCCGTCGGTGAACAAGTCCAACGCCAAGCACTGGGCGAAGTCGCCGTCCCTCACCGATTACCACGAGTTCCCCGGCCGTTCTCACTGGACCTGCGCGGAACCGGGCTGGGAAGAGGTCGCCGACTACGCGCTCGACTGGGCGCTCGCGCACGCCGAACCCTCCGGCGTGCGCACCCCGTGACAGGACGGCGGGCATCCGGATCGGACGAGACCTCATGCGCGTGACCCGCATCGGAGGCCCCACCGTCCTCGTGGAGCTCGAGGGCTGGCGGATCCTCATCGACCCGACCTTCGACCCGCCCGGACGCCGGTACCCATTCGCTCTCGGCACCTCCAGCGTGAAGACCCGCGGTCCTGCGCGCGACGCCGCGGAGCTCGGCAGCGTCGACCTGGTGCTCGTCAGCCACGACCATCACGCCGACAACCTCGACATCGCCGGACGTGCCTTCCTGCCCACCGCGACGCATGTCGTCACGACGGTCGGCGGGGCACGACGGCTCGCCGCGGCGAACACGCGCGGGCTCGCCGCGGGGGAGGCGCTCACGGTTGCCGTCGAGGGCAGGCCCAAGCTGCACATCACCGCGACCCCCTGCCGTCATGGACCGCCGCTGAGCCGCGCGATCGTCGGCGATGTGATCGGATTCGCGATCCGCTGCGACGGGGAGCGCCGCGTGTCGCTCTGGGCGACGGGGGATTCGGTGCTCTATCCCGCGCTGCGCCGAACGGCGCGCAACATGGACGTCGATGTCGCGATCATCAATGCGGGCGGCGTCGGGTTCCCCCTCACGGGTCCGCTCAAGTACACCATGACCGGTGCCGACGCGCTCCGGCTCATCGCTGAACTCCGTCCGCGCGTGGCCATCCCCGCTCACTACGACGGCTGGTCGCACTTCCGCGACGGACAGGAGGGATTACGGACCGCTGTCAGGGATGCCGCGCCGGAACTTCGCGGCGTCATCCGCTGGGTTCCCGACGGTGAGGCTCTCGACGTCTGATCCCGGCATCGGGGTGTCCGCGATTACGGTCGAGGGATGACCGCTGCCGAGATGCGCACCGCCGGCGTCGACCTCGCCGCCGACGCGCGCCGCACCGCGCTCGCCGTGATCGAGTGGACACCTGGTCGCGCGCGGGTCGAGCGGCTCAGCGTCGGCGTGGGCGACGACGACATCGTGGATGCCGCCCTCGGCGTCACCCGCATCGGCATCGACTGCGCGCTGGGCTGGCCCGACGCGTTCGTCGACTTCGTCGCGACCCACGCCCGCGCCGAGGTGCCGCCGGAGGTCGACGGGGGAGCGGAATGGCGGCGTGAGCTCGCCTACCGGGCGACGGATCGGCGGGTGTACGAGGTCACCGGCCGGTGGCCGCTCAGCGTGTCGACCGACCGACTCGGCGTGACCGCGATGCGCTGCGCCGGACTCACCGGTCGCCTTGCCGCGAGCGGCATCCCCGTCGATCGTTCGGGCGTGACGGGCGCCGTTGCCGAGGTGTACCCCGGCGCCACGCTGCGCGCGTGGGGATTCGATAGGCGTGGCTACCGCGTCGAACCCGAGGTTCGGCGCGCGCTGCTCGCGGCGCTCGTCGCCTCGGCATCCGGTCTCGAGGTCGGCCCGCACGCCGACCTCATGGTCGCCTCCGCCGACGCGTTCGACGCCGTGATCGCGGCGTTCGGCGCGCGGGCGGCGGCCATCGGCCTTTTCGAGCCGCCTCCGGCGGATCTGGCCGCGCAGGCGCGCCGTGAGGGCTGGATCGTCCTGCCGTCGTGCGCGCTCGCGGAGCTCCTGGGCTGAGCTGCGCCCGCGCGCCGGGCCTTCGGACCCCCTCCCCAGCTCACCGACGCGGAGCCGGGGCGCGTTCTCCGGTCAGCACCCCCGGCAGCGCCGCGAGGAACGCCTCGGAATCGAAGCCCGGTATCAGCGCGCTCTGCAACGCGAACCCGGGAATGACGCTCATCACGACGGGAGCGCTCGCGTGAGCCCAGCGCTCGGCCGAGCCGCCGTACGCGTCGGTCAGGTGCGGCTGGGTCAGGGCCCACCGGGTCAAGCCGTCGACGATCACGGCGCGCACGGTGCCCAGTGTGGCCAGCAGCGTGTCGCGCACGCCCGAGTCCACCGTGGCCTCCGCCCACGTCTGGACGATCGCGGCGATGGGAGCCTCCCTGCCGATTCCGCGGACCAGGACCGTCACGATCTCGGCGGGGGAGAGGACATGGTCCTCCTGCGCGGCGATCAGCTCGCCCCGGCGGTTCGCGAGGACCGTCTGCGCAACCTCTCGGATGAGCTCCTTCTTGCTCGGGAAGTAGCTGTAGATCGCACCGGCGGAAAGACCTGACTCGCTGATGATGTCGGCCATCGATGTCTGCTGATAGCCCGCGCGCGTGAAGCAGCGCAGCGCGGCCTGCGTGATCTCGGTCCGTCGGACCTCGCGGCGTTCGTCGCTGATCTTCGGCATGCGCTCCACACTTCCGGTTGACATCGAATCCCTCAAGTCGCATCATAACGAATGAACATTCGTTTTTTATTGAGGGGTAGCCATGAGCGCGCACATCACCGAACCCGCTTCCGTCGCGTCCGTTGATCCGGCTCCCGATCGCGAGGCGGCGGCGACCACGCCCTGGCCCCGGGTTCCCCTGATCGCCGCGGTGCTCTCGCTCGTCGTCGGCGTCGTGCTGCTCGCCTTCGCATGGCCCGCAGTGACGGCATCCCCGAAAGACCTTCCGGTCGGCATCGTCGGCACCGACGCACAGGTCACGCAGGTCGGCGACGCCGTGCAGGAGCGCGCCGATGGCGCGATCGCGCTCACGCGCTACGACGATCGGGATGCCGCGGTGCGCGCCATCGAGCAGCGTGAGGCCTACGGCGCCATCGTCCTGGGAGCGAGCCCGACCGACGCACCCGAAGTGCTGAAGGCGACCGCGGCGAACGCGCAGGTCGCCCAGCTCATGGACGGCCTGGCGCAGCAGCTGCAGACGCAGGTCGACGCGCAGATCCGCACCGCCGTGGAAACGAACGTGCGTGCGGCGCAGGAGCAGGCCGCCGCCGCGATGCAGGCCGCGCTGCAGGCTGTGCTTCAGGGACAGGCGCCGACGCTCCCGGACGCGGGCGCGGGCGGCGAATTCGCCGTTCCGACCGTCACCGTGGTCGTCACCGACATCGCACCGTTCGCCGAAACGGATCCGCGCGGCGCCGGGCTCACCGCCGCGCTCTTCCCCATCGTGCTCGGCGGCATGATCGGCGGCATCGGCCTCACGCTCCTGGTCAAGGGCGGCGGGGGGCGACGTGTGGTCGGTGTGGTCGTTTACGCCGCGCTCGCCGGACTCGTGCTGGCCGGCATCCTGCAGGGGCTCTTCGGCGCGCTGCAGGGGAGTTACCTCGTCAACAGCGCGGCGCTCGCGCTCGCGATCGCCGCCGTGGCCAGCACGATCACCGGGCTGGCCGGGCTCATCGGGCCTGCGGGCGTCGGTGTCGGTGCCGCTCTGACGATCCTGGTCTTCAACCCGATCTCGGCGGCGACGGTGCCGGTGGAGTTCATCGCGGCGCCGTGGGGGGCGATCGGTCAGTGGCTGCCGCCGGGCGCCGCCGCGACACTCATCCGCGACCTGTCGTATTTCCCGCAGGCTGATGTGACCGGTCCCTGGCTGCTGCTGAGCGTGTGGACGCTGACGGGACTCGGTCTCACGCTGCTGGACCTGCCGGGCCGGCGCCTGCGCGAGGGTGTCACGCGGGCGGAGCACCCGCTCACCGTGTGAGGGTCGCGCGTAAGACATGTGCGGCCGCGTGTCTACGCTGTTCGGACGGCCTGCGCATCCCTGACGTGCGCGCCGGACCCGACGACGCCGCCCGATGAGAGGGAATCGTGCCCGACATCCTGATCTCCCCGCACGCGCTCGCCGAACTGATCGCGACCGACCCGCGCGTGCGGGTGCTCGACGTGCGGTGGCGCCTCGATGAACCCGACGGGCGCCCGGCGCACCTCGCCGGGCACATCCCGGGTGCGGTGTACGTCGACCTCGAGCGCGAGCTCGCCGAGCACGGCGCGCCGGTGACCGAGGGTCGGCATCCGCTGCCGTCGCCCGCGCGGCTGCAGGAGGCCGCCCGCCGATGGGGTCTGGACGACGGCGACACCGTCGTGGTCTACGACGACCTGTCGTCGCTCTCGGCGGCGCGCGCGTGGTGGCTGCTCGCCGATGCGGGCGTCGCGGACGTGCGCATCCTCGACGGTGCGTTGCAGGCGTGGGTGGATGCCGGTTTCCCGCTCGAGGCGGGCGATGTCGTCCCCGGGCCCGGAGAAATCACTCTGAGCCGCGGGCGGCTGCGCCGCATCGACATCGACGATGCGGCGCGCCTGGCGCGGGACGGTGTGCTGATCGACGTGCGCGCGGGAGAGCGCTACCGCGGCGAAGTCGAGCCGATCGACCCCGTGGCGGGGCACGTCCCGGGCGCGGTGAACCGCCCCACCGGCGAGAACCTCGGCGCCGACGGGCGGTTCCTGTCGCCCGCCGAGCTGCGCCGTCCGTTCGAGGCGCTGGGCGCGCGACCGGGGGAGCCGGTCGGCGTGTATTGCGGATCGGGGGTGACGGCATCCCACACGGTCGTGGCGCTGACCCTCGCCGGCTTCGAGCCCGCGCTTTACGCCGGGTCGTGGAGCCAGTGGTCGAATCACCCCGACCGTCCGGTCGCGACGGGCTCGATGCCCTGACGAGGGGCCCCGTCCCCGGGCATCCGGCCGCGCATGTGTCACTGGGTGCCGTTTCCGGGCAGGTGTTGCGGCAGTAGGTGCCACGTTCGTGACTCGTGCGGCTCGGAGAAGGTGTCGTGTCTTGTCGCCTGGGGTGCCGGTTGCGGCATCAGGTGCCACTTCCGCGTCGCGCGGGTGCTCAGTCGCTGATGCGCTCGCGGATGACGCGTGCTGTCGCCGCCGGGTCGGGGCGGTGCATGACCGATTCGGGTACGACGACCAGCTCGGCGGCCTCCATCTCTCGGGCGAGGCGATCTGCCGCCGTGATGAGCGGAGGGAACGTCTGCGCTCCGCGGAGGATTGTCACGTGCGCGACCGCCGTCATCTCGGGAGTGGGCGTGGAGACCAGGGCGGTCAGGCGCGCGTCGTACACCGTCGACTGCGCGACAGACACGAGGTCGGCGAACTGCGCGCTCTGCCGGATCCCGTCGACCATCTCTTGCGGCAGACGGACCGCCTCGAGCTGGAACGTCACGACCGCCTCGTTGGGGTGGCCGTCGTCCACCATCCGTTGAAGTCGGTCGGCGAGCTCGGCGTATGCCTTGCCGTCATCGAACGCGAAAGGCGGCTCCGACAGGAACAGCGCGCGCATCGGAACGCCGCGCGACGCCGCATACAGCGCGAGGACGGCGCCGGAGGAGTGGCCGAGCACGACCGCGTCGCCACCGGTCGCGCGGATCACCGCAGCCAGATCGGCGACCTCGTCATCGGGCGTCGACCCGCGCCTGTCGCCGGACGAGCCGCGACCGCGCCGGTCCACCGTGACCGCGCGGAAGCCGACGTCGGCGAGCGCCTGCGCGAGCGGCGCACCGTCACGGGCGCGCGAGAACGCGCCTCCGACGATGACGACGACGGGGCCGTCGCCGGACTGCTCGAAGGCGATCGTGGTGCCGTCGGCCGATGTCGTCGTCTCCATGCATTCAGCAAAGCACCGGCATCCGACACGCGCACCCCCATCCTCAGCGTGGTTAACATGTCGCCATGGCGCGCGTCATCCGCTCGGCGGCGTTCACGACGGACCCCGCGGGCGGCAACCCCGCCGGTGTCGTCCTGGATGCCGAAGGCATGGACGACTCGGAGATGCAGCGCATCGCCGCGGAGGTCGACTACGCGGAGACCGCGTTCGTGATCGACGTCGACGACGCGGGGGTCAGCATCCGCTACTTCTCGCCCATCGCCGAGGTGCCCTTCTGCGGCCACGCGACGATCGCCACGGCCATCGCCCTCGTCGAGCACGACCGCGCGCCCCTGGGTGAGCTCACGTTCCGCACGCCCGTCGGACCGCTCGTTATCCGCACCCGGCGTGACGCCGGCACCGTCGTCGCCTCGTTCACGAGCGTCGAACCGGAGGTCCGCCCGCTGCCCGACGGTGCCCGCACGCAGCTGCTCGACCTGATCAGCGTGACCGAGGCCGACCTCGACGAGCGCATGCCGCCGGCGATCGCGTTCGCGGGCAACGATCATCCGCTTCTCGTCCTGCGCGAGCGCAGTGTCTTCGACGCGTTCACCTTCGACCCCGGCGTGGCCCGCGCTCTGCTGAACCAGTACCGCTGGCCCGCGACCATCATCGTCGTCCACGCGGGACCGGACGATCAGTTGGCCGCGCGCAACATCTTCCCGGTGGGGCGCATCACCGAAGATCCCGCCACCGGCGCCGCCGCCGCGGCGATCGGCGGGTACCTTCGCATCCGCGGTCTCGTTTCACCGCCCGCGACCCGGCTGATCCGGCAGGGCGAGCACGTGGGCCGGCCGAGCGAGCTCGGGGTCGAGATCCCTGCGAGCGGCGGCATCATCGTGTCGGGGACTGCGGTCGAGATCCCTTCTCCCGACTGAGGCTCGCCATCGACCCGAGGTCGTGCCGCGCCCAGCCCGCGCCGCGCTCCGCCCCGGCGCACCTCCTCGCGTAGGGTGGCCGGATGGTTTCGGGACTCGCCGGCTGGCACATCATCATCCTGCTCGTCTACGTCGTCGTCATCGCCGCGGCGGTGGTCGGGCTGTACTTCCTCGTGCGAGGTGCGGTGCTGAGCGCACTCAAGGCCCACACCCGCTGGGTCGACAACGGAAAGGCGTGAGGAACGGGCCTGTCGCGCACGGCGCAGTCGCACATAGGCTGACGCCATGAGCCAGAAGCCCACGCTGTTCGCACGGATCCGGCAGTTCTTCTGGCCCGCGCGCGAGACCTACGAGACCCGCACGGCGCGCGGCGGCGAGCCCGGTGCGGGCCCGGCATCTCCGCACTACGAGGCGATCGACCGGCGCCGGCACGGCGGGTCGGCCGAGATCGGCTGAGTCTTCGGCCGGTCGCGCGGCGGATGGGGCGCTCCGTGCCGTTTCGCGGCGGCGGATGCGGCATCCCTCGTCACTTTTTCGGTGTGCGCTCGCGCGGCTGCGTGGGGAAGTGTCACTGGGTGCCGCTTCTGGGCGGCGGATGCGGCATCCCTCGTCACTTTCTCGGTGTGCGCTCGCGCGCCCGCGTGGGGAAGTGTCACTGGGTGCCGCTTCGCCGCGCTCGTAGCGGCACCGACTGACACTTCTTGCGCGGCCGGGAGGCGCGCTCGAATCCCGTCGCCGCGCGTGCCCCACCCCGAGCCCCGCAGCCCGTCGCCTAGTCTGGCCCGATGGTCAACGGCTGGATGTTCCTGCTCGTCTACGTCGTCCTCATCGCCGCGGCGGTGGTCGGGCTGTACTTCCTCGTCCGCGGCGCGGTGCTGAGCGCGCTCAAGGCCCACACGCGCTGGGTCGACAGCGGCAAGCCGTGAGCGATCCGGCATCCCGACCCGTCGCCGTCGTCGCGGGGGCGAGCGGCTTCATCGGGCGCACTCTCGTGACCGCGCTCGCCGCTGACGGTTACGACGTGCGCACGATCGGCCGCGACGGACCCGTGACCTGGTCGGATGCCGAGGCGATCGCCGCGGCAGTCGACGGCGCGGATCTCCTCGTCAACCTCGCCGGAAAGTCGGTGAACTGCCGGTACACCGACGCGAATCGGGAGGAGATCCTCCGCTCGCGGGTCGACACGACGCGGGCGTTGCGGGCGGCGGTGGCCGCGGCATCCGAACCCCCGCGTGTCTGGATGAACGCGTCGACCGCGACGATCTACCGGCACGCGATGAGCCAGCCGAACACCGAGCGCGACGGCGTGATCGGTGACGGGTTCTCGGTCGATGTCGCGACGAACTGGGAGCGCGAGTTCTTCGCCGGCGACCTGCCCGCGACGCGCCGGGTGGCGCTGCGGATGGCGATCGTGCTCGGCGACGGCCCCGCGACGAACCTCCTGCTGCGGCTCGCGCGCCTGGGTCTCGGCGGTCCGCAGATCGACACGTGGTGGCCGGCGACGCGCCGGTATCGCGGCATCGGACCGAACCCGACCGGTGAGGGACGCGCGGGATGGCACCGCACGCGCGGGCGCCAGAAGTTCAGCTGGGTGCATATCGACGATGTGATCGGGGCGATCCGCTTCGTCCGCGACCACGACGACATCGCCGGACCGGTGAACGTCGCGAGCCCGAGCGCGAGCGACAACCGCACGCTCATGCGCGAGCTGCGCCGCGTCGTGGGCGCTCCGGTCGGCCTGCCCGCCTACCGCTGGATGCTGGAACCCGCGATGCTCGTGCTGCGCACCGAACCCGAACTCGTGCTCAAGAGCCGCTGGGTGCTGCCGCACACCCTGCTCGCCGCCGGGTATCCGTTCTCCCACACCGACCTTTCGGCGGCGCTGCGTTCGCTGTGACGCGGCGTACGGCATCCACGCACCGACGACCGGGATGCCGATCACGCCGCCGCCCACCGTCGGAGAGTCGCCCGCACGTCGGAGGATCCGGCGAAAGACCTCCGACCGAGGCGCAATCCTCCGACCGAGGCACCATCCTCCGGCCCGCGCGCCTCGACTCAGTCGCTCGCGTCGGCTTCGGCATCCACCTTCGCCGTCACGCGCACGCCGGCGATGCGGCGGCGGTCCATCGCGGTGACCTGGATCGTCGCGCCCGGCACGTCGATCGTGTCGCCGACCATTGCCAGGCGACCGAGCTGCTCGGTGACGAAGCCGGCGATCGTGTCGGATGACCCGCGCGGGAGGGTGATACCTGTGGCCTCCTCGAAGTCCTGCAGATTGAGGCGTCCGTCGACCTCGCCGCCCGATGCCGTCGGCACGGCGGCGGTGTCGTACTCGTCGAAGATCTCGCCCACGACCTCCTCGACCAGGTCTTCGAGCGTGACGATGCCGTCGGTGCCACCGTACTCGTCGACCACGACCGCGATCTGATGCTTCTCTGCCCGCATCCGGGTCAGGGTCGGCAGCACCCGCGCGGTGGACGGGAAGTACGAGATCGGGCGCACGAGGGTGCGCAGTTCGCGCTCCGGGTCGTCGGCGGCCGCCTCGAACAGGTCGCGGACGTGCACGAATCCCACGATGTCGTCGATCGACTTGTCGACGACCGGGTACCGCGAGAACGGCAGCTCGCGCACCTGCGCGACGGCGTCGACGAGCGTCTCGGTCTCATCGAGCGCGACGACCTCGGGCCGCGGTCGCATGACCTCGCTGATCTGGCGTCCGCGCAGCGAGAGCACATCGTCGAGGATGCGGCGCTCGTCGTCGGGCAGACCCTGGTGCGTCGCGACGATGTCGCGGATCTCTTCGTCGGTGATCTCGTCGGCGGTCTTGTGCGGGTCGCCGCCGAGCAGGCGCACGACCGCGTTCGTCGAGACCGACAGCAGCCAGATCACCGGGCGCATGAGCACCGCGAAGCCGTTCAGCGCGGGCGCGACGGCGTACGCGAACTGCGCGTTGCGCTGGATCGCGAGCCGTTTCGGCACGAGCTCGCCGAGCACGAGCGACAGGTAGGCGATGACCAGCGTGAGCAGCAGGGTGGCCAGCGTCAGGGCGAGCGGGGCCGGGACGCCCCACGCCTCGAACAGCGGGGCGACCGACGGGGCGATCGAGGTCGCGCCGTAGGCCGCCGACGCGAAGCCCGCGACGGTCACGCCGATCTGCACGGCTGAGAGGAACGTGTTGGGGTTGCGGGCTAGCGCCGTGACCTTCTCGCCGCGGCGGCCGCGCGCGGAGATCGCGTTGAGCTGGCTCTCACGCAGGGTGACCAGCGCCATCTCGGTGGCGGCGAACACCCCGCCGATGAGCACGAAGACGATGACGAGGCCGATGTTCCAGAGCAGGTCGCCGGTCATCGGGCGACCTCCTCGCGGTATGCGGTGCCGAGGGTGGTCTCGGCGCCGGGTCTATCGGGGTCTGCGGACGCGTCGGTTCGGCGCGCGGTGTTCACGGTTTCTCCTTGATCGGGATCGTGCTGTTCGGGTGGGGTGGCAGAGGGCGGTGCGGTCGGGGTGTGGGTCGGAGACCGAGGTTCTCGGGAGGTGCCGTGCAGAACTCCACCGATCCGGTGGCCAAGGCCCCGATTCGGGGGCTGATCCGTCCCCGAACGCTCGGATCTGTGGAGTTCTGCAGACACGACCCCGGCGGTCAGCGCGGGTCGTGCGCCTCGGCGATCTCCTCGGCGACCTGCTCGGGCTCGCGGATGCGGTCCTTGCGGGTCTTCATGAGGCTCGCGATCGTCGCCACGGTGATCGTGCCGGCGATGAACAGGAGCGACAGCCAGATCGGGATCTCGGGGATCACGGTCCAGGGCTCGCCGCCGTTGATGAACGGCAGCTCGTTCTTGTGCAGCGCGTGGATCAGCAGCTTCACGCCGATGAAGGCGAGGATGACCGCGAGGCCCTGCGCGAGGTAGACGAGGCGCTCGAGCAGTCCGCCGATGAGGAAGTACAGCTGACGGAGCCCCATCAGGGCGAACGCGTTCGCGGTGAAGACGATGTACGCCTCGTTCGTGAGGCCGTAGATCGCCGGGATCGAGTCGACCGCGAAGATCAGGTCGACGAAGCCGATCGCGATGATCACGAGCAGCATCGGGGTGACGAAGCGGCGACCGTCCTTCACGACGGTGAGCTTGTCGCCGTTGTACTCGTCGCTCACCGGCAGGTGGCGACGGACGAAGCGCATGAATTTGCCGTCGGCGGGGTTCGAGTCGCCGTGCGCGAACGCCTGACGGTACGCGAGGTAGAGCAGCAGGGCGCCGAAGATCCAGAACACCCACGAGAAGTTCTCGATGAGCGCCGCACCGACGGCGATGAAGATGCCGCGCATGATGAGCGCGATCACGATGCCGATCATCAGCACCTTCTGCTGATAGATCTTCGGCACCGCGAAGCTGGTCATCACGATGAGGAAGACGAACAGGTTGTCGATCGACAGCGCCTTCTCGGTGAGGTAGCCGGCGAAGTACTCGCCGCCGTACGTCCAGCCCGACACCATGCCGATGCCGACACCGAAGATCAGCGCGAGGCCGATGTAGAAGGCCGACCACCGGGCGGACTCGCCGATGCTCGGCTCGTGCGGTTTGCGCACGTGCGCATAGAACTCGTAGACGAAGAACGCGATCGTGACCGCGATCGTGATGATCCAGACGAGCGGAGTGACGTTCACAGCGGGTTTCCTGTCCTTGGCGTTGACGATTCAGCGCCAAGGTCTTCTCCATCCTCGAAACGAGGACCGGTGGCCCGGGATGCGATGCATCCGTAATGACGAGCCGACCGTGTCGGAGTACTCCCCTTGGAATCACGACGAGTTTACGGAGCGCCCCCGGTCTTTTCCTGAGCGATTGCCGAGTGTCCGCCTGAGGCGCCCGGCCTCTCTCCGGTCAGTCCGCGAGGTTGACCGCCCGCGACAGCGTCTCGACCTCGTCGGCCGTGAGCTCGAGGTCGACCGCCCTCGCGGAATCGACGATGGATACCGCGCGTCGCGCACCCGGGATCGGGATGACGCACGGGTCGAGGGCCAGCTCCCACGCGAGCACGACCTGCTGCGGGCTGACGTCGTAGCGGGCGCCGATCTCGGCGAACGCGCCGAAGCGCTCGCCCACGGCGCGGGCCGCCCCGCCGGTGCCGCCGAGCGGGCTCCAGGGCAGGAACGCGATGCCGTGCGCGCCGCAGTGGCGAAGCTCGTCGATGCTGCCCGGGTGGCGCGGAGAGAACTCGTTCTGCACGCTCGCGAGGTTGCCTTCGCCGAGCACCTGCTGCGCGATCTCGATCTCTTCGACGCTCGCGTTCGAGATGCCGATCGCGCGGATGAGCCCCTCCTCCTGGAACGTCGCGAGCGTGGCCATGACTTCGCCGTACACGAGCCAGCGGTCGGGGCGGTGGTACTGGTACAGGTCGATCACGTCGACGCCGAGGTTCTCCAGCGACAGCTCCAGTGCCCGGCGCAGGTACGACGCCGTCCCGTCACGACCCCACACCTCGCCCTCGGCGCGCGTGATGCCGCCCTTCGTCGCGATGAGCACATCGCCGGTGTCGCCGCTCCACGTGCGGACGGCCTCGCCCACCACGCGCTCGTTGTGACCCATCTGGTCCCACGCGGGGGCGTAGATGTCGGCGGTGTCGATGAAAGTGATGCCCGCGTCGAGCGCGGCGTGGACGGTCGCGATCGCGTCGTCGTGGCTCGGCGTCTCTTTGTCGTTGTTCATCGACAGGGGCATCGCGCCCAGCCCGATCGCCGAGACTTCCCGACCTGCCAGCATCCGCTTCTTCATGCCATCTCCTCATCGCCGCGCGTCGGTGCTCACCACCGCCGGCCCCACCAGCCTGACAGCATCCGCACATGAACGGGCACTACGCTGAACAGTGATAGGCGGACTTCTCATCCGTCTCGCCCCGGCCGCGTGGTAACGGTCGGGGCTTTTTCTTCGTCCTCATCCCGGTCGTGCGTGCGCGAGGGTACAGCCCCGGGCGGGCGAGGGCCACATGCATGAGCGCGCATGCAAGCCGCGTAAACTGGAGCGTCTTGACGAACGGCGCCTGAAGGCCCGGTTCAACGGAGGTCCGGTGGCTGGAAACGCGACCACACGCTTCGACAACGTCTCCCTGTTGTCGGTGGCCAGCACGCTCCCGAGTCGGGTCACGACCTCGGATGACATCGAAGACCGCCTCGGCGCGGCGCTCAAGCGTCTGAAGCTCCCCGGCGGGCTGCTGCAGCGCGTCGCCGGCGTGCTCGAACGCCGCAACTGGGCATCCGGCGAGTCCTCGGATGAGGCGACCGTCCAGGCGGGGCGTCGTGCGCTCGCCGAGGCGGGGGTGGATGCCGCCGACGTCGGCCTGCTCATCAACACGTCCGTCACCCGCAAGCACCTCGAGCCGTCCGTCGCGGTGCGGCTGCACCACGGGCTCGGGCTGCCGAGCTCGGCGATCAACTTCGACGTCGCGAACGCGTGCCTGGGATTCGTGAACGGCATGAGCCTCGCGGCGAACATGATCGAGTCCGGCCAGATCCGCTACGCCGTCGTCGTGAACGGCGAGGACGCCGATGAGATCCAGGTCAACACGATCCGCCGTCTTCTGCGCGACGACGTCGACCGCGACGCCTTCATGAGCGAGTTCGCCTCTCTCACGCTCGGCTCGGGGTCTGCCGCGGCGGTGCTCGGTCGTACGGACGAGAACCCGGGCGGGCACCGCGTGCTCGGCGGGGTCACGCGGGCGGCCACCCAGTTCCATGAGCTCTGCGTCGGGAGCGTGGACGGCATGTTCACCGACGCGAAGGCGCTGCTCAAGGGCGGGCTCGACCTCGTCGTGTCGGCGTGGAAAGAGGCCGCGCCGGAGTGGAACTGGTCATCGATGGACCGCTACATCACCCACCAGGTGTCGTCGGTGCACACGAACGCGATCGTGAAGGCCGCGAAACTCGACCGCAGCCGCGTGCCGGTGACCTTCCCGAAGTACGGCAACGTGGGACCGGCATCCATCCCCATCACCCTCGTGGAGCAGCAGTCCTCCTTGAAGAAGGGCGATCGCGTGCTGCTCATGGGTGTGGGCTCGGGCCTGAACACGGCCATGATGGAACTCGCCTGGTGATGGCACGGTGAGGGAGCGCGCGGCGCTGCCCCCCGCGGGACTGCCGGGCCTCGACCCGCGGTTCAGCCGCATCGTCGCCGTTCCCGGCCGAGGGGCTGACGCCGGACTCGTGCGCGAGTGGCACTGCCTCGACACGGGCGGTGAGCTCGAGCGGCTCGGTGTACCGGTCGTCGGGACGATCCTCGCGGTGCACGGCAATCCGACCTGGTCGTACCTGTGGCGCGCGCTCGTCGCGCAGTCCGTCGAGGCGGCCGTGGAGGGCAAGCCCGCATGGCGGGTCGTCGCGGTCGACCAGCTCGACATGGGGTTCTCCGAGCGCACCGCGCTGCACCGCCCGCTCGCGCAGCGCGTCGCCGACCTCAGTGCGTTCACCGAGGCGATCGCGCTGCACTCGCCGGTCGTGACGCTCGGCCACGACTGGGGAGGCGTGGTCTCGCTCGGCTGGGCCGTCGACCACCCGGCCTCGCTCACCGGCGTCATGCTGCTCAACACCGCGGTGCATCAGCCCGCGGACGTGCCGATTCCGGCGCCCCTCCGTCTTGCGGGCGCCCGCGGTGTGCTCGCGACTTCGACCGTGTCGACGACGGCGTTCCTCGACACGACCCTCGCACTCGCCTCGCCGGCGCTGGATGCCGCCACCAAGGCTGCATACCGTGCGCCGTATATGTCCGCGGGACGTCGGGAGGGCATCGGCGGATTCGTCGCCGACATCCCCGCCGACGCCTCCCACGCCAGCCGCGCGGAGCTCGACCGCATCGCCGACGGGGTCGCCGCGCTCGACGTGCCCGCCGTCATGCTCTGGGGTCCGGGTGACCCGATCTTTGGCGACCGCTACCTCGACGACCTCATCGACCGGATGCCGCACGCCCGCGTCCACCGCTTCGAGGGCGCGAGCCACCTCGTCGCGGAGGACCGGCCGTATGCCTCGGCGCTGCTGACATGGCTGAGCGACGAGCACGAGCGGCTCGTGCGGGACGAGACCGCGAGCGCCGTGTCGGAGCAGGGTGGCACGCTGTCGGAGGAGGCCGCCGCGGCCGCGGTCATCGCGGTGTCGGAGCTGGCCGCGCAGGCGGCATCCGCGGCGGCGTTCGTCCCGATCTGGCGCGGCCTCGACGAGCGCCGCCTCGATGACGACGTCGCGATCGTCGACATGGCGGTGCGCGGATCGCGCCCGGTGCGACGCGTGACGTGGCGGCAGCTCGACGATCGGGTGCGCCGCATCGCGGCGGGGCTCAGCCGGGTCGGTGTGCGCAAGGGCGACAGGGTGTCGCTGCTCATCCCGCCTGGACCCACGCTGTCGGCGGTCGTCTACGCGTGCCTGCGGATCGGCGCGGTGGTCGTCGTCGCCGACGCGGGCCTCGGCATCCGGGGCTTGACCCGCGCCGTGCGCGGATCGTGGCCCGACGTCATCATCGGCGAGACCCCGGGACTGGCCGCCGCGCGTGCGCTCGGCTGGCCCGGTCTGCGCATCTCGGCGCCGCGCCTGCCGCGGGCGGCGGCGGCCGTGCTCGGTGTGTCGCACAGCCTGAGCGAGCTCGTCGAGAAGGGCGCCGACGGTGCGCTGCCGCTCGAGCCGACCGCAGACGACGTCGCGGCGATCCTCTTCACGTCCGGCTCGACCGGTCCCGCGAAGGGCGTCGTGTACACGCACGGTCAGCTCTCGGCGCTGCGCGACGTGCTCGCCGCGCACTTCGAGGTCACCGCCGAGACCGGACTCGTGACCGGATTCGCGCCGTTCGCCCTGCTCGGCCCCGCGCTCGGCACCCGCTCGGTGACTCCCGACATGGACGTCTCGGCACCGCGCACGCTCACCGCCACGGCGGTCGCAGCGGCGGTGCGCGAGTCGCAGGGACGCATCGTGTTCCTCTCGCCCGCCGCGATCCTCAACGTCGTCGACACCGCCGACGCGCTGACCGCGGAGGATCGCGCCGCGCTCGCCGGTGTGCAGACGTTCCTGTCGACCGGCGCGCCGATCAGCCCCCGGCTGCTCGAGGCGGCCGCGCGGCTCATGCCGAACGCGACACCGCATACCCCGTACGGCATGACCGAATGCCTGCTGGTCGCCGACATCACGCTGGACGGCGTGCGGGTGGCATCCGAAGCCCCCGACGCGGGCGTGTGCGTCGGCACGCCGATCGGTGCGAACCGCATCCTCGTCAGCGCGCTCGACGCCGACGGTCGCGCGACGGGAGTGCCGAGCGACACCCCCGGCGTGCTCGGCGAGATCGTCGTCTCGGCTCCGCACCTGAAGGACCACTACGACCGCCTCTGGCTCACCGACCGCGAAGCGGTGCGCGACACCGGGCGCATCGTGGATGCCGCGCCCGGATCCCGTTGGCACCGCACGGGTGACGTCGGACACCTCGACGCCGCCGGCCGCCTGTGGGTCGAGGGCCGGATGCCGCACGTGATCGTGACCGCTGACGGACCGGTCGCGCCGGTCGGACCTGAGCAGCAGGTGGAGCGCGTCGACGCGGTGCGACGCGCCGCCGTGGTCGGTGTCGGCCCGCACGGATTGCGCCAGGCCGTCGCGATCGTCGAGACCCTGCCCGCGGTCGCGCGCCCGGGGCTCGCGGAGCCGGCGCTGACCGCCGCGGTGCGCGAGAGCTGCGACCTTCCGCTCGTGGCCGTGCTCGCGGTGCCGCGCCTGCCGACCGACATCCGGCACAACTCGAAGATCGATCGCTCGCGCCTGTCGGCGTGGGCGGAGCGCGTGCTGGCGGGCGAGAAGCCGGTCGCCCCGTGATCGTGCTCGTCACGGGGGCCTCGGGGTTCCTCGGCCGGGCGGTCGCCGCCGAACTCGTCGCCGCCGGACACGACGTGCGCACGCTGCAGCGCCGACCCTCGGGCGTCGCGGAGGCGACCGACGTGCTAGGCTCCGTGACCGACGCGGATGCCGTCGCCCGCGCCGTCGACGGGGCGGAGGGCGTCGTGCACCTCGCGGCCAAGGTGTCGCTCGCGGGGCGACCCGAGGAGTTCCGCGCGGTCAACGTCGAGGGGACCCGCGCGCTGCTGGCGGCATCCGAGCGTGCCGGCGTCAGCCGATTCGTGCAGGTGTCGTCGCCGTCCGTCGCGCACGCCGGCTCGGCGCTCGCCGGCGTCGGCGCGGAACCCGCCGATGCGCAGCGGGCGCGCGGGGAGTACGCGCGCACGAAGGCCGAGAGCGAGCTCATCGCGCTGGGCCGCGACTCGGAGGCCATGCGCGTCGTCGCGGTGCGCCCGCACATCGTGTGGGGACCCGGCGACACGCAGCTCATCGCCCGCGTCGTCGACCGCGCGCGCCGCGGACGGCTGCCGCTGCTGAACGGCGGCACCGCGCTCATCGACACGACCTACGTCGACAACGCCGCGTCGGCCATCGCGGCTGCTCTGCGCAGTCTCGATGTCGCGCACGGGGCGGATGCCGCGCACGGGCGCGCGTTCGTCATCACGAACGGCGAGCCGCGGCCTGTCGGAGACCTGCTCGCCGGCATCTGTCTCGCCGCGGGCGTGAAGCCGCCCCGGTGGAGCATCCCGGCCGGCGTCGCGCGCGGCGCGGGCGCGGCGATCGAGCGGCTCTGGGCGCTCGCGCCCGGCGAGGACGAGCCGCCGATGACGCGGTTCCTCGCCGAGCAGCTCTCGACCGCGCACTGGTTCGACCAGCGCGAGACGCGCCGCGCCCTCGACTGGACCCCGTCGGTCTCGATCGACGAGGGCCTGCGGCGCCTCGCCGCCGCCTACGCAGCCTGAGCGGGTTGTCCGGCGCGTCGCATGAGGGTGTGCAGAACTCCACAGAACGCGTGTGCCGGGTAGGCCGAGGGCCGGACTTCCGGGGTCCTTCGCACAGGTGCGACGCGTTTCTGTGGAGTTCTGCACGCGGGCCCGCCGCGAAGCGGACTACGGGTCGGGCGGCGCCGGTGATCTCGGGTCGGGGTGCGGGCCGCTCGCCTGGGGAGTCCACTCCGCGAGGAAGTCGCCCACACGCTTCGTGTCCAGGTCGCGGCGCGCCGTCTGCAGCAGCCGGTCGGCCTCGGCCGATGTGCCGGCGACCATCCGGATGACCTCTCGTCCGTTCGACAGCCGCCGGACCACGAGATCGATGGCCGAGGGCCCGGACTCGAGGTCGTTCGTCAGCAGCCCGGCGGCGATCGTGAGGGCCGTACGCGCGGCTTTGGTCAGCGGCGACCCTCGGCGCGGGACGAGCGCCGCTTCCAGGTACGCGGACGCGGGCTCGAAGTCGTCCGCGGGCGGCGGGGCGGGCGCGTCGGCATCCATGTCCCCACCCTCGACGGTGGGTGGCGGCGCGCGACGTCGCCACGCCCTGCACGGGCCCGATTCCCGTCGCGCCCGTGCCAGGGGGCGCGATCCGCGGGAGAATCGGGGGATGAGCTGCACGAATCCGGAGAGCGAGTACGAGGCCCTCGTGCACCTCGCCGACCGCATGCAGCGGCGTTTCCCCGCGGTGGACGAGCGCGCACTGTTCGACCTCATCGCCGAGGAGCTCGAGTCTTTCGACGGCGTCCGGCTTCGCCATTACGTGCCGGTGCTCGTCGAGCACAACGTGCTGCGGCGCTTGCGCGCCGAGTACGACCAGGCCGCGTAGCCGGCGGGCGCCCGCGCACGCGGGCGGGTGGCTCAGCTGTCGGACTGCTCGACCCTGAGCTGCTTGAGGCGCTTCTTCGCCTGCTTCTCGACGAGCACCTCGACGAAGTCGCGCACGCGGGCATCCGCGAACTCGTCGTAGGTCTCCGTCACGATCTCGCGGACGGTGGATGCCGCGATCGCCGGATAGTGCGCGCTGAGACGTTCGGCGATCTCGGTGATCGCCGAGTCACGAGAGGGGGGTTCGTGCGTCATCGGGGACCGGTCTCCACTCCATCGTCGGGTGACTCGAATGTACCCGTCGCGCTGCCCCCGCCGGTAGCCGCCCGAGCATCGGACGATGACGATCGCCGTGGCCTCCCGCCGGTGCCAGTCCGGGTCGGGGCCACGGACCGCGCGCCGACGGGCGTCGCACGTGATCCGTGTGAAAGTTGCGGGAGATTCGGCGCCTTTCAGCCCGACGACGGCGCTGAAACGCCCGAATGTCCCGCGCTTTTCACACGAACCGGGCGCTGTCAAGCTGCCTGGAGTCGTTCGGGCTGTGGTTCGGTGTCGGTCTTGGGCAGGTTGATGCCGACGATGCCCGCGGGCAGCGGGGTGGTCGGGCGGCGTCGGAATCGTTCGGGATGCTG
>JAESFR010000132.1_pt1 | contig 58718 bp, 52 predicted proteins | sample 9266191 | NCBI WGS metagenome assembly JAESFR01 (sample SAMN14503063, study PRJNA617104) | algae metagenome | isolation source: Pleurocapsa minor HA4230-MV1 and co-occurring heterotrophs from cement on... | place: USA: Nuuanu Pali Lookout, Hawaii | collected 2009-07-20
TCAGAATGCGATTGCTCCTACTTTGCCGGGTTCACCACCACGATGGTGCCGGTGCCGCCGGGGTAACCCACCCACCCGAGGTACTGGGTGTCCGGGTCCACACCGCCCACGGTCGCGGTGACCGCCAGTTGCTGGCCCGCCGTGGTGGTCGCGTTCGACGGCGTGACGGTCAGGTTCGCGTCCGGCGCACCGCTGCCGACCAGGAAGCTGCGGAACGAGAATTCCGTCGAGGTCGTGCCGGGTGCGTCGGCGTACCCGTTCACGAAGCCGAAGTACTGGCCCGCCGGCGGGTCGATCAGATCGACGGTCTCGGTGGCGGTGGGGCCGCCCGAGGATCCGACGAGTACCCGTGCGCCGCTGGTCGTCAGGTAGTAGACGTCCAGGTCGATGTCCGCTCCGGAGGTGTCGTCTGCGACATGGGTTGCGAAGCGTGCCAGCTTCGTCCCCGCCGGCACGGTCACCGGGAACTGCGCCTGTTGCGTGCTGTTCACGGCGCGCGTCTGCGGATTGCCGTCGACCAGTCCTTTGGCGGTGATCGGGAAGGCGCCGTTGATGCCCGACCGGACGGTCCACTGTGCGAAGGTGTCCGGGCCGGTGATCGTCACCTTGTTGGCCGAGGCGCTGGCCGCGACGGACTTCACCGCGATCGGGCTGCGCACCGTGGTGTTCGCGCCCCGCCAGGTCAGGTGGCCCTTGGCGTAGGTGTTCAGCGGCGCGGAGGTGCGGGTCAGCGTCACCTTGAACTGCTTGGTCTGACCGGCGGCGGTGAAGCTCAGGATCGACGGCGAAACGGTGACCCTGAACCCGGGCACCGACACGGCAGCCGAGTACAGGCCGGGCCTGACCGACGTGACCTTGCGGGTCACCACACGGCTGCCGAGCACATCACCCGCGGCGATCGATGCCTGGTTGTAGTCGGTGGGATCGACCGCCTTTGCGCCGGTTCCGGTCTGGTACCCCAGACCCTCGAGGTAGGACAGCCAGTCGTTCTGACCCGCGTCGTACACCAGCGCCGGGTTGAGTACCCGGGTGGCGTCCACTTCACCGGCACCCTGGGCGAACGGGTCGGTGTTGGCGGAGCCGTCGGCGTTCTTGGTGTCGTACGCCGTCGTCATCAGCGCGGACTTGACCGCCATCGGCGACCAGGTCGGGTACTGCTTCTTGATGATCGCGGCGAGGCCGGCGATGTGCGGTGCCGCCATCGAGGTGCCGGAGTAGAAATCCCACAGCCGATCCTCGTTGGACGGCGGTGCGACGGCGGCGAGGATGGTGACCCCGGGCGCCGCGATGTCCGGCTTCAGGATGTCCTCATTGGTCTCCAGCGCGGGGCCGCGGGAGGAAAAGCCGGCGACCTGCGGGTACGGCATCTTCGTGGTCGTCTGGTTGCCCGGCAGTAGCTGGGCGGTGGCGCCGTTCGTCAGCGCGTACGCCTTGACGGCCGGACCGGCAGGCGCGTTCAGGTGCACCGACGGCACGGAGTGCAGATCTCCGTCGGTGCTGTTGTCGGTCAGGTTGGCCAACACCATGCCGATGCCACCGGCCCGCTTCACCTCGGCCGATTTCGCGACCCGGTCAACCACGCCGCGGTCACACTCGACGATTGCGCCGGTCACCTTGGCCGGATCAAGCGTTCCGGGGGTGCAGATCGCGGCCTCGGCTGCCGTTTTGCCGGCGAGTCCGGCGGCCTGCGCGGCGACCAAGGGTGCCGGTCCGACCGGGGCCTGCACTGTGGTGCTGATGCCCGGGTACTTCTGGCCGTTGCCGAGCACGACGGTGCCCTCGCGGGGGGCGACCGTGCTGGCGGCGACGGTGGTGACCCACGGCTGGGTGTTGTCCATCGTGGAGGCACCCGGGCCATCGTTGCCCGCGGAGGCGGAGACGAAGATCCCGGCGGACGCCGCGGACAAGAAGGCGAGCGCGATGGGATCGTCGGCGGGGGACTCCGACGACGAACCGATCGAGTAGTTGATGACGTCGACGCCATCGGCGACGGCCTGGTCGATGCCCTCGACGATATCGGAGGTGTAGCCGCCCTCGGAGGTCCGGTCCGACCGGCTCCACAGCACCTTGTAGACGGCGATGGACGCACCTGGTGCGACACCGGAGATGGCGCCGTAGTTGCGGCCGTCGACCGTCGTCTGCACCCCGGCGTTACCGGCCGCGGTGCCGGCGGTGTGCGAGCCGTGCCCGCCGCCGTCCCGCGGGGACCGGTAGTCGGTGAACAGGTTCGCCGGCGTGCCGGCAATGAAGGCGTCACCGAAGTAGCGCGCGCTGATCACCTTGCTGTTGCACAGGTTCGCGCCGAACTGCTCGCCGGCCTCGCAGGTGCCGGTGAACTGCTGCCCGTTGGCCTTGTTCATCACGATCGTGTCGCCCTGGCGGTACGCCCTGGTCGGGTCGGCCGGGTCGGGGGCGTTGCCCAACGCCTTGCCCTTGAACGACGGGTTCTCGGGCCAGATGCCGGTGTCCAGCACGCCGATGACGACGCCCTTGCCGGCCTGGGCGGCTCCACCGACGGAAGCCCACACCCCGTTGGGACCGGTGAGCTTGAGGAAGTCCGCGGAGTTGGTGTCGTTGTCGGCCGTCCGGATCGTGTCCTTGGAGACCGCCAGGACGCCGGGCTTGCGAGCCAGTGCCTGCGCCTGATGCGACGTCAGATCCGCCGCGAACCCGTTGAGGGCGACGGTGTAGTTCTCGTCTGCCGTGACGCCCACCGATTTCGCGGTGGACGCCTGGTCGGATTCCAGAACATCGGTGTACTGCTGTGCTGCACGGCTCTTCACGTCGAGCTTCTTGCCCTTGGCCGGCTTGGTCGCGGGGATACCGCTGACGCCGCCGGTATAGGACGCGATCGGCGGTCGGGTCAGCGTCACGATGTACTTGCCCGGCACGTAGTTTCGTTCGGCAGGCACGACCCCGGCCTGCGATCCGGCAGCCGGGACGGCGATCGGTTCACCGGGCACGGCTGCCGCCGGGCCACCGGGGACGTTGACGTCCGGGGCGGCCGTTGCAGGGGTGACGGCGAGGGTGGTCATGGTGAGAAACGCGACCCCAAGGGAGGCAGTCCACTGCCTCATCCTTCGTGCGGAAACCGACATCTGGCCTCCTGGCCATTGCTGCGTGCTGGTCGTCGCCAGCGCTGAGGTGGGTGAGAACCGGCCGAACGTTAGCCGCAGGTAACGACCGACGCCAGAGCTGGGATGGAAAAAGGTTGCGCACCGCAACACTTTTGGATGTTTGGTTCACCCATGAGCGGAATGTCGGGCTCATGGTGGGCCCGCTCGGGTGGTGGCGGATCCGCGTATCGTCGACCGCGGGCCGACGGGTGGGCGACAGTTCGATGGGGTTGGCGCAAGGAGGACCGTTGCAGCCGGATGACACCGAGAACGCGGCGATGGACTTGGTACAGGCGATGCGGGATGAGCGATCGGGCGCACGAGGTTCCGCGGGTGGCAAGCGGCAGACCCTGACGGGCAGGGTCGAACAGGGAGTCGAGGGTCGCTCGGTTGTGCTGCTGGACCCGAACGGCGCGCCGTTGGCGAACCTCGTCGGGCAGTCGTCGCTGGACGTCCCGTTCGGCGGCGAGGTCCGCGTGACCGGTCGCTACCTGGTGGGCTTGTCGTCCGCGGCGCAGCAGGGCCGGCCGTTCGAGGTGGAGACCGTCGACGTCCTCTGAGCGATGGCGGTCCTGTCGCGCAAAAGATCACCGCTGACGGCTTCGTCCGGCTTAGACTCATCCGGCACTGCGTCGGGTCGGAGGCTGAACCGGGCCCGCGTTCCCGCCAACCGTGGCGAACGCTCCGGCGCGCACCGCACCGAGGGGGTCGGCGTGTCGTACGGACTGGGCGTCGATCTCGGAACGACCTTCACCGCGGCGGCGTCCTACGACAACGGCACGGCGACCATGGTGGGCCTGGGCAACCGGGCATTGCAGATTCCGTCGGTGCTGTACCTGCGTCCCGGTGAGGCGCCGCTCGTCGGAGAGGCAGCGGAACGCCGTGGATTGCAGGACCCGGAACCGCTGGTCCGAGAATTCAAGCGCCGGTTCGGCGACCCGGTGCCGATCATGGTCGGCGGCACGCCCTACTCGGCGCCGGCGCTGACCGCGCACCTGCTGCGCTGGGTGATCCAGCAGACCACCGAACGGTTCGGCGCACCGCCCACCAGCGTCACCCTCACCCGGCCGGCCAACTGGGGCGAGTTCAAGCTCGACCTGCTGCGTGACGTCGCGCGACTGGCCGACGTCGGCACCGCGCTCACCTGCACCGAGCCGGAAGCCGCGGCGGTGGAGTACGCGTCACGACACCCGGTATCGGCGGGCGAGAAGATCGCAATCTACGACCTCGGCGGCGGCACGTTCGATATCTGCTTCTTCGTGAAGACCGCGGACGGCTTCCAGATGGTCGGCCGGCCGGACGGCATCGAGCAACTGGGCGGCGTCGACTTCGACGAGGCGGTCTTCCAGTTCGTCATCGGCAACGCCGGCCTCGACCTGGACCGGATCGACCCCGGTGATCCCGACGTGGTCTCCGCGATCCGGCAACTCCGTCGCAACTGCGTGGACGCAAAGGAGGCCTTGTCGCAGGACGTGGACACGGTCGTCCCGGTCAGCATCGCCGACATCCGCACCTCCGTCCGGATCACCCGGCCCGACTTCGAGGCACTGATCGCGCCGGCGCTGGACGACACCGTCCGTGCCACCCAGCGCGGGATGCGTTCCAGCGGGCTTGCCCCGTCGGACATCAGCACGTTCGTGCTGGTCGGCGGCTCGTCGCGGATCCCGCTGGTGAGCGAGGTGCTCGCCCGCGCGTTCCACTGCACCGTCGCGCGGGACACCCACCCCAAGCACGACGTCGCCATGGGCGCGGCCCGGGTGGGGTCGCTGCCGTCGATGGCCACCGAGTTGCTGCCGCGGGCAGCGTTGGACGCCGGCCGGCGGGCGGCAGCCGGTGGGGTGCCGCTGGGCGCTCCGGTTGCGGGTGCGGGCCCTGCGGTGGCGGGCGGTGCGGTGGCGGCCGGCGCGGTGGCGGGCGGTGCGGGTGCGGGCGTCACGGACAGTCCGGTGGCCGGCGGCCCGGGACCGGGGTCACCGGGCGGAGGTCCGTTCGGAGCGCCGGGCGGGCCGCCGGCATCCTGGCCGCCGGGTCCCGGTGGCGGCGCTCCTCCACCGGGACCCGGGGGATCCCGGCCCTGGCCGGACGGCCGCCCCGCCGGGTCACCGTCCCGGCGGAAGGCATGGATCATCGCGGCCGCCGTCGTCGCGCTGCTGGCCGCCGCCGCGGCAACGGTGCTGGTGCTGAACAACCGGAGCGGCAGCAGCGCCGCCGGCGCCCCGCTGACCACAGGGGCCTCGACACCGGCAGCATCCACACCCGCCGCGTCGACACCCGCAGCGAGCGGGCCGGCCAGCCCGGCCGGCAGCGCACCGCCGGGCACCCAGCAGGCGAACACCCAGCCGGTCAGCGCGGCTTCGGTCAGTACCCCGCCGCCGGCTGCACCGGTGTCGCTCGCGGTGCCGGCGACCGCCTCGTGGACCGATACCGGCGTGCAGTGCACCGCCGGTGCGGTGCTGGACATCGCGGCGACGGGCACCATCGTGCACAACACGGCGAACGGCAACAGCGCGCCTCCGGACGGGGATCAACGAGCGGAGCTGCACAAATACAACGTGAAGGGATTGCCGGACGCGAACCACGGAGCGCTGATCGGCAGCATCGACGAGCAGCAGCCGTACTTCGTCGTCGGCGCGTCGAGGTCACTGACGTGTCCTGCCGCCGGGCCGCTGTTCCTGGGGGTCAACGACGCCGGGGTCAGCAACAACAGCGGAGCTTTCCTGGTGACGATCACCCAGGCGGCCGGTTAGCTCGCGCCGCGACGGGCGAGCCGGTCAGGTCAGCAGACCGGCGCGCATCGCAATGGCCACCATATGGGCGCGGTCGCCCGTACCCAATTTGCGGCTGATCCGCGCCAGATGGCTTTTCACCGTCAGCGCCGACAACTCGAGATGTGCACCGATCCATTTGTTCGACCGGCCGTCCGCGACGTCCACCAGCACCTGGATCTCGCGTTCGCTCAACTCGTGCACCAGCTGCGGTATCTGCGGGACCGGTGCACTGGGATGCCCACGCAGCACGCCACTGGCGCCAGCATGCAGCGCCTGCAGGATCGGCCCGAGAGTCGCGGTCGGAGCCAGCGCGATGACGCGCTGCCAGGGCTCACCGCGCAGTCGCCGGATCAGCCGGCCGGCGGCGTCACCGAAACCCAGGCTGATCAAGGCCAGCTGCCCGACAATCCCGTCCTCCATGAGGTTCTCGACCGCGCTGACCGAGTCGGCGACGATGACCCGACCGATGCCGTAGTCGCGCAGACCGTCGGACAACAACTCGCGGGACTCCCTGGCCGGGTCGGCCAGCAGCACCATCGGCGGCGGTGGCCGCTCCCGACGCTGCCCGGGCGCCGGTGTGACACTCCGCTGCACAGGCATGTCCATCTGCGTCCGCGAGGGGTCCCGCCTGCTCTGGCCGGCCGAGGCCTGCACGCCGTGCATGCGACACACCTCCGTCCCGCGTAGTCGTTACGTCCCTTTGAATGTCAAGCGATCTGTTCCCTCGGTGAACGGTTGTGAAACCGTTCGGCAATGGCCGGGCCCTTCGCTGACGCACGAATCCACGGCTTTCGCCGCGGTTCTCCGGTACTGCGTTGCCGGTGACGACGACCGCTGTCGGTGCTTTCTGTGACACTGGGCGGATGCGTCCCCTGGACCCCCGGTTGATGCGCTACGCCTCCGGCGTTCGCGTCCTGCTGGTCCTGTCCGTGGTGCTCGGAATCCTGTCCGGGCTGGTGGTGATCGCGCAGGCGATCCTGCTGGCCGGCATCCTCGCCGACGTGATCATCGGCGGCCTCGGCCTGCCGGACGTGCAGACCAGGTTGGTCTGGCTCGCGGTGGTCATCGCGATCAGGGCGGGTCTGGCGTGGACGTCGGAGGAGGTCGCCCGGCGGAGCGCGGTCTCGGTGACGACGGGCCTGCGCCGCGAGTTGCTGGTGCACGCGGCCGGTCTCGGTCCACGGTGGCGGTCGGCCGAGCGCGGCGGCGAGCTGTCCGTCCTGGCGACCCGCGGGATCGACTCGCTGCACGACTACGTCGCGCGGTATCTGCCGCAGCTGGTGCTGTCGGTGGTGATCCCGCTGATGATGCTGGTGTACCTGTTCACCGCGGACCTCACCAGCGCGGTGATCGTGGCGGTCACCTTGCCGCTCATCCCGGTGTTCATGGCGCTGGTCGGCTGGTACACCGACCGGCAGACCAGGGAGAAGTGGCAGAGCCTGTCCCGGTTGGCGGGGCATTTCACCGACGTCGTGGCCGGGCTGCCGACGCTCAAGGTGTTCGGCCGGGCGCGCGCGCAGGCCGAGGCCGTCAGGAAGGTCACCGACGACTACCGGCGGGCGTCCATGGGCACACTGCGCGTGGCCTTCCTGTCGTCGATGGTGCTGGAACTGCTGGCGTCGCTGTCGGTGGCGCTCGTCGCGGTGGCGATCGGTCTGCGGCTCGTCTACGGCGATCTCACCCTGCAGGTCGGCCTCGCCGTGCTGATCCTGGCGCCCGAGGCCTACCTGCCGCTGCGGCAGCTGGGCACCCAGTTCCACGCCGCGGCCGACGGCGTGGCGGCCGCGGGCACCGTGCTCGAGGTCCTGGAGACACCGCTGCCGGCGCCGGGGACGCGGACCGACGTGCCTATCCCGCCGGCCCTCCGGCTCGACGGGGTGACCGTGGGCCGGCCGGGGGAGCGGGGATCGGTGGGGCCGCTGTCGCTGACGATCCCGGCCGGCGCCGTCACCGTGGTCACCGGGGACAGCGGGGCGGGCAAGACGACACTGCTGCAACTGCTGGCCGGGGTTCAACGGCCGGACGCCGGCGCAATCGTGGTCACCGGATCCGACGCTGATCACCCCGTCGATCTGGCCGAGTTCGCCCCTGCCGCCTGGCGGCGGGAGCTGTCTTGGGCGGGCCAGGGCGGCGCCATGCAGGCCGGGTCGATCCGCGACAACCTCGCGCTGGGCAATCCCGGGGTGGGTGACGGCACGCTCCGCGGGGCGCTGCAGCAGGTCGACGCGGACGGGTTCGTCGACCGGCTGCCGCAGGGCTGGCACACCCCGCTCGGCGAGGGCGGAGCCGGGCTGAGTCAGGGCCAGCGGCAACGGTTGTCGCTGGCCCGGGCGCTCGCCAGGCCGTCGTCGCTGGTGTTGCTGGACGAGCCGACCGCGGCGCTCGACGAGGACACCGAGGAACGCGTGTTGCGCGGGATCAAGGCCGCGACCGGCGGCCGAACCGTCGTGCTGGTGACCCACCGTCCCGCGCCGCTCGCCCTGGCCGACCAGGTGATCGCCCTGCCGTCCGGGCCGCCGGACACCATCGCGGCGCCGGACCCCGATCAAGACGCGGAACCCGAGCCCGACGGCGTCACCGCCGGCGACTCCGAGCCCCTGTCGGTCAGCCCATGGTGACGACCGAATCCGTCCGTCCGGCGCCACCCGAGCGATCGGCCGGGTCGCCGGCCAACGGGTCGCCCGCCGGATCCTCGGGCGGGCCCCTGTGGCGGCTGTGGCGAACGGCCAAGGGCCTGCAGGGACGGCTGCTCGCGGCGGCCCTGATCGGCGGATTGGCGTCCGGGTGTGCCGTCGCGCTGATGGCCACCTCCGCCTGGCTCATCGCCCGCGCCGCGCAGCAGCCACCGGTGCTGTTCCTGATGGTGGCGGTGGTGGCCGTCCGCACCTTCGGCATCGGCCGGGGCGTGCTGCGGTACGTCGAGCGACTCGTCTCGCACGATGCCGCCTTCCGGGTGCTCGGGCAGATCCGCCGGCGGCTGGTGGCGCACCTGGCCGAACTCGCACCCGCCGGGCTTCCGTTGTGGCGCAAGGGCGATCTGCTGGCCCGCACCGTGGACGACGTGGACGACGCTGGTGATGCGTTCCTGCGCGGCCTGCTGCCGCTGGGCGGGGCAGTGCTGGTCTGCGCCGGAACGCTCTTGCTGGCGTTCTTCATCCTGCCGGTGGCCGGTGTGGCGTTGGCCGTCGCCCTGGTGCTGGCCTGCATCGCCGCCCCGCTGCTGACGGCGCGACGCAGTCGCCGGACCGAGCGCGCCGTCGTGCGGCTGCGCGCCCAGCGCACCGAACTCGTCACCGAGATGCTCGACGAGCTGTCCGAACTCACCGTGCTGGACGCGATTCCATCCCGGCTGGCCGAGCTGGATGCGATCGAGGCGGCGAGCAGGAAGGAAGCGGCCGGAACGGCGCGAGCGGCCGGCGTGGCCGCCGGGCTCGCCGTCGCCGCGATGGGTGCGGCCGTCTGGGTCGCCGCCCGCCTCGGCGTCCCGGCCGTCGTCGACGGGGACCTCGCGCCCGTGCTGCTGGCGGTGATCGTCCTGACGCCGCTCGCCCTGACCGACACGGTGCAGGCGGTGGGGATGGCGGCGTCCACGCTGCGCCGCTCGTCGGCCGCCACCGCCCGGCTGTTCGGCGTGCTCGACACCCCGCCGGTGACGGCGCCGCGCCCGGAGCACCCGGTGGCCCTGCCACAGACCGCAGGCGCGCCGCACATCACCCTGCGCGGGATCTCGGCCCGGTGGCCGGGTGCGGCGGAGGACGCGCTGACCGGAGTCGACCTCGACCTCGCGCCGGGGCAGCGGGTTGTTGTGCTCGGTGAGTCGGGATCCGGCAAGTCCACGCTGCTGGCGGTGCTGCTCGGGTTCCTCACCCCGACGGCGGGGACGGTCACCCTCGACGGGATCCCGCTCGCCGACCTCGACCCCGACCGTGCCCGGACGGTGTTCGGCTGGTGCGACCAGCAGGCACACCTCTTCGACTCGAGCCTGGCCGAGAACATCCGGCTGGCCCGGCCGGACGCCGATGACGCGGCCATCGAAGCCGCGCTGCGGTCGGCCGGTGCGGGTCCGTGGTTGGACTCGCTGCCCGACGGCATCCACACCAGGGTCGGCGAGCACGGGCGGGCGGTGTCCGGGGGTGAGCGGCAGCGGGGCGCGCTGGCCCGGGCGCTGCTGGCCGACCGGCCCGTGCTGCTGGCCGACGAACCGGCGGCGCACCTGGATCCGGCGACCGCCGACGCGGTCACCGAGGTGATCATGCGGCCCGTGCCCGGCCGGTCGGTGCTGCTGGTCAGCCACCGCCCGCAGGACGCCGGAGCGGCCGACGTCGTCGTGACGATGGAACGCGGGCGGATCTCGGGCGTCGGTCGTTCGGGGGAGTCGGTGACATGACCGTCCAGCAGGCCGGTGAACCGGCCCCGGCGCCCGCGTCGGTCGCCGCACCGACTCCCGGCAGGACCCTGCTTCGGCAGGAGTGGCCGGGTTTTCTACCTCGTGTAGAATTATCCGGATTGAGATGCTTCGGGCGGCGGAGGAGGGGTGATGGCGGGACGCGGCGAGTTGGAACGTGCCGTCATCGAGGTGCTCTGGGACGCCGGCGAACCGATGACGGCCCGTGCGGTCGTCGACCGTCTGCCCGGCCGCGAACTGGCGGTCACCACCGTGCTGACCGTGCTCTCCCGCCTGGAGGCGAAGGGCCTCGTGCGCCGGACCCGCGACGGCCGGGCTCACTCCTACGAAACGGTCGCCGACCGTGACGAGCACACGGCGTCACTCATGCAGCAGGTTCTCGACACCGCCGCCGATCGGGACGCGACGCTCGCCCGGTTCGTCGGCGGGGTCTCCGCCGAGGACGTCGAAGCGTTGCGGCGGGCGTTGGACGGCCGGTAAGACGTGATCTCCGACGAGATCCCGGTGTGGCTGTTCGCGTCGGTCCTGATCCTCGTCGGCCTGCTGCTGACCGCGCCGGTCAGCTACCGCCTCGCCGGTGCCCGCTGGCCCCGCCGCTCGCCACGCCCGGCCCTGGTGCTGTGGCAGGCGCTGTGCCTGGCCGCCGGCTTCTCGGTGGTCGCCGGACTGGTGGTCTTCGCGGTCGAACCCGTCGGTGACTCACTGCCCACTGGCGCCTGGAACTGGTTCGCCGCGGTCTTCACCGGCACCCTCGACGTTCCGCCGTGGCGGTTGCTCTGCGGCCTGCTGGCGCTGGCGCTGGCGGGTCTGCTGCTGTCCGTACTGGTCCGGACGGCGCTGATGATCGGCCGGCGTCGCCGCGCACACCGCCGGGTGCTCGACCTGCTGACCGGCTCGGCCGCGCCGCGCAACGGCCGGCGGCTGATCCGGCCGGCGGACGTCCGGATCCTCGATCACCGGGCCGCCGTCGCCTACACAGTGCCCGGCCTCCACTCCAGGGTGGTGCTGTCCGCGGGGCTGGTCGAACTGCTCACCGAGGACGAACTCGCGGCGGTCATCGAACACGAGCGGGCCCACCTGCGGGCCAGGCACGACCTGCTGGTGCTGCCCTTCCAGGCGTGGGCGGTCGCGCTGGGCCGGGTGCCGGGGGTGCGGCCGGCGGGCGGGGCGGTGTCGGAGCTGACCGAGATGCTCGCCGACGACGCCGCCGCCGGCCGTACGTCCTGCGCCGCGCTCGCCTCGGCCCTGGCGAAGGTCGCCCTGTCCGGGCCACCACCGCTGGTACCGGCCGGCCGGCTGGCCGATTCACCGGCGATCGCCGGGACGGCCGTTGCCGACCGCGTCCGCCGGTTGCTGAACCCGCAACCGCTGTCGCGGCTCCAGGTGTTCGGCGTCTACGCCCTGTCGGCGGTGCTGTTGGCCATACCCGCCAGCGTGCTGCTGCTGCACTGGGGGTAGCGAGCAGGACGAATGCCGTCTCTGGAGTAGCCTTCTGCACGGCTGATGGTCCGCCGGAGCACGACCGGGCAGTCGCGGCGCAGGCGTCGCGGTATCGGGAGCGCCGAGGTGGGACAACAGGGAACCCGGTGCGAATCCGGGGCTGCCCCGCAGCGGTAATCGGGAACGACAGCCATCACCCCATTCCGGTGGGGTCCAGCACTGGACGCGCGCGTCCGGGAAGCGATGGCCAGTAGGAGCACCGGCACGGTCTGATCGACCGGCGCCGGAAGTGCCCGGGAGTCCGAAGACCTGCCATCGCTACGTGGACCGCCGGTCCATGTCGTTCGGGACCGCGAGGGACGGTCGCGCGCGATCGGGACGCCTCATGCGTCCCGTGCCGCTGGCTCCGAACCCGCCACCGCTCGGCCTGTCCAGGAGCCTTCGTGCCTTCCTTCCACCGCGTCAGCGGGCTCGGTCCCGCACGCCCACCCATCGAGCCCGGCCGCCGGCGGCTCAGCGCCGCCGTCGGGTTCCTCGTTGCGGCAGCGGTACTCGCCGCCTGTGGGTCGAACACGGCGTCGTCATCGTCGTCCACCGCGTCCTCGCCCTCCGGGTCATCAGCCGCAGAGTCGTCCGCCACCGGATCGTCCGCCGCCGGGTCGGCATCCGGATCGTCGGCCGCCGCGGGCCGGCTCGACGCCAAGGGCTGCATCACCGACTACCAGCCCGGTGTCGACTACTTCCCGGATAAGTCCGAGATCGAGTACGCCACCAACTTCACCATCGAGTACAAGGACTCGTACCAGATCCTGACGGTGGAGCAGCCGACCCAGGGCGGGTCGCCGGAGTCGTACGTGCTGGTGCGCTGCGGCGCCCCGAAGCCGACGCTGACCGGCGCCCTTGCCGACGCGCCGGTGGTGACCACCCCGGTGACGTCGCTGTACTCCGGGTCGACCTCACACCTGGGCAGCCTGGTCGCGCTCGACCAGCTCGATGCGCTGACCGGTGTCGCCGCCAAGGCGTTGATCTCCGAGAAGCAGGTGATCGACCGGGTCGCCGAGCCGGGGGTTGTCGAGTACGCCGCCGCCGGCACGATCGATGCCGAGGCCGTCGTCAATGGCAAGCCGCAGGTGGTGATCACCGCCGGCACCGACGACCCGGCGTACGCGGTGATCTCCGCCGCCGGCATCCCGGTGCTGGCCGACGCCGAGTGGCTGGAGAACGACCCGCTGGGCCGCGCGGAGTGGGTGAAGTACTTCGCCGCGTTGACCGGCACCGAGGCCGCGGCGAAGACCTTCTTCGACGCTGTGGCCACCGACTACACCGCGCTCGCGGACAAGGTGAAGTCGGCGCCCGACGTCGACGTCGTCCCGGGCCAGCCGTACCAGGGCACCTGGTACGTCCCGGGCGGGAAGTCGTTCAACGCCAGGCTGATCCAGGACGCCGGCGGCACCACGGCATGGGCCGCGGACACCACCACCGGGTCGATCAGCACGGACGTCGAGACGGTCTTCGCCAAGGCGGGGAAGGCGCCGGCGTGGCTGGCCAGCACGACGTGGACCACCAAGGCGGAGGCGCTGGCCGAGGAGCCGCGATTCGCGCAGTTCGAGGCGTTCAGGACCGGCAACGTGTGGAACGCGGCGAAGGACGTCACCAAGTCCGGCGGCAACAACTACTACGAGCTCGGCGTGGTCCGTCCGGACCTGATCCTGGGTGACCTGGTGGCGATCCTGCACCCCGACCTGCAGCCGGGCCACGAGTTCGCGTTCTACCTCAGGTTGAGCTGACGGTGCGCACCCGGCCGGCGCTGGTGTTGGCGGCGCTCGCGCTGTTGACGCTGGTGACGGCCGTACTCGCCTTCGGCGTCGGGTCGGTGTCGATCCCGCCGTCGGCCACCGTTCGGTACCTGCTCACCGGTGACGCCGGCGACCCCACCAGCACCGTACTGCTGGCCGAGGTCCGGATGCCGCGGGTGATCACCGCGATCATCGCCGGCGCCGGGCTGGCGGTCGCCGGGCTGCTCATGCAGACCCTGTTCGCCAACCCGCTCGCCGACCCTTACATCCTGGGGGTGTCGTCCGGCGCCAGTCTCGGCGTGGCGCTGTCGGTGCTCGGAACCGGAACCGCTGCAGGCGCCTTTGTGACGACCATCGGCGTCACCGGCCGGCTGCGGACGGTCGCCGCGGCCGCCGTCGGGGCCTTCGCGGTGCTGCTGCTGGTGCTGGCCCTGGGCCGGTGGGTGCGCTCTGTGGTGGCGCTGCTGATCATCGGGGTGATGATCGGGGCCGCGACCGGGGCGCTGGTGTCGCTGCTGTTGGCGTACTCCGACCCGGCGCGGATCCAGAAGTTCGTGTTGTGGGGGCTGGGATCGGTCAGCGGGACGACCCGGTCGGACCTGGTCTTCCTGGGGGTGCCGGTGGCGGTCGGCATCCTGCTGGCCGCGCTGCTCGCCGGGTCGCTGAACGCGCTGCTGCTGGGTGAGTCCTACGCCGCGTCGATGGGCGTGGCGGTGCGCCGGCTGCGCACCCTGGCCATCATCGCGACTGCCCTGATCGCGGGCGCGGTGACGGCGTTCTGCGGGCCGATCGCCTTCCTGGGCATCGCCATCCCGCACCTGACCCGGCTGGCATTGGGCAGGTCCGACCACCGGTTGTTGCTGCCGGCCAGCATCCTGATGGGCGCCGTCGTCTGCCAGGTGTGCGCGGTGATCGCGGTGCTGCCCGGGTCGGAAGGGGTGTTGCCGCTCAACGTCGTCACCGCAGTGATCGGAGCTCCCGTGGTGGTCGCGGCGCTGCTGCGCAGCCGGACACTGGCGGCGGGTGCGGCATGAGCGGCCCGGTGGGGGACCTGGAGCTCGAGGGGGTCACCGTCGGATACCCCGGCACGGGGTGGCGGCGGCCGCCGGTGGTGGTGCTGCGGGAGGTCGACCTACGGGCGACCGCCGGCCGGGTGACCGTACTGCTGGGGCCCAATGGCTCCGGCAAGTCGACGCTGCTGCGGTCGGTGGCCGGGTTGCAGCGGCTCCTCGCCGGCCGGGTGCTGCTGGCCGGCGCCTCGCTCACCGATCTCGACCCGCGACGGCGGGCGGCCAGGGTGGCCGTCGTACTCACCGAGAGGTTCGACCCCGGCCTGCTGCGCGGCGCCGACGTCGTCCGGCTGGGCCGGTATCCGCACCGCAGCAGCGCGGGCAATCTCACCGCCACCGACCGGAAGGTGATCGCCCAGGCGCTCGCCGCGGTGCACGCGGAGGGGCTGGAAGACGTTGCGCTGACCCGCATGTCGGACGGCCAGCGGCAGCGGATCATGATCGCTCGGGCGCTCGCGCAGGAACCGGCGCTGCTGCTGCTGGACGAGCCGAGCGCGTTCCTCGATGCACCGGCCCGGATCGAGTTGCTGGCGCTGCTGCGGCGGATCGCGGCCGAGCGGGGGATCGCCGTCGTCGCGTCCACTCACGACGTGGAGGCCGCCGTCCGGATGGGCCAGGACGGTTGGTTGATCGCCCCGGACGGCGCCGTCACGAGCGCCCCGGTGGAGGAACTGGCAGCCGGCGGTGCGATCGGCGCGGCGTTCGATACCCCGGCCGTCACGTTCGAGGCGGACAACCGGATGTTCCGGTTGCGTTCCGCGCCGATCGGCTGATCAGCGCAGCCCGGATTCCGAGGGCCAGCGCAGCCTCACCCGAAGGCCACCGGCGAGGACAGAGCTACTCGGCCCGGAGTCTGGCTGCGATCTCGTCGGCCTCGGCCAGGTCGGAGGTCAACTGATCGTCGCTCTCCGGAATCGCGCCCGAGACGTCGATCGCCCGCTCGTCCTCGGGGTGGTCGAGCGTCGTCCGTTCCCACTGGCGATCGACTTCGCCCAGTTCTTCGGTGGAATCCGCGTTGCCGTCACTCATGACGATGGCCCTTCTGCCCGACGCAGCACCCCGACAACCCCTGGCAGGGGTGCAGAACACTCTAATCGGGGCACGCAAGAGCCGCCCGGCTCGCAGCAGGGCGGCTTCGGCGGCGGCTCCTACTCGAGGTAGTCGCGCAGGACCTGGGACCGGGACGGGTGACGGAGCTTCGACATCGTCTTGGACTCGATCTGCCGGATGCGCTCCCGGGTGACCCCGTACACCTGGCCGATCTCGTCCAGCGTCCGCGGCTGGCCGTCGGTGAGCCCGAACCGCAGCCGGACGACGCCGGCCTCCCGCTCCGACAGGGTCTGCAGGACGGCCTGCAGCTGGTCCTGCAGCAGCGTGAAGGACACCGCGTCGACGGCGACGACCGCCTCGCTGTCCTCGATGAAATCGCCGAGCTGGGAATCGCCCTCGTCACCGATGGTCTGGTCGAGCGAGATGGGCTCCCGGGCGTACTGCTGGATCTCCAGCACCTTGTCCGGGGTGATGTCCATTTCCTTGGCGAGCTCTTCGGGCGTCGGCTCACGGCCGAGGTCCTGCAGCAACTCGCGCTGGATGCGGCCGAGCTTGTTGATCACCTCGACCATGTGCACCGGGATCCGGATGGTCCGGGCCTGATCGGCCATGGCCCTGGTGATGGCCTGCCGGATCCACCAGGTCGCGTACGTGGAGAACTTGTAGCCCTTGGTGTAATCGAACTTCTCGACCGCCCGGATCAGGCCGAGGTTGCCCTCCTGGATGAGGTCGAGGAAAGCCATACCGCGGCCGGTGTAACGCTTGGCCAGCGACACCACGAGGCGAAGGTTGGCCTCCAACAGGTGGTTCTTGGCGCGTTCGCCGTCCCGCTTGATCCACCGCAGGTCGCGGCGCATCTGGTTGGGCAGCTTCTCGCCGGCTTCCTCGCTCTGCCGCATGCGCTCCGCGGAGTACAGCCCGGCCTCGATCCGCTTGGCGAGGTCGACCTCCTCCTCGGCGTTGAGCAGCGCGACCTTGCCGATCTGCTTGAGGTAGGCGCGGACGGAATCGGCCGACGCCGTGAGTTCGGCGTCCTTGCGGGCCTGCTTGAGGGCCTCGGACTCCTCTTCGTCGTCCCAGGTGAACTCCTCGGACTCGGCCGCCGGTGCCGCTTCCTTCACGGCCCCGGGGATCGCCGCGGTGACCGCGGTGTTCTCCTCGTCCTCTTCCTCGTCCTCCTCGACGGCGCCGGGCTCGATGGCGCCGACCACGATGACGTCGGAGACGGCGGCTTCGACCGTGCCGTCAGCCTCAGTGATCACCTCGGCGGTTTCGACCGCCAGGAGTTCGATGTCGTCGACCTGCTCATCGGCGGGGAGAACCAGTTCGTCGTCGGGGACGACGATGTCGTCGGTGTCCGCACCGGGAGGGGGAGTGCTCGCGGCGGTACGGGGAGCTGCCGCGGGCTTGGCCCGACGGGAGCGCGTGGAACTGGGGGAGGTTGCTGCGCCTGCCACTGATGACCTTTCGCTTCAACGAGCCGCCTGGACTGGCAGTCCGTACCCGTGCACGCCAAAGGACAGTGTGGCTGTCCCACGTGATGGATCCGAACTCGAGAACCGTGGTCCTGCCGGAAAGCGACTCACCTATTGTAACGGCGAGCATCCCGCATCTCGACCGAAGAGACCCCCGCGAGCAGCACGTTCGCCACAAATGCGCGGTGAGCCAACGATTCCGGCGGGTTTCAGTCGAGGATGAGGGCCTGCGTGGTCTCCGCCGGGGACTCGGTGCTGGGCAGGTCCTCCGCCTCACTCGCCGCCAGGGCGGCACCGACGATGCCGGCATTGTTGATCAACTGCGCGACCACCACCGGGGTCCGGGTCTTGAGCAGCGGAACCCACTTCTCCGGTTTCTTGGAGATGCCGCCGCCGAGGATGAACAGCTCCGGCCACAGCAGATTCTCCAGCGTGCGCAGGTACTTCGAGGCCCGCTTGGCCCACTGCTGCCAGCTCAGCCCGTCCCGTTCACGCGCCGACGCCGCAGCCTTGCTCTCGGCGTCGTGCCCGTCGAGTTCGATGTGCCCGAGTTCGGCGTTCGGCACCAGCTTGCCGTCGTTGATCAGCGCGATGCCGATGCCGGTCCCGAATGTCACCACGATCACCAGGCCGCGGCGCCCGCGGCCGGCGCCGTAGCGGGCCTCGGCCAGCCCGGCGGCGTCGGCGTCGTTGAGCACCGTCACCTGACCGGGCAGTTCCGGCTCCATCGCACCCTTGAGCGAGGTGTCGATCCAGCCCTTGTCGACGTTGGCGGCGGTCTTGACGACACCACCGAGCACCACGCCGGGGAACGCGACGCCGAACGGGCCCTGGTAGTCGAAATGGCCGGCGACCTTGCCTGCGGTGGAGGCGACTGCCTGCGGCGTGGACGGGCTCGGCGTGTCCAGGCGGAAGCGTTCACCGATCAGCACACCGCCGCGCAGATCCACCACGCCACCCTTGATGCCGGTGCCGCCGATGTCGATCCCGAAGGCGGTCTCCGCACTGCTGGCTCCGGTCACTGGAACTCCTCACATCTGTGCCCGCCCCGAGGAAGAGGTGACGGTGGGTCCGCGAATCGTACTGACCAACCCTGCGCTCGGCACGGCGGTCCGGACCGTGTCACGGCGGCGTCCGGATCGTCCCGATATGGCGCCCGGGCCGGGAGGTCAGTGGCCCGATCAGGTCGCGCAGGCGGCCTGCGGCAGCGGCGGGATGGGCGGCAGCGGCTTGGCGGCCGCCGTCTGCCCCTCGATCACCGCGGGGGGCGTGGCGGCGTCCCGGATGGCCTTGAGCTCGTTGCGCACCTGCTCGGACACCGGGTCGTAGATGTACCGGCCGCCGAGCGCCAGGTCGACGGAGTCGTCGACCCGGGAGTCGACCACCAGTTGCGCGCACGGCGCGACGAGCAGGACCGTGCGGGCAGCGGCGGCTCCGGCCTGGCCGAACCTGATCTGCGCCACACAGCGCAGGTCCGCGGCGGGGTACAGCGGGTCGTTCGCGCTGTCCAGCATCGATTCGAAACCGGCGGCCCGCAGTTCGTCGGAGACGGCCTTGGCCTGGCCGCGGACCTCGCTGGCGTTGTAGACACGGAGCAGGACGGTGGCCGGGTTGGCCGGCCGTACTTCGGCCAGGCTCTGGTGGTCGGTGTAGGCACCCAGCGACGTCTTCACCTGTGGCGTGGTCTTCGTCGGCTTGGCCGACGACTTCGCGGAACCGGAGGCGGCGGACGGCTGATTGCGGGTGGTCGGGGCGGTGGTCACCGGGGCGGGACCGGGCGCGTTGCAGGCACTGCTGTTCTCCGGGTTCGGCCGAAGGCTCGGGAACCAGACCACGACCGCGCCGATCAGCAGCACGACGATCACCGAGATGGCAGGCCAGTACCGACGCCGTCGATAGCGATCCGGGGCGGGGTCGGGACTCACCGCTGGGAAACCTCCTGTGTGCAGGGCCGTGACGCCGGGCGTGCATCGGGCACGCGGCGGGACCTGCCGGTCACTGTGCTGGGGCCGTACCGTTCGCGAGCCGTCCATCGTCATTGTCGGGACGCGGCTGCGCGAATCCCGCGAACATCATGGCCGCCGGGACATGCGACCAGGGTAAAGGCACGCCGCTCGCCTTCCCGCCGCCGGTTCCGGTGGTGTTCGGCGTTGCGGTAGTCGACCCCGGTGGGGGCCGTGGCCCGGCATCGGCTACTCTGCGCGCGCAAAACTCGTGACGGATCCGGTCCCGGTACCGGTCGGAAACGGCTCCCGCCGCTGTCCGGCAGCGCTCTGACCGGGCGTTTTGGGGGCCGGATGTGATCGCCGCCGTCACGGGCACAAAACAGGGGTTGACGGCGTTACCTCCGGAGCACCGTGCGGACCCGGGCACCATCCCGGCGTCGGTCACCAGCGCGTTGCCGGTACCGCACCAGACGATGCAGACGAAGACGAGCACGAGCTCGAAGTGAGGAAGACACATGGCTACCGATTACGACGCACCCCGCCGGAATGAGTCCGACGAACCGTCGGAGGATTCGCTCGAGGAACTCAAGGCACGACGGAACGAGGCCCAGTCGGCGGTCGTCGACATCGACGAGGGCGACACGGCAGAGAGCTTCGAACTGCCCGGTGCCGACCTGTCCGGGGAGGAGTTGACCGTCAAGGTCATCCCCAAGCAGGCCGACGAGTTCACGTGCTCGGTCTGTTTCCTGGTGCAGCACCGCAGTCGGCTGGCATCGGACAACGGTGGCCGGCTGGTCTGCGTGGACTGTGCGTGAGTGCAGCCCTGTCCGGCGGCGGCCGGCCGCAACAGCCGGCCGCCAGCCGGGCGTCCCGTCAGGTCGGTGAGTTCCATTCCGCCTACGGGCTGCCCACCCGCAGCGCCCCGGACGTCGCGGTCGGCGATGACCAGGTGGCGCTGCGGCTCGCCCTGATCCAGGAGGAGGTCGCTGAACTCGTCGCGGCCGCCCAGCAGGGTGACATCGTCGGCGTCGCCGATGCGCTCGCCGACATCGTCTATGTGGCGTACGGCACGGCGCACGTCTACGGCATCGACCTGGACGCCGTGCTCGACGAGGTGCACGCCTCGAACATGACCAAGCTGGGCGCGGACGGCCGTCCCGTCCGGCGCGCCGACGGCAAGATTCTCAAGGGCCCCGACTACCGCCCGCCCGACATTGCGGCGGTGCTGGCCAGGAGTGCGGGGTTACCCTGAAGTCGACATCTCCGTACAGCCGCCGGAGACCGGGTGCGGTGACCCGGCGGCGGAAGTAGGACGTGATGAGCAACAAGGTTGCCGGCTGGATCAAGCGCCTCACCAAGGACGACGACGAGGTCGACGCCGACCGGTTGAGTGACGAGGTCGACGCCTCGGGTGCGGTCCGGGCGCAGATCTGCTGCCAGGGCGACAAGGTGACGCTGCAGGGCCGGTTGCGGTATGTTGACCTGCGGCCCACCGACTCGCTGGCCACGCTCGTCGCCGAGCTGTACGACGGCACCGAGGGCGTGCAGCTGATCTGGCTCGGCCGGCGGTCCATTCCCGGCATCGAGCCCGGCCGCACCGTCAAGGTGCGTGGTCGGGTGGCCGTCCGCGACGGCCAGAAGGTGATCTACAACCCCGATTACGACCTGCTGCCGGCGCACGCGTGACGGCGGAGCGCGAGGTTCCGCCGTCCTCTCGGACCGCGGAACAGCCCGCGCCCGGTACCACCGCAGGTGAGCCGACCCCGACGGCCACACCGGACGGCGGCGGCTTCGGGGTGTACCGGCTGCTGCCCGACGATCTCGCCGACCGGGCCGCCGCGGAGTCCGGGCCGTCGGGCACCGTTCCCGCCTCTCCGACCGACGGATCCGTCCGCGCGGGTGACGGTGCGGCCGACGACGGGACTGGATCTCCCGCCGCCAAGACGCCGCCGACCATCTGGGAACAGATGGGCGGCCCGATGGGCATGGTCGACTCCGGCCTGCCGGTCGTCGTGTTCATCGTGGCCAACACCATCGGCGGCCTGGGCTGGGGAATCGGCGCCGCGCTGGCCGCGGCCGTCGTCATCGCCGGCTTGCGGATCGCCCGCCGCCGGCCGGTCACCCAGGCCATCGCGGGGGTGTTCGGGGTCGCGATCGCGGCGTACATCGCCTACCGCACCGACTCCGCCAAGGGCTACTTCCTGCTCGGCATCTGGAGCTACCTGGTCTACGGCGGCGCGCTCCTGCTGTCGATCCTGGTGCGCTGGCCACTGATCGGCGTCATCTGGGAGGGCATCAACGGCCGCGGCACCGGCTGGCGTGCCGATCGCCGGATGGTCCGCCGGTACGACTGGGCGACGCTGGTCTGGGTGCTGGTCTTCGCGGCCCGCTACCTGGTGCAGAACTACCTGTACGGCACCGATCAGGTCGGCTGGCTGGCCGCGGTGCGGCTTCTGATGGGGTATCCGCTGTTCATCGTGGCGATCATCGTCTCGGTGTGGATCGTCGCCGGGACCACCGCCATCCGGCTGCCGGACAGCATCAGCCGCAAGCGGTGACCCCCGCGGGCCGTCGGGGCCGCCGCCGTCGGCCGATCGTCGGGCCCGCTGTCGAGGTTGGCAACGATCAGCGCAGCGCCTCGCGCACCTCGGCCTCCACCTCGGTGGACGCGACGAACAGCAACTCGTCACCCGGTTCCAACGGCTCGTCCGGCTGCGGGACGATCACCCGCCCACCGCGCAGGATCGTGACCAGCGCCGCATCCCGAGGGAGCACCAGGTCACGCACCGGGCGGCCCGCGATGCTGGTCGACGGCGGCAGCGTCACCTCCACCAGGTTCACCTGACCCTGGCGCAGGGTGAACAGCCGGACCAGGTCGCCCACGGTGACCGCTTCCTCGACAAGGGCGGCCAGGATCCGCGGCGTTGACACCGCGACGTCGACCCCCCAGGCGTCGGTGAACAGCCACTCGTTGCGCGGGTCGTTCACCCGGCCGACGACGCGGCCGACGGCGAATTCGGTCTTGGCCAGCAGCGCGACGACGAGGTTGACCTTGTCGTCACCGGTGCACGCGATCACCACGTCGCAGGTCTGCAGGCCGGCGTCCTCCAGCAGGGCGACCTCGCAGGCATCGGCGAGCACCCACTCGGCGGCCTCGATCCGGCCCGGTTTGATGGCCTCCGGGTCGCGGTCGATGAGCATCACCTGGTGGCCGTTTTCTACCAGCTCACCGGCGATCGAACGACCCACCGACCCGGCCCCGGCAATCGCGATCCGCATCAGTGGTTCCTTACCTGGGAGTCGCCGGTTACCTCACCGGCGATCGAACGACCCACCGACCCGGCCCCGGCAATCGCGATCCGCATCAGAGACCGTCCACCGGGGAGATGGCCGCCTTGTCGGCGACGTCGTGGATGTCCTTGGACAGCACCGAGGCGTAGATCAGATCACCTTCCTGCACAACGGTTTCCGCGGCCGGCAGCAGGCCGCGGCCGAACCGGACGACGAACGCGGTGTGGATGCCGACCCCGGATTCCAGCTCGTGCAGCGGCCGCCCGATCCAGTGCCGGTGGTACGGCAGGTTGACGATCGTCACGGTGCCGGACGGGTCGCGCCACTCGCTGATCAGGCCCTCGGGGATGATCGCGCGGAGCAAACGGTCGGTGGTCCAGGGCACCGTCGCGACGGTCGGGATGCCGAGCCGCTCGTAGACCTGCGCGCGCTTGGCGTCATAGATCCGGGCGACCACGATCTCCACGTTGAACTGCTCGCGGGCCACCCGGGCGGCGATGATGTTCGAGTTGTCGCCGGAGGACACCGCGGCGAACGCGTGCGCCTCGGTGATCCGGGCCGCCAGCAGCACGTCCCGGTCGAAGCCCATCCCGGTGACCTGCTGGCCGTGGAACTCAGAACCCAACCGGCGGAAGGAGGCGGGGTCGCGGTCGATGACGGCGACGGAGTGCCCGGCCCGGCCGAGTTGGCGGGCGAGGGACGAGCCGACTCGTCCGCAACCCATGACCACGATGTGCACTGGGTGTGACCCTTCGCTGATGGGCCGATGCCCCGTTCGAACTGCCGGCTCCCGCCCGCGGCGCTCGCCGCCGACGGTTGATCAGACGAAGCAAAACCTACAACCAGTGCTCGCGCAGCGTCTTCGTGGTGCGCCCCGCGCATCGTGTCCACATCGTGTCCGCACCTTTTCCGTGGAGCTGCCCCCGGAACGGGTAACCCCGTTTGTTGTGCCCGATGTGATCTACGGACCGTAGGCTCCCCGACGTGTCCAAATTGACCACCGCAGCCAAGCGGGTGCTGGTCGGCCGGCCGTTCCGCAGCGACCGGCTCTCGCACACCTTGCTGCCCAAGCGCATCGCGCTTCCCGTCTTCGCCTCCGACGCCCTGTCGAGCGTGGCGTACGCGCCGGGCGAGATCTTTGCCGTGCTGTCGGTCGCCGGCCTCGCCGCCTATGCCTACGCACCGTGGATCGCCTGTCTGGTCGCGCTGGTGATGATCGTCGTGGTGCTCTCCTACCGGCAGAACGTGCACGCCTACCCCAGCGGCGGCGGCGACTACGAGGTGGTCACCAAGAACCTCGGTCCGACCTACGGACTGCTCGTGGCCAGCGCCCTACTCGTCGACTACATCCTCACCGTGGCCGTCTCCACCGCGGCGGGCGTCGCCAACATCGGTTCGGCGCTTCCGCTCGTCGGCGACCACCCGGTCTGGTTCTCGGTCGGCATCATCATCGTCGTCTGCGCTCTGAATCTGCGTGGCATCCGGGAATCCGGGTCGGCCTTCGCCATCCCGGTGTATGCCTTCATCATCTCGATCTATGCGCTGATCATCACCGGCCTCGTCCAGTACGTCACCGGCGCCGAGGTGCGCGCGGAGAGCGCCGGTTTCCAGCTGCAGGCGGAGACCGCGCTGTCCGGGTTCGCGTTGTTCTTCCTGCTGCTGCGCGGCTTCTCGTCCGGCTCGGCGGCGTTGACCGGCGTGGAAGCCATCTCCAACGGCGTGCCGGCGTTCCAGAAGCCGAAGTCGAAGAACGCGGCGACGACGCTCGCGATGATGGCCGGGCTGTCCGTGTCGATGATGCTGGGTCTGGTCGGGCTCGCGCTGTACACGGGCGTGCAGTTCGCCGAGGACCCGGCCACCCAGCTCCTCGGCGCGCCGGAGGGCTACTACCAGAAGACGCTGATCGCGCAGATCGCCGAGGCGGTGTTCGCCGGCTTCCCGGTCGGCTTCTACATCGTCTCCTTCGTCACCGGCCTGATTCTGGTGCTGGCCTGCAACACGGCGTTCAACGGATTCCCGGTGCTCGGGTCGATCCTGGCGCAGGACCGGTTCCTGCCCCGGCAACTGCACACCCGCGGCGACCGGCTGGCGTTCTCCAACGGCATCCTGTTCCTGGCTGCGATCGCGATCGTCCTGATCATCGCCTTCCAGGCCGACGTCACCGCGCTGATCCAGCTCTACATCGTCGGCGTCTTCATCTCCTTCACGTTCTCCCAGCTCGGCATGATCAAGCACTGGACCAGGCTGCTGCGGACCGAGCAGGACCCCGCCCGGCGGAGCCGGATGATGCGCAGCCGGGTGATCAACGCGGTCGGCTTCTGCTTCACGGGCGTCGTGCTGGTGATCGTGCTCGTCACCAAGTTCGCGGCCGGTGCATGGATCACACTGGTGGCCATCGCGATCATCTTCTTCACCATGAAGTCGATCAAGAAGCACTACGAGCGGGTCTCCATCGAGATCGCCGCCGACGAGGACGACATGGTGCTGCCCAGCCGCGTGCATTCGCTGGTGCTGGTGTCCAAGCTGCACCTGCCGACGATGCGGGCGTTGGCCTACGCCAGGGCCACGCGCCCGGACTATCTCGAGGCGGTCACCGTCAACGTCGACCCCGAGGACACCGCGGACCTCGCGCGGGAGTGGGAGGACCGGCAGATCCCGGTGCCGCTGAAGGTCATCGACTCACCGTTCCGGGAGATCACCAAACCTGTCCTGGACTACGTGCGCCGGGTCCGCAAGGACCAGCCGCGGGACATCGTCACGGTGTTCATCCCCGAGTATGTCGTCGGCCACTGGTGGGAACAGTTGCTGCACAACCAGTCAGCGCTACGACTCAAGGGACGGCTGCTGTTCACCCCCGGCGTGATGGTCACCTCGGTGCCCTGGCAACTCTCGTCGTCGGAGGCCCTCGACGAGCGGATCCGGCAACGCGCCAACCGCGGGCTGTCCGTCCGCGGCCCGATCCCGGACGCCACCTTCGACGGCGGCCCGCTGGAGTTCCAGCCGGGCGGGTTGTCCGGCAGCAGGGATGACGAATGAGGGGCCCCGAACCGGTCGGCACGCTGACCGCTGACGACCTCGCGCCCGGCGTCGAGGTGGAGCTGGACATCGGCCCGGTCGCGCACGGCGGCCACTGCGTCGCACGGTTCGACGGCAGGGTGGTGTTCGTCCGGTTGGCGCTGCCCGGTGAACGGGCGCTGGTGCGGATCACCGAGGCGAAGCAGGGCTCGTTCTGCCGTGGCGAGGCGATCGAGGTGCTGGTGGCGGACGCGCGACGGGTCGAGGCGCCGTGCCCGCACTTCCACCCGGGCGGCTGCGGCGGTTGCGATTTCCAGCACGCGGACGGCGCGCTGCAACGGGAACTGAAGGCAGCCGTCGTCGAGGAGCAGCTGCTCCGGCTCGCCGGCATCGAGTGGGAGGTCGAGGTGAAGGCGCTGCCGGGCAGCGGGTTCGGCTGGCGCAGCCGGGTGCGCTGGGCGCTGGACCCGGCCGGCCGGATCGGCCCGCGCGGCGTTCGGTCGCACCGGGTGGAGGGCGTCAACCCGGCGGCGCCGTGCCTCATCGCGGTGCCCGAACTGACCCCGCTGGCCGCCGCCATCGAGGTGCCGCCCGGCGTCCGGCCGCCGCATCGCGGCCGGCAGACCCGCGGCGCGGACCGGCGCCCGGCGGGCGGCCGGGGTGCCAACCGGGGGGCCGGTGCGCTGCCCGAGGTGGCGCTGTGCCGGGACGCCGACGGTGCCACCACCGCCACCTGGATCGGGTTGCCGGGACCGGCGCCGGTGGTCAGGGAACGGGCGCTCGGCCGGGACTTCTCGGTCGCCGCCGACGGTTTCTGGCAGGCGCACGTCGACGCCGCCGACGTCCTCGCCGGTGCGGTCGGCGAGGCCATCTCCGGTGACGACCTGACCGGACGTTCGGCGTGGGACCTGTACGGGGGAGTGGGGCTGTTCGCCGAGGTGCTGTGCCGCGCGGTCGGACCGGACGGCTCGGTGGTCAGCGTGGAGTCCGACGTGCGGGCCGCGGAACTCGCCGTCGGCAATCTGTCACCGCACCCGCAGGCCGGCGTCCGGGTCGGCAAGGTCGAGCACGTGCTGACCGACCTGCCCGACGCCGTCGACGTGGTGGTGCTCGACCCGCCGCGCAGCGGCGCCGGCCCGGCGCTGTGCGCGCAGATCGCGGACCGGCATCCGTCGGTGATCGTCTACGTCGCGTGCGACCCGGCGGCGCTGGCCAGGGACGCCGCCGCACTGGCCAGGGCCGGCTACCGGCTGGACCGGCTGGAGGCGTTCGACGCGTTCCCGCAGACCCATCACGTGGAGTGCGTGGCGCGGTTCCGTCCTTGCCCGGTGGGTCGTCCGGGAGGAAAGTCGGCCGAACCGGATGTATCGGGGCGTCGGTGACGTGCTCTTGAGGGCAACACCATCGTTGCCGCCTGCCCGGCGGCGTTCTCGCCCACCGGCGGAGGAATGCCATGACGACGTCCATCACGCACCAGGCCGCAGCCGTCCCGACGCCCGGCACGGCGCCCGCGGCCGGGTCGACGACGCCCGACGAGGTCGTCGACGTGCTGTTCCCGCTCGTCGACGATGACGAGTGGCCGCCGTACCCGGCCGAGCAGATCGACGCGGTGCTGCTGAGCCACGACCTCGCCGAGATCCGCGGCATCCCGTGGTTCGTCACCAACCTCAGCCGCGGTGACATCGTCAAGGTGCGGCACGACGGCATCGGTTACGTCGGCGGCAGCATCATCAGCCGCGGCGGGCATTCCACCGTGCACGTCATGGCCACCACGCCGGCCGAACTCGCCCCGATCGTGGACCGCCTGCAGGCGCTCGGCGCGACGACGTCGAGCGGCCTGACGCCGCCCATGCTCACCGTCGACGTGCCCGAGAGCTGCTCGCTGGAAACCGTTCTCGACGTGCTGGCCGAGGCCGAGTCGATGACCTGCGCGCACAGCGTCGCCTGCCGTCAGCACCGCGCGGTCGACCGCTAGTTCGCCTCTGCCGGCCGACCCCCCGGCCCGACCACGGTCCGACCACGGTCCGACCACGGGCCCGAGCCGGCCTGAGCGTTCGAGCCCGGACTCAGCCCGCCCTTTGCGCGACCACCTTCCCCAGCCGCCTTCGATCCTTCCGCCGACCGTGCGCGGCCGTCGCAGCGCTGCCCTCTTCATCGCGCCCATCTCCACCCGGTGACGCCCGGCGTCACCGCCGACCCTCGAAAGGGAACCGACACAGTGAACGCCCCGACCACGACCATCCCGACGGCCCAGTCCGTGGCAGCCCCGATCGGTGTCGCCCCGGCCGCGCTCACCGGACTCACCGGCCGGGTGATCGCGCCCGGCGACGCCGACTACGACACCGCCCGGCAGGCGTGGAACCTGGCCGTCGACCAGCGGCCGGCCCTGGTGGTCCTCGCCGCCGATGCGAACGACGTCGCGGTGACCGTCCGGTACGCCGCCGCCGCCGGCCTGCGGGTTGCGCCGCAGGGCACCGGCCACAACGCCGCGCCGCTGGGCGACCTGTCCGGCACCGTCCTGCTGCGCACCGACCTGCTGCGCGAGGTCACGGTCGACGCGGACGCACCCAGCGTCCGGGTGGGCGCCGGCGTCCTCTGGGGTGAGGTCACCGCCGCGCTCGCACCGTACGGGCTCACCGCGCTGGCCGGATCGTCGGCGGATGTGGGCGTCATCGGCTACACCCTCGGCGGCGGCTACAGCTGGCTGAGCCGCAAGCACGGCCTGGCCCTGTCCAAGGTCACCGCGGTCGAGTTGGTCACCGCCGACGGCGGCTTCCACCGGGTCGACGCCGCCACCGAGCCCGAACTGTTCTGGGCGGTCCGCGGCGGCGGCGCGAACATCGGCGTCGTCACCGCCCTGGAGTTCGACGTCCTGCGGCTCTCGCAGGTCTACGCCGGCAACCTGTTCTTCCCACTCGAGCGGGCCCGCGAGGTGCTGACCGCCTACGCCGCGTGGAGCGCCACCGCCGACGAGGCCGCCACCACGTGCTTCCGGCTGCTCCGCGTGCCGCCGCTGCCCGACATCCCGGAACCGATGCGAGGCAAGGCGTTCGCCGTCGTCAACGGTGCCATCGACGCCCCCGCGGACCGGGCGCGGGAGCTGCTGGCACCGTTGCGGGCGCTGGGTCCGGTGGTGGACACGTTCGACACCATCCCGACCGCGGCGCTGGCCATGGTGCACATGGATCCGCCGAACCCGGTGCCCGGAGTCGGTGACGGGCTGGCCGTCGACGACCTGGGACCCGGCGTCATCGACGCGTTGCTCGCCGCCGCCGGGCCGGACGCCGACACCGCACTGCTCGCGGTGGACGTCCGGTCGCTCGGTGGGGCAGTCAGCCGGCCCGCTGCCGGCGGCGGCGCCATCGACTCGCTGCCCGGCCGGTACCTGGTGTTCACCGTCGGCATCCCGATGACGCCGGAGGTCGGTGCCCGCCTGCACGGAGAGATCGCGGCGTTCCGCACGGCGCTGGCACCGTGGGCGAACCCCCGTGGGTACGCCAACCTCCGGGAACGTCCCGTCGCCGCGGAGGAGTTCTTCGCACCCGACGCGCTGCGCCGACTGCGGGCGGCGGCGCAGCAGTGGGACCCGTCGGGTGTGTTGCAGCCCAACCACTCCGTGCGCTGATCTGTCTTCCTGACACGGCAGGCCGCGCCGGTTCCCGGCGGGCGGCCTGCCACTGGGTCCGGCGTCTCCGCAGACTGCCTGCCAGACGTTCCGGTTCTCCGTGAGCGGGTGACGGCGACCGGCCCAACGGCCGCCGCCAGGACGTCACCGGCGGGCCGCCTGCCAGCGCAACAGGCGCTCCGGGTCGTTGGTGATGATCGCGTCCACGCCGGCCGCGGTGAGGGCCGCCCAGTCCGCCGGGTCGTCCGCCGTCCAGGCGGCCACCGCCAGACCCGCCGCCCGCAGCCGGGGGATGACGTCGGGGCGCTCCAGCACGACCCGGTGCCGCGGGTTGTAGGCGATCGCGCCCAGCTCGCGGCACCGGCCGACCGGGTCGTCGTCGAGGTCCTCGACCAGGAGCCCGAACGGCAGGCCCGGGGCGTTCGCGGCGAGCCGGCGCAGCACGGGCACCTCGAAGGACTGCAGCAGCACCCGCTCGGCGCAGCCGTGTGTCCGGATCGCCCTGAGCACCGCCGAGAGTTGGGCGCTGGTGTGCTCGCCCTTGAGTTCGAGCAACACCGCCCGGTTCCCGGTGACCCGCTGCAGCAGCGCGCCCAGGGTCGGCACGCCGTCCCCGGGTCGGTCCCGGATCCGCACTGCCGCGACGTCGTCCGCGGTGCATTCCCGCACCGGCCCGGTCCCGGTCGTCGTCCGGTCCAGCGTGGCGTCGTGCAGAGTCACCGGGACCCCGTCCGCGGTCGGCTGGGTGTCCGCTTCCACCCAGTCCGCGCCCGCAGCCCAGGCCGCCTCGAACGAGCGGAGTGTGTTCTCCGGCACGTGCGCGGCGGCGCCGCGGTGCCCGATCGCGACCGGATCGGGGCCCGCGCGCCGCGGGACCGGCGATGTCATGCGACCGGACGGTACCCAAGCAGGTCAACCAGGGATCACCGTGCAGCGTCCTGCCGTCGTGCCGACGGCACGGGGGACCGGCAGGGCGGTACCGTCGCAGCGTGGGATCCCGCCGTGTGGGCGGTCTGCACGGCTGCCCTCGGGCGGCCGGGGATCACCCGCCGGGTCGGCAACAGCGGCACGGCACGGGACAGCTGGAGGCGTCGGTGACAGAGCAGGGTCCGTCGGCAGGGGACAACCGAGCGGCGGTCGAACAGGCCTCGTTGCCGGGCGACCGACCGGAACCGGCGGTGGATCTGTCGGACCTGTCACCCGCCCGGCTGCGCGCGATGTCGGCGGAGCAGCGGACGGCGCTCGCCGCGCGGATCCGGGAATTCCTGGTCGAGCAGACCTCGAAGCGCGGCGGTCATCTGGGGCCGAACCTCGGGGTCGTCGAGCTGACCATGGCGCTGCACCTGGTGTTCGAATCCCCCCGCGACCCGATCCTGTTCGACACCGGTCACCAGGCGTACGTGCACAAGATCCTCACCGGCCGTGCCGACCGCTTCCCGGCGCTGCGCACTCGCAATGGGCTGTCCGGGTACCCGAACCGCGCCGAGTCCGAGCACGACTGGATCGAGAACTCGCACGCCTCGACGTCGCTGTCCTACGCCGACGGGCTGGCCAAGGCGCTGACGCTGCGGCACGAGACGGACCGCACCGTGGTCGCCGTCATCGGTGACGGTGCGCTGACCGGCGGGATGGCCTGGGAGGCGCTGAACAACATCGCCGGCGCCCCGGGCCGACCGCTGGTGATCGTGCTGAACGACAACGGCCGCTCCTACGCGCCGACCACCGGCGGGATGGCGCAGCGGATGGCGGCACTGCGTTTGCGCCCCGGCTACGAGCGGATGCTCGGCCGGGTCAAGCACACCCTGCCCAGGGCGCCCGTCGTCGGCCGCCCGCTGTACTCGGCGCTGCACGCCGCGAAGTCGGCCGTCAAGGACTGGCTAATCCCGCAGACGATGTTCGCCGACCTCGGCCTGAAGTACCTGGGTCCGATCGACGGGCACGACATCGAGGCGCTGCAGCTGGCGCTGGAGGCGGCCAGGGACTTCCGCGGCCCGGTGCTGGTGCACTGCGTGACCCGCAAGGGCGAGGGCTACCCGCCGGCCGAGTCCGACGACGCGGAGATGATGCACTCGCCGCCCGCGTTCGACCCGTCCACCGGCAAGCCGACGGCCGCCAGCAGCACCACCTGGACGCATGTCTTCGGCCGGGAGATGGTGGTGGCCGGGGCGGAGCGCCCGGATGTCGTCGCCATCACCGCCGCCATGTGCGGCCCGACCGGGCTGACCCCGTTCGCGACCGCGTTCCCCGACCGTTTCTTCGACGTCGGCATCGCCGAGCAGCACGCCATGACGTCCGCCGCGGGCCTGGCGATGGGCGGCCTGCACCCCGTGGTAGCGGTGTACGCGACGTTCCTCAACCGGGCATTCGACCAGCTGCTGATGGACTGCGCGCTGCACCGCCTCGGCGTCACCGTGGTGCTCGACCGGGCCGGCGTCACCGGCGAGGACGGCCCCAGTCATCACGGCATGTGGGACATGTCCTTGGCCGCGATGATCCCGGGTCTGCGGATGGCGGCTCCGCGGGACGCGACGACCCTCGCCGAGGAACTGGACGAGGCCCTCGACGTGTCCGACGGGCCGACCGTGCTGCGCTTCCCGAAGGGCGCAGTGGCCACGACAGTGCCTGCGCTGCGGCGTTTCCGGCTGCTGGACGGGAAGATCGAGACGGCTGCCGCGCTGGACGCGAAGGCCGGGGTGGACATCCTCGCCGAGCCGCCGGAGGGCGAGGACCGGGATGTACTGCTCGTCGCGGTCGGCGCGTTCGGTGCACTCGCGGTCGAGGCCGCGGGCCGGCTCGCACGGCAGGGCATCGGTGTGACGGTCGTCGATCCGCGGTGGGCGTTGCCGGTGCCGGCGGAGATCGCCGCCATCGCCCGGGAACACCGGCTGGTCGTCACGGTGGAGGACGGCGGCCGTTCCGGCGGCGTCGGTGCCGCGGTCACCGACGTGCTCGCCGGCACCGGGATCCCGGTGCAGGTGCTCGGCATCCCGCAGCAGTTCCTCGAGCCCGCGCCGCGCGCCGAGCTGCTCGGCGACCTCGGCCTGACCGCCCAGGCGGTGGCCCGCGGCATCACCGAGGAGATCGCGCGCACCGCGCATGATGCGGCCGCGGCTGCCGCCGACCGGGCAACGGGCACCGACGGGGTGACGGGCGAGGACCGGCTGGCCGGCGACCGCGACGCCGGCTCGACCGGCTGAGCGGGCCGGCGATGCGGGTGCTGGTGGTGGAGGACGCCCGTCGGCTGGCCGACGCGATCGCGCGCGGCCTGCGGGCCGAGGGGATGGCGGTCGACGTCGCCTACGACGGCCGGGAGGGCCATCACAAGTCGACCTTCACCCGGTACGACGTCGTCGTCCTGGACCGTGACCTCCCGGAGATGCACGGCGACGACCTGCTGGCCGAGATCGTCGCCGCCAACGACATCACCCGGGTGCTGATGCTGACCGCTTCGGCCGGTGTCGACGATCGGGTCGACGGGCTCTCACTCGGTGCCGACGACTACCTGTCCAAGCCGTTCGCCTTCCCCGAGCTGGTGGCCCGGGTGCGGGCGCTGGGCCGCCGCGCGACGCCCGCGGCTCCTCCCGTGCTGCGCGCCGGCGACGTCGAGCTCGACCCGGCCCGGCACACGGTCACCCGCGGCGGACAGCCGATCGACCTGACCCGCAAGGAGTTCGGCGTGCTGGAGGTGCTGCTCGCCGCCCGCGGCTCGGTGGTGTCCAGCGAGGAACTGCTGGAGCGGGTGTGGGACGAGAACGCCGATCCGTTCACCACCACCGTGCGGGTCACGATGATGACGTTGCGGCGCAAGCTCGGTGACCCGCCCGTCATCGACACGGTGGTGGGTGCCGGATACCGGGTGCCGACGGCGTGAGCGCCGGACGGGTGCACGGCCCGATCCCGGGATGACCACCGCCGAGGTGGTGGTCGGCGGCGGGCGGCCGCCGGTGCGGCAGGGGCTGCGGTTCCGGTTGACCCTGCTGTCCACCGCACTCCTCGCGCTGATCGGCGCGTTGCTGCTGGCGCTGTCCTACCTGGTGGTGGGCCGGGTGGTCGGCGCCCTGCCGCAGTTCCCGCCCGGCACCACCGTGCAACTCGGGGACCGGGTGATGGACGCGTCACAGGCGGCCGCCGAACTCGCCGAGCAGGGCCGGGAAACGGTGCTGATCGTCGGGTTGATCGCCTTCCCGTTGCAGGTGGCGGCCGGTGCCCTGCTGTCGTGGGTGTTGATCGGCCGCACGCTGCGGCCATTGTTCACCCTCACCCGAACCGCGCGGGCGTTGTCGGAATCGTCGCTGGATCAGCGGATCCGGCTGGCCGGTCCGCGGGACGAGGTCGCCGACCTCGCCGACACGTTCGACGACATGCTGGACCGCCTGCAGCAGGCGTTCGACGCGGAGCGGCGGTTCGTCGCCAACGCCTCGCACGAGCTGCGCACGCCACTGGCGGTGATCCGCACCGAGGTCGAGGTGACGATGGCGGATCCGAACGCCGACGCGACCGAGCTGCGCCGGATGGGCGAGGTGGTGCTGGAGGCGACCGACCGGGCGAACAGGTTGCTGACGTCGCTGCTGGTGCTGGCCCGTACGCAGGCGCGGGGTGTGTCGGTGCTGCAGCCGGTGGACCTGGCCGCTCTGATCCGCCCCGCGCTGGACGCGGTGGAGGCCGAGCGCGCCGACCGGCAACTGGCCGTGTCGGTGACCGGTGGCCCGGCCGTCGTCCTTGGTGACCCGGCGCTGCTGGAGCGGCTGGTGGGCAACCTGGTGGAAAACGCTGTCCGGCACAACGTTCCGTCCGGCTGGATCGGGGTGAGCACCGGATCCGACGGCGAGGCAGGAATTCTCGACGTCGCCTCGTCCGGGCCGGTGATCGATCCCGACGCCTGCGCGGAGCTGTTCGAGCCGTTTCGACAGGGTGGCCGGCCGCGGGTCGGCTCCCTGGGCACCGGGCTGGGGCTGTCCATCGTCCGCGCGGTCGTTGCTGCGCACGGCGGCAGCGTCGGCGCGGTTCCCGTTGCGGACGGCGGGCTTTCGGTGACGATACGGCTGCCGGCGGTGCCCGGTGGTTCCTGAGCGGCGGAGGGGAGTGGTCGCATGTTGCTGACCCGCACGGTGGCCGAGGGTATCCGCGACGGCGCGGTGACCGCGGTCTTCCGCCGGTGGGATGCCCCGCGGGTGCGGGTCGGCGGTACCCAACGGACGCAGGCCGGCGTCATCCGGTTCGTCTCGGTGGACGCTGTCGCCGCTGCCGATCTGACCGACGCCGATGCCCGGGCCGCCGGGATGGCGTCCCTGGCCGAGCTGGTGAGGGCGAACGCCCGCGGCCGGGGCGAGCAGCTGTACCGGATCGGGGTGACGTTCGACCGGCCCGACGAACGGGTGCTGTTGCGCGACACCCTGCCCACCGCAACCGATGTCGTGCAGATCAGCGCCGCGCTCGACCGGATGGACCGGGGCCGCAGATCCGGGCCGTGGACCCGGCAGATCCTGCTGCTGATCGCGGAACGGCCCGGGGTGCGCGCCCCCGACCTCGCAGCGTCGCTCGGCCGCGAGACGCAGCCGTTCAAGCTGGACGTGCGCAAGCTCAAGGAGCTCGGCCTGACGCACAGCCTGGACGTCGGGTACGAGCTGTCCGCCCGCGGCCGCGCCTACATGGAACAGTCCGGCTGACGGCGCCCGCGGCCGCCGTACCGATCGGTCGATCAACCGCCGGTCTGGCTGCGCCGGCGCCCGGCGCCCGGCTACCGCCGACGCCGCACCCGCTCCCGGCCTACCGCCGGCGCTGCGCGATCCCGCGCACGTATGCCGCCTGGCCGGCGTGCTGCAGGCCGTCGGAGACCACGCTGACCAGCCGGACGCCCAGCGACACCGGCGGGTCCCAGTTCGTGTCGACCACCCGATCCAGCTCGGCGTCGGTGACACCGGCCAGCAGGGCGGCGGACGCGTCGTGCACCGCGTCGAGGTAGCCGAGCAACAGATCGGCCGGGACGCGGACCTGGCCGACCTCGTCACGGCTCTGCCCGTAGCCGGTGGCGTCGTCGTCGAACGGCAAGCCGAACCGGTCCGCCCAGCCCTGTTCGTTCCACACCTGGGCGGTGTCGAAGGCATCGGCCAGGTGGTCGTCCTGCACCCGGCACAGATGCCAGACCAACCACGCGATGGTGTTGGCACCCGGGTCCACCCGCAGCGTCAACGTGTCCTCGTCCAGGCCTTTCACCGCCCGGCGCGCGGTCTGGGTGACCCGGTCGAAGGAGTCCAGCAACAGGTCCGAGGTCTTCATCTGCGCTCCTGACGGGGGACGGCGGCGATGTGTGACGAGGCTATCGCCAGCGTTCTCACTCCCCCGGGGTGAGTTGAAGGCGCGCGGCAGTTCCTATAGTGCCGCCGTGACTATTCGCGGCATTTCCTCCTTTCTGTCTTGTCCTTCGGCTGCCCCTTGCGGGCCGGACCCGGTCGGCCGGTCATGACCAGCGCGCCGGCCACAGCGGCCCGACCGGGACTGGTCACCAGGCTGGCCCCCGGCTGGCTGCTGGGCTACCAGCGGAAGTGGCTGCGCACCGACATCGTCGCCGGCGTGACGCTGGCCGCGGTCGCCATCCCGGAAACGATGGGCTACACCTCCATCGCGCAGGTGCCGGTGGTCACCGGCCTGTACACCGTGATCTTCCCGGCGCTGCTGTTCGCGTTGCTCGGGTCGTCGCGGCTGCTGGTGGTCGGCGCAGACTCGGCGACCGCGGCGATCCTCGCTGCCGGGCTGGCCGGGTTGGGCATCGCGGGCCTGACGCCCTACTCGCCGGAGTGGTTGGCGTTCACCTCGCTGACCGCCCTGGTGTGCGGCGTCCTGCTGCTGCTGGCGCGCCTGCTGCGGCTCGGTTTCATCGGCGACTTCCTGTCCTCCTCGGTGCTGATCGGCTTCCTCACCGGCGTCGGGATCCAGGTGTTGACCGGCCAGATCCCGGACATGCTCGGCATCGAGAAGGGCAAGGGGACATGGTTCGAGCAGCAGTGGTGGACGCTCACGCACCTGACCGATGCCAATCTGGTGACGACGGCGTTTGCCGCCGGCACGCTGGTGATCATCCTGGGGTTCAAGAAGTTCCTGCCCAAGGTGCCCGGCGCGATCATCGCGGTGATCGGGTCGATCATCGTCGCGACACTGCTCGACGTGGGTGCGGACGGGGTGGCGCTCGTCGGCACGGTGCAGGGCGGGTTCCCGCCGATCGGCCTGCCGTCCGGCGTCGGCTGGTCGGACGTCACCGCGGTCATCGGCGTGGCCTTCTCCTGCTTCGTGCTGATCATCGCGCAGAGCGCCGCGACGTCCCGCAGTTTCGCGATGCGGCACGGGCAGAAGGTCGACGTCAACCGGGACATCGTCGGCCTCAGCGGCGCGAACTTCGCGGCCGGCCTCACCGGCACGTTCGTGGTGAACGGCAGCCCGACCAAGACGCAGATCCTGGACGAGCAGAAGGGCCGCACCCAGCTCGCGAACATGACGATGGCGCTCGTCGTGCTGCTGGTGGTGCTGTTCCTGACCGGGCTGCTGACGAACATGCCCGAGGCCGTGCTCGGTGCCATCGTGTTCCTGATCGGGGTCGACCTGATCGACATCGCGGGGCTGCGGCGGGTGTGGCACGCGCGGCGCAGCGAGTTCGTCATCGCCGCCCTGACCGGTGTGGTCGTCTTCGCGGTCGGCGTGGAGCAGGGCATCATTCTCGCGATCGTCGCGTCGATCCTTGAGATGATCCGCCGGCAGTACCGGCCGGAGCGGTTCGTCGTCGGGGTGGGTGCCGGTGGCGCCGCCACCTACGCCCCGGCGACGCCCGGCACGCAGAGTGAGCCGGGACTGATCGTCTTCCGCTACGACGCAGACCTGTTCTACGCCAACGCCAACCGGTTCTCCGACGACGTGCAGGCGTTGATCACGGGGGCGCCGGACCCGGTGCGCTGGCTGGTGCTCGACTGCACGTCGATCCCGGACGTCGATTACTCCGCAGGGCTGTCCATCGACGGCCTGATCGAGTTCGTGCACCGCCGCGGCGCGGTGTTCGCGCTGGCCGGGCTGGCCCCGGACCTGCACGCGACGCTGCGCCAGCAGGGGGTGCTGCAGATGCTGAACGCCGATCACGTGTTCCCGTCCGTCGACGCGGCGGTCGCGGCCTTCAACGCGCTACCGGCGGAGTCGGCGGCCGCGCCGGGTGCCGCGCGGGCGGTCGGAGCGCCGGTCCCGGGCGCGCAGCAACCGGCCCAGGAGCCGTCGCCCCCGGCGTCGGGCTGACCGTCGGAGGGTGCGCTGCGGCGTAGGTTGGCCGAGTGAGTTTCCGGGTACCCGCGGACGCCTACGGCCGGTTCATGGGGCGGTTCTCCGAACCGTTGGCGGCGCAGTTCGTCGAACTGCTGGGCGTGACGCGAGGCGACCGGGTGCTGGACGTGGGGTCCGGACCGGGCGCGCTGACGACGGAACTGGTGCGCCGGCTGGGGCCGGCCGCCGTCGCGGCGATCGACCCGTCACCGCCCTTCGTCGCCGCGCTCCGTGCGCGGATGCCCGACCTCGACGTGCGGCTCGCCGCCGCCGAGGACCTCCCCTTCGCGGACAACGAGTTCGATTGCGCCGCGGCACAACTCGTCGTCCACTTCATGACCGATCCGGTCGCCGGGCTGGCAGAGATGGCCCGGGTCACCCGGCCGGGGGGACTGGTTGCCGCCTGCGTGTGGGACCACGGCGGGGGGAACGGTCCGCTGTCGACGTTCTGGCGGGCCGTGCGGGCGCTCGACCCGGCCGCCACGGACGAGTCGGCCGGTGCCGGCGCCCGGGAGGGCCACCTGGCGGAACTGGCAGAACGGGCCGGGTTGACCGACGTCGTCACGACCCGGCTGACGGTGCGGGTCCGCTTCGCCGGCTTCGAGCATTGGTGGGACCCGTTCACCCTCGGCGTCGGTCCGGCCGGGCAGTACGTCTCGCGGTTGGACGACGGCGGACGGTCGGCGCTGGCCGCGCAGTGCGCGACTCTGTTGGGACCGCCGCCGTTCGAGATCGCGGCGTCGGCGTGGGCCGCGTCCGGGCGGGTGTGATCAGATCGTCGCCGGACCACGGGTTCGATCCGACGTCGGACCCTGCCAACGACATTCCGCATCTCTTGCATCGGTGATGCGCGCACAGATGGGTGGTGTTCATGCCGTCGTCGGTCCAGGATCCGGAGCCGCTCGCCCGGCTCGCCGCGCACCGACTGGTGCCCGTCGTCGTCATCGATGATGCGGTGTCGGCGGATTCGCTGGGGGAAGCGCTGGTCGCGGGCGGCCTTCCGGTCGCGGAAGTGACGCTGCGGACCGACGCCGGTCTCGAGGCGGTGCGAAGACTGGCGGCCAGGGGGGACGTCCTGGTGGGTGCTGGAACCGTGCTGACGGCCGGTCAGGTCGACCAGGCTGTTGCCGCCGGTGCGGAATTCGTGGTGTCGCCCGGGCTGTCCCGAGCGGTGGTGGAGCGTTGCCAGGAGCTTGGCGTGCTGCCGTTGCCGGGCGCGGTCACCGCGACGGAGATTCAGGCCGCGCTCGAGCTGGGTCTGACGACGGTGAAGTTCTTCCCGGCCGAGAGCGCCGGTGGAGCGGCGGCCGTGCGGGCACTGTCCGCGCCGTTCGCCGGATTCGGCTTCGTGCCCACCGGTGGCATCGGGCCGGACAACCTCGCCCAGTACTTCGAGGTGCCCGCGGTGAAGGCGGTGGGCGGCTCGTGGATGGTGCCGCGGGATGTTCTCGGCGACACCGCCAAGGTCACCGCACTGGTCGACCACGCCGTCCGCGGGGCGGTTGCGCTGCGCCCCTGACTGCTGCACGCCGGACTTCTCGAGCCCGGACTGCTGAGCCCCTGATGGCGGGTCATTCACAACATCCAACCCGATCTGGATGTACTCGGCGGCGGCCGGCTGAATTCATCGACCGCGCTCGAGAACTCCCTCGCCGCCGGCTGCCTGGTGGCCGTCGAATCCCGGACGATCGCGGCCAGCAACTGTTGGCGTTTCTGACGCCGGTGCGTCCGCCCGGCACCGGGTCTGCCGGGCTGCCGGTCGCCGCGAAGCTGTGGGCGTCGCGGGGGCGGGCGGCGCCGACTGGGGCAGCGCCGACGGGACAGCGCCCCGCGGTCACGCAGCGAAGCCCCCACGGCCGGATCCGGAGCCGGCTACCGGGTGTGGGCTCCTTTCCCGGGCGCGTCGTTGCCGAGCGCGGCGACCTGGTACTCCCATTCAGTGATCATGGTGTCGATCCAAGGGGGATGGGCACCATCAACAGTGGGTCGCGAACACCCCAGCCCCGCGCCCCGGTCCGTGCGGTCAAACAGAGTGCTGCGCGGACCCCCGGGGGACGGGCTCGTGCTGACGGCACCCTCCCGCCCACTGTCGGAACTGCCCCTCGTGCCCCATTACTGTTGGCCACCGACCACTGGCTGTGGATCGGACTGGAGGCGAGCAGGTGCATCCCAACGTTGCGGTCGTGGCGGACGCCCTCGCGGCGGCGGGAGCGACCGGCACCGTTCGTGAGTTGGACGACTCGGCACGGACGGCAGCCCAGGCGGCGGCGGCGCTCGGTTGCCCGGTCGGCGCCATCGCCAACAGCCTGATCTTCATGGCCGATACCGAGCCGGTGCTGATCCTCACCAGCGGCGCGCACCGGGTCGACACCGCGCACGTTGCAACGCTGCTGGGCGTGCGCAAGCTCAGCAGGGCGACCCCGGAGCAGGTCCGTGCCGCCACCGGCCAGCCCATCGGCGGTGTTGCGCCGGTCGGCCATCCGGCCCCGGTGCGGACGCTGCTGGACGTCGCCCTGCAGCAGTACGACGTCATCTGGGCTGCGGGTGGGACCCCGCACAGCGTGTTCCCGACGACGTACGACGAGCTGCTCCGCATCTGCGCGGCGCAGCCGGTCACCGTGGAAACCGATCCGGAGCAGGCGTAGTCGGGAGCTGCAACCCGGGGGACGCACAGCTCAGCGGGAAGCGGCTCAGCCTCGCCGGGTCGCCGGCGGGCATCGCCGGGTTTGTCCGTTTGTATCAGTGGCGAGTCGGCGGTGGGTTGTCTGCATACGCGAAAGCGCCATCGGAGCTCAGGCCCAGGTGGCGCTTCCGGCGTTTCAGCGGGCCGGCGACAACCCAGGCCGCCGGCCCGGCGGGCACGGGTCAGCACGGCGGGTCAGGCCGGCACGGTGGGTCAGGCCGGCAGGGTGGGTCAGGCCGGCAGGGTGGGTCAGGCCGGCAGGGTGGGTCAGGCCGGCAGGGTCGCCACCCCGGGTGGGGCGAACCGCCGCCCGGTGACGCGTTCGGAGATCCCGGTCCGGTCCAGGTACGGGGTGATCCCGCCGAGCCAGAAGGGCCAGCCCGCACCGGTGAGAACGCCCAGGTCGAGGTCCGCCGCGTCGGCGACGACGCCCTCGTCGAGCATCAGCCTGGCCTCCTCCGCCAGCGCGACCAGTACTCGGTCGAGCACCTGCTCGGCGGTGGACGGCCGGTCGCCCTGGACGAGCAGAGCGGCGATCTCCGGGTCGAGGATCTGCTTGCCGGTCTCGTCCCAGCTCAGCAGGGTGCGGTGCCCACCGGCGACGATGCGCTGCAGGTTCGCCGAGACCGGGAACCGGTCGCCGAAGGCCTCGTTCAGCGTCTTCTGGACGTGCAGCGCCACCGCGGGGCCGGTGAGCTGGGTCAGCATCAGCGGGCTCATCGGCATGCCGAGGGGCGCGAGCGCGGCGTCGGCGACGTCGGGCGGGGTGCCCTCGTCGATGGCGGCGAGCACTTCGCCCATGCTGCGCAGCAGCAACCGGTTGACCACGAAGCCGGTCGCGTCCTTGACCAGGATCGGGCCCTTCCGCAGCGCCTTCGCCAGCGCGAAAGCCGTTGCCAGCGTCGCATCGTCGGTCCGGTCACCGCGGATGATCTCCAGCAGCGGCATCACCGCGACGGGGTTGAAGAAGTGGAAGCCGACCACTCGCTCCGGGTGCTGCAGGTCGGCTGCCATCGCCGTGATGGACAGCGACGACGTGTTGGACGCCAGCACCGCCTGCGGAGAGACGAACTTCTCCAGTTCGGCGAACACCTGCTTCTTGACGCCCAGTTCCTCGAACACAGCCTCCACCACGAACTCCGCGTCGGCGAATGCCGCGTAGTCCAGCGACCCGGTGATCAGCGCGGTGAGCCGGTTGGCCTCGTCGTCACTGATCCGCTTCTTTGCCTTGAGCGTGCCGATCTCCCGTGCCACCCCGGCCAGGCCCTTGTCCAGCCGCGCCTGGTCGACGTCGGTCATCACGACCGGGACGTGCAGGTTGCGGGCGAACAGCAGGGCGAGCTGCGAGGCCATCAGCCCGGCGCCGATGACGCCGACCTTGGTGACCCGACGCGCCAGCGACGGGTCGGGGGCGCCGGCGGGCTTACGGGCGCGCTTCTGCACCAGGTTGAAGGAGTAGACACCGGCCCGGAACTCCTGGCTCATGATCAGGTCGACCAGCGCCAGCCGCTCGGCGGCCAGACCGGGCTCCAGGCCGGTTTCCCGAGACAGCGCGATCATCTCCAGCGCCCGGTACGGCGACAGTGCCGCGCCGTGCGTGCGCATGTCGGCGATGACCTTGCCGCGTTCCAGTGCCGCGGCCCACTCGGCGTCCGTCGCGCCGGCGAAGTCCTTGCGCGGCACCACGATCGACCCGTCGAGCACGCCGACCAACCAGGCCAGCGACTGCTCGAGGTAGTCCGGCGCATCGAGCACCACGTCGACGACACCCAGGCGCAGGGCGTCCTTGGGCTTCATCATCCGGTTCTGGTTGAGCGCGTTCTCGATGATCACGGTGACGGCGTTGTCCGGACCGGCGATCCGCGGCAGCAACTGGGTGCCGCCCCAGCCGGGCAGGATGCCCAGGAAGACCTCGGGGAGAGCGACTGCCGCGGCGTTTGCGGCCAGGGTGCGGTAGTCGCAGTGCAGGGCAAGTTCCAGGCCGCCGCCCATCGCCGCGCCGTTGACGAATGCGAACGTCGGGATGCCGGACGTGCCGAGCCGGCGGAACACCCGGTGGCCGAGCGCGCCGATCTCGGCGGCGCTGTCCCGGTCGGCCACCATCCCGGCCTGCGACAGGTCGGCGCCGACGGCGAAGATGAACGGCTTCCCGGTGACGGCGATGGCGTCCGGAGCGGCGTCGACGGCCGCCGTGATCGCGGCGTCCAGGCTCTGCAGGCCGAGGGGGCCCAGCGTGCTGGGCCGGGTGTGGTCGCGCCCGTTGTCCAGGGTGATCAGCGCGACCCGCCGGCTGCCGGCGGGTGCCCCCGCGGAGGGCACGTCGACGATGCGCGTGAACGCGTGCGTCACGACCTCGGCCGGGGCTTCGCGGCCGGAAGCTGGTGCGGTGCGCGGCTTCTCGATGGTGCTCACTGGTCGCTCCCGGTCGTCGCGCTGGTCGTGGCGGTGTGGTGCGGGTTCTCCCAGATGACGGTGCCACCCATGCCCAGGCCCACGCAGAGCGTGGTCAGGCCGTACCGGACGTCCGGCCGCTCCTCGAACTCGCGGGCGAGCTGGGTCATCAACCGGACCCCGGACGATGCCAGCGGATGCCCCATCGCGATCGCGCCGCCGTACGGGTTGACCCGCTCGTCGTCGTCGGCGATGCCGAAGTGATCGGTGAAGGCCAGCACCTGCACGGCGAAGGCCTCGTTGATCTCGATCAGGCCGATGTCGTCGATCGTGAGACCCGCTGTGCGCAGGGCCTTCTCGGTCGCCGGGATGGGACCGGTGCCCATTGTCTCGGGCTCCACACCGGCGAACGCGAACGAGACCATCCGCATCCGCACCGGCAGCCCCAGCTCCTGTGCGACGTCCGCCGCGACGAGTAGGCAGCCGGTGGCGCCGTCGGTGAGGCCGGAGGCATTGCCGGCGGTGACCCGCCCGTGCGGGCGGAACGGGGTCCGCAGGTTCTGCAGCGCGTCGAGAGTCGTTCCGGGACGGGGTAACTCGTCCGCACCGGCCAGCCCCCAGCCCTGCTCGGAACGGGTCGCGACCGGCACCAGCTCGGGACCGATCTGGCCGTTGGCCAGCGCCTTGGCGTATTTCTCCTGGCTGGCGACGGCGTAGGCGTCGGCCCGCTGCTTCGTCAGCTGCGGGTACCGATCGTGCAGGTTCTCCGCGGTCGAGCCCATCATCAGGGCGGACGGGTCGACCAGCTTGTCGGCGACGAACCGCGGGTTCGGGTCGGCACCTTCGGCCATCGGGTGATGGCCCATGTGCTCGACGCCGCCGGCGATGACGACGTCGTAGGCGCCCACGGCGATGCCGGAGGCGACGGTGGTGACGGCCGTCATTGCGCCCGCGCACATCCGGTCGATCGCGAAACCGGGCACGGTCTTGGGCAGGCCGGCCAGGATCGCCGCGGTCCGTCCGATGGTCAGTCCCTGGTCACCGATCTGGGTGGCGGCGGCGATGGCGACCTCGTCGATGCGCTCCGGCGGCAGGTTCGGCTGGCGCCGCAGCAGTTCGCGGATCACCTTGACCACCATGTCGTCGGCGCGGGTCTGCCAGTACTGGCCCTTCTCACCGGCCTTGCCGAATGGGGTGCGCACCCCTTCGACGAAGACCACGTCCCGCAGGGTCCGCGGACGAGGGGGAGTGGTGGGGTGCTCGGAGGTGTCTGCTGCTGGTGCCGGTGAAACCACGGACGTGCTCCCTTAGCTGTGGCGGTCGGAAGATGCGGCTGCTCGATACGCGAAGGTCGTGCCCCGCAGCGCTTCCGGGCCGCGGGCGGCGGACCTGTCGGCATGCCGAGGGGCCACCGCGGGTCATGCTACTCCGTATGTTACTGGCCGGTAACTTGAGCCGCTCAGGCACCCGCTCCGGCCGTGGTGCCGTTGTCGGTGCCTGCTCCGGCTGCGCCGTCCGCGTCGGGATCAGCGCCGGTGGCTGCCGGGTGTCCCGCCCCCGTGCCCGTCCCGGTGCCTGCTCCGGTTCCGACGTCGAGCGCCGCGGCCAGCAGCGGTGCGGTCAGTTCGATCTGCCAGGGCCGCGCGCCGCGCTCGGCCAGCGCCCGCGGCAGGTCACCGGTCGCCGGCGGCGACCACAGCACGCGCCGGACGGTGTCCGGCGAGAGGAGGTTCTCGACGGGGACGGCCATCCGCTCGGAGAGGTCGGCGAGTGCGGTTCGCGCGGCCTGCAACCGCGCCGCAGCGGCGGGATCGCGGGACGCCCACTTCGCAGGCGCCGGCGGCCCGTCACCGGGCAGCCGGACGGCGGGCAGCTCCTCGGCCGGCAACCCGAGGCCGCGCGCGATCGCGGCCAGCCACACCGCGGCACTGCGGCGCTGCATGCGGCCGGAGAACACCGGCAACGCGGTCAGGGCCGCGGTCGTCGTCGGCTTCGCCACCGAGGCGGCGACGATGGCCGAGTCCGGGAGGATCCGGTGCGGCGCGACGTCTCGTCGGCGGGCCAGGGCGTCCCTGGTGATCCACAACTCCCGGATGATGGCCAGCGCCCGGCGGTCGGTGATCCGGTGCATGCCCGAGGTGCGCCGCCACGGGTCGACCCGGGGGACCGCCGGCGGAGCGGCGATGATCGCGTCGAATTCCTGACGCGCCCAGTCGAGCTTGCCCTGCCGGCGCAGCAGGTCCTCCATGGCGTCGCGCAGTTCGACGAGCACCTCGACGTCGAGCGCGGCGTAGGTCAGCCAGTCCTGTGGCAACGGGCGGGTGGACCAGTCCGCGGCGCCGTGTCCCTTGCGCAGGTGCAGGCCGAGCATCTGTTCGACCAACGGGCCGAGCCCGACCCGGGGGAGTCCGGCGAGCCGGCCGGCCAGTTCGGTGTCGAACAGCCGGCGCGGCCGGATGCCGATGTCGGCCAGGCACGGCAGGTCCTGATTGGCGGCGTGCAACACCCATTCGGACGCAGCGAGCGGGGCGTCGAGTTCGGACAGGTCGCCCAGCGGGATGGGATCGATGAGCACGGTGCCGACGTCCGGCCGTCGCAGTTGCACCAGGTAGGCGCGGGAGCCGTACCGGAAACCCGAGGCGCGTTCGGCGTCGATCGCGACCGGGCCGCCCGCCGACGACAGCAGGTCCGCCCAGTGCAGCAGTTCGGAGCGATCGCTGATCGGCCCGGCGACCGGGCCGGCCGGTTCCAGCAGCGGCACCACCTCGGGTGCCCCGTCGGTTGCGGTGTCGTCAGGCACGATGTCGCAGGTCGCGATGTCGCCGGTCGCGACGTCACCGGGTGCAGTTCCGTTGCCCGGGATCGCGTCGGTCGCCGCTCCGTCGGCCGGATTCGTGCCGTGGCGGTGGTCAGCGATGGGACGCGCGTCGAGAACCTCGCCGCCATCGGGCGCGTTCCGCGGCGTACCCGAGGGGTCGTCGGGATCGGCGACCTCGACGTCAGCTGAGCCGGACATGCGCGGAACCTACCGCGCCCGGCGCGCCGTGCGAGCCAACGGCACCCGCTCCGAGCAGGGCAGCGTCAGGAAATCACTCCGGCCCGCATGGCCAGCGCGACCATGTGAGCGCGGTCGCCGGTGCCGAGCTTGCGCCCGATCCTGGCGAGGTGGCTTTTCACCGTCAGGGCGGACAGCGAGAGCTGATCGCCGATCCACTTGTTGGAGCGCCCGTCGGCCACCAGCCGGATGACCTCGATCTCGCGGCTGGACAGCTCGTGGATGCTGCTCGGGATGCTGGCCGTGGTCGGATTCGCGCGGCGGCCGATGAGCACGCCGCTGACTCCTGCACCGACGGCGTCGATCACCGGCCCGATGTCCGCGGTGGGGGCCAGCGCGATGACCCGCGGCCAGCCGGCCTCCCGCAGGGCGTGCACCACGCGGCCCGCCTCCGCACCGAGTTGCAGGCTCACCAGCGCGAGGTCACCACTGATCTGCCGGGCCACCAGGTCCTCGACGGCCGCCACCGACGCGGCCTCCAGGATCCGGCCGAGGCCGATCTCGCCCAGGCTGTTGCGCAGCGGATCCCGCGTCCCGCGGTCGGGGTCGACCACCAGGACGGTCGCCATCCGCAGGGGAATCGCCGGGGTCTCGCGTAACGGGGACCGCTGCGCGGGCAGCAACGTCCCGGGATGTGCGTCGTCAGAGCGCAGCGACGAGCTCGTGTCGAGAGCCCCGCCGCTCACACCAACCGCCGAATTGATCACCGGGTGTTCCTCCTACCAGTCGGGCGAATGCCCGGCGTCACCAAGATCTGGAACCCGCGGTCGCCCGTCGAGGTCATGGCCTACCCGAAACACGGGCATCACTCGGTCCGTTGTCACAGCTAGTGTCTGCCCTACGGCCGTCCGTGGTCAAGCACACGAATCGACCAGTCGGTTTCGTCCGTTCAATCCTCAGCGCACCGCCGATGGATCAGACGTTTGCAGCAACGTCACTCCTTCCGGCGGAAGGCCCGCGGCGACGGACAAGAATTCGGCGAAGGCCTGCAGGTGCAGGTCCGTCCGCTGGTCCGCGGTCCACGATGCCCGAACCTCCAGGTCGTCGGCGCGCTGGGGACCGGCGATGTCACCGAAACGGGTCGAGGAGGTGGCCGTGACCGTTCCGCCGAGCGCGCTGTAACCGGCGCCGGAGGCATCCAGCGACTCGGTCAGCCAGCTCCAGGCCACCTCCGGCAGTAGGGGGTCCTGCGCGATCTCGGTGTCGAGCTCGCACGTGGCGAACACCACAACTCGCAGCGACCCGCCCCAGGCGTCGACGCCGTCGGGGTCGAACAGCAGGATCATCCGGCCGGACGCCGTTTCCTCGTCCCGGCCGGACGGGTAGAGCGTGGCGGACAGCGCATGGCTCCACGGCGCGAGCCGGGCCGGCGCCGGCAGCGGGCCGAGTTCCACCTCGGCGCGGACCCGCGCGACGTCCAGCCGGGCGACGGCCCGCCGGAATTCGGCGGGACCGGCGACGCTGGGCCCGGTCATGGACGGGACCCTACGACGGGGTACCGACAGTGCCCTCACACCACGCCGGTACCCGCCCCGGGTCAGGGCGGGCAGAGCGTGCCGACGGCGGGCAGCGTCCCGTCGACCAGATAGGCGTCCACCGCCTTGCTGATGCACGGGCTGGCCGGGTAACTGCCGTGCCGCCCGGACTGCCAGCTGATCAGCCGCGCGGACGCCAGCTGCCCGGTCAGCGCGCGCACCTGTTCGTACGGGGCAACCGGATCCGAGACCGACGCGGTCACCAGGATCGGGCGCGCACCGGTCGCCTTGACCCCACCCAACGCGGCCTCGGGGGCCGGCCAGGACGCGCAGATCCCGACCAGCCCGACGGTGTAGGGACCGAACAGGGGGGCCTCGCCGCGGACGTCCTGTACCGCAGTCGTCAGTTGGGCGGGGGAGATCCGCAGGGCGCTGTCGTTGCAGTGGTAGATGATCGCCGCGTTGAGCCAGCCTCCACCGTCCTGTCCGCCGAGGGCGGTCTCCAGCATCGTGCCGACCGGCGCGGGGTTGCCGTCCGCCGCGGCGGCCAGGGCGCTGGCGAGTTCCGGCCAGCCCTCCGGGTCGCCGAGCCGGAGCAGCAGCGTCATGAGCACACTGCCGCCGTTCGTCCGGCCCGCTCCCGGGCCCGCGCCGGGGCGAGCGTCGAGCGTGGTGATCGCCTGCTGCACGGTGGCGCGTGGATCGGCGCCGAGCGGGCAGCCGCCGGGGAACGACGGGCAGCGAGAAGCGAAGGCGTCCAACGCCTTCTCCGCGCCGGCGGCCACCGCAGCGGCCCGCGCGTCGATGTCGGTGAGCGGGTCCGACGGTGCGTCCAGCACGAGCGCACCGACCCGACCCGGATACCGGTCGGCGTACACCGCGCCGAGTGTCGCGCCGAAGCCCCGGCCGATCACGTTCAGGGTCGTACTGCCCAGGGCCGATCGCAGTGAATCCAGGTCGTCGGCGGCGCCGGTGCTGTTCACCAGGGACAGTTCCGGTCCCGCGAGGTCGCCGCACTCGAAGGTCAGGGAGCGGGACAACTGGGCCAGGGCGGCGCCGGCGGCCGGCTCGGTGGGATCCACCCCGAGCGTGGTCAGCGCGCCGGCGTCGTACCCGGTCAGGCAGTCGATGGGCGAGGACTGACCGGTTCCGGCGAGGTCGAGGGTCAGCACCGAGAAGCGCTCCCGCACCGTGGGCGACAGCCCGGCGGCGACCGCGGCCACCCGGCTGCGCCCGTTCTCGGCCGGCTCGCCGATCAGCGCGACGACAGTCGGTGCGTCGTCGGCGACGCCGGGTGCGCGCGCCCGCGCGACCTGGATCGTCTGGTCGCCGAACGGGTTCAGCCCGCGGCGCTGGACGCGAACGGCCGCGCAGTCCACCTCGAAACGCAGCCCGCTGGCGGCATCGACCGGGTCGACGTCCGTGCACGGCTGCCAGCGGATCGGGTCCGACTGCTGCCCGAGGCCGCCCGGGCCGACCGGCGGTGTCGATGACGAGGTGGCCGGCGGAGGTGCCTGGCCCGGCCCGAACGTCGCCAGGACGGGCCGCTGCGACGGACCGAGCGTGCAGCCGGCCAGCAGCAGGACGGCCAGCAGGGCGGCGGTGGCTGCGACGGCCCTGGCCGGTGCCGGCTGTCGGCGTGGGCCCGCTGGCGTGCGGCGTGGACAGGACGCAGTCATGGGTCGGCGGTGCCGATCGAGCCGGATCCGACCGTGCGGTACCGGGTGAACAGGTGCGACCCGCTGCGCCGGGCGGTGATCAGTTCCCACCGCGACGGATCGGCCAGCGCGGCGGGCACCATCCGCGTGGCGCGGGATCCCAGCAGCATCGGGGCGAGCGTCAGACAGCACTCGTCCAGGACGCCCGCCTCGACCAGCGCCGCCAGGACCGCTGGACCGCCCTCGCAGTGGATGCGGCGGTACCCGTCCCCGGCCAGCGCGGCGATGGCCGTCGCCGGATCGACGTGGTCGGATCCCGCGACGATCCTCCGGACGCCGGCCGGGACGGTGGCGGCACCCGATTCGGTGGTGACCACGATCGGCGGGGTGTCGGTGTCGGTGAACAGCGGCGACGCACGGTCGAGTCCCCGGCCGGTGATCACCGCGATCGGTGGCGGCGCCGCGGGCAGCCCCCATCGTTCCCGGCGCTCCCGACGGCGAGCGGACAGCCGGATGCCGGCGTAGTTCTCGGCCCGGACGGTGCCCGACCCGACGAGGATCACGTCAGCAAGGTCCCGCAGCAGCCCGAACAGCGACTCGTCGGCGCTGTTGCCGAGGCCGGCCGACCTGCCGTCGACGGTGGTGCCCCCGTCCAGCGAGGCGATCATGTTGGCGCGGACCACGGCCCGGTCGCCGCCGGGCCAGGCGTACAGCTCCGCCATGGCGTCATCGTCATCGGGGAGTTCCTCGATGCCGGCGGGTGGCAGGCGCGGTGCGGCAGCGGCCGGCGGAAGGTCGGAGGGCACCCACCATCCGTACCACGCCGACCCCGTGACCACCGGAATGGTCGGTGGCCGGCTCTCGGTGACGGCGCCTCCCCACGGGGGTGCGACCGTCGTTGCCGCGGCCTCTACCCTGAGGCCTCGTGGCCGTCATCCAGCTCATCGACCGGGACCCGGTGATCGGTGCCGACGAGTTGATCAGCGGTCTGGTGCCGCCTCCCCGGTTCAACGACGTCCGGTTCGACACCTACATCCCCGCTCCGGACGAGCCGAGCCAGAGCGCCGCCGTCGAGGCGCTGTCCGCGTTCGCCGACCGCATCGCCACGCCGTCGCGCAAGGGGCTGTTCCGCAAGACGCCGACCGTCGGCGGCGGCTACTACCTGGACGGCGGGTTCGGTGTCGGCAAGACCCACCTGCTCGCCTCGCTGTGGCACGCCGTGCCCGGTCCCAAGGCGTACGGAACGTTCGTCGAGTACACGCACCTGGTGGGGGCGCTCGGGTTCAACGAGACGGTGCAACGGCTGCGCGGGCACCGGCTGCTGGCCGTCGACGAGTTCGAGTTGGACGACCCCGGCGACACCATGCTGATGACGAGACTGCTGGGGGAGCTTTCCGAGGCGGGCGTCAACCTGGCCGCCACGTCGAACACGCTGCCCGGCAAGCTCGGTGAGGGTCGGTTCGCTGCCGAGGACTTCCGGCGCGAGATCCACGCCCTGTCGGAGCGTTTCGAGACCCTGCGGGTGGATGGACCCGACTACCGGCACGCGGGCCTGGCGGACGCGCCGCCGCCGCTGTCGGACCACGAACTGGTCACCGCCGCCCAGCAGGCCGGGGCTGACGGGGCGGATGCGAGCCTGGACTCCTTCGAGGCCGTGACGGCCCGGCTCACCGATCTGCACCCGTCCCGGTACGGCCGGCTGGTCGACGGGATCGGCACGGTCAACCTGCGCGCGGTGCGGCCGCTGGACAACCAGTCCGCCGCGCTGCGCTGGGTGGTGCTGATCGACCGGATCTACGACCGGTCCATTCCGGTGCGGGCGTCAGGTGCGCCGCTGGACGAGATCTTCACGCCCGAGATGCTGGCTGGCGGCTACCGCAAGAAGTACCTGCGGGCGACCTCGCGCGTGCTGGCACTGGCCCGCGAGGCCACCTGACGGGTTCCCAGGCGCGGTCGGCCTGCGCCCTGCCGCTGCTCGCAGGACGTCGAGCCTGTAGGACGTCGAGCCTGCAGGGGGTCGAGCCTGCAGGACGTGGAGCCCACAGGGAAGCCGAGCCCGGGGCCGCAGATCGCCGGCCACCGGCTCGGACGGTGCCTCACTCGCGATGTGTACGCGTTGCTCGTGCTGCAACACGAGTGAGGCGACAGAAGCATGGGTGAGGGTCGTCGGCGGCGCGGGCAGCGCGCCGGAACAGCAGCGACCACCATCCAGGCCGAGCGACCGCCGCCCGGTCCCGCCGCCAAGTCGCGCCGCCCGGCGGACCTCAGCGCTCGGCCAGCACCGCCGCGAGAGTGTCGACCGCGTGGTCGATCTCGTCCCGGGTGATGACGATCGGCGGGGCGAAGCGGAGCGTCGTCTCGTGGGTGTCCTTGACCAGGATCCCGCGGCGCGCGAGCTCCTCGCTGACCGGCCGGCCCAGCCCGATCCGGGGGGCCAGCTCGGCGCCCGCCCACAGGCCGCGGCCGCGGACCTCCGCCAGACCGCCGTCACCGACCAGCTCGCCGAGCCTGGCGTGCAGGTGCGCCCCGAGTTCGGCGGAACGCTGCTGCATCTCGTTGGTCTGCAGCAGAGCGACCACGGCGCGGCCGATCGCGCAGGCCAGTGGGTTGCCGCCGAACGTAGAGCCGTGCTGGCCCGGCTGCAGCACCCCCAGCACGTCACGCCGCCCGACGACCGCCGACACCGGCATGATGCCGCCGCCGAGCGCCTTGCCGAGCGTGTAGAGATCGGCCCGGACACCCTCCTGGTCCAGCGCCAAGGTGCTACCGGTGCGGCCGAGCCCGGACTGGATCTCGTCTGCGATGAACAGCACGTTGTTCTCGTCGCAGATCCGCCGGACCCCTGCGAGGTAGCCGGCGGGCGGGACCAGCACGCCCGCCTCGCCCTGGATCGGCTCGAGCAGGATGGCCGCGGTATCCGAGGTGATCGCCGCTTCCAGCGCCTGCAGGTCGCCGTACTTCACCGTCAGGAAGCCCGGGGTGTAGGGGCCGTAGTCGTCATGGGCGACCGCGTCGTCGGAGAACGAGACGATGGTCAGCGTGCGGCCGTGGAAGTTGCCGCCGGCGGTGATGATCTGCGCCCGGTTCTCCGCGACGCCCTTGACGGTGTACGCCCATTTGCGGGCCACCTTGATCGCGGACTCGACGGCCTCCGCGCCGGAGTTCATCGGCAACACCATCTCGGTGCCGGTGAGCGCTGCCAGCTCCTCGCAGAACGGGCCGAGCTGGTCGTGGTGGAACGCGCGGGAGGTCAGCGTGACCTTGCCCATCTGCTCGACGGCGGCGGCGATCAGCGCGGGGTGGCCGTGGCCGAAGTTGAGCGCCGAGTACCCGGCCAGCATGTCCAGGTAGCGGTTGCCGGCCACATCCGTCACCCAGGCGCCCTGCGCGGAGGCGACGACCACGGGCAGCGGGTGGTAGTTGTGCGCGCACCACAGCTCGTCGAGATCCAGGTAGGTCTGGGGGTCGCGGGCGGCGGCGCCGGTGGGCGAGGAATGGCCGGTCAGCCGGTCGGACGTCGGGTGCGTTGTGGTCACGGGAAGCCTTTCGCTCCAGTCCGGGTCGCGCGGTCGGTGTGGCGCGCCCGAAAGAGACAGACTACGACCACCACGACATCGCGCCGGAAAAATGCGGGCGGCAGCCGGCCCGTACCGGCGATTCCCGCACGGACCTCGGCGGCCCGTGCTTGGCTGGGCCATGGCCGAAAAGAATTCCGATGACGGGCCCGGTCCGGGCGCCGCGTTCGCCGCGCCGACCGGCACCGTCGACGTCACCACCATCGCGACCGACGCCACCCCGATCGGTCCGCAGTCCAAGTCCGACGCCGAGCAAACCCTGGCCGATCTCGGGGACCGGCTCGCGGGCCTGCAGGAGCGGCTGTTCGCGCAGGGCACCGCCGGCAACCCGAGCAGCGTCCTGCTGCTGCTGCAGGGGATGGACACCGCGGGGAAGGACGGGGTGATCAAGCACGTGGTCGGCCTGGTCGACCCCGGTGGCGTGCGGATGGCGTCGTTCAAGAAACCGACCGACGAGGAACTGCAGCACGACTTCCTGTGGCGCATCGAGAAGCAGCTGCCGCCACCGGGTCTCCTCGGTGTGTTCAACCGCTCGCAGTACGAGGACGTGCTCGTGGTGCGCGTGCACGACCTGGTCCCGCGGGAGGTGTGGTCGGCCCGGTACGAGGCGATCAACGACTTCGAGCGCCGGCTCGCCGACAACGGGGTGACGGTCGTCAAGTGCTTCCTGCACATCTCCCGCGAGACGCAGGCCGAGCGATTGCTGGCCCGGCTGGACGACCCGACGAAGTACTGGAAGTACAACCCCGGTGACGTCGACGAGCGTGGGTTCTGGGACGCCTACCAGGAGGCGTACTCGGAGGCGCTGACCCGCTGCAACACGGTGTCCGCGCCGTGGCACGTCATCCCGTCCGACCGGAAGTGGTACCGGAACTGGGCTGTCGCCGCCCTGCTGGCCGAGACGCTGGAGCGGATCGACCCCGCCTATCCACCGGCCGATTTCGACATCGAGACCGAACGCCGGCGGATCAAGGACAGCTGACGCGCCCGGGACACGGCCGCGGCTCCGGTGCGAGTGTTGCGTGCCTCGGTGCCGAACCCGATTCGGCCCCGGGTCGTCCCGCGGTGACAATGATCCGGTGCAGTTGATCACTCCGGACTCCTGGACGGTCGTCGTCCCGCTGAAGTCCAGCGCGCTCGGCAAGAGCCGGATCGACGTCGACCCGGCGCTGCGTCGCGCGCTGGCCCGGGCGATGGCGGCGGACACCGTCGCCGCGGCCGCGGCGGCGCCGACCGTGGGCCGGGTGCTGATCGTCGCGGACGATCCGGAGGACGCACGGCACCTGATCCGGCCCGGCGTCACCACCACGTTGACGGCGGCCGCCGGACTCAATGAGGCGATCACCGACGGGCTGGCTTCGTTGCCCCGCCACCAGCGGGTGGCCGTCCTGCCGGCGGATCTGCCGTCGCTCACGCCCGACGAACTGCAGCGGGCGCTGGCCTGCGCGGGGACCCACGACCTCGCGGTCGTCGCCGACCGTCAGGGCACCGGCACGACGCTGTTGACGGCGTCGTCACCGGCACGACTGCACCCGCGGTACGGCGATGGTTCGTTCGCGCGGCACGTCGCCGCCGGCGCCGTTCCGCTGGAGGTGCCCGTCGATTCCGGTCTGCGCCGGGATGTCGACGTGGCCTCGGACCTCTCGTCCGTGCTCGGAGTCCGGACGCTGGCGGTGTTGACCGAGTCGGCCTGCCCGTCCGGCCTCTGCGCGGCCCGCAGCACCGGCTGACCGTCGTCGGGGACGACCGGTGGACGCCGTGAGGATGCCGACGCGCGGTACCGACCCGGACACCCGCGGCGGTACCGTTCTGGGTGTGGATCGTCGCTTCCTGCGCCCCGGCTGGATGGCCGGGCACCTGCTGGTGTTCGCGGCGTTCCTGACCTGCCTCCGGCTCGGCTGGTGGCAGTGGGGTCGCACCCACGAGACCACCGGCACCGCACAGAACTTCGGGTACGCGCTGCTGTGGCCCGCCTTCGGCGCCGCGTTCATCTACATGTGGGTGCGGTTCCTGCACCTGGAGGTCCTCAAGGACGCCGAGGATGACGAGGACACCGAGCGGGGCCTGCGGGAGATCCTCGAAGCCGGCGCAGTTGGTTCGGCGTCGCCATCGGCTGCGGCCTCCGGGTCGCCGGACGGGTCCTCCACCAACCCGGATACGTCACCGGATTCCGCGGACGACGAAGCGGCGGCCCGCCGCCGGGACCGGCTGGCGCACCTGCAGAAGCCCAGCCAGGGCTACACCATCGCCGTCGCGACGGTCGGCGGCGAGGACGAGGACGACCCCGAATTGACCGCGTACAACCAGGCGCTCGCTGCCCTGGCAGAGGAGGACCGCCGACGTGCCCGTTGACCCGACCAATGACGTGACCACCCCCGGCCCGGCCGCGCCCGGGACGGCTTCGTCAGGGCCGACCACATCGGGCATTTCGCCGTCGGCGACCGCGACGCCCGGCCGCGCACCCGTCGTCCCGCCGAAGATCATGGCCGCCTTCAAGCGGTACCGCATCGCCGCCTTCGTCGTCGGCTGGGGCCTGCTGCTGCTGTGCGCCGCAATGGTGGCCAAATACGTCTTCGACGTCGCGTCGGCCGTCGCGATCTGGGGCCCCATCCACGGCGCGCTGTTCGTGATCTACGTGATCATTGCGTTCGACCTGGCCTACAAGGACCGCTGGTCGCCGCTGGGCACCATCTGGGTGCTGATCGCCGGCACCATTCCGTTCGTCTCGTTCGTCGCCGAACGCCAGGTGCAGCGCAAGGTGCTGGCCCGCCAGAAGATGTAGCGCTTCGTCCGACCCGTGCTCGGCTCGGTCGGCCGGAGATCAGGGCGCGATGCGCAACCGATGGTTGCGCATCGGGATGCGATTGGTCTACCGTACCTGCAACCAAAGGTTGCAGGAGGAAGCCATGGAAGCGCAATTCACCGGCATCGAGCGCGAGGTGCACGTCGACGCCCCGCCCGAGATCGTCTTCGACGTCGTCAGCAGCCCGCATCATCTCAAGCAGTGGTGGCCCGACGACGCACAGTACGACCCGGTGCCCGGGTCGGCCGGGCAGCTCGTCTTCGGTGACCCCGACGCGGGCGGCGGGATCACCGGTTTCACCGTGGTCGACGCCCGCCCGCCGCACTTGTTCTCCTTCCGGTGGACGCACCCCGTGGCCGAGCAGGCGGCCGCCGGCAATTCCCTGCTGGTCACCTTCGAGCTGACGCCCGCCGGCACCGGCACCCTGCTCCGGATGACGGAGACAGGCTTCCGAGACATGGGTTGGGACGTCGCCACTCTCGAGCAGCAGTACCAGGAACACGTCAAGGGTTGGGATCACTTCCTGCCCCGGCTGGCGCCGTATGTGGCCTCGCTGGGCGTGCGGCGGTGAGCTCCACCGTCGCCGATGACGTCGACGACCTGATCTGGTCGGCCATCGGTGATCCGACCCGTCGACGGATGTTGGACCTGTTGCTGATCCACGGGTCGGCAACCGCGACCGGCCTGGGGGAGCACCTGCCGGTGACCCGCCAGGCGGTCGCCAAGCACCTGAGCGTTCTCGACCGCGCCGGCCTGGTCAGCGCGACCACGGCCGGCCGCGAGAAGCGCTACCGCGTCGACGATGCGGGACTGGAAAGAGCGGTGGCCCAGATGTCGTCGGTCGGGTCGGCATGGGACGCCAGATTGCAGCGGATCAAGCGGATCGCCGAGGCGATTGCGCGTCAACAGGGTTGAACGAATCAAAGGAGAAGCACGTGGTGGACATCCTGCACAGGGTCGGAGTCAAGGACGCGACACCGGACACGGTGTTCGATGCCTTGACCACCGTCGACGGTCTCGCCGGCTGGTGGACCGACGACACGAGCGGCAGCAGCGGGATCGGTGACGTTCTCGAGTTCCGTTTTCCCGTCGGTGGTTTCGACATGGAGGTGGTGGAGCTGCGACCGGCCGAGAAGGTGGTGTGGAAGGTGGTCGACGGCCCGGCGGAATGGATCGGCACCATCATCGAATGGGACCTCCGCCGGGAAGGCGACTACACCATCGTGCTGTTCCGGCACCGGGGCTGGAAGGAGCCCGTCGAATTCATGTACCACTGCAGCAGCAAGTGGGGGACGTTCCTGATGAGCATGAAGTCGATGATCGAGACCGGTGCCGGAGCGCCCGCGCCGCGGGACGTGCAGATCAGCGATTGGCACTGAGCGGGACGTCGTACCTCGCGGGGGACTGTTGATCGATCGGTGCTTTCCCCGGCGAACCGGGGACCCCTCATCCAACGGTGATCGCAGAGTCCTCGGATACCCGGCCGGCGGTCAGGACCCGCCCCGCAAGAGGGCGGTCGTACCCGGCCCCGGAATGTGGCACGCCCGCCGGGTTTCCCCGGTCGGGCGTACAGGAAGTGTGGCCGAGCCGGCCCTGCCGCGATAGTCGCCCGTAAGGGTGGTCCGCAGCACCACTTTCCGGGAGAGCTGTCACCGTCCATCAGGGATCGCCGCCGGTTGCTGTGCGCTGCCTTCGCGGCGGCGCAACCCGTGCCCTGTCCGGACTGCTCCGTCCGGGTTGTCACGTAACGTCACCAGTGGGTGGCGGTGTGCGATATGAGTGCGGCAGACTGACGACGCCGTACCGCTGCGGGCGGCGATGGGGGGTTCGAGATGTCGGCAACGAAGGGGCCCGTCCGCGCCGGTCACGGCCCGGCCGCACCACCCGGCGGCGGACAGCAGCGGTCCTGGTGGGTGCTGGTAGCGCTCATCCTGGTCGCGACGGTGGCGAACCTCAACCTCGCGGTCGCCAACGTCGCACTGCCCGATATCGGAAAGTCCTTCGACGCCAGCCAAACCGCGCTGAACCTGGTGGCCGTCGGATTCTCCCTGGGATTGGCCGCCTCGGTGCTGTACCTCGGGGCGGTGGGAGACCGCTACGGCCGCAAGCTCCTGCTGGTACTGGGCATGATCGTCACCATCCCGGCGTGCCTGCTCGCCGGGTTCGCGCCGTCCATCGAAGTGCTGTTCGGGGCACGACTGCTCGGCGGCGTCGCGGCCGGGATGGCCTACCCCACGACGCTGGCGCTGATCACAGCCCTGTGGTCGGGACCGGCGAGGACGAAGGCGATCGCGCTGTGGTCGGCGGTCGGCGGGGCCACCGCCGCGCTCGGCTCGCTGCTGTCGGGGTGGCTGATGGAGCTCTTCAGCTGGAACTCGGTGTTCCTGGTGACACTGCCGCTGGCCGTGGTCGCCCTCGTCATGGCCGTCCTGATGGTGCCGGCGCACATCAATGAGACGACCGATCCCGTCGACAACATCGGCGGGATCCTGTCGGTCCTGCTGGTCGCCGCGCTGGTGCTGGCCATCAACTTCGCGGCCGTTCCCGGCGGGGGATCGATCGGGCTGTTGCTCGGCGGAGTCGCGCTGCTCGCGGGCATCGGCTTCGTGTTGCGTCAGCGGCGGGCATCGTCCCCCCTGTTCGACCTGCACATCGCGGCGCGGCGGATCTTCTGGGTCGCCGCCATCGCCGGGATCATCGTGTTCGGCACACTGATGGCGGCGATGTTCGTCGGCCAGCAGTTCCTGCAGAACGTGCTCGGGTACTCGACCCTCGAATCCGGTTCGGCCATGCTGCCCGCCGCCGCCGCGATGGTCGTGGTTGCCCCGCTGTCGGCGAAACTGATCGAGTCCCACGGCTCGCGCGTGACGCTGCTCGTCGGGTACACGTTCTGCCTGCTCGGGCTCGTCGCGGCGTTGCTGCTGTGGAAGGAGAACATCCCGTTCTGGCCGGTGTGCCTGGCGTTCATGCTCGTCGGCATCGGCGTCGGCTTCGCCGGCACACCCGCATCGCATTCGCTGACCGGGTCGGTGCCGGTGTCCCGCGCCGGCATGGCGTCCGGAACCGCCGACCTGCAAAGGGATCTCGGCGGGGCGGTCATGCAGTCCTTGCTGGGCGCGATGCTGACGGCCGGGTACGCGGCCGCCTTCGGCCGGGCGATCGCGGCCTCGCCCCAGGCGTCGGAGGTGAGTACGCAGGTGCAGACCGAACTGCAGAAGTCCTTCGCCAGCGCCACCACCATCGCCGAGCGGTACCCGCAGTACCAGAGCGAGATCATCGCCGCGGCGAAGCAGTCGTTCCTGGACGGGGAAACGCTCGCGTACGCCGCCGGGATCGCCATCGTGCTGCTCGGCGCCGCCCTGGTGTTCTTCTGCTTCCCGGGCAAGGCGGGGGAGCTGAGGTTGTTGGCCGACTACGCCGCTCAGGACGCCGTCGTTCCCGGCCGGTCCGCGGCGGGTCCGCACGGCCCGGACCGCCCGACGACGACGTCCGGTGAGCCGTCCACGTCCGGGCGCGCCGACGGGCGCGCTGTGCGGGGCGCCGGCCCGGTCGGCGCGACCTAGGTGTTGAACCCGCGGAGGTTGGTGACGACCTGGGTGCGGTAGATGGGTGGTCGTCCCTGCTAGCGCGGTGTGCGGTCGATGGTAGTTGTAGCGGTGCAGGAACCCAGCGAGCGCGGCGGTCCTTTCGGCGTTGCATGACCAGTCCTGCCGGTAGGCCCATTCCCTGGCCAGGGTGCGCTGGTATCGCTCTGCCTTACCGTTCGTCTGTGGTCGGTACGGGCGG
>JAESFR010000133.1_pt1 | contig 58442 bp, 52 predicted proteins | sample 9266191 | NCBI WGS metagenome assembly JAESFR01 (sample SAMN14503063, study PRJNA617104) | algae metagenome | isolation source: Pleurocapsa minor HA4230-MV1 and co-occurring heterotrophs from cement on... | place: USA: Nuuanu Pali Lookout, Hawaii | collected 2009-07-20
TGGAAGGGTCGGCGGCGAGGGGTGGGGACGTGCGGCCGGCGGGGTCCGGCGGCACAGACGGATGTCGGAGATCGCCGCTCTTGTCGGACGGATCGGCCCGAGACATCCGACGACGCCCGTGATCTCCGACGAACGCAAGGGCTGACGCGCGCGGCGGGGAGGCGAGGAGTGGAAGGGTCGGCGGCGAGGGGTGGGGACGTGCGGCCGGCGAGGCCGCGCGGAAGGACGGATGTCGGAGAACGGCGCTCTTGTCGGACGGATCGGCCCGGGACATCCGACAACGCCCGTGATCTCCGACAAAGGTGGCGGGGCGTCGCCGGCGCGGCGGGGCGGCGGGGCGTCGGGAGGCGAGAAGGGGAGAGGCGGGGGAACAGGAGGGACGGGCGGAGAGAGGCTAGAGCCGCACCTCGGCGATGACCTCGCCGTACTCCGTCTCGCCGACCGGCGTGAAGCCGACGCGCTCGAAGAACGCCTGCGGGCCGCCCTCGCCGGCCTCGTAGATCACGTTCACCGACGACATGCCGCGCGAGCGGGCCTCTTCGAGAAGCTGCTCGACGGCGAACCGGCCGACACCACGGCCCTGATCGTCGGCGTCGACGTTGATGCGCCACAGCACCGAGCGGAAGTGCTCCTGCGGGAAATCCGGGTCGAAGTTTGCGCTGACGAAGCCGACGATCTCGTCGCCGTCGAGCACCACGCGCTGCCACGAGGTCTGCGGGTTCACCACGGTCGCGGCGATGCCATAGCTGACCGGGGAGAGGAACTCCTCCTGGCCGGGCTTCAGCGACATGTTGTTGACCGCGACGATGGTCGACGCGGACAGTTCCTCGAGTCGGAGATCGGCCATACGCACAGGCTAGCGAGAAAGCCCTCGCCACGCGCGCATCGGTCCCCAGGTGACGCGCCGCGCTCGCCGGAGAAGTATCTTGACGTCAAGATACTTCGGGCCCTTGCGTTAGGCTGGAAGCCGACCTCGCAGAGCAACGAACAGCGCGACAGACACAGCGACGGACAGGGACGCAACCGTGACGGAATCGACCATCATCTACACCTACACCGACGAAGCCCCGGCACTGGCGACCGCCTCGTTCCTGCCGATCGTGCAGGCGGTGACGGGCACCGCGGGGGTCGACATCGAGACCCGCGACATCTCGCTCGGCGGCCGGATCCTCGCTGCGTTCCCGCAGAAGCTGACGCCCGAGCAGCAGGTCGGCGACGCCCTCGCCGAGCTCGGCGGCCTCGCCACCCTGCCCGAGGCGAACATCATCAAGCTGCCGAACATCTCGGCGTCGATCCCGCAGCTGAAGACCGCGATCGCCGAGCTCCAGAGCCAGGGCTATGACATCCCCGACTACCCGGATGAGCCCACGACCGTCGAGGACAAGGATGTCCGTGCCCGCTACGACCGCATCAAGGGGTCGGCGGTCAACCCGGTGCTCCGCGAGGGCAACAGCGACCGGCGCGCGCCGCTGTCGGTGAAGAACTACGCGCGGAAGCACCCCCACCGCAACAAGCCCTTCGCCGACGGGTCGAAGACGCGCGTCGCGACGATGGGCCACGACGACTTCCGCTCGAACGAGAAGTCCACTCTCATCCCGACCGACGACGTCCTGACAATCCGTCATCTCGCGGAGGACGGCACCGAAACGGTGCTGAAGGACGGCATCAAGGTGCTCCCCGGCGAGATCGTCGACGCGACCTTCCTCTCCGCGGCGGCGCTCGACGCATTCCTCGCCGACACCCTCGAGGCCGCCCGCGCCGACGACATCCTCTACTCGGTGCACCTGAAGGCGACGATGATGAAGGTCAGCGATCCCATCATCTTCGGCCACGTCGTGACGGCGTTCTTCGCCGACGTCTTCGCCCGCTACGGCGACGCCCTCGACGCCGCCGGTCTCACGCCGAACGACGGGCTCGGCGCGATCCTCGCGGGGCTGTCGAAGGTCGACGGGGGAGACGAGATCGCCGACGCGATCCGCGCCGACCTCGCGAACGGCCCGCGCCTGTCCTACGTCAACTCCGACAAGGGCGTGACGAACCTGCACGTTCCCTCCGACGTGATCGTCGACGCATCGATGCCGGCGCTCATCCGCAACGGCGGCAAGCTCTGGGGCGTCGATGGCGGCGAAGACGACACGCTCGCCGTCATCCCCGACTCGTCGTACGCCAGCGTCTACCAGACCGTCATCGACGACGTGAAGGCGCACGGCCCCCTCGACCCGGCGACCATCGGCACCGTGCCGAACGTCGGTCTCATGGCCCAGGCGGCCGAGGAGTACGGCAGCCACGACAAGACCTTCGAGATCGCCGCCCCGGGCACCGTGCAGGTCGTCAACAGCGCCGGTGACGTGCTGATCGAGCACCGCGTGCAGGCGGGCGACATCTGGCGGGCGATGCAGACGAAGGATGTCGCCGTGCGCGACTGGGTCAAGCTCGCCGTCAGTCGCGCCCGGGCCACGGGCGCCCCCGCAGTGTTCTGGCTCGACGAGACCCGCGCCCACGACGCCACGCTCATCGAGAAGGTGCGCACCTCCCTCGCCGACCACGACACCGAGGGCCTCACCATCGAGATCCTCGCGCCCGCCGAGGCGACGCAGTATTCGCTCGACCGGCTCCGCCGCGGTGAAGACACCATCTCGGTCACCGGAAATGTGCTCCGCGACTACCTGACCGACCTCTTCCCGATCCTCGAGGTCGGCACGAGCGCCAAGATGCTCTCCATCGTGCCGCTCCTGGCCGGGGGCGGCCTGTTCGAAACGGGTGCCGGGGGATCGGCGCCGAAGCACGTGCAGCAGCTCGTGGCCGAGAACTACCTGCGGTGGGACTCTCTGGGCGAGTTCTTCGCTCTCGCGGCGTCGCTCGAGCACCTGGCGGATGTCACGGGCAACGTGAAGGCCCAGGTGCTGGCCGACACCCTGGACGCGGCGACCGGCACGTTCCTCGAGAACGACAAGTCGCCCGGTCGTGCTCTCGGCACGATCGACAACCGGGGGAGCCACTTCTATCTCGCGCTCTATTGGGCTCAGGAGCTCGCCCGGCAGACCGCCGACCCCGAGCTCGCGGGCGCCTTCGCCCCCGTGGCCGAGGCTCTCGCCGAGAACGAGGAGCGCATCGTCGAGGAGCTTCTCGCGGTGCAGGGGAAGCCGGCCGAGATCGGCGGCTACTACCGCCCCGACCCCGAGCTCGTCGAGCAGGTCATGCGTCCGTCGGCGACCCTCAACGAGATCATCGACGGCCTCAGCTGACTCCTCAGCTCAGTGTCCGGTCGGCGCCGCTTCAGATGCGCTCGCGCAGGAATGCCGCCTGCGCGAGCCACTGATAGGCCTGCCCGCCTTCGTGCTCGTTGAAGGGGTAGACCTCGATCGCCTTGTCGGCGACGGGCACGCGGTTGAACGCCGCGAACACCGTGGACGGCGGGCATATCTGGTCGTGGAGCGCCGCGGAGAACAGCGCAGGTGCGTCCAGGCGCGAGGCGAAGTTGACGCCGTCGACGTATGACAGCGTGCGGAACACCCGCTCCTCGGCGCCCCGGTGCACCCGCAGGTACCGGACGATCTCCTGATAGGGATCGGCCTCGGTGAGACCGACGGCCCGCTCGAAGTGGCAGAGGAACGGGACATCCGGCATGACCGCTCGCAGCCCGTCGACGAGCCCGCCGACGGCGAGGGCGATGCCTCCGCCCTGGCTGCCGCCGGTGACGGCGACACGGGCGGGATCGACGATCGGGAGTGAGCGCACCGCATCGACGGCGCGGACGCCGTCGGTGAAGACCCGGCGGTAGTAGTAGGAGGCGGGATCATCGATACCGCGGGTCATGAAGCCGGATGTCGCGGGGCCCGACCCGTGCGGGTCGGGGGTCTCGCCGCCGGAACCCCAGCCGCTTCCCTGACCGCGGGTGTCCATGAACAGGTGCGCGTAGCCGGCGTTCGCCCAGGAGAGTCGCTCGTGCGGAAGCCCTCGGCCGCCGCCGTAGCCGTTGAACTCCACCACGGCCGGAAGCGGACCCGATGCTCCGCGGGGCACCCAGAGCCAGGCGCGCACCGGATCGCCGCCGAAGCCGGGGAAGGTGACGTCGTAGGTGTCGATGAGGGTGAGAGGCGTCGCCATCGGGGTCACCGAGACCTCACCGCCGACCGCGCGGGCCGCGGCGATCGTACCGGCCCAGAAGTCGTCGAAGTCGGCCGGCTCGGCGACGGTCGGGTGGTAGGCCGACAGCTCGGCGGGGCTCAGATCGAAGCGGGGCACCGCGTCAGCGTAGCGCCTGGCGCGCGAGCTTCGGCTCGTCAGGAGTAGACGCTGACCTCGGTGCCGATCGCGGTCCAGTCGTAGACGAACTTCGCCGCGTCATCCCACATGTTCACGCAGCCGTGGCTCTGGGGGTATCCGAGCGACGAGCGAAGAGCGTTGGCGCCGTGGAAGGCGATGTCGGGGGCGAACCAGGTGACGTACGGAACGTCTTGGACGCAGTATTCGGCGCCCTCGAAGCAGCCCATGTTCTGCTGGCGGGTGTAGCCGAAGATCGTGAAATTGCCCTGCGGCGTCGGGGTCGCTGCGGTGCCCGAGGCGATGGTGAACGAGTTGGTCACCTTGCCGTTCTCGAACAGGTAGGCCACCTGCGAGCTGAGGTCGACTTCGATGCGACGCGCGAGCGCGGTGGTGGTGAAGGCGGTCTCGGTGACCGAGAGTTCGATCACGCCATCGCCGGCGGCGAGTTGCGTCGCCGCGTCGCCTGCGAGGCCGTCGGTGTTCTCCAGGGTTCGGCCGGTGACGCCGGTGCTTTCTTCGCGGAGCACCTTCCCGGCGGAGTTGGTGATGGCGACGGCATCGACCGCCTCGCGGTTCACCGCGCCCGGAAGGGTGTCGACGACGGCCTGCACCGCGGCCTGGTCGACGTCGACGGGAATCGTGCCGTCTGTAGCGGCGCCGACGGTGATCCACGACGCGACCTGCGCGCGGTCGAGCGGAACGACCCGCTCCTCGCCGACGTAGAAGCCGGCGGTGTCGAGCATGCTGTTGAGGCGCCCCGCGGTCTCGTCGGCCACGGCGGTGGGCGTGATCGCCTCGACCGGCGCGATCACCGGCGCGAGTTCGACCCGCGACTGGCCGGCCAGGAATGCGTCCTCGAGCGCCTGCTGAACGCTCGCGAGGTCGATGCCCTCGCCAGGCGTGGCGGGCGTGACGACATAGGCGGCGGTGGCGGCGTCGAAGGAGACGGAAGCGTCGACGGGGGCGACGGCGAGATCGGGTGCGGCGTCGAGAAGAGCGGATGTCGCGGTCGCCGCATCCACCTGGACGTCGGCCTCGACGGGGGAGGGGAACCACCCCGTCGGGTTCCACATCGGATGCTCGGCGAAGGCCGCCTCGGCGAGGGCTTGCGCGTCGACGCTGGCGCCGAGATCTGCGCCGGTCACTTCGGCGTCACCGGCAGGACCGGTGAGGACGATGGTCGTTTCGGCCAGGCGCGCGTCGATCGCCTCCGCCGCAGCGCCGGGAGTCAGGAGCCCGACATTCACCCCGGCGACCGCGGTGCCGGGAGCGATGAGGACGAGCGAGGAGGCGACGAGCCCGACGACAGCGGCACCGGCGGGGATGCCGATCCACAGACCCCAGCGACGCTTCTTCGGAGCCGGTTCGGCAGGCGCCCAGGCGTAGACCGGGCTCTCTCCCGTGGGCACGTCGGACGTCGGCGCGTCGGCAGTCGGCTGCTGCGGCTCTGCGGCGTCAGCCCCCGGCCTGGTCACAAGATCTGTCACGCGGTCCCCCCGACTGCGTCTGCGTCGTCGGTCTATGGTAAACGACGTCCCGGAGGCACAGGGCAACGGTCTCATCACGACCGGCGCGGGAACGCGCGGAAGACGGCGCGGTGCGGAGGGGGAGGGTCAGCCTGCGCAGATGTCCTGGAACTTCTGCACCGTCACCTGGAACGACTCCCCGATGGCTGCGGCGTCCTCGATCTGCGACACGTCGCCCCCCGCGACGGCGTCCATGACCTCGGCGGTCTGCCCGAACATCTCCTGCAGTTCCGGAAGGAGCGCGGCGACCTCGTCGTTGGTGACCTCGCTCGCGGTGCTCGCAAGGCTCTCGGCAGCGGAGCGCGCAGCCTCGGCGACCGCCCCCGGGTCGTCGACCGAAGCATCCTGGAACTGCGAGGTCGCCTCGGTGATGCTGTCGGCGATCAGCGCGCACGCGTCGCCCGTCGACTGGCCTTCGTCGCCGGCGGCGTCGTCCGAGGACCCCGTCGATCCCTGCGAGGCGCTTCCGCTCGGAGCAGCGACCGGCCCGCCGGTGCAGCCGGCGAGCCCGAGCACGGCGATCAGAGCGAGCGTGCCGAAGGCGGCTTTGGTTCGCATGAGGTCTCCTTCGTGGTCGGCCTCCCACTTTACGTCAGCACCTGGGATCGCCCCCGGGTGTAACGGTTTTGTTAAGACTCCGTTCGAATATGCGCTGCCGGGTTGCGCACCCTTAGTTCGTAAGGTGTACTAACAAACATGTCATCGACCGAGACGCGTCGCACCATCCCCGCGGGGACCGCGGTCCTGCCGGTGCGAGCGCGCCGCCATACCGCCAAGGTGTTGCCCGAGCAGGCGCGACAGCACAACAGGTCGCTGGTCCTCCAGACCCTCTTCCACGGCGGCGCCATGAGCCGCGCCGACCTCGCCCGCGAAACCCGGCTGACCCGCGTGACCATCTCCGACCTCGTGGGGGAGCTCATCACCGACGGCTTCATCGCCGAACTCGGCACGCGCGAGGCGTCGGGGCCGGGAAAGCCGGCGATCCTCGTCGACCTCGACCGCGCCGGTCATCGCATCGTCGGCATCGACCTCTCCGGGAGCGAGACGTTCATCGGCGCGGTGTTGACACTCGACGGTGAAATCGTCGCCCGCCACGAGGTGCCGGTCCCGGGCGCCACCAGTGAGGTGGTGGCCACCGCCGTCCAACTCGCGCGCGACCTCGTCGCCGACGCGCACGCGCCGGTCCTCGGTGTCGGAGTCGGCACGCCCGGCGTGGTCGACGAGCGCGGGGTCATCCTCGCCGCCCCCAACTTCGGCTGGGTCGGCTTCGACCTCGAACGGGCGCTCGCCGAGGCGCTGCAGTTGCCGGTGCTCGTCGCCAACGACGCCAACGCCGCCGTCCTCGCCGAGTACACCTTCGGGCGCGCCGACGACGACGTGATGCTCATCAAGGTCGGTCGCGGTGTGGGCGCCGGCCTCCTCACGGGAGGGCAGCCGATGCGCGGTTCGCGCTTCGCCGCGGGGGAGATCGGCCACGTCACCGTCGGCACCGACGGCGGCCCGCACTGCGCGTGCGGGAAGATCGGATGTCTCGAGGCCTGGCTCTCGGTGCCCTCGCTCTCGGCACGGCTCGACGACGCGCCCGACGACGAGGCACGCACCGGCGTCCTCCGCGACGCGGGGGAGCGCCTCGGCATCGCGCTCGCCCCGGTCGTGGCGACCCTCGACCTGTCGGAGATCGTCCTCTCGGGCCCAGCGGACCTGCTGGACGGGGCCCTTTCCACCGCCACCGTCGAGACCATCCGCGCCCGCACGCTCGCCCCGTTCCATGAGGGCGTGCGGGTTCGGATGACCGCGCACGGGCAGGACATCGTCCTGCGCGGCGCCGCGGTCATGGTGCTGTCCGCACAGCTCGGGGTGTCCTGACCCATCCACCCATCACCCGGTCGGATCACCCGATCCGCCCACCAAGAGAAAAAGGAACGCTATGAGAATGAAGCTCGCGAGCGTCGCCCTCCTCGGGGCGTCCGCTGTCGTGCTCGCCGGCTGCGCCGGCGGAACGGGCTCCGCCGGCTCGGAAGAGGGCGCGGAGATCCGTGTGTGGCTGGTCGGCGCCGACACGCCGCAGGAAGCGCGGGACTACCTCGTCGAGACCTTCGAGGAGAACAACCCCGGCTCCACCCTCGTGATCGAGGAGCAGAGCTGGGAGGGCCTCGTCGACAAGCTCACCACGAGCCTGTCGAGTTCGGACAGCCCTGACATCGTCGAATTCGGCAACACCCAGGCGCCGGCGTTCACCTCGGTGGGCGCCCTCCTCGACCTCAGCGACGAGTACGAGGCGCTCGGCGGCGACGACCTGCTGCCCGGCTTCGTCGAGTCCGGTTCGTACGACGGCAAGTTCTACGCCCCGCCGCTGTACTCGGGCGCCCGTGTCGTCTTCGCCGACCCGGCCCTGGTCGCCGAAGCGCCCACCACCCTCGACGACTACATCGCCACGGCGACGGAGCTCGCCGCGGCGAACCCCGGCAAGTCGGGCATCTACTTCGCCGGCCAGGACTGGTACAACGCTCTGCCCTTCATCTGGGAGAACGGCGGCGAGATCGCCGTCGAGGACGGCGGGGAGTGGGACGCGCAGCTGAGCTCGGAGGAGTCGGTCGCGGGCCTCACCCAGGTGCAGGAGCTCATGACCACTGCGTCGGTGGCGCCGAAGGACGGCGATAACGCCGAGCCGTGGACGCCCTACTGCGAGGGCGCGGCCATCCAGTTCTCGGCGCCGAGCTGGGCGCTCGGGCTCGCCAGCGAGTGCGAGACCGAGAACCCCCCGGCCGCGCCGCTCGTGTACGCCCTCCCCGGCATGGACGGCGGACCCGCGCAGGTCTTCGCGGGCGGGTCGAACATCGGCATCTCGGCGAACTCGGCGAACCCCGACCTGGCCAAGGACGCGCTGGCGATCATTCTGAGCGATGAGTTCCAGACGATCTACGGCGAGAACGGCCTCATCCCCGCCAAGAAGTCCCTCGCCTCCACCCTCGGCGACACTCCCGAGGCGCAGGCATCCGCCGAGGCGGCGAGCAATGCCAAGCTGACCCCGGCCTCGCCGAACTGGGCCGAAGTCGAGGCCTCCCGCGTGCTGGAGGACTTCTTCGTCAACATCGCCCAGGGCGGAGACGTCGCGGCGCTCGCCGCCGAGGTGGACACTCAGATCGAGGACATCCTCAACGGCTGACCCGACCCCGGGTCATCCTTCCGGGCCGGCGGTTCTCGCTACCGCCGGCCCGGTTCCTTTCGACCTCCCTCAGGAGACCGCCATGTCGACGCTGCACAGCGACGTCAGCCCCGCCGTGAGCGCGGTCGAGGGCGAGCGCCTCGTCGCCCCCACGCCGCCCGAGAGCCCGGGCAGCCGCCGCCGAATGCGGCCCGGTTCGTTCACCCCCTACGTCCTCCTCGCCCCCGCCCTCATCGTGCTCGCCGCCGTCACCGGCTGGCCGCTCATCCAGCTCGTGGTCATGTCGTTCCAGGAGTTCGGGCGCGCGCAGATCTTCGGGGCCCCGCCTGAGTTCGTCGCGTTCGAGAACTACGTCGGCATCCTCACCGACCCCGAGTTCTGGCAGGTGCTCACCCGCTCGCTGCTGCTCGCCGCCGTCTGCGTCATCACCACGATGGTGCTCGGGATCCTCGTCGCCCTGCTTCTGCGGCGCCTGGGCGCCGTCCTGCGCACCGTCGTGTCCGTCGGGCTCCTGCTGGCGTGGGCCATGCCGCCGCTGTCGGCCACCATCGTGTGGGGCTGGATCTTCGACACGCAGTACGGCGTGCTGAACCAGGTGCTCTCGCAGGGATTCGGCCTCACCCAGTTCGAGGGCCACTCGTGGCTGATCGAGCCCCTCAGCTTCTTCTTCGTCGCCACCGTCATCATCGTGTGGGGCGCGGTGCCCTTCGTGGCCTTCACCGTCTACGCGGGGCTCACGCAGGTGCCCGAGGAGGTGCTCGAGGCGGCGCAGCTCGACGGCGCGGGGGCGGTGAAGCGCTTCTTCCTGGTGATCGTGCCGTTCATCCGGCCGATCCTCATCATCGTGACGATCCTCCAGGTGATCTGGGACCTCCGGGTCTTCACGCAGATCTACGCCCTGCAGTCGATCGGCGGTCTCGCCGAGCAGACCAACACCCTCGGGGTCTACATCTACCGAGTCTCGCTCGGCGCCGGAGATTTCGGTGTCGGCGGTGCGATCTCGGTCATCGTGGTGCTGCTGCTGGTGGCGCTGTCGATCGCGTACGTCCGCCGCAACGTCAAGGAGGAGACGCTGTGACCGCGATCGCCGCACGTCCCGCTCGGCGCCCGCTCGGTGTCAAGCGACGCGCCGGGGCGATCCTCGCGGGTCTCGCCGGCCTCGTCGTCTTCGCCTGCTCGGTGTTCCCGGTCTACTGGATGGTGATCACCTCCCTCCAGCCGAACGGCCAGGTGCGCGGCAGCACCCTCCGCTTCTGGCCCGAGAACGCCACGCTGGAGAACTACCTCGGGGTGATCTTCGACCACGACCGCGCTCCGTTCCTCCCCGCGCTGGGCAACTCCCTCGCGGTCACCCTCTTGACGGTGGGGATCTCCCTGATCTTCGCGTTCTTCGCCGCGCTCGCCGTCACCCGCTTCCGCTTCCGCAGCCGGGTCGCCTTCATCGTGACGATCCTCATCATCCAGATGATCCCCGCCGAGGCGCTCATCATCTCGGTCTTCCGCCTGATGGACGGGTGGCAGCTGCTCAACACGGTGATCGGTCTCACCGCCGTCTACGTGGCAACCGTGTTGCCCTTCACCATCTGGACGCTCCGCGGCTTCGTCAACGGCGTCCCGGTCGAACTGGAAGAGGCTGCCATGATCGACGGCCTCAGCCGCGCGCAGGCGTTCTGGCGGGTGACGTTTCCGCTCCTCGCTCCCGGCCTCGTCGCAACCGGTGTGTTCGGGTTCATCCAGGCGTGGAACGAATTCGTCTTCGCCCTCGTCCTCAACCCGCGTCCCGAGGCGATGACCCTGCCGGTGTGGCTCCGCACCTTCCTCGACCCCAACGGCGGCATCAACTGGGCCGAGCTCATGGCGGGGTCGACCCTGGTGTCCATTCCGGTGGTGGTGTTCTTCCTCATCGTCCAAACCCGGATGACGAGCGGGCTGGTGTCGGGGGCGGTCAAGGGCTGATGCGCGTCGGATTGGATGTGGGCGGCACGAAGACCGAGGCTGTCGCCCTGGATGACTCCGGCGCGGTCCTCTCGCGCATTCGTCGCCCCACCGCGCTCGGCGCGGACGGCGTGATCGCAACGGTGCTGGCCGCCGTCGACGCGGTGAGTGCGGCCGGCGGGGCGGATCCGGTGTCGTCGGTGGGGATCGGGATGCCCGGGCAGATCTCTCCCGGAACCTCGGTGGTCACGCATGCGGTGAACCTCGCCGTCGCCGAACTCGACCTTCCCGCGGCGGTCGCACCGCTCCTCGGCGTGCCCGTCGCGGTGGAGAACGACGTCAAGGCCGCCGCCCTCGGCGCCGTCGCCCTCCGCACCCCGGCCGCCGGGGAGGGCGGGTTGTCGATGGCGTACCTGAACCTCGGCACCGGGGTTGCGGCCGGTATCGTCACCGGCGGCACGCTGTGGCGGGGGGCACGGGGAGCGGCCGGCGAGATCGGCCATGTCAGCGTCGACCCCGATGGGCCCCGCTGCTCCTGTGGTCAGCGCGGCTGCATCGAAGCGCTCGCCGGTGGTCGCGCGATCGCCGAGCGTTGGGGGAGACCCGCCCGGCATCCGGTGCTCGATGTGCTGGATGCCGCCCGCGCGGGAGACTCTCGTGCGCGGGGCCTCCGCGGAGACCTCGCCCGGGGGGTCGCCGCGGCCATCCGCATCCTGGTCCTCACCGCCGACGTCGACGTGGTCGTCCTCGGCGGCGGCCTCACCGCCCTCGGAGGTCGACTGCTCGATCCCGTCGTCACCGCACTCCGGGCGAGCGGTGAGACATCCGCCTTCATGCGGTCTCTGCGGCTCGACGAGCGGGTCGAACTGCTCCCGGCCGGGTCGCCTGCCGCGGCTCTCGGCGCCGCCGTCCTCGGCGCCGACCGAGGAGAGGGAGTGCTGGCCGTTGGCTGAGGTCGTCATCGTCGCCGACGCCGACGCGGCCGGCGCTCTCGTCGCCGAGGCGATCGTCGCACTCATCACCGCCCGCCCCGACGCAGTCCTGGGGCTCGCGACAGGGTCGACGCCGCTTCCGGTCTACCAAGCCCTCCGCGACCGGGCGACCGGGCTCGACCTCTCCCGGGTGCGCGCCTTCGCGCTCGACGAGTACGTCGGGCTCGACCCCGCCCACCCCGAGAGTTATCGCTCGGTCATCGCGCGCGAGGTGGTGGAGCCCCTGGGTCTCGACCCCTCCCGGGTGCACGTGCCCGACGGCTCCCCGGAACGCATCACCGAGTCGGGTGAGGCGTACGAGGCGGCGATCGACGCCGCCGGCGGGGTCGACCTGCAGCTCCTCGGCATCGGCACCGACGGCCACATCGGCTTCAACGAACCCGGGTCCTCGTTCGCGTCGCGCACCCGCGTGAAGACGCTCACCGCCCAGACCCGCCGCGACAACGCGCGCTTCTTCGCCCGCGTCGACGACGTGCCGCGCCACTGCATCACCCAGGGTCTCGGAACGATCCTCCGCGCCCGGCACCTGGTGCTCCTCGCGTTCGGCGAGGGCAAGGCCGAGGCGATCGCGGGCGCCGTCGAAGGGCCGGTGACGGCGTCGCTCCCCGGCTCGGCGATCCAGCTGCATCCGCGGACCACTGTCATCGTGGACGAAGCGGCCGCGTCGCAACTTCGCTTCGCGGAGTACTACCGCTACGCCTGGGAGAACAAGCCGGAGGGTCAGGGCCTGTAACCCGCGGCCGCCTGGTCCTGCGCACCGGCCCACGCGGCGCCGAGGGCGCGGGGGAGGAGCACATGGCAGAGCGGCGCCAGCGCGACATCCGGGGCCTCACCGGCCGTGATCCACCGAGCCTCGGCGATCTCCGCCTGCGCGTGCGCGGCTTCGGGCGCGATCTCCACGGCGAACGCGTCGGCGACGACGTCGTGGCCCGGCTCGTTGGCCGCCGCCGTGCGGAACAGACCGAGCGGATGCAGCGCCGCCGCCGCCACCGTGACGCCGAGCTCTTCCCGCAGTTCCCGCACGAGCGTCTCGGCGGGCGTCTCGCCGGCTTCGGGCTTGCCGCCCGGGTTCATGAAGAGCGCGGTGCCACGCTTGCGGACGACGAGGGCGCGGCCCGAGGCATCCGTCACGACCCCCGCGCTCACCCGGATCTCGTCCCTCACGCGAAGACCTTGCCCGGATTGAGGATCCCGAGCGGATCGAACACCCGCGCGATGTCGCGCTGGAGCTCCCACTGGTCGTCGCCCAGCTCGTCGGCGAGCCAGCGGCGCTTGAGGACTCCGACGCCGTGCTCGCCGGTGAGGGTGCCGCCCAGCCGCAGCGCCGCGCGGAAGAGGTCGTCGGCGGCCGCCCACACGGCGGCCGGCACCTCGTCGGACGCGCCCTCGTAGATGAAGTTCGGGTGCAGGTTGCCGTCGCCGGCATGGGCCACGGTCGGAATGGTCATGGCGTACTCCCGCTCGATGCGGGCGATCTCGTCGAACATCGCCGGAAGGGCGCTCCGCGGCACCGAGACGTCTTCGATGAGGGTCGTGCCGAGGGTCTCCATCGCCGGATGCATCGACCGGCGGATCGCGAGGAGGCGCTCCCCCTCCTCCCGATCGTGCGAGAGAGCGACCGTGCCGCCGGCCGCGGTGAGGACCCGGGCGATCGTGTCGGCTTCGACGGCGGCGGCCGGTCCATCGGTCTGAATCGTCAGCTGCGCGGCGCCGGGCGTCGGGGCCGGGAGGGCGAGGAGGGCATGGACCGCGGCGAGGGAGGCGGCGTCCATCAACTCCATGATCGCCGGCTGGATGCCCGCCGCGGTCACCCCGGCGGAGGCGGCAGCAGCGGACCGGACATCGGAGAACGTCGCAGCGACCGTGCAGACGTCACCCGGAGTGAGGCGCCGGAGCTTCAGGGTTGCCCCGACGATCACCCCGAGCGTCCCCTCCGAGCCGATGAAGAGCGAGGTGAGATCGAGGCCGGTGACGCCCTTGACCGTGCGGTGGCCGAGCGAGAGGAGTCGCCCGTCGGCGAGGACGACGTCGAGGCCGAGCACGGCGTCGCGCACCACGCCGTATTTGGCGCACAGGAGTCCGCCCGCTCCCGTGGCGATGTTGCCGCCGACGGTCGAGATCGCGCGGCTCGCCGGGTCGGGCGCCCACCACAGACCGTACGCGGCGAGGGCGGCGTTCAGGTCGGCGTTGAGGATACCGGGTTCGACGACGGCGAGAAGATCGTCGGGACGCACCTCAAGGATGCGGTTCATGCCGCGCACCGACAGCGCGATCTCTCCCACCCCGGCGTTCGCTCCGCCGGCGAGGCCCGTGCGGGCGCCCTGCGTGACGACCGGGGTGCGGGTGGCGCTGGCGATCCGGAGCGTGGCCTGCACATCGGCGACGGAGGCGGCATGCACGACGGCGAGGGGGAGCCCTGCCGCTGCGTGCCCCGACTTGTCGGCGCGGGCTGCGGCGAGGGCGGCGGCCGAGACATCCACCCGATCGTCCAGGGCAGCGCGGAGCTGATCGAGCGCGGCGCCCGGCGCGGTGTGGGCGGCGGCGGTGTCGACGGCTGCGGCCTGGGCAGCGGCGGTGTCGACGGCGCTGTCGGTCATCGCCGTCAGGCCCCGAGCTGGCGGCGGCCGGCCAGCACGCCCGCGACGACAGCGACGATGCCGAAGACCACGCCCACCCAGAGGAGTCCGAGATCCCACCACGCGGCCACGGCGGAGGCGTAGACGAGGAGCTCGACGACGGCACGAACGAAGGGATGCACCGCGAAGACCGCTCGCGGCGACACGAACAGTGCCCACACGAGGATCGCGAGGATCGGTGCTCCGATCCCGGCGACGATGTTCCAGGGGAACGGCCAGGCGGCGAAGCCCCAGAACGCCAGCGTCACGAACGCGAAGAGCTCGCAGACGAAGGCCAGGATGTCGATTCCCGAGAGCGGGGCTCGGGTGCCGGCCGGCCGCTCGGCGGCCGATGTCGCGTCGGGCGCCGCGGGCGGCGTGGGCCGCACCAGGGGGGTCTCCTGGGGCTCGTCGGGCATTGCTCCAGTCTAGGCGCGTCGCTTCACGCGTCGCCGCGGCGCTTCCCGCGCACGATCGCGCGGATGACCTCGACAGGAAGCTTCGGCACGCGGTTCTCGTCGGTCAGGCCGTTCGCCTCCTGCAGAGTGTCGGTGAGCTGCGTGTAGCAGAACCCGGCGAGAACCGGGCTCGCGTGAAGAGCGCCGAAAACGCCCTCGAGGCGCCGCTGGTAATCCTCCGCCGAGTCGGCCACCGCGTAACCCCACGTTTCGATCGCCGCGCCCGGGGCCCAGGTGACGCCGCCGAACTCGCTCACCACGATCGGGGCCGCCGCCAGGAGCGGCGCGTGGTCGTCGTCAAGGAGGCGCATCCGCCGCCCGGCGGGACCCACCCCGCCGATGGTGGCGGCGACCGCCTGGTCGTCGCGGTAGGACGCGGTGAGGCGCTCGGGATCGTTCTCGTAGTCGTGCACGGTGAGGAGCGCCGAGTCGGCGTGCTCCCACCCGTCGTTCGAGATCACCGGACGCGTGCCGTCGAGCGCGCGCGTGAGGTGGAACAGTGCCCGGACGAGATCGAGCTGACGGGAATCATGGGCGACCTGCTGAACGCCCCAGCTCTCGTTGACCGGCACCCAGGCGACGACGCACGGGTGCGAGCGATCGCGGGCGATCGCGTCGGTCCACTCGCGCGTCAGCCGGGCGACGGACGTCGACGAGAAGCGGTAGGCGCTCGGAAGCTCCTCCCACACGAGCAGGCCCAGCCGGTCGGCCCAGTACAGGAAGCGGGGGTCTTCGATCTTCTGGTGGACGCGGGCGGTGGTGAAGCCGAGGTCCTTGATCAGCTGCACCTCGTCGCGGAGTGCCTGGGCGTCGGGTGCCGCGAGGTGGGAGGTGGGCCAGTAGCCCTGCTCGAGGACGGCGACGATCTGGTAGGGCCGGTCGTTGAGGAGGAATCGCCCCGCGTCCACGGCGACGCTGCGCATGCCGGTATAGGAGGCGACGGTGTCGACCTCGGCCGTGGCGTCGGCCTCACCCACGGTGCCTCGCGCGGAGTCGGCGAAGCCGAGGGTCACCGTCGCGTCGACGAGCCGGGGGTGCTCGGGCGACCACAGCAGCGACTCGTATCCCTGCCCGTTGGTGAGGGGGGCGAGCGGGATCACCAGGCGCGCCCGGGGCTCGGTGATCGTCTGCGTCACACGTCCGAGCGGGGCCCCCTCCCACGTGAGCTCGACGGTGATGCTGGCGGTGCTCGTCGGCCGCGCGCTCAGCTCGATGTCGGCGGCCACCGTGCCGGCGGTGAGATCGGTCTCCCACGCGAGGGCGGAGATGTGAAGGAGCGGTACGGCTTCGAGCCAGACCGTCTGCCAGATGCCGGTGGTCCGGTGGTACCAGATGACGTGGGGGTCGGGGAGCCAGTCCTGCTTGCCGCGGGGCTGCTCGAGGTCGTCGGGGTCGTCCTCGGCGCGCACGACGAGTTCGAAGGGGCCTCGCCGGGCGCTCGCCGTCGCATCGAGCGTGAAGGGGGTGTGCCCGCCCTCGTGGGTGCCGAGGAGCCGGCCGTCGGCCCAGACCGAGGCGCGGTAATCGACCGCGCCGAAGTGGATGAGGAGGCGCCGATCGGATCCCCATCCGGCCCCTGCGATGTCTTCGGCGGTGATCTGCCGCCGGTACCAGACCACGGGGTGGTGGGCGGTGTCGCCGATGCCCGAGAGCGACGACTCCGGCGGATACGGGACGGTGATGCGCCGGGGCGCCTCGCGGCCGGGGGCGGCCCACTCCTCGGTCATCCCTCGGTCGTCGTCGTCGTGCTCGAACCCCCACTCGCCGTCGAGGGAGCGCCAGCGCTCACGCACGAGCTGCGGTCGGGGGTAGGTGCCGTCCTGGCGGCTCGGCGGGAGGAAGACGTCATCGGCCATGCCGTCCATCATGTCGGACCTTTCCAGCGCTGTAAAGTTTGCGGCGCGGAGCGCTGGATATTCTCTTTACAGCGCTGTACAGTTGCCCACAACGTGGTGCGAACAGCAGCACTGCGCGATGCGTTTTCAACGAGGAGGACTCCATGACAAGCCCACATCGACGGGGCCGCGGCCGGGCAGTGCTCGCCGCCTCTGCGACTTTGGCCACTGCTCTGGTGCTCAGCGCCTGCGGTGGCGGTGCGCCGTCCACCGGCGGTGAATTCACCGGCGAGTACGAGGGACCCGAGGTGACGCTGTCGTTCTGGAACGGCTTCACCGGCGGCGATGGTCCGTTCATGCAGCAGATGGTCGACCAGTTCAACGAAGAGCACGACAACATCACCGTCGAGTCCAACACCATGCAGTGGGCCGACTTCTACCAGCGGCTCCCCGCCGCCGTCACCGCCGGTGAAGGCCCTGATGTCGGCGTCATGCACTTCGACCAGCTCGGCTCCAACGCCGCTCGCCAGGTCATCCTGCCCCTCGACGACATGGTCGAGGAGCTCGGCCTCAGCGGCGACGACTTCACCGAGACGGTGTGGAACGCGGGCGAGTACAACGGCCAGCGCTACGGCATTCCGCTCGACGTCCACTCGCTGGCGATGTACTACAACACCGAGCACTTCGAAGCGGCGGGCATCACCGAGGCGCCGACCGACGAGGCATCCTTCATGGCGGCGCTCGACGCGCTGAAGGCCGCCGGATACGAGACGCCGTTCTGGATGCCGGCGCGGTGGCCCGGACACCTCATGTTCATGACCCTCGACTGGCAGTTCGGCGGCGAGCCCTACGCCACCGACGGGTCTGAGGCGACCTTCGCCGACGAGTCCGGCGTGCAGGCGCTGGAGTGGATGCGCGGAATGGTGGACGAGGGCTACAGCCCGGAGGATGTCGCGGTGGACGCCCAGTACGTGGCGTTCAAGAACGGCGAGACCTCCATCACCTGGGACGGTATCTGGCAGTTCAACGACCTCGAGGCCTCGGACGTTCCCTACGCGGGCGCTCCCATCCCCAACATCGGCGGAGAGGAGGGGACCTGGGCGTCTTCGCACCAGTTCTTCCTTCCCCGACAGGACGATGAGAACCGCATGAACGCCGCCAAGGTGTTCATCGCCTGGATGAGCGAGCACTCCGAGGAATGGGCGGGCGCCGCCATGATCCCGGCGCGGCAGTCGGTGCTTGAGGGCGGTGCCCTCGAGGGCGCGCCGCAGGCGCCGATCGCTGAGGCGCTGGACACCATGCGCTTCGCGCCCACGGTGCCCGGCATCGGAACGGTGACCACCGAAACGCTCGAGGTCGCCGTCGCCGACGGCGTCTTGGGTGCCGGCGAGCCGGCCGAGGTGCTCGAAGAAGCACAGGGCCGCGCGACGCAGCTGATGGAAGAAAACCTGGCGACGTTCGGCGAATGAGCCAGACGACCCTTCCCGCCGGCGCGGGCGTTCTCGCAACAGCGAGCGCGCCCGCGCCCGCGCGGCCGCTGCGCGACCACGGTCGCGCCACCCCGTGGCTCTTCCTCGCGCCGTATCTGGTCCTCTTCATCGGGTTCGTCATCATCCCGGTGGTGCTGGGCCTGTGGATGAGCCTGCACCAGTGGGATTACACGCTTCCGCTGAAGCCCTTCGTCGGCCTCGACAACTACATCGCGCTCTTCACGCCGGGCTCGACCACCTCGGGGATCTTCTGGCAGTCCATGCGGGCGACGGCGATCTTCACCGTCGCCAGTGTGCCGTTCCTGCTCGTCATCCCGCTCCTGGTCGCCCTGCTGATGAACGCCAAGTTCCCGGGCCGGAACTTCTTCCGGGCCGTGTACTTCGCGCCCTACGTCCTCGGCGTCGCCGTGGTCGCGGTCCTCTGGCGCTACCTGCTCGACAACAACATCGGACTCGTCAACTACTACCTCGGGCTCCTGGGTCTTCCCGACAGCACGGCCTGGCTCACCTCGATCCCCGCCGCGTGGGTCGCCCTCGTCGGCGTCACGGTGTGGTGGACGCTCGGGTTCAACGCGATCATCTACCTCGCAGCGCTGCAGGACATCCCGGCGGAGCTCTACGAGGCGGCGCGGATGGATGGAGCCGGACGCTGGCAGCAGTTCCGCAACGTCACCCTTCCGGGGCTCCGGCCGATCCTGACCTTCGTCACCATCAACACCGTGATCGCCTCGGCCAACATGTTCGGGCAGTCCTACCTGATGACTCAGGGCGGCCCCGGACGGGAGACCCGCACCGCGATCTACCAGATCGCCGAAACAGGTCTCCGGAACTTCCAGATGGGGGATGCCGCAGCGATGAGCTACATCCTGACGCTCTTCCTCATCGGTTTGAGCGTGGTCCTGTTCTGGCTGTTCCGCGAGCGCAAGGGAGCCTCGAAATGACTGCTGCGGAGACGCGAACCCCGCGCCGGGAACGAGCCGGCGGCGCCGAGGGCTCACCGCCGATCCCCACTCGTCGGCCGGTGACGACGGCGGCGCGCGTGCGCGGGGTGTTGCGGATGGTCGTGCTGCTGATCATCGCGCTCATCTTCATCAGCCCGCTGGTGTTCATGCTGCTGACGTCGTTCAAGACGCGAGCCGATGCCACGAGCATCCCGCCCTCGTGGATCCCCGAGGAGTGGACGCTGCAGGCGTACCAGACGATCCTCGGATCGGTGTCGACGCCCGTCTTCACGTGGTTCCTCAACAGCGTCACCGCCGCCGTGCTCAACTCGATCCTGGTGGTCATCACGGCGTCGCTCGCGGCCTATCCGCTCGCGCGCATGCAGTTCCGCGGCAAGAACCTGGTGTTCGGCGCGATCATCGCGACGCTTCTCGTGCCGCCGGTGATCCTCGTCATCCCGAACTACCTCATCGTGAGCGAGCTCGGGTGGCTGAACTCGCTCGTCGCGGTCATCGTGCCGACGGCGGCGGGGGCCTTCGGGGTGTTCCTCATGCGGCAGTTCTTCCTGTCGATACCCGTGGAGCTCGAAGAGGCGGCGCGCCTGGACGGCGCCAACAGGTTCCGGACGTTCGTCAGTGTCATCCTGCCGCTGGCCAAGCCCGCGATCGCCACGCTCGGGCTCCTGGCGCTCCTGACCAACTGGAACGACTTCCTCTGGCCGGTCTACGTGCTCTTCAGTCCCGACGTGCAGACGCTCCCCGCGGGTCTGTCGACGCTGCAGTCCGCCAACGCGGTGCGATACGACCTCCTCATGGCGGGCGCCGTCATCGCCAGCGCCCCGGTCCTGCTGCTGTTCGTCGCCCTGCAGCGGTTCATCGTGGAGGGTGTCTCGCAGTCGGGGATCAAGGGATGACGCCTCGCCGCGTCATCCTGGGTTCGGCCCTCGCTCTCGCCCTCGCCGTCACGGCGAGCGGGTGCGCGAGCGGGCCGGACCTGACCCCGGTTCTGCGCGAGGACTTCGCCGACCCCGACGTGCTGGCGGTCGACGGCGGGTACGTCGCGTACTCGTCGGACGGAAATCTCATGAACGTGCCGGTCGCAACCTCCGACGACCTTCGCGAGTGGGAGCTGGGTGAGGACGCGCTGCCCACCCTGCCCTCGTGGATCATCCCGGGGAAGACCTGGGCGCCGGAGGTCACCGAGATCTCGCCCGGGCAGTACGTGATGTATTTCACGGCGACGAACTTCCAGCCGACGTTCCAGTGCATCGGGGTGGCGGTCTCCGACGATCCGCTCGGGCCCTTCACGGTGCAGGGCGACCAGATGCTGGTCTGCCCGCCCGAGGAGGGCGGCGCGATCGACGCCACCACCGTGCAGGTCGATGGCCAGTGGCACCTGGTGTGGAAGAACGACGGCAACGCCATCGGCGTGGACACGTGGCTCCAGACCGCGCCGCTGACCGACGACGGGCTCGCGCTCGCCGGGGAGCCGGTGCGGATGCTGAAGCAGGACCAGGAGTGGGAGGGCGACCTCATCGAGGCGCCGACCATCGTGGCCCACGAAGACGGCGACTTCACCCTGCTGTACTCGGCGAACTCCTACGGCGGCGACGAGTACGCGATGGGGTATGCGACCGCCGACGACCTCGAGGGGCCGTGGGAGAAGGCCGACGGCCCGTGGATCTCGACGGAGTCACTCGACGACGAGGTGCGCGGCCCAGGTGGGCAGGACGTCGTGACCGGCCCCGACGGCGAGTCGTGGCTGGTGTTCCACGGCTGGGACGCGTCGTACACCTACCGGATGCTGCACACCGCGCCGCTCACCTGGGAGGACGGCGCTCCGCGCCTGGGCTGACGCCGGCCGCCGCGTTCGGGGGCGCGCGGCGATCGTGCGCGGGGTCAGCGCGATCGTGGAGGTGGCGCAGCTGGCGACCTTGGCGTACACGAGGTCGCCATTCGAGTCCCCTTCTCGGGGAGGGCCCCGGGGAGAGGTTCAGTCGTGCTGCCACTCGACGCCCGGAAGCGGGGTGAAGCCGATCCCGAGAGCCGTCCAGAGGGGTGCGAGCCCGCCGACGCGGTCGCGGAACGACTCCCACGTCCGAAGCGGCGTCGTCCCGCTCCGGGGTGACCATGCGGCCTCCGCCGCGGCGGCGATCCGCGGAAAGGCGAGGGCATCGATGTCGCCGAGGTCGCGCGCGGTCTCGGTCCACAGGGGCGCCTCGACCCCGAGGATCGCGTCGTCGTCGATGCCGGCGATGACCTCGGCGGGCTCCCACGTGTATGCGCGTTCGAGCGTGGTGACGCCGTTCGCCCAGGTGAGGCCGAGGGGGGAGCCTGCGTCGAACTTCATGTCGAGGTAGACCGCATCGGCCGGCGACAGGATCAGCTGATCGAACCGCCGTGCGAGGTCGGCCGCCCCCTCTTGCGGCGTCACGTAGCCCCAGTACTGACCGACCGTTGCGTCATCGAGGAGGCGCGCGGCGCCCGCCTCGTGCCAGGCGACCGGCACCTTCCCGAGGTCGGCCACGATGCTGCTGGCGCGACGCATGAACTCGGCGAACTCCTCCGGCGGAGTTCCGAGTGCCTCGTCGCCGCCGATGTGGAGGTAACGCCCGGGAGTGAGGCCGGCGAGCTCGCCGAACACGTCGGCGAGGAAGTCGTAGACGGTCTCGTCGTTCATCCGCAGCGACGAGAAGCCGACCGCGAGGCCGTCGTAGGGGACCCCCCGTGCGGGCTCGTCGCCCCCGAACATCGACACCGCCGCGAGGACCTCCGGGGAGAGGACCGGGTCGGCGACGAGCTCGGGATACGCCAGCCCCACGGCGTGCGTGTGCCCCGGCACGTCGATCTCGGGGACGATCTCCATGTGCCGTTCCGCGGCGTACGAGACCAGTTCGCGGTACTCGTCGCGGGTGTAGAACCCGCCGGGGTCACCGCCGACGGCCGTCGCGGCCGCCCGCTCGGTGAGAAGCGGTCGCGATCGCAGCTGCAGACGCCACCCCTGATCGTCGGTGAGGTGGAGGTGGAGCACGTTGAACTTCAGACTCGACGCCCGGTCGATGTAGGCCTTCACGGTCTCGACGGGGAAGAAGTGCCGGGCGGCGTCGAGCATGACGCCGCGGTAGGGAAAGCGTGGCGCATCGATGATCTCGACGGCGGGGATGACCCAGCCCTTCCCGCCCTCGGCGGTACCGTCACGCCGGAGGAGCTGCCCGAGCGTCTGCACGCCGTAGAAGAGGCCGGCGGCATCCGCCCCCGTCACGGTCACCGACCCGCCGTCGACCCGGATCCGATACGACTCGGGGGCTCCGCCCCGCTCGAGGCGGAACTCGATCACGCCGCCGCCGGCGTTCTCGCCGGTCGAGGCGGTGCCGCCGGTCCGCGCAGCGAGGACGCGGCCGAAGGCCGCTACCGCCGGCGCGTCCCCGCGCACCGCGGGCGCGGGAGGCAGCACGAACGGAGCGCCACCGGCCGCCACGGGCGACGCGGGGGCGGGAACGAGGGGGAGGAGCGTCATCCCCCCATCCTGTCGGAGGCTGGTCGGGGCGGGCCATCGACTATGCTCGGGGTGTCGCGACTGGCGTTGAGGTGGGCCACCACCGGGGAGCGACCGTGAGGCACCGTCCGACCGCAGAAGCACTCGACCGCACGCCTGGGCCGATGTCCGATCAGCAGCTGTGGAAGGAGACCGTCGTGTCCGACCCGTACTTCACCGCCCCTCTCGCCGAGGTCGATCCCGAGATCGCCGATGTGCTCGAGCGCGAGCTCGAACGCCAGCGCGGCTACCTCGAGATGATCGCCTCGGAGAACTTCGTCCCCGTCTCCGTGCTGCAGTCGCAGGGCTCGGTGCTGACCAACAAGTACGCCGAGGGGTATCCCGGCCGCCGCTACTACGGCGGCTGCGAGGTGGTCGATATCGCCGAGGAGCTGGCGATCGCCCGGGCGAAGGCGCTCTTCGGCGCGGAGTTCGCGAACGTCCAGCCCCACTCGGGCGCGACCGCGAACGCGGCGGTGCTGCACGCCATCGCGCGCCCCGGAGACACCCTGCTCGGCCTCGCCCTCGACCAGGGCGGGCACCTGACGCACGGCATGAAGATCAACTTCTCCGGGCGCCTCTACGACATCGTCGCCTACGGGGTCGACCCCGAGACATCCCTCATCGACATGGACGAGGTGCGACGGCTCGCTCTCGAGCACAAGCCGAAGGTGATCATCGCCGGCTGGTCGGCCTACCCTCGCCAGCTCGACTTCGCGGCGTTCCGGGCGATCGCCGATGAGGTGGGCGCGTATCTCTGGGTCGACATGGCCCACTTCGCGGGGCTCGTGGCCGCGGGCGTGCACCCCTCGCCGGTGCCCCACGCGCACGTGGTGTCGTCGACCGTGCACAAGACGATCGGCGGCCCGCGGTCGGGCATCATCCTCACCAACGACGCCGACCTTGCCAAGAAGATCAACACCGCCGTCTTCCCCGGCCAGCAGGGCGGGCCGCTCATGCACGTGATCGCGGCGAAGGCGACGGCGTTCAAGCTCGCGGCGACGCCGGAGTTCCGCGAGCGGCAGGAGCGCACCGTGCGCGGCGCGAAGATCCTCGCCGAGCGGCTGCTGCAGCAGGATGTCTCCGACGCCGGCATCTCGGTCCGCTCGGGTGGCACCGACGTCCACCTGGTGCTCGTCGACCTCCGCGAGGCCGAGATCGACGGCAAGCAGGCAGAGGACCTCCTCCACGACATCCGGATCACCGTCAACCGCAATGCGGTGCCCAACGACCCCCGTCCCCCCATGGTGACCTCGGGGCTGCGGATCGGAACCCCCGCGCTCGCGACCCGCGGCTTCGGGGATGCGGAATTCACCGAGGTGGCCGACGTCATCGCGCTGGCGCTCCAGCCGGGCGCCGACGTCGAGGCCCTGCGCGCGAGGGTGACCGCCCTCGCCGACGCCTTTCCGCTCTACCCCGGCCTCGCCCAGTAGCCGCATCACCCCGCAGTCCCATTCACCGGGCACGCGCCCCTCGCTGCGCCGCCCCCTCCCGCGAGAATGCTTCTGGGCGCCGAGGATGCGGGTGAACCCCGGATTCTCGGCCTGCAGATGCACTCTCGCGGGGAGGGGGAGTCGCGGAGGGTGAGAGACGCGAAGGCAGAAGGAGAGACCATGACCGCCACCACGCTCGACGGCAAGGCCGTCGCCGCAGCGATCCGCACCGAGCTCGCCGAGCGCGTCGCGGCGCTGACCGCACGCGGCGTCACACCCGGGATCGCCACGGTGCTCGTCGGGGCCGACCCCGCGTCGCAGCTGTACGTCGGGATGAAGCATAAGCAGTCCGTGGGCGTCGGCATGAACTCGATTCAGCGCGAGCTGCCCGCCGACGCCACACAGCAGCAGGTCGAGGCGCTCATCGACGAGCTGAACGCCGACCCGGCGTGCCACGGCTACATCGTGCAGCTGCCGCTGCCGAAGCACATCGACACCGACCGGGTCCTCGAGCGGATCGATCCGGCGAAGGACGCCGACGGGCTGCATCCGACGAACCTCGGTCGGCTCGTGCTCAACGTCAACACCCCGATCCTCTCCCCGCTTCCCTGCACACCGCGCGGCTGCATCGAACTCCTCGAGCGGAGCGGCTACGACCTCGCGGGGAAACACGTCGTCGTCGTCGGCCGCGGGGTCACGATCGGGCGATCCATCGGACTCCTCCTCACCCGCCGCGAGATCAACGCGACGGTGACCCTCACCCATACCGGCACCCCCGACATCCCCTCCTACCTCCGCCAAGCCGACGTCATCGTCGCCGCTGCGGGCGTGAAGCACCTCGTCCGACCCGAGGACGTCAAGCCGGGTGCGGCGGTCCTCGATGTGGGCGTCACCCGCGAGGACGACCCCGAGACCGGGAAGTCGCGCGTCTTCGGCGACGTCGACCCCGCGGTGGCCGATGTGGCCGGGTGGCTCTCACCGAACCCCGGCGGCGTCGGACCGATGACGGTCGCGCTGCTCCTGACGAACGTGGTGGAGGCGGCCGAGCGCACGCTCGAGGGCTGACCGGCCACGGTCGTCGGATGTTCGCGCCGTTGTCGGAGCGAGGGACAGGATGTCTCCGACGACGGCGGGCTTGTCCGACAACGCCCCCTTCTCGACGGCGGCGGGCCCCGAGGGGCGCCGTCGGCAATACCGTGGGAGCGTGGAGGACAAGGCCCGCGCCCGCGCCATCGATCAGGCACTCCTGCCGATGGTCGCCTCACTCGCGCCCTGGGGCGTCGTGGATGCCCACTGGCTCGCCGGCCCCGACGGCACCCCGGCGGTGTGGCTGCGCACCCGGACCGAGATCGAGCGCGTCGCCCTCGAGGCGCAGCCGTGGGTCGAGGCGCAGGTGCGGATCATCCTCACCCGCCTGAGCGTCGACTATGCGGATGTCGCGCGCACGCGCATCCACGTCACCTCGGCCGAGAGGCAAGGTGACCTCTTCGACGGCCTCACGCGGTGAAGCGCGACAGGAAGCGCCGGGTGCGCTCCTCGCGCGGGGCGACGAGCACCTCGCTCGGCGGACCCTGCTCGACGATCCGCCCCTCGTCGAGGAACACCACGCGGTGGGCGATGTCGCGGGCGAACGCCATCTCGTGCGTCGCCATGAGGATCGTCGCACCCTCTTCGGCGAGTGAGCGCACGAGTTCGAGCACCTCGCCGACGAGCTCGGGGTCGAGCGCCGAGGTGATCTCGTCGAGGAACAGCACCTCGGGGTCGGTGATCACCGCGCGGACGATGGCCGCCCGCTGCTGCTGACCACCGGACAGTCGGTCGGGATGATCCTTCGCCTTGTCGGCGAGGCCGATCCGCTCGAGGAGGGCCATGCCCTTCGCCTCGGCGTCGGTCCGCGGCATCCGGTGCACCCGCCGCGCCGCCAGGGTGACGTTGTCGAGCACCGTCAGATGCGGGAAGAGGTTGTAGTTCTGGAACACCGCACCGAAGCGGGCGCGCACCCGGTTCGCATCGACGCGCGGGTCGGAGATGTCGTCGTCGCCGAGGAGGATCACCCCGTCGTCGATCGTCTCGAGGAGGTTCAGGCAGCGGAGGAGCGTCGACTTCCCCGATCCGCTGGCGCCGATGACGGCGACGACCTCGTGCACCGCGAGGTCGACCGACACCCCGCGGAGCACCGAGCGGTCGCCGAACGATTTCCACAGGCCCTCGGCCCTGAGGAGCGCGGTCACAGGATCGATCCCGCCTGTTCGCGGCGCTGCAGCCGTGCCGTCCACCAGTCCGCGAGGCGAATGGTGGGGATCGCCAGCAGCACGAACAGCACCGCGGCGACGATGTAGGGGGTGAAGTTGTACGACAGGGATGTCTCGATCTGCGCCGCGCGGACGGCGTCGACCGCTCCGATGATGGAGACGAGCCCCACGTCCTTCTGCATCGCGACGAAGTCGTTCATGAGCGGCGGCGTCATCTTCCGCAGTGCCTGCGGCATGACCACGAGACGCAGGGTCTGGCCGTAGCCGAGGCCCATCGCCCGGGCGGCGAGTCGCTGCGAGGGATGCACCGCCTCGATGCCGGCGCGGATCACCTCGCTGACGTACGCCGAGTAGGTGATCGTGATCGCGGCGGTGCCGAGGATGATGAGGGGGATCCGCTGGTTCAACAGCGCGGGCACGCCGAATCCGACCAGGTACAGCACGATGATGAGCGGGATGCCGCGGAAGATGTCGGTGTAGGCGGCTGCGAGTGCCCGCACCGGGAAGAACACCGGCCCCCGAAGGGTGCGAAGCAGCGCGAGGATCGTCGCGCCGATCGCGACGGTGATCACGGAGAGGCCGAGCACCTGCAGATTGAGCAGGAACCCCTCCCACACTCGCGGCAGAGCTTCGAGTGCGGTCTCGGGATTGAAGAAGGATCGCTGCACCGCCGCCCAGCCCGGCGTGTTGACGACCGTCACCCAGACGAGCGCCGCGAAGGCGAGGGTCGAGGCGATCGCAACGAGCACCGAGCGGGTGGACTGCCGGGAGCGGTACCCCCGGCGCTCGAGCTCGAGCGCGCTCGGCTGGTGCGGGGGAGCGGCGGTCACGGTCCGACGCTAGCCCACGCCCGGGCGGGGGCGGTCGCGCTCACTCGAGGAGCGTGACGCCCGCGCCCTCGCCGAGCCACTCGTCGGTGATCTCCTGGAGCGTGCCGTTCTCACGGAGCGCGTCGACCGCCGCAGTCACCCGCTCGGTGAGAGGAGAGTCCTTGGCCAGCACGATGCCCCACTCGTCGGGGATCCCAGCCGTCGGCAGCTCGCCGACGATGAAGGAGTTGTCGATGTAGACGCCGGTGGCGTAGTACGCCGTCGGCAGGTCGAGCACGAGCCCGTCGATCTGGCCGGCTTCGAGGGCGGCCTTGGCGTCTTCGTTGGTGTTGTACAGCTGTGCGGGGGTGTCGGGCTGCACGACCTCTTCGATCGTCTGGGCGCTCGTCGACCCGACCATCGCGCCGAGGAGCAGGCCCTTGGTGTCGGCGAGGCTCGTGACGCCCTCGGCGGCGGCGTTGCCCTCGATCGCGACGATCGCCTGGCTCGCGGCGTAATAGGGCGAGGAGAAGTCGACGTTCTCGGCGCGCTCGGGGGTGATCGAGTACTGCTGGAGGTTGATGTCGAAGTCTTTCGGCCCCGGCGCGATCGCCGCCTCGAAGGTGGTGCGGACCCACTCGACATCCTCGGGGGCGAAGCCCAGTTCCTCGGCGACGGCGTAGGCGATGGCCGCCTCGAACCCTTCGCCCGAGGAGGGGTCGTCGTCGATGACGTAGGGGAAGTACGCCGGCTCGCCCGTGGCGATCGTGAGTGTGCCGGGCGTGAGGTAGCCCTCATCGGCAGGGGCCGCTGAGGCGTCGCCGTCTTCGCTCCCCCCGCCCGACGAGGCGCCGGTGGCGCAGCCCGTGAGGGCGAGGGCGACGAGGGCGACGCCGGCGAGAGCGGCGCGCAGGCGGGGACGACGGTGCGACATGACTGCCTCCAGGATGCGGGGATCGGCCGCCCGGGCGTGCTGTCGCGAAGGCGGCCCTTCCATCATCGCGCCGAGGGAGGGATGACGGTGCGCCGCGCGTCGCTTTGTTACATGGTCTTCACGCAGCGCCGTCTCCTTCGGCGCTGCGGCGGGCTTCGACGGCGGCGAGTGCCGCGATGGCTCCCCGGGTCGGGGCGACCGCGACGAGGCCACGATGCAGAGTCAGGAGCGCGTCGACGTCGAGGGTCCCCGTGCGGCGCCGGTCGCAGTGGACGGCGTGAATGGCCGCCTCGAGTTGGAACCGACCGAGGGGACGCCCGCGCGCCGAGGCACGGCGGAGAAGGGCGGCCGCTTCGTCGATGAGCGGGGCATCCCACAGCTGCGGATCCTGGGCGTCGAGCGGGGGCCAGGGCGTGATGACGCGAGCGGGAGCGCGGGATTGCGCGTAGGTCAGCAGCGCCGCGAGACCCCACGCCTCGGGCTCGTCGTCGAGGAGAGTCGCCGTGAGCACGGCGAGCCAGCGCGCCTCGTCGGCGAGGGAGCCGCGGACGTCGTCGCTCTGATCGAGCCAGTGGATCGCGTACGCGCCGTAGATCGCCTCGAGCACGGCCGGCAGGCGGGTGGGCATGTCGGCCCGGGTGGGGACGGAGAACACGATGCCGGTGCCGCGAAGGCGCCGTTTGGCGCGGACGAGTCGTTGGGCCATGGTCGCCGGGGCCACGCCGAACGCCTGCGCGATGTCGGCGGCCTCGAAGCCGAGAACAGTCTGCAGCATGAGCGGCGTGCGGGCGACGGCGTCGATCGCGGGGTGTGCGCAGGCAAAGAGGAGCTCCAGGCGACGGTCGGGGATCGCATCCTGCTCTTCGAGCAGGGCGGCCGCGTCGGTGACCGAGTCATCGGCGAGCGTCGCCTCGAGCACCTCGTTCAACGGCGTGGTGCGGCGGCGCGCTGCCGATCCGAGGAGGTCGCGCAATCGGTTCCGGGCCACGGTGAGGATCCAGCCTTCCGGGTTTGCGGGGATGCCGGCGCCGGGCCACGTGCGCAAGGCGCGCTCGAAGGCATCCGAGAGAGCGTCCTCTGCCGCCGAGACGTCACGAGTGGACGCCGCGACGATCGCAAGGATGCGGCCGTACGAGGTCCGGGCCGTGCGCTCAGCGGCGGCCCGGACCTCGGCGGGCGCCCCGTGCTGAGGGCGGGAGGTCACCGGTAGTCGAATCCGGTCCAGGAACCGTCGACGAAGTGGGTCCCCGACGGACGGACCTCGACTGCGCCCCACGTCACCGAGGGAGCCGAACGTGCCCACGTGATCGCGGCGTCGAGATCGGGGACGTCGATGACGAAGGTGCCGCCCAGCTGCTCCCGGGTATCGGCGAAGGGTCCGTCCTGCACCCGCAGCGTGCCGTCGGGGGCCGACACCGTGGTGGTGAAGGTCGAGGGCTGCAGGACTTCGGCGCTGATCAGCACGCCGGCGTCGTCGAGCGCCTTCGCGTAGACGTCGAACTCGCGCATGCCTTCGGCAAGGGCATCGGGCCCGAGCTCCTCGGCGGTCATCTCGGGGTAGTGGAGCAGCAGTGTGTACCGCATGGTGTCGTCCTTTCGTCGGAGGGGAGTGACACCGTGATGACGATCGAGGGCGCCGCTGATCGACATGCGACGGCAGCTTTGCCCGGAGATCGTCAGAGCTCGTCGAGGAGGCGACGCTGTTCGTCGGTGAGACCGTCGCGAAGCTCGCGCCGTCCGCGTGCGGTCGGGGGAGACTCTTCGAGCGTGGATCGCTGCGCCGAGACATCTTCTCGTGCCGTCGTCTGCCGGGTCGGCCGCCTCGCCGCCCGGTCGTAGAGTGCCCCCGCCCGCGCCTCGACGCGGTCGTCGATGACGTCGTAGATGGCCCACCCGGTCATGAGGATGACCGGCGGGAGGAGCCAACCCCAGAACCAGCCGCCGACGCTCACGCCGCTGAGCAGCACGGTGCCGATCCACACCAGGAAAGCCACCGCGAAGGCGACGAGGAACTCGGCGACCTTCTCTCCCGCGCGGGTGCGGCGGTCGCCCGACCTCGCCGCCATACCGCCGAACCACCGCGACAGCAGCGGCTTGATCCAGATGACGATCGCGGTGAGGACGATGCCGGCCCACAGGGCCGCCCAGCCGACGCGGACCGGGGTGAGGAAGCCGATCACCAGAAGGACCGCGACATTGAACAGCAGGAGGGAGGCGAACCGGACGACCCACGTCTTCATGAATCCAGGGTGCCACGAGCCGCCCGGCGTGACCACGGGAGTCAGCGGAGGGCGACGAGCTCGGTGACGTCGTCGTCGGGAAGGGCGTCGGCGACGGCGGTGACCGTCAGATTCCTGAATGCCACGGCTCCCGACACCGTGGTGAGGAAGGCGGTGTCGGCGGCGTCGCGGCCCGTCGCGATCCGCACCAGGGTGCCCCGCGGCGCGAGCGTCGTCGCGTCGACGACGTACCAGGCATCGTCGATCCACGCCTCGGCGACGGCATGGAAGTCCATCGGGGTGAGCCCCGGGGCGTAGACCGACACGAGCCGCGCCGGCACGTTCCGGGCCCGGAGGAGCGCGACGGTGAGGTGGGCGAAGTCGCGGCAGACGCCTTGTCGGGCGAGGAGCGTGCGCATCGCGCCGTCGGTGGGCAGGCTCGCGCCGCTGACGTACGCCAGCCGGGTGCCCACCCAGGACGAGACGGAGCCGAGGAGCTCGGCGGGCCTCGTGATCCCGGCGAACTCCGCGCCCGCGGTCGGAAAGAGGGCATCGGACTCGGCGTAGCGGCTCGGCCGGAGATAGCGGACGAGCTCCGCGGCGCTGGCGGGGGCCGGATCTGCCTGCCCGATCACCGATGCGGTGTAATCGAGCACGAGGTTTCCGGGCGTTGTGCGCACCCGGTGCAGGCGCGTGCCGTGCTCGTCGAGGAGCTCTTCGGCCTCGAGGGGAGCGCCCGCCACGGTGACCGTGAGCCGCTCGTCGCGGAGAGGGTAGCCGGCGGCGACGGCGACGGCGAAGACCAGTTCCGACGGTTCGAGAACCTCGAGTTCGATGTGGGCGCCGACATCCCGCTGCATACTCCGAGACTGTCAGACCTCGTCGCGTCGCTGCCAGCGGGAGATCTGTCAGTACGAGGAGCGCTCGCCGCCCGGCCGGTTCGCGATGAATCGCGCCGCGAGGGCTTCCGACCCCCGCGCGACCAGGGCGACATCCGCACCGACCAGGACGAACGAGGCGCCGGCCTCGAGGTACCGATCAGCCATCCCGGCGTCGAAGGCGTTCACGCCGCAGGGCTTTCCTGCCGCCCGAGCCGCGTCGAACGTGCGGAGCACCGCGTCGACGACATCCGGATGCGACTGCTGCCCGAGGAGACCCATCGACGCCGACAGGTCGGCGGGGCCCACGAAGACCGCGTCGACCCCGTCGACCGCGGCGATCTCCGCCGCGGCCTCTACGGCCCCCACGGTCTCGATCTGCACCGTGAGCGAGACCGTGTCGCCGGCTCGCGCGAGGTAGTCGTCCACCCGGTTCCATCGCGCCGAACGCGCCAGCGCCGACCCGACTCCACGGGTTCCCCGCGGCGGGTAGTGCGCCGCCGCCACGACCGCCCGCGCCTCGCCGGCGGACGACACCATCGGCACGAGGAGGTTCTGCGCCCCGACATCCAGCACCTGCTTGATGACCACCTCATCACCGACCGGCACGCGAACCACCGGCGTGACGGGATGGCCCGACACGGCGTGCAGCTGCGCGAGCACCGACTCCAGCCCGTTGGGCGCGTGCTCCATGTCGATGAGGAGGATGTCCAGACCCGCGCCGGCGCAGATCTCGGCCATGAGCGGCGAGCCCGACGACGCCCATATGCCGATGAGGGCACGGTCGGCTTCTCGCAGCGCGTCGCGGAGGGTGGGGTCTAGACGAAGCGACATGTGACGGTTCCCATCGGTCCGTAGTCGCAGAGCACGCGATCGCCCTGCGACACCCACATCGGGCGCGTGAAGGAACCCGCGAGCACGACCTCGCCCGCTTCGAGCCGCTCGCCGTGCTGGTGGAGCTTGTTCGCGAGCCACGCGACGCCGGTCGCCGGGTGACCGAGCACGCCTGCGGCAACGCCGGTCTCCTCGATGTCGCCGTTGCGACTGAGGACCCCTGGTACCCACCGGAGGTCGACCTCGTCGGGCCGCCGGCGCTCGTCGCCGAGCACCATCGCGCCATAGGCGGCGTTGTCGGAGATCGTGTCGACGATGGTCCGCCCCTCGAGCTCGATGTGGGAGTTCAAGACCTCCAGCGCCGGGACGGCGTACTCGATCGCGGCGAGGGCATCCGCCAGCGTCTTATCGGGACCTTCGAGCGGCTTCGCCATCACGAAGGCGAGCTCGACCTCGATGCGCACGTTCGAGAAGTTCTCCACCGGGATGTCGGACCCCGACGCATACACGGTGTCGTCGAACATCACCCCGTAGTCCGGCTCGGTGATGCCCGTCGCCTGCTGCATCGCCTTGGAGGTGAGGCCGATCTTGTGGCCGACGAGGCGGCGCCCAGCCGCCACCATGCGGTCGCGCCACACCCCCTGGATCCGGTACGAGTCCGCGACCGTCGCGTGCGGGTAGCGCGCGGTGATGCGGGGGATGACGCCGTGGCTGCGATCGGCGTCGGCGAGCTCGGCCGCGATCGCGACGACTTCTTCGTCGGTCAGCGCCGGCGAGGTCACAGCTGATTCCCGAGCTTGTACTCGCCCTGCTTCCACTCCGGGAGCGACTCCTCGCCGGCGCGGGTGTACGAGAACCCGTCGGCGCCGATGGTCACGGCCATCTCGGAGGTGTCGGTGCGGGCGACCACCGGCTGCGGGTTGCCGTCGAGGTCGAGCACGAGGGACCCTTCCGTGTACCAGGAGGGCACGACCGGGTTCCCCCACCAGTCGCGGCGCTGATTGTCGTGCACGTCCCAGGTGACGACCGGGTTGTCGGGGTCGCCGGTGTAGTAGTCCTGCGTGTAGATCTCCACCCGGTGCCCGTCGGGGTCGCGGAGGTAGAGGTAGAACGCATTCGACACGCCGTGCCGCCCGGGTCCTCGTTCGATCGCATCCGAGCGACGGAGAGCCCCGAGCTTGTCGCAGATCGCCAGGATGTTGTGCTTCTCGTGCGTGGAGAAGGCGACGTGGTGCATGCGGGGTCCGTCGCCGCCGGTCATCGCGGTGTCGTGGACGGTGGGCTTCCGCCGCATCCACGCCGCGTACACGGTGCCCTCTTCGTCCTGGATGTCTTCGGTCACGCGGAACCCGAGATCCTGCATGAACTTCACCGCGCGCGGTACGTCGGGGGTGACCTGGTTGAAGTGATCGAGGCGGACGAGCGCCCCCGGGGTGTACAGGTCGTACCGCCACGCCAGGCGCTCGACGTGCTCGACATCGTGGAAGAACTCGTACGGGAACCCGAGAGGATCGACGACCCGTACCGAATCTCCGACGCCGCGCGTCCAGCCCTCGGATCGGCGCTCCACGCGGCATCCGAGCTCGCTGTAGAAGGCGACCGCCTTGTCGAGGTCCTCCGGCGTCCGCACCCGGTACGAGAAGGCCGCGACCGCTGCGACAGGGCCCTTCCGGAGCACCAGGTTGTGATGGATGAACTCCTCCATCGAACGGAGGTAGACGGCGTCGTCGTCCTCCTCGGTCACGACGAGGTCGAGCACGTCGACGTAGAACTCCCGGGAGGCCGCGAGATCGGTGACGACGAGTTCCATGTACGCGCAGCGGAGGATGTCGGGCGGCGCCGCCGCCGGCGTCGGGACCGGATCATCGGTGTGGATGGGCGCCTCCTGGCTCACGAAGAAGCCGGAGGACGTGCGGATCATGTCGCTGCGGTGAGTCATGTCAGGCGTCCTTCCCGAACGTGGGGTTGTGCACGGCGCCGAGCGTGATGTGCACGGCCTGCTGGTGGGTGTAGAAGTCGATCGAGCGGTAGCCGCCCTCGTGGCCGAGGCCGGAGGCCTTCACGCCGCCGAAGGGGGTGCGGAGGTCGCGGACGTTGTTGGAGTTCAGCCACACCATCCCGGCGTCGATCGCGTGCGAGACGTTGTGCGCACGCTTCAGGTCGTTCGTCCACACGTAGGCGGCGAGACCGTACTTGACGCCGTTGGCGAGGGCGACCGCCTCGGCGTCGGTGTCGAAGGGGGTGATCGCCACGACCGGGCCGAAGATCTCCTCCTGGAAGATGCGGGCGTCGGGCGAGACATCGGCGAACACCGTCGGCGCGACGAAGTTGCCGTCTTCGAACCCCTCCGGGCGTCCGCCACCGGCGACCAGGCGTCCCTCGCCCTTGCCGATCTCGATGTAGCTCATGACCTTGTCGTAGTGCTCCGGATGAACGAGCGCGCCCACCTCGGTGTCGGGGTCGTGCGGGTAGCCGACTCTCACACGCCGCGCCTGGGCGGCGTAGCGCTCCACGAACTCGTCGTAGATCTCCCGCTGGACGAGGATGCGGGATCCGGCCGTGCAGCGCTCGCCGTTCAACGAGAAGACGCCGAAGATGGTGGCGTCGACGGCGGCGTCGAGGTCGGCGTCGGCGAAGACGATCGCGGGTGACTTGCCGCCGAGCTCCATCGACAGGCCCTTCAAAAAGGGCGCGGCGTTGCCGAAGATGAGCTGCCCGGTGCGGCTCTCGCCGGTGAAGGAGATGAGCGGGACATCCGGATGCTTCACCAGCGCGTCTCCCGCCTCTTCGCCGAGCCCGTTGACGAGGTTGAACACGCCCTCGGGAAGACCCGCCTCTTCGAAGATGCCGGCCCAGAGCGAGGCGGAGAGCGGAGTGAACTCCGCCGGCTTCAGCACCACGGTGTTGCCGGTCGCGAGGGCGGGTGCGAGCTTCCAGGACTCGAGCATGAACGGGGTGTTCCACGGCGTGATGAGGCCGGCGACCCCGATGGGCTTGCGATTGACGTAGTTGATCTGGCGGCCCGGCACCTTGTAGGTGTCGTCGGCCTGGGCCACGATGAGGTCGGCGAAGAAGCGGAAGTTCTCCGCCGCGCGGCGAGCCTGGCCGAGGGCCTGGGTGATCGGGAGCCCCGAGTCGTAGCTCTCGAGCTCGGCCAGACGCGCGTCGCGCGACTCGACGAGGTCGGCGATGCGGTGGAGGATCCGCGAGCGTTCGCGGGGCAGCATCCGCGGCCACGGGCCGTGATCGAAGGCCTCCCTGGCCGCCGCGACGGCGGCGTCGATGTCGGGCTTCTTCCCGGCCGCCGCCTGCAGGTACACCTCGTTCGAGACGGGGTCGAGCACGTCGAAGGTGTCGCCGTCGACGGAGTCGACCAGGCGCCCCCCGATGTAGTGGTGGATGCGGGAGGGCAGGTCTGCGGGGCGGTGGCGGCGTGCGATCGCGGTGTCGGTCATGAGGACCTCCGGGGTGAGTAGGGGTCAGAAGGCGGGCAGGCCGAGCACCTCGTCGGGGTGCTCGTGGATCATGTAGGCGTCGAGGGTCGCCGACCGGTGACGGCGGGCGGCCTTCTCGATCTCGCCGAGCGGGGCGCCGGACTCGATGAGGTGGACGATGTTCTCGTGCTCGCGCACCGACTCGGCGGCCCGGCCGGGCACGAAGGCGAAGGTCGAGTCCCGGAGGTGCCCGAGCCGGCCCCACTCCGCGTTCACCAGCTCGAGCAGCCTCGGGTTCGCGCAGGGGGCGAAGAGCGTCGCGTGAAACTCCTGGTTGAGTCCGGTGAAGGCGCGGGGATCGAAGTGGGCGAGCGTCTCGGTCATCCGCTCGTTGATCTCGCGGGCCCGACGCAGGTCGCTCTCGGTGAGCCGGCGCGCGGCGAGCGCTGTCGCGGCCCCCTCGAGGATCGAGAGGGCCTGCATCGAGAAGCGGTACTGCGAGTCATCCACCATCGACACCCGGGCGCCGACGTTCCGCTCGAAGGTGACGAGGCCCTCGGCCTCGAGCTGGCGGATCGCCTCCCGCACCGGAACGACGCTCATGTCGAGCTCGGAGGCGATGGATCCGAGCACGAGCCGGTAGCCGGGGGTGAACTCCTGTGCGGCGATGCGCTCCTTGATCCAGTGGTAGGCGCGCTGGGACTTGCTCTGATCGGTGTCGGTCATCGCGGGCCCTGCTCGGCGTCGTAGCGGGCGCGCCAGTCGGCGTTCATCGGGAAGAGACCGTCGACGGGGTGTCCCTCCCGGACGCGGTCGGCGATCCAGGCGTCCTCGTCCTCCTGGGCGAGGGCCGCGTCGGCGACCTCTTCGGCGATCGCGGGGGGCAGGACGATCACGCCGTCGGCGTCGCCGACGATGATGTCGCCCGGCTCGACGGTGGTTCCGCCACACGCGACCGCGACGTCGACATCCCACGGCACGTGTTTGCGTCCGAGGACGGCGGGATGCGCGCCGGCGGTGTAGACCGGGAGGCCGACCGCGGCCACCGCGTCGACGTCACGGACACCGCCGTCGGTGACGACGCCGGCGGCGCCTCGGGCCTGGGCGCGGAGGGCGAGGATGTCGCCAAGGGTGCCCGACCCGGGCTCCCCGCGGGCCTCGATGACGATGACCTCTCCGTCGCCGACCGCGTCGAAGATCCGCTTCTGCGCGTTGTAGCCGCCGCCGCGCGCGGCGAAGAGGTCTTCTCGATTCGGAACGAAGCGAAGGGTGCGGGCGGTGCCGACCAGCTTCTGCTCGGGGTGCAGCGGGCGGACGCCGTCGATCGTGACGTTGTTCAGCCCACGTTTGCGGAGCTGCTGCGAGAGGCCGGCGACGGGGGTACGGAGGAGCTTCTCCCGGAGGCCGGATCTCAGAACAGGAGATCCGGCGGCTGCCGGGTGATCGGCGCCGGAGCGTCCTTGCTCGACCGGACTCCCTGATTCGGGGGAGGGGAGGGGGATGTCGGAGAGTCCTGCCGCTTCGAGCGACCCCCAGGCATCCTCGCGCTGAGCGTCATCGACCGAGGGGAGCGACCCGAGAGAGGGGTCGAAGGAGACATTCCCCGCCACCACCGTCGTCACCAGGCGACCCGATGTCGGGGCGCCGGGCGCATCCGGAGCATCGACCTCGACCTCGACCACATCGCCGGGAACGACGACGGATGATCCGGCGGGCGTTCCGGTGAGAATGACGTCTCCGCTTTCGAGCGTGACGTGCTGCGAAAGATCGGCCACGAGCTGAGCGAGGGGGAAGAGGAGGCCTGCCGTGGTGTCCTCCTGAACGAGCACGCCGTTCACCCAGGTCCGAAGACGCAGGGACGACGGGTCGAGCCCCCGTGCGTCGATGAGGCCCGGGCCGACGGGGGTGAACCCGTCACCGCCCTTCGAGCGGACGTTCGAGCCCTTGTCGCTCGCGCGGAGGTCGTACACGCCGAAGTCGTTGGCTGCCGTGATGGCGGCGACGTGATCCCACGCGCTCTCGAGGGTGACGCGGCGGGCGGGCGCGCCGATGACCAGCGCGATCTCGCCCTCGAAGGCGAGCAGCTCGGTGCCGGCGGGGCGTTCGATCGTCCCGCCGGAAGCGGCGACCGAGCTCGAGGGCTTGAGGAAGTAGGAGGGATGCGCGGGGCGGCGTCCGCGCTGGTCGGCGCGCGAGGCGTAGCTGAGGTGGATGGCGATGATCTTCCCCGGGCGGCTGCCGAGGGTCCGGAAGCGCGGGTCGGCGTCATCCGTCGTCATTGGCGTGGCCCTCTCGAGTTCGTCGTCGATCGCGGGTCTTGCGTCGTATCCAAAATCGTATACGATGACCGATGTCGCGGCAAGCACGGATCCGCGGCGCCCGACACTGCTGTCCGACGACGAAGGAGTCCGCCATGAGTTCACCCAGCTCCCCGGGGTTCACCCCCACCGGAACGATCGCCACGGCGACCGACCGTCGCCGGGTCGTCTTCGCCACCGTCGTCGGCACCACGGTGGAGTGGTACGACTTCTTCATCTACGCCGCCGCCGCGGGACTGGTCTTCGGGCAGCTCTTCTTCGCTCCCGCGGGCGAGGGGTTCGCGCAGATCCTGTCGTTCCTCACGGTCGGAATCAGCTTCCTCTTCCGGCCGCTGGGGGCCTTCCTCGCCGGGCACCTCGGCGATCGGTACGGGAGGCGGCTCGTGCTCATGCTGACCCTCATCCTGATGGGCGTCGCGACGACGCTGGTCGGTCTGCTGCCGACGTATGCCGCGATCGGTATCGCCGCTCCCATCCTGCTGATCTTCCTGCGGATCCTCCAGGGCATCTCCGCGGGCGGCGAGTGGGGCGGGGCGGTGCTCATGGCCGTCGAGCACGCGCCGAAGGCGAAGCGCGGACTCTTCGGAGCATCGCCGCAGATCGGGGTGCCCCTCGGACTGCTCCTCGCCTCGGGCATCATGGCGCTGATGGCGCTCATCGCCCCCGGTGACGCGTTCCTCGAGTGGGGCTGGCGCGTGCCGTTCCTCCTCTCCGTCGTGCTGATCCTCATCGGGTACTACGTCCGGCGGCGAGTGGAGGAGAGTCCGGTCTTCGCCGAGCTCGCCGAGCGCAAGGAGAAGACGCGGATGCCGATCGTGCAGCTCTTCCGCCACCATGCGCTCCTCGTCGTCATCGCGGCGCTGGTGTTCGCCGGGAACAACGCCGTCGGGTATATGACCACGGGCGGATACATCCAGCGCTACGCCACCGACCCAGCCGGGCCGGTGGGCTTCACCACCGCCGACGTCCTCGGTGCGGTGACGCTGTCGGCGGTGTCGTGGCTGGTCTTCACGTGGATCGCCGGCTGGCTCTCCGACCGGATCGGCCGACGCACGACGTACATCGTCGGGTGGATCCTGCAGCTGGTGGGTGTGCTCCTGCTCTTCCCGCTGGTGAACACCGCGAACATCGTGCTCCTCACTCTGGGGCTCGTCGTGCTGACGGTCGGGCTCGGTTTCACCTACGGGCCGCAGGCGGCGCTGTACTCCGAGCTCTTCCCCGCATCGATCCGCTTCTCGGGAGTGTCGATCTCGTACGCGATCGGCGCGATCCTCGGCGGAGCGTTCGCCCCCACCATCGCGCAGGCGATCGTGCAGTCGACGGGGTCGACCGCGGGCGTGACCTGGTACCTGGCGGGGATGACGGTGATCGGCCTCGTCGCGACGCTGCTGCTGCGCGACCGCAGCGGCATCCCCCTCGGGCCCGACCACGAAGCCGAGCAGGCGAAGAGCCCGGTGTACGGGATGTCTCGCGCCTGACGCGTCGCGCGCTCGCGCCCCGACGCTCTCCCGCCCGACGCGCTCGCTCCCGACGCGCTCCCGCCCAACGCGCTCGCTCCCGACGCGCTCCCCCGCGCCGGGAGCGCCGCACCGGGAGCGCCGCGCCGGCAGCGGCAGCGGCCGGTGTCGGCGAGCCCGATCCCGTGAGAGTGCATCTGGGCGCCGAGAATCCGGGCGAACCCCACATCCTCGGCGCGCCGTTGCACTCTCGCGGGAGGGGCGCGGGCGGGAGGGGCGGGAGCGTGGGAGAGCGGCGCGCGGAGGAGCGACTGTGGTACGAACGGGGGATGATCAGCCTCACCCTCGACGACGGCGTCGCGGAGATCGTCCTCGACGCCCCGGAACGACGTAACGCCCTCTCTCACGATGACCTGGGAGACCTGGATGACGCGTACCGGCGCGCCGCAGACGCCGGCGTTCGTGCGCTCGTGCTGCGCGGCGAGGGTCGTGTGTTCTGCGCCGGCCGCGACATCTCCGGGGTGGACCCCGCGACCGACGATGTCCCGGGGTATCTCGGTGCCCTGGAAGCGCTCCTGCGGCGGATCGCCGCGTTCCCCGCGCCGACCTTCGCCGCGGTGCAGGGGGCGGCGCTCGGAGTGGGCCTCGGCCTCGCCATCGTGACCGATGTGGTCTACGTCGCCGCATCGGCGAAGGTCGGGTCGCCGTTCGCGCAGCTCGGGGCGCTTCTCGACTCGGGTGGCCACGCCCTCCTCTACGAGCGACTCGGCGCTCACCGCGCTCTCGACCTCATCTACACCGGGGAACTGCTCTCCGGAGCAGAGGCCGTCGCTGCGGGCCTGTTCAGTCGGGTTCTCGACGACGCCGAGGTGCTCGATCTCACACGCGAGAAGGCGCGCGCCGCGGCATCCGGTCCGACCCAGGCGTTCCTCGCCTCCAAGCGGCTGATCGCCCAGCTTCGCGACGAACGACTCTGGGATGTCGTCGCCGCCGAGACGGCCGGTCAGGAGGAGCTCCGCCACACCGCCGACTACGTCGAGGGGTTCGCAGCCTTTCGCGAGAAGCGGCGCCCGCTCTTCCGCGGGCGCTGAGCGACCCGGCCCCGAAGCCGCGCGGCGCGCGGCGCGCGGGGCGCGGCCTCACCCGCGTCGCGGGGTTCAGAGCGCGCCCCGCGAGGGCCGCACCGCGTCAGCGCCGCGCGTTCACCCGGATGATCTCGTGCTGGTAGGGCGCGATGACCGCCCCCGAGATGCGAAGATCGAGCAGGAGGAACGGCCGCTCCGCGGCATCCGTCGCCGCCCAGTCCCGCACCCGATCGAGGTCGTCAAGCGAGCGCACTACCACTCCCTCGGCGCCGACCGCCCGCGCGAATGCGGCGAAGTCGACCTCGGGAATCAGCATCGGCTCCTTCGCCAGACCTTTCAGCCCATAGAGGTTCACCTCCGCGCCGTAGGCCGCATCGTTCCAGACCACCGCCAGCCCGCGGCCCCCCGCCACGCGCACCGCCGACTCGAGGTCGGCGAGGGCCATCAGCCCCCCGCCGTCACCCGTGGTGAGCACGATCGTCGACTCGGGTTTCGCCAGCGCCGCCCCCGGAACGCTCGGCCACCCGAGCCCGATCGACTGGAAGGCCGTGCCGATCATGATCATCCGGTCGGGCGAGGCCACCGGCCAGTACATGTTCGCCCAGCCGATGAAGTGCCCGCCGTCCGACACCACCACGCGGTCGGCCGGAAGCAGTTCGCCGATCTGCGCGGCCACCGTGCGCGGGTCCAGCCGCCCGTCGGGCGCCACGCCGTCCCCCCGGTCGTACGCCCGAGCGCCCCCGAGGTCGACCGACTCCCGCCGGTCCGTCGGCTCGGCGGCGAGCGCCCGCACGCGCTCGAGCACCCGGCGACCGACCTCCGCCGCGTCGCCGCGCACATACCCGCCGACGTGGGGATGGGTCGCCGTCGGCGCGATGTCGACCTGGAAGACCTGCGTCGCCGGCGCGAACAACTCACCGAACCGCATCGTGAACTGATTCAGCGACGCTCCGAACACCACCGCGACATCAGCCTCGCGGACCAGCGCCATCGCGCCCGCCGCCCCGAATCCGCCCGTGACCCCGAGATCGACGTCGTCACGGGAGAAGACCCCGCGCCCGAGGGCGGTGGTCGCCGTCAGCGCTCCGGTCGCCGCGGCGAGGTCGTCGAGAACTCCGCCGGCGCCCGCGATCCAGGCCCCGCGCCCCGCAAGAAGCACCGGCCGCCGCGCCGACGCGAGCGCCGCGGCGATCCGTGCGATCGTCGCCGCAGCGACCTCGCCGGCGGGTGCGATCGGCGATGGCAGCGTGGGCATCGGCGCCTCCGGCACGGGTCCCGCCTCCAGCGACGCGACGTCGTAGGGGATCGCGAGCACCGTCGGCACCCGGTAGGTCAGGGCGTGCTCGATGGCGATGACGGTCGTCGCTGCGGCATCCGTCCGTCCCACCGTGTACGTCCGCGCGCCCACGCCCGAGGCGAGCGCGATCTGATCCACGTCCCAGGGGCGCGGGCCCGACGTCGGCTCATCGCCGACGACGAGAACCAGCGGCACATGCGCCTGCACCGCTTCGGCGAGGGCGGTCAGGGTGTTCGTGAATCCCGCGCCGTACGTGGCGGTCGCCGCCGCCAGCCCCCCGCCCGCGCGATGAAACGCATCGGCGGCGACCACACCGCCCGCCTCGTGACGGACGGCGGTGAACCGGGCGGATGTCTCCCGCTCGATCGCATCGAGGAAGTAGGCGTTGCCGTTTCCCATCACCCCGAAGACGTGATGGATGTGGTGCGCGAGGGTGAGCGCGACGTGGGCGGAGACGGTGGGCATGACGAACAGCTCCGGGAGACAGGACGGATGACGGCCGTATGTGTCTCGCTCGCCGCGCCGAACGCGGGGTCGCTGCGTGCCCCTTTTCCGAGCACCGGCGGGCTCGTTCCCGCCGGACGCTGATGAGTATAGAGCGCTCCCCGATGCGCCCCGTCGATCACGGTCGTCCAGAGCCCCCGCGAAGAGGAGGAACGCGCCGTAGTGCCGAGACGATCCCCTCGATCTCGCGATCGTCGACTCGCGTTCGACGGAGCAGCGCGCGATGCAAGACGGGGCCTTCCAGACGCTCCACCGCCGCGTCGACATCGAGTTCCGTCGGCAGTTCGCCCTCCTGCACCGCACGTTGCAGCCGGCGACGCAGGGGTGCACATCCCGCGTCGACCAGCTCCTGGCGCAGCGCGTCCATGGACGGATCGTGCGCACCCCGTTCGTGCAGCACGCTCATGACCACGCCGAGCGGGCCATCGACGAGCGCTGACGCGAAAGCTCGGAGATGAGCGGCTGCGGCTGCGTCGAATGCCGCGTCCTCATCGAGTTCCGGTGCCCTGGTCATCGCCATCGTGTCGCGAAGAAGTGCCAGTCGATCAGGCCAATGTCGATAGACGGTACGCCGGCCGATCCCGCCCGCGGCGGCCACCCGTTGCAGCGTGACCGCATCGACCCCCTCTGTCAGGAGCACACGCTGGGCAGCGGCGAGCACTTCTTGACGAGTTCGGATGACACGGGGATCCACGTCCCCAGTTTGGCACGCCTTGTGTCAAATCTCGGTATGGCACAGAATGCGTCACATGTCGACGATCGCACTAGCGGATACGAGGGAGTTCTTCGCGGACCTCGAGCAGGACAACACGACCGCGTGGTGGGGACGGAACAGAGATCGGTATGACCGGATCCGGGCGTCGTTCCTCGAACTGCTCGCCGCCCTGGCCGACGACTGGCGGGTCTATCGGCCTCAGAACAACCGACGCTTCAACAAGGACCTCCCGCCGTACAAGACGTTCCTCGGCGGGGTTCGCGAAGGCACCCAGGGTGTTGGACAGTTCCTCCGGGCGGATGCCAACGGACTGCTCCTCGGCATCGGCATCCCGATGCCCGCACCGGATCAACTCGCCGCCTTACGCGCGGCAATCGCTGCCGATGACTCCGGTGGCGAGCTCATGGCCGCGATCACCACGGCGCGCGCGGCCGGCGTGCGCGTTCACGGCGGGCGTTACGAGCCGCTGGTGCGGGTGCCCCGGGGATTCTCACCCGACAGCCCGCGGGCGGATGTGCTGCGGTGGCGCGGACTGGAAGCGAATGTCAGGTTCACCAACGTCGACTGGCCGTCCCTCGACGCGGCCGCCGCCGCGGTGCGGTCAGCCCTGGATCGCACCGAACCACTCGCGGCATGGATCGCGGAATACGTGGGGCCCTCGGCGCTCAGCCCGGAGGAGCGGTTCGCGCCGCGCCGCTGACATCCCCTCCGTCGGAGCCGGTTCAGGGGCCGTGGAGGTGAAGGTACTCAGCCGCCGAGCGCCTCGCGGATCGCCTCCGCCGAACGCGAGAGGCGCGTAGCGATCATGGCCGGTTCCGTCCCGCCGGCGACATGCACGACGGCGAGCGCGGCCGCCGGCCGGCCGCGGAGCGCGAGCGGCACCGCGACCGCGTGCACGCTCGGCAGCACCTCGTCGTGGCTGGTCGCGAATCCGCGCGCCGACACCTCGCGCACCTGGCGTGCGGTCTCGGCCGAGACTCCGGCGGGCCACGCTCGCTCGGGCAGCTGCGCGAGGATCGCCTTCCCCGGTGCCCCGGCGGTGACCGGATGCCTCGTGCCCGGCCGCTGCGCGACGGCGGCCACGGAGTGCCGCGGTTCGACGCTCACCAGCGTGACGCATTCATCGCGGTCGAGCACGGCGAGGAAGCAGGTCTGGGCGAGCTCGTTGGCGACCTCGGTGAGCTCGGGGAGCGCCTCGGCCTGCAGGTCGTGCGCGACGCCCGCGGCAAGGGCTGCCATGCGGGCGGTGAGCGACAGCCGACCCGCGGCATCCCGTGCGACGAGGCCGTGCTGCTCGAGCGTGCGCACGAGGCGGTAGGCGACGGAGCGGTGAAGGCCCAGGCGCTCGGCGACCTGGTCGATGGTGAGCGACTCCCGGGCGTCGGCGAGGGTTTCCAGGACGCGGATGCCGCGGCTCAACGTCTGCGACGCGGGCGCGTCGCTCGAGGCATCCGTCATTGCTTCTCCCCGAAGCCCTTGCCGACCCGCACTTGGGTCGTATACGATCTGTTCAATAATGGAATGTGACGTTCGAATATAGAACACCGCGAACCGAACGGCAAGCACCGCGCGCCCCTACCGACACTGTCGTCCGAGGAGATCCCCATGCAGTTCCACCACCACGGCTACGTCTCGGGCGATCCGCGTGTGCAGCCGGCGGGAGGAACCGGCGTCGACCGCGCGTCCGACCTCCCCGACGAGGTGGACGTCCTCATCGTGGGATCCGGGCCTGCCGGGATGCTCCTCGCTGCCCAGCTGTCGCAGTTCCCGGGCCTGACCACGCGCCTCATCGAGCGGCGCGAGGGTCGCCTTCCCCTCGGCCAGGCCGACGGGATCCAGCCGCGCAGCGTCGAGACGTTCCAGGCCTTCGGATTCGCCGAGCGCATCATCGCCGAGGCGTACAACATCGGCTGGATGAACTTCTGGGGCCCAGACCCCGAGAACCCGGGCCGCATCATCCGCACGGCCCGAACCGAGGACTACGGGTACAAGATCAGCGAATTCCCGCACCTCATCGTCAACCAGGCGCGCGTGCTCGACTACTTCGCCGAGGCGGCCGCCAACGGCCCCGCCCGCGTCACGCCCGACTACGGGGTGGAGTTCCTCGGGCTGACGGTTCCGTCGAATGCCGAGGCCCCGGTCCAGGTGCGGGTGCGGCACGTCACCGGCTCCCGGGCAGGGGAGGAGCGCACCATCCGCGCACGTTACGTCGCCGGGTGCGACGGCGCCCGCAGCCGGGTCCGCGAGGCCATCGGCCGGCAGCACGTGGGAAGCGCTGCCCGCCACGCTTGGGGCGTGATGGACGTCCTCGTCGACACCGACTTCCCCGACTGGCGCATCAAGTGCGCGATCTCCGCCGAGACCGGGAACATCCTCCACATCCCTCGCGAGGGCGGGTACCTCAGCCGCATGTACATCGACCTCGGCGAGGTCGCCGTCGACGACAACCACCGGGTGCGCGAGACGCCGATCGAGGAGATCATCCGCCGCGCGAACGCGATCCTCCACCCGTACTCACTCGATGTGAAGCAGGTCGCCTGGCACAGCGTCTACGAGGTCGGCCACCGGGTCACCGACGGCTTCGACGACGTCGCCGAGGGCGACGAGCGTGATCCCCGCGTCTTCCTCACCGGCGACGCCTGCCACACGCACTCGGCGAAAGCCGGACAGGGGATGAACGTATCGATGCAGGACGGTTTCAACCTCGGGTGGAAGCTCGGCCAGGTCTTGACCGGTCTCGCCCCGGCATCCCTCCTTCGCACCTATGACGCTGAGCGGAAGCCGGTCGCTCAGCAGCTCATCGGCTTCGATCGCGAGTGGTCGTCGCTCATGGCCCGCAAGCCCGCCGAGATCACCGACCCGCAGGAGCTCGCCACCTATTACCTGGGAACGGCCGAGTTCCCGTCGGGTTTCATGACGCGATACCAGCCGTCGATGATCGTGACGGATGAGGCGCACCAACCGCTCGCGAAGGGGTTCCCCCTCGGCATGCGCTTCAAGAGCTCCGAGGTGGTGCGGGTCGGCGACGGCAACGCCGTGCACCTCGGCCATCACGCGACAGCCGACGGACGCTGGCGGATCTACGCCTTCGCCGACCGCGCGGCACCGGGGGAGGCCTCCGCGCTCGAGGAGTGGGCGGCGTGGCTCGCCTCGCCGGAGTCACCGGTCGCTCGGCACACCCCGGAGGGGGCTGACGTCGACGCCGTCTTCGACGTGAAGGCGATCTATCAGCAGCGCTTCGACGAGATCGACCTCATGCGGGTGCCGGAGATCTTCCGCCCGCACACCGGACCATTGGGGCTCATGGACTGGGAGAAGGTGTTCGCTGCCGCCCCGAGCGCCTGGACCCGCACCGACATCTTCAACGAGCGCGGGCTGTCACGCGAGGGAGTCGTCGTCGTGGTCCGGCCCGACCAGTACGTCGCGGCGGTCCTGCCGCTGACGGCCACCGACGAGCTCGACCACTTCTTCGCCGGCGCCCTGCTGCCGCAGCGGGTGGCCGCCCCCGTGACGTGAGCGACCGCGAGGCAACCGCTGCGCCACCCATGCGCACACGCCGCACCCGTCCGCTGTACACCGTGTATATCGGCCCCGCCCGCGCGCCCGGGCACAATGACCTGGACCGCCACCGAACCGAGGAGTCCCATGACCGCCGATCGTGAAGCCGCCCTGCTCGCCGAGGTTCCCGACGGACTCTTCATCGCCGGGCAGTGGCGCCCGGCCGAGGAGGGGAAGACCCTCACCGTGTCGGATCCCGCGACCGGCGCCGGGGTGAAGACGATCGCCGACGCGTCGGTCGCCGACGGCAAGGCCGCGCTCGACGCCGCCGTCGACGCGTTCCCGGCGTGGGCGCAGACGCCGGCGCGCGAGCGGGCCGAGCTGCTGCGTCGTGCCTTCGACCTCCTGCAGGAGCGCAAAGAGGATGTCGCGCTCCTCATGACCATCGAGATGGGGAAGCCCCTCGCCGAAGCGCGGGGCGAAGTCGCCTACGGCGGCGAGTTCCTGCGGTGGTTCAGCGAGGAGGCCTCCCGCATCCAGGGTCGCTACGGCGCGAACCCCGAGGGCACCGGGCGGATGATCGTGTCGCAGCATCCGGTCGGACCCTGCTTCCTCATCACCCCCTGGAACTTCCCTCTCGCCATGGCGACGCGCAAGATCGCTCCGGCGCTCGCCGCCGGCTGCACGGTGGTGATCAAGCCCGCTGAGCTCACGCCGCTCACGACCCTGTTCTTCGTGAAGCTCCTGGAGGAGGCGGGGCTTCCTGCCGGAGTCGTGAACGTCATCACCACGTCGACGTCGGGGAAGGTCTCGGAGCCGATCATCCGCGACCCGCGCCTTCGGAAGCTCTCCTTCACCGGGTCGACGCCGGTCGGGCAGCGGCTGCTCGAGCAGGCGGCGGAGGGCGTGCTCCGCACGTCGATGGAGCTCGGCGGGAACGCGCCGTTCATCGTCTTCGACGACGCCGACCTCGACAAGGCGGTGGAGGGCGCGCTCGCGGCGAAGTTCCGCAACATCGGGCAGGCGTGCACCGCCGCGAACCGCTTCATCGTGCACCGCACGGTCGCCGACGAGTTCGCGCGGCGGGTCACCGAGCGTGTGCAGGCGTTCCGCATCGGGCGCGGCACCGAAGACGGCGTCACCATCGGCCCGCTCATCGACGACCGCGCGGTGGCGAAGGCCTCGGCGCTCGTCGACGACGCCGTGGCGCGGGGCGCCGACCTCCGCACCGGCGGCAGAGCCGTCGACGGCCCCGGCACCTTCTACGAGCCGACCGTCGTCTCCGACGTCAAGCCCGGGAGCGACATCCTGCGGGAGGAGATCTTCGGTCCGGTGCTGGCGATCGTGCCGTTCGACGACGAGGATGACGCGGTGCGCATCGCCAACGACACGGAGTACGGCCTCGTCTCCTATGTCTACACCGAGTCGCTGTCGCGCGGTCAGCGCATGATCGAGCGCCTCGAGACCGGGATGATGGGCCTGAACATGGGTGTCGTCTCCAACGCCGCCGCGCCCTTCGGCGGGTGGAAGTTCTCCGGGCTCGGCCGGGAGGGCGGCTTCGAAGGCATCCACGAGTACCTGCAGACGAAGTACACCCTGACCCCGAACCCCTTCGCCTGACCCGCTCCTCGCCCGCCTCTCGGCGTGTGGGCGGGGACGTCCCCTCCCGGGAGAGCCCTCCGCCCTCGGCGAACGCCGAGCCGGAGGCATCCCGGGCGGCGCACACTGTTCGCATGTCCGACGATGCCGCCCTCGATGCCTACTCCCAGGCCGTCATCCGGGTCGCCGAAGCGCTCCTTCCGTCGGTGGCCGCCGTCGAGGTGCAGACGCGCCGCGGCGCCGGCGCCGGCAGCGCCTCGGTGATCACCGAAGCGGGCCTTCTTCTCACGAGTGCCCATGTGGTCGACGCCGCCGTCACTGTGCAGGCGACCTTCGCCGACGGCACCTCGGTCGCCGCCGACCTGCTCGGTACCGACCCGCTCTCCGACCTCGCTGTGCTTCGGGCTCGGGGCTCGACGCCCCCGCCGCTCAGCCTGGGGGATGCCACCGCGCTGCGGGTGGGGCAGCTCGTCGTCGCGCTCGGGAACCCCCGCGGACTCGCCGGAAGCGTCTCGGCGGGGATCGTCTCGGCGCTCGGACGGTCGCTGCCCACTGCGGCCGGGCGCGTGGTCGACGAGGTGATCCAGACCGACGCCGCACTGAACCCCGGATCCAGCGGCGGTGTCCTCGCCGACAGTGCCGGCCGCATCGTCGGGGTCAACACCGCCGTGGCGGGTGTCGGGCTCGGTCTCGCGGTGCCCATCAACGACACCACCCGCGAGATCATCGGCGCCCTCGCCCGCACCGGCCGCTTCCGCCGCGCGTGGCTCGGCATCGCCGGCGTCCAGGCGGCCCTTCCCGCCGACGTCGCCGCTCGCGCCGGGGCGGCGCGCGGGCTGCAGGTCGCCGACGTCGTCGCCGGAAGCCCCGCCTTCCGCGCCGGCGCCCGCCGGGGCGACATCGTCCTCACCCTCGACGGCGTTCCCATCCGCGACGCGACGGCCCTGCAGCGGGTGATGGTCGAGGCGGCCATCGGCCGGCGGATGGAGCTGACGGTCTGGCGCGGCGGCGCCCTCGTCGACATCGTGGTGGAGCCGGAGGAGCTGCGGACGGCAGGATGACTCCATGGCGTCCTCCGATGCGATCGAGCGGCGGCTGCGCTCGCATCGGCTGAGCGCTCCGGCTGCGACGCTCGGCGAGGCCGCCGCCCACATGCTCGCGGTGCAGTCCCAGGACTTCGCGGGCGGACGCTGGGCGCTCGCGCTCCGCACCGCGGGAACTCCCGACCTCTCCGCGGTCGACGGCGCGTTCGCCGCCGGCCGATTGGTCCGCTCCTGGACCATGCGCGGCACCCTGCACATCGTGCCCGCCAGCGACCTCCGCTGGGTGCTCGAGGCCACGGGCGACCGCCAGCGCCGGCGCGCCGCGCCGATCCTCCAGCGCGAGGGCATCGACGATGCCGAGCTCGGCCGCGCCGAGGCGACCGTGCGCCGCGCGCTCGCCGGCGGGGGACGGCTGACCCGGAACGAGCTCGCCGCCGCCTGGGAGGCCGCCGGCATCGCCACCGCCGGCCAGCGCGCGTATCACCTGCTCAGCGCCCTCGCCGTCCGCGGCGTGCTGTGCCTCGGGCACGTCATCGGGCGTCCCGGCGCGGTCTCGCGGGAGCAGACCGTCATCCTCCTCGACGACCTGGCAACGGATGACCCGCACCCGGCCGATCCGGAGGTCGAGCTCTTCGTCCGCTTCCTGCGCGGGCACGGGCCGGCGACCGTCCGCGACGCCGCCTGGTGGAGCGGACTGCCGTTGACGACCCTGCGGGCGGCGGCCGCGCGCGCCGGCGCACGCATCGAGGTGTGGGCGGACGCGCCGGATCCGCTCTACGTCGAAGCGGGCATCCCTCCTTCGGCTGCCCCGTTCTCCGACGTCATCGCCCTGCCGCCCTTCGAGGAGTACTACCTCTCCTACGCCGACCGCACCACCGTGTGCTCGCCGGAGAAGCTCGACCGCGTCGGCCCGTCGAAGAACGGGATGGTCCGCGCCGTCCTCGTCTCGGCGGGCGTCATCGTCGGCACGTGGACGCCCGCGCGGGGCGCCGACGGGATCGAACTCTTCGACGGCTCGGACGTCTCAGCGGAGGCCGCGCGCTTCGCGGTCGCACGGCACTCCGTCTTCCTCGCCGGATGAACCGCGGACGACGACTTCTTCATGCCACACTGTGGCCGTGACGGTGGTGGCTCGGGCCGAGCGGATGCGACGCCGCCGCGTCATCCGTCTCGTCGCCGTGATCGCGCTGTGCGCCCTCGTCTACACCACGGTCGTCGTCCTGTACGCCCTGAACAGCCGGACCATCGCCGACGACTGCCCCGACGCCGCGGAAGATGGGGAGGTTCTGCTGTCGCTCACCCCCGATCAGGTGGACGCGACGGCCAATCGCATCCAGGCGACCCTCGACGTCGTCGACTTCGGCGCCCTCGCCGACCCCGACACGGGCCTGCTCGCCGACCCGCTGGAGCTCATCATGCAGGGGACCGACGGCGAGCGCACGATCAGCCTCGATGCCGACAGCATCCCGCCCTCGATCACGCTGTCGCTCATCACCGAGGGGGTGGTCGAGTCGTGGCCCTTCGACCGCCATGTGACCGACTTCGCGATGGTGGGCGTGAGCCTGCCGGCCAGCGGCGGGACCGTCGTCCCCCTCCTCCTGTGCGGATCGCCGCAGGTTCCGGGCTGGACGTTCTCACAGACCGATCGCCCCGACGGCGCAGAGCTCGATGTGGCCGGCATCTCGGTCGCGGAGCTGGGCATCACCGCCCAGCGCGCTCCGGCGACGATCGCCTTCGGCATCGTGCTCCTCGCGCTGATGCTCGTGCTCCCGGTCATCGCGCTCATCGTGGCGATCGCCGTCCGCCGAGGCCGGCGCCGCGCCGAGGCGACGCTTCTCAGCTGGATCGCCGCGATGCTCTTCGCCACCATTCCGCTGCGGACCTTCCTCCCCGGTTCGCCCCCGATCGGGTCGTGGGTGGACTACCTCGTCGTGCTGTGGGTGGTCGCGGGACTGATCGCCGCCCTCGTGGTCTACGTCATCGGATGGATGACGTGGTCGGCGCCAGGGCCGGCCGCCGAAGGACATGTCGAGCCGGAGACGGACGTGACCGCGGACGCGGCGCCCGCCGACTGAGCTCACTCCGCCGGCGCGTGGCGCTCGAGGAAGGCGTACACCTCCGTGTCGTCGACGCCCGGGAAGGCGCCGCGGGGAAGCGGGGAGAACATATGGCGGTGGACGCGCGCGCTCGGCCAGGCCTTCCCGTCCCACCTCGAGGCGACCTCCGCCGGCGGCCGACGGCAGCACGACTCGTCCGGGCAGCGCGACACCGCCCGCTTCGCCGTCTCGCGGCCGCGGAACCAGCGCGCGTCGTCGAAGGGCACCCCGACGGTGATCGAGAACTCGCCATCGGAGGTGACCCCGGTCTGTGTGGAGCACCAGAAGGTTCCTGCGGGGGTGTCGGTGTACTGGTAGTGCTCGGTGGTGCGGTTGTGCTCCTCGAACGCCGACCGGGCCGACCACTGCCGGCAGACGATCTGACCCTCGACCGACCCCGTGACATCCATCGGAAGCGGAAGGTCATCGTTCTCGTACACGCGGGCGATGCCGCCGTTGCCATCGACACGGAGGAAGTGGAGGCGAATGTCGAAGTGGTGCGTGAGGAGATTCGTCAACCGCAGCCCCGCCGCTTCGTGCGTGACCCCGAAGGCGTCGCGGAAGTCTTCGACGGCGAGGTTCCGGTCCTTCTTCGCCTGCTGGAGGAACGACACCGCCGCCGTTTCGGGCATGAGGCAGCAGGCGGCGTAGTAGTTGATCTCCAGGCGCTGCTGGAGGAAGTCGGCGTAATCGGTCGGCCGCTCGTGTCCGAGCAGCCGGTGGGCCATCGCCTGCAGCGCCATCGAGCGCAGGCCGTGACCGCCGGGGATCGAGGCCGGCGGCAGATAGATGCGGCCGTGCTCGAGGTCGGTGACCGACCGGGCGGAGTGCGGGAGGTCGTTGACGTAGATGAGCTCGAATCCGAGCTGCTCGGCCATGATGCTGACGGTCCGGTGCGTGAGGGCGCCGGAAGCGTGGCCGGCGGCCTTCAGCTGCTTCTCGGCGAGCTTCTCGATGTCGGGGAGATAGTTCCCCGCCTCTCGCATGCGCAGACGCAGCTCGGTGTTGGCGCGCCGGGCCTCTTCGGGCGTCGCAATCGCTTCGCGTTCGCGGCGCTGCAGTTCCCGGTGGAGAGCGAGGATCGATTCGAGCGTCTCATCGGTCATCGCCTTCGTGACCTTCACCGGCGCGACCCCGAGCTGGCGGAAGACGGGGCTCGCCTCCGCCCGTGCCAGTTCGATCTCCAGAGCAGCTCGGCGATTGGGCGGCTCGGGGGAGAGGAGCTCGGTGACCTCGACCCCGGTCGCGGCGGCGATCGCCTGGAGGAGGGAGAGCTTCGGCTCGCGCTTGCCGTTCTCGATGAGGCTCAGCTGGCTGCCGGCGACGCCGACCCGTTCGCCGAGCTCGTCGAGCGTGTAGCCCCGCGCGAGGCGCTGGTGCCGGATGCGGTGACCGAGCGTGGCCAGGTGGAGCGACCCGGGGGAGGTGAGCGGAGCAGGCGCCATGATTTGAGGATAGCGAAAGAAGAGCGATTCTTGCGACGAGAAGGGCGTGAAAGCCGCGGTGGGATGGCGCCATAGTGGAGGAACAGCGGGTTTCGCCGCTGCTTCGCCGCCGAACCGAGGGAGCTCCCATGGCGATCGCCGACTTCTTCACGCGACCTGTTTCTTCCACCGACGACCCCACTCCGGCCGTCCGGTTCGGCGCGCGCCCGTCGATCAGCGGAGCCGGCATGGCGGAACTGGAAGCCTGGGTCGAGGAGATCGCGGCTCTCACCCAGCCCGACCGTATCCACTGGGTGGACGGCTCCCGGGCGGAGAACGACGCCCTCCTCCGTCAGATGGTCGATGAGGGCAAGCTCATCAAGCTCAATCCGGAGTGGCGCCCGGGGTCGTACCTCGCCCGGTCGCACCCGGGTGACGTCGCACGTACGGAGGCGCGAACCTTCATCGCCTCCGAGCGCGAAGAGGACGCCGGCCCCACCAACAACTGGGTGGCGCCCGCCGACATCCGGCGGACGATCACGCCGCTGTTCGAAGGCTCGATGCGCGGGCGCACGATGTTCGTCGTGCCGTTCTCGATGGGACCGGTGGGCGGACCGCTGTCGCACATCGGCGTGCAGATCACCGACAGCGCCTACGCCGTGGCATCCATCGGCATCATGACGCGCGTCGGCACCGCCGTGCTGCGGGAGATCGCAGCAGGGAAGCCGTGGGTGAAGACGGTGCACTCGGTCGGCGCGCCGCTGAAGCCCGGGGAGCCGGATGTCGCGTGGCCCTGCAACGACGAGAAGTACATCGTCCACTTCCCCGACACGCTCGAGGTCTGGTCGTTCGGCTCGGGATACGGCGGCAACGCGATCCTGGCGAAGAAGTGCTTCGCGCTGCGGATCGCCTCTGTGATCGGGCGGGATGGAGGATGGCTCGCCGAGCACATGCTCCTCATCCGCGTCGTCGACCCCGCCGGACGGGCCTACCACATCGCGGCGGCGTTCCCCTCGGCGTGCGGCAAGACGAACCTCGCGATGCTGCGTCCGACCATCCCGGGATGGCGCGTCGAGACGCTCGGCGACGACATCGCCTGGCTCCGGCCGGGTGAGGACGGGCGGCTGTGGGCGATCAACCCCGAGGCGGGCTTCTTCGGCGTGGCGCCCGGCACCGGGGAGTCGACGAACGTCACCGCCGTCGAGACGCTCTGGGGCAACACGATCTTCACCAACGTCGCCCTCCGCCCGGACGGCGACGTGTGGTGGGAGGGTCTCACCGACGCCCCGCCCGCCGAGCTGATCGACTGGGAGGGAAACCCCTGGACCCCCGAGAGCGGTCGGCCGGCGGCGCACCCGAACTCCCGGTTCACGGTCGGCGCGGCCCAGTGCCCGCAGATCGCCCAGGACTGGGATTCCCCTGAGGGCGTTCCCCTCGACGCCATCCTCTTCGGCGGTCGGCGTGCCACCAACGTCCCGCTCGTGGTCGAGGCCACCGACTGGACGCACGGGGTCTTCCTCGGCTCGACCATCTCGTCTGAGCGCACCGCCGCGGCCGAGGGAACGGTCGGGGAGCTGCGCCGCGACCCCTTCGCGATGCTGCCGTTCTGCGGCTACAACATGGCGGACTACTTCGGGCACTGGCTGAAGGTCGGCCAGAAGCTCCGCTTCGACCGCGCGCCGCGGATCTTCCAGGTCAACTGGTTCCGGAAAGGCCCCGACGGCCGTTTCCTCTGGCCGGGTTTCGGCGACAATGCCCGGGTGATCGATTGGATCATCCGCCGGATCGAGGGGGAGGTTCCCGCGGTCGAGAGCCCGGTGGGTCGCCTGCCCCGCGTGACCGACCTCGACGTCGACGGGACGGATGTCACGGCGGAAGACCTCGGCCTCCTCTTCGCGATCGACCGCGACTCGTGGCTGCGCGAGACCGAGCTCACCGAGGAGTTCTTCCAGACTTTCGAGGGCCGGATCCCCGCGCCGCTGTACGCCGAGCTCGCCGCGCTCCGCTACCGCCTGCAGCGCGCCTGACGCCCATCTCCCATCCCGCCGCCGCTCCCTCCCGATGATGGGACGCGCCTGTGCCGTCCAGTCCTCGCGGCCCGCGCCGGCGCGGGTTACACGAGGAGCTGGTGGCGGGCGAGGTCGCGGTAGAGGGGCGTCGACTCCACCAACTCGGAGTGCGTCCCCTGTCCGACCACGTGCCCGTGATCGAGCACCACGATGTGGTCGCTGTCGACCACGGTCGAGAGGCGGTGCGCGATCACGATGAGCGTGCGGTCTGCCGCCACGGCGTCGATCGCCTCGCGCATCCGCTGCTCATTGAGGCCGTCGAGCGAAGAGGTGGATTCGTCCAGCAGCAGGATCGGCGGAGCCGCGAGGAGCGCGCGGGCGATCGCGAGACGCTGACGCTCACCGCCGGAGAGCATCACGCCGCTCTCACCGACAGGCGCCTCGAGGCCGAGGGGGTTCCGCTCGAGCACCTCGCCGAGATTCACCGCCCGGAGCACGCGCTCGCAGTCGGCGTCCGAGGCGTCGGGCGCTGCGAGGCGCAGATTCTCGGAAATCGTGCCGGCGAGGGTGGGAGCGTCCTGCTCGACGTAGCCGAGCTGGGCACGCAGGGCTGCGCGGTCGAGGGTGCGGACATCCTGCCCGTCGAGGAGGATGGCTCCTCCCGTCGGGTCGTAGAACCTCTCGATGAGGGCGAGCGTCGTGCTCTTCCCCGCCCCCGATGGGCCGACGAGCGCCACGCGCGCTCCCCGCGGCACGCGGAAGGAGACCCCCCGCAGCACCTCGCCGTCGGGCGCCGGAGCGGCGAGCGGCCCGTCCGGGTCATCGACCGGCGCTTCGCTCGTGATCACCCGCTGCGTGGCCGTGTCCACGTGCGCGGATTCGAGGAGTTCCCGCGCCTCGCGCTCGGCCTTCCGCCGGGCCGCGATCACGTTCTCGGGGTAGGCGAAGCGCACGTCGACGAATTCGATGGCCGCCGGCTCGGCGGATCGAGGGGTGGTCGACCGGTCGCGGACCTCTGCCGCGCGGACCTCCGCCGCGATCCGCTCGTCGGCTTCGGTCTCGGTCGGCAGATCGAGCACCTCCTGGATGCGCCCGAGGGCGCCGAGGGCCTGGTTCACCGAGGTGATGGCCCCGAAGAAGGTGCCGAGCGGGGCGACGAGGAGGAAGAGGAAGATGACGAAGGTCACCAGACTCGCCACGCCGATGGCACCCGATGCGACGCGGAGCCCACCGAGACCCAGCACCACGAGGAGCGAGACCTGCAGCGCGACCCCGGCGACCGGCACGACCAGAGCGGAGACCTTGGCGATGCGGACGCCGACGCGGTAGACCTCGGTCGCCATGCCGGTGATCTGGTCGACCTCGCGCTCGGTGGCGCCTGCGGCACGCACCGTGCGGATGGAGCCGACCGCCCGCTCAACGCCGGAGGCGAGTTCGCCGACCTTCTCCTGCTGAACCTGGGTTGCCGTGCGGATGCGGCCGCTGAGCAGCACGACGGCCGCCACCGAGACGCCCACCACGAGGACGATCGCGCCGAGAAGCAGCGGGTCGATGATCGCCATGCCGATGATCGCGCCGACGAAGACCAGGGAGTTGCCGATCGCGTCGACCAGTCCCTGAGTGAGTACGGCGTACAGCAGGGTCGTGTCGGTGCCGACCCGCGAGACGAGGTCGCCGGTGCGGCGGGCGTCGAACTCGCTGATCGGAAGGCGCAGGATGCGCGACACGAGCTTTCGGCGACTGGAGTACACCACCGCGGTGCCGGTGCGCTGCAGCAGGTAGTGCTGGTAGCCACCGATGAGCGAGGCGGCGATGACGAGCGCGACGATGCCCCAGACCAGCAGCCCGAGGGTCTCGCCGGCCTGCACGCGCTCGATGACCTGCCCCACGAGGACGGGCTGACCGAGCGTTGCAAGGGCGCCGATGATGCTGAGGATCGCGACGACCACCAGCACGCCCCTGTGCTCGAGGAGGAAGGGGATCAGCTGCCTGAGGCTCGCGCGCGGGCCCTCCTGGTCGCCGCCACGGCGGCCGCGGCGGCGCGGAGAACGGGTGGTGTCAGACATGGGGATGCTCCTCGGCGAGGTGGTTCACTTTCGACCGTACTTCTTGTGGACTGCCTGTTTGCTGACACCGAGGGCGCCGGCGATCGCCTGCCAGGAGTAGCCGAGGGTTCGGGCGCGGTGCACCTGCACCTCCTCGGCGCGGGACAGCTCGACGCGCACCTCTGCCAGGCGCCGCAGTTCGGCGATCGGCTCAGGAGTGGGTGCACTCCCGACGAGGGTTCGCAGCTCGTCACTGCCCATGGCGCTTCCTCCGAGGTCGGTTGCCCGAGTCATCCGCTGTCAACCGTAGTTGACGGGCGGCAGACTGTCAACGTGTGTTGACGCCGTCGGCCGATTCACTCGTCACTGGGACGCCGCCGTCGGTGGTCGGCGTGCCCGGGCGCCGGATCAACGAGGAGGGGAAGGGGAAGGATGCCGCTGGGCGGGGGCGGTGCCAGGGCGCCGGTGTCGGGGGGCGCCGGTAGGGTGGTCCGGTGCCCGCCCCCGTGATCAGCGCCGAGAACCTCGTCAAGACCTACCGGGCCAAAGGGAAGCCCGACTTCGTCGCCGTCGACGGGCTGTCGTTCGAGGTAGCCCCCGGGGAGTCGTTCGGCCTTCTCGGCCCGAACGGCGCGGGGAAGTCCACCACGATGAAGATGGTGGGCGCGGTGTCGACCCGCACCGCCGGAAGCCTCAGCATCCTCGGGCTCGACCCCGACCGGTACGGCCCCGAGATCCGCTCGCGCCTGGGGGTCGTCCCGCAGCAGGACAATCTCGACGGCGAACTGAACGCCCGCGAGAACCTCTACATCTACGGCCGTTACTTCGGCCTGCCCGGCAAGGTCTGCCACGAGAAAGCCGATGAGCTCCTCGCGTTCGCGCAGCTCGAAGACAAGGCCAAGAACAAGGTCGAGCAGCTCTCGGGCGGCATGAAGCGGCGCCTCACGATCGCGCGCGGCCTCATCAACGACCCGCGGATCCTCCTCCTCGACGAGCCCACCACCGGTCTCGACCCGCAGGCGCGGCACGTGCTGTGGGATCGCCTCTTCCGGCTGAAGGAGCGAGGCACCACCCTCGTCCTCACCACCCACTACATGGACGAGGCCGAGCAGCTCTGCGACCGCCTCATCGTCGTCGACAAGGGCCGCATCATGGCGGAGGGGACCCCGGCGTCCCTCATCCGCGAGCACTCCAGTCGCGAAGTGCTCGAGGTCCGCTTCGGCTCCGACCGCAACGCGCAGGTCGCGCCGCAGCTGCAGGGCATCGGTGGCAGCGTGGAGGTGCTCCCCGACCGCATCCTGATCTACACCGACAACGGCGAGCAGGCGCTCGAACGGGTGACGCTGCTGGGCCTCCAGCCCATCACGTCGCTCGTCCGCCGCTCGAGCCTTGAGGACGTGTTCCTGAGGCTGACCGGAAGGTCGCTGATCGAATGAGCACGAGCGATCCGGCGATCACGTCCGCTCAGCCCGACCTCGACGAGCTCCGCGCCGAGGCGATGGCGTGGGGGCGGAAGCCGCGCGCCTACGGCTCGTGGTACGTCACCGAGCACATGGTGCGGGCGATGCGCGCCTACGGATGGACGATCGTCGTCGGCGCCCTCGGGCAGCCGATCGTCTACCTCCTCGGCCTCGGCCTCGGCCTCGCCGCCCTCATCCAGGCCCCCGTCGTCGACGGGGGAGTCGAGGTGCCCTACGTGGTCTTCGTCGCGCCCGCTCTCCTCATGACCGCCACGATCGCCGTGGCGAGCGAGGAGTTCACCTACCCGGTGATGGCGGGATTCAAGTGGCGCCGCTACTT